>OCOJ01036898.1_pt6 | contig 13113 bp, 13 predicted proteins | sample 1539251 | NCBI WGS metagenome assembly OCOJ01 (sample SAMN01911457, study PRJEB22624) | soil metagenome | biome: Soil | place: Malaysia | collected 2012-04-30 | depth RA_metagenome m
GTTTGGGAAGGCATAAAACGCTCCTGTTGGCGTTATACAGCTCACACCCGGGATCGCATTCAACGCTGCCACAAGAAACTTCCTCCTCGCATCGAATTCAGCACGCATCTTCTCCACAGAATCCTGAGGGCCGGTGAGCGCCTCGATGGCTGCCTTCTGGGTAATGGAAGTCGCATTGGACGTAGACTGGCTCTGTATATTTGTCATCGCGGCGATGATATCCCTCGGGCCTGCCGCAAAACCGATCCTCCAACCCGTCATGGCGTGGGANCTTCGAAAGGCCGTTTACGACGATCGATCTCTCCTTCATTTCCTTTCCCAGCGAGGCGATGCTCACATGTTCAACACCGTCATAGGTGAGTTTTTCGTAGATCTCATCCGAAATAACGAAGAGCCTATGCCGCAGGGCAACTTCAGCGATCTTCTCGAGGGCCTTTCTGTCATAGGTGAGGCCCGTGGGGTTTGACGGCGAATTCAGGATTACGGCCTTCGTCCTTTTCGTGACGTGCGATTCCAACAAATCGGGCTTGAGCAAAAATGAATCGCTCTCCTGTGTCCTCAGAATCACTGGGGTTGCATCGTTGAGCATAACCTGGTCAGGATAAGAGACCCAGTACGGCGATGGAATGATTACCTCGTCCCCCCCTCCGTAGAGGGCTTGCGCAATGTTATAGAGACTGTGTTTTGCACCGCACGACACGATGATCTCTTCCCGCGTGTACTCCAGAGCATTGTCCCTTCTGAATTTTTCGATGATGGCATCCTTGAGCTGATCAATGCCCCCGACCGGTGTATATTTTGTAAAGCCGTCCCGTATGGCCCTTATCGCTGCGTCCTTGATATTTTCAGGCGTATCAAAATCGGGCTCGCCGACCCCAAAGTTGATGACGTCAAACCCTGATGCATTCATCGCCTTTGCCTTCGCATCCATCGCCAACGTCGGCGATGGTCTTATCTTCCGTGCACGTTCAGAGAGCATGCCCGCGTCCTCCGTTTCTTTCGGTTATTGTAAAACATTTATCTATTTTTAATAAAGGGAGAAGATTGCCATTATCAATGGTCTGGATCAGTGGGTCCGAGTTCACCGATACCTACTCATCCCAACTTTTCTTAGGATCGTAATGAATGTGGCAGTATGAGGACCGCTCCGAACACTGCAACTGCAGCCACCTGCAACAAGACGCGCAAGTCCACCCTTTGACGTATCACAATGACACAAGACAAAAGGAAAATACACGGTTGAGGAAAGAAAATGAGTTATACTATTCCATGCAATGGCAAGCAGGAAGATAATACAGAAGCTGGATTCGCTGCTCTCTCTGGAGAAGGGGACCATCCATAAGGAACCAGGCGGAAAAATCACCATCTGTCTTGTGTATCCAAATACCTATCACACAGGTATGTCCAACCTTGGTTTTCAGGGAATTTATAGACTGCTCAATGATAGGCCGGACGTCGTCTGTGAACGGGCTTTTCTTCCCGATGATGAGGATATGGAGGACTATGTCAGGACAGACACAGAGATTTTTTCCCTTGAGTCGAGGAAGGCTCTGAACAGATTTCAGATTGTGGCCTTTTCTGTTTCGTTTGAGAACGACTACCCCCATATCGTCAAGATAATGGAAATGTCGCGGATTCCCTTGAGGTCAAGCGAAAGGACCGACCTCCATCCCCTGATGATAGCGGGAGGCGTTTGCACCTCTTTTAATCCTGAACCCATAGCGGATTTCTTTAACATCTGTTTTATCGGAGAAGCGGAAGAGATGCTTCCAGAGTTCATCGAGACGTACAAGACTTCCCGAAGCAGAAGAGACCTTTATAATCATGCGATATCCATTGAAGGGCTTTATATCCCAGCCTTTTATGATATCCGCTACACCCACAACGGAAAAATCGCAGAGGCAACAACACTGAACGGAGCTCCTGAAATGGTCAGGAGACGCTTCGTAAAAGACCTGGCATCACACCCGTTCGGGCAATCGATAGTCACCCCTTCAACGGAGTTCTCAAACATGCATCTCCTGGAGGCTATGAGAGGATGCCCCTGGAGCTGTAGATTCTGTGTTACCGGCTATGTCAACAGGCCAGTAAGAAAGAAGGAGCCGGCTCTTCTCAGGAAAGAGATCCACAATGCGCTCAGTTCGACCGCGAGAGTCGGCCTGATCGGCCCTTCCCTGACTGATTATCCTCATGTGCAGGAGATTCTTTGCATTGACGGAGTCGATTTTTCGATCACATCTCTTAGGGCAAGTCCGAAAAGCGCTGATCTTATCAGATTTCTCAAGAAACACAAGAGTGTCTCGATCGCACCTGAGGCAGGAACTGAGCGCTTGAGAAGGGTTATTGACAAGAGGATAACCGAGGCTGATATCATAGAGACCTCGCGACGTATCCTCTCTGAGGGAGTCGAAAACCTGAGGCTCTATTTTATCATCGGTTTGCCAACAGAAAATGATGATGATCCGGAGGGCATCATATCCCTTGTCAAAAAAATAAGGGAAGCAATTACACAAGGCAACATTGTTCTTACCCTGAGCACCTTCGTGCCCAAACCATTCACCCCATTTCAGTGGCATCCCATGGAAAGAGTGGACATTGTCAAGCACAGGCTTAAATCGATAAAAAAAGCGTTGATACCAATAAGAGGGGTTAAAGTTTTCCACGATATTCCAAAATATGCTTACATGCAGGGACTCTTTTCGAGGGGAGACAGAAGGGTTTCGAAGGTTCTGGAAGAGATGGTAAGAAACAGAGGAGACTGGCAAAAAGCCTGTAAGAGTGCAGGTGTGGAAGCTGATTTCTATCTGTTCCGGCAGAGGGATTTTCCCGAAAGACTTCCCTGGGATTTTATTGACAACGCAGTCTCAAAGGAAAAGCTTTGGACAGAGTATCAGAAGGCGCTTGCGGAAGAAAAGCCCCGTGAGCCGTGAGGCAATTGCCACCATGCATGAAAAATCTTTGTTAGAGACTACCAGCGCGATTTATAAGAGAATCTTCGCAGCAGCCATGAGGGCGGGCAGAAATCCCGAAGATATTGTGCTCGTAGCCGTCACAAAAACGGTAGGCCCGGAGCACATAAGGGAGGCAATAGATTTGGGATTGAGAATGTTCGGTGAGAACAGGGTGCAGGAAGCCAAAGAGAAGATTGCGTTCTTCAAAAATATACCGGAAAGGATCCAGTGGCACATGATCGGTCATCTGCAGAGAAATAAGGTAAAATACGCTATCTCGATGTTTGACCTCATCCATTCCGTTGACTCGATAGAACTTGCTCGCGATATAAACAGCCATGCAGAAAGAATCCGTAAAGTCCAGGATGTACTGGTAGAGGTAAAACTCTCCTCGGAAAAGTCCAAACACGGCGTGCCGAAAGATCAGCTGGCTGGTCTTCTCAGGGCAGTTAGCAGCATGAAGAACGTAACTCTGAAAGGTCTCATGACTATTCCCCCTTTACTTGAAGACTGTAAAGATACTCGGCCATTCTTTAGGGAGTTACGGGAATTGAGGGACGCCTCAGCAGCTCTGGGTTTTCACCTGCCGGAACTATCCATGGGGATGTCCGATGACTTCGAGATCGCAATAGAAGAAGGGGCGACTATGTTGAGAATAGGAACAGCACTATTTGGAGAAAGAAGATGAAGACGGCATTTATTCGGTGTGCTTCAGCCATTTGCCGATCAGCCGTATTATCCCGCCATCATTGAGTCTCCGCCTGACTACCCCAGCACAATTCTGTTGACNTTGACATACTCAAAGACATCTCGGTACAAGGTCAGGGTGTAGCCGTAATAGTGGGCGTTGTTTCAGAGTTTTCATGTCTTGCCGTCTTGGTAACGGTCATATGCTAATGCTATTATAGTACGTTATGGACAAAGAACAACCTTAACTCGCTGTGCTATTGCCCTCTAAATGGGTGCGTCTGGAACTACACCTTAGTCATGGTTACGAAATAGCACCGGAAGGTCATTACTGAAGGGAAACGCTACAGAGGATAGCAGGCCCTGAGAAAACCGAGGGCGCCTCACACCACCCTGGCATCCCACCTAGGATGGAGAATGCGCCTCTGAGTGTTCAAATTTCCATCAACAATAAGTTATCATTTATTCTTTAAGAGGAGGCTTATGATCGGTTTTATTGGTGGCGGGAACATGGCGGAGGCACTCATAAAGGGGATGACGTCCCACGGCATGAAGGACATAATTGTTGCAGAGCCGAGGATTGATCGGACAAAATACTTAGAGCGGTCCTATGGAGTAAAGACAACTCACTCAAACAAAGAAGTTGCTTCTTCAAGCAGTATCATCATCCTTGCGGTAAAGCCGCAAGCCATGGCCGCAGTTCTTGACGATATTGCGGACACTGTCACTGATGAAAAGACCATCGTCTCGATCGCTGCAGGGATAACCCTTTCGTATCTCCAGTCAACATTAAAGACAAAAAGGCTCCTGCGGGTCATGCCGAATACCCCTGCCATGATTCAGGAGGGCATGACGGTCATGACATTATGCGACTGTTTCTCTGATAAGGATATGGCAATGGTAAGAGAGATATTCATGTCTGTAGGCAAGGTGCTTACTTTGCCGGAGAAATACATGAACGCTGTCACCGCGTTGTCCGGGAGTGGCCCAGCCTTTTTTGCACTGTTTGTGGAGGCGTTCATAAAAGCTGGGGTTGCCATGGGGCTGAGCGGGGAAAACGCCTCGGAACTGGTGATACAGACGCTTATTGGTACTGCAAAATTCCTCGAAACTGGCATGTCCCCGGAAAAACTCAGGGAAATGGTGACATCGCCCGGTGGTACAACCGCAGCAGGCCTGAAGGCATTTGAGGATAAAGAGTTCACCCCTTTGGTTATAGGAGCATTACAGGCAGCCCAAAAAAGGGCGGAAGAATTGGGGAGGAAGGAATAATGTTTGTCTTTGGGAATTTAATCCTCGCGATTGCGACTATCCTTGATAGTATCCTTTCGATCTATAAGTGGATTATTATTATAGCAGCTCTCTTAAGCTGGGTCAGTCCTGATCCATATAATCCCATCGTTCGTTTTCTCTATGCCATCACCGAACCTGCATTACGGCCGATACGAAAAATCATTGGATACCGGCTGGGACCGATCGATATTTCACCTATCATCGTGATCCTCATTATCATATTCATCCAGATGTTTCTGGTAGGTTCTTTAAGAGAATTCGGCTTTAAAATAAAAGGAGGGGCTTTGCTATGAGAATCACACCGCTTGATATTCAGCAGAAGCAGTTCCCCATGAGGTTCAGGGGGTTTGACGTGGAGGAGGTGTATGCGTTCCTCGAGGTCGTGAGAGAACAAATGGAAGATCTCCTCAGAGAAAACGCCTTGTTGAAGGAACAGGTCCAGAGGGCGGAAAACCAGATCAAGGAATACAGGGATATGGAGACCACGTTGCGTGAGACCCTCATGACAGCCCAGCAGATGGTGGAGGACTACAAGACAAACGCCAGGAAAGAAGCGGAACTCCTCATTAAGGAGGCTGATCTTAGAGCCGATTCACTTCTAAAAGAAGCACAGGAGAGGGTTGTGAAGATCCATGAGGACATCATTGACCTGAAAGGCATCAGGANGGCATTTCAAGGAAGAACTGAGGCGGCTCATAGAGAGCCACTTGCGGATGCTTGAGTTCGATAAGGAGAGAGAAGGAGAACAAACCAGTGAAGTATAGTGCACTCAAGGGAGTTCATGACATACTTCCCCCGGATGTCTATCTCTGGCAGAAGGTCGAATCACTCGCTCAGGGAGTATTCTCTGTCTATGGATTCCAAGAGATCAGACTTCCGATCATAGAATCAACCGACATTTTCACAAGGAGCATTGGGGAAACGACAGATATTGTCGAGAAGGAGATGTACACCTTCCCCGACAGGGCCGGAAGGAGCATAACTCTTAGGCCTGAGGGAACAGCATCTGTGGTTAGGGCTTATGTCGAGAACCACCTCCACAACCTTCCTTCTCCGCAAAAATTCTTCTACGCAGGTCCTATGTTCAGGTATGAGAGGCCACAAAAGGGTAGATTCAGGCAATTTTATCAGATCGGAATCGAGGCCTTTGGACTGGAGTCCCCCGAATTTGATGCTGAAATACTCTCTATGCTCAAGGTTTTTCTCGAGAGAGCCGGGGTAAAAGGGCTCAATTTTGAAATCAACTCTATCGGCTGTGAAGATTGCAGACCCGCATTCAGGAAGGCCCTGACTGGTTTCTTCTCTGATAAACTCAACGACCTCTGTCCTGACTGTCAAGTGAGATATGAGCACAATCCCCTGCGGATACTGGACTGCAAGGTCGAGCGTTGCATTGAGCTGAGAAAGGGTGCCCCTCGGGTCACTGATTTCCTTTGTGATGAATGCCGAAGTCATTTTGAATCTGTTCTGTCTTCCCTCAGGATTCTCGATATCCCTTATGAAGTGAACCCCACCCTCGTGAGAGGCCTCGATTATTACACGAGGACGACCTTCGAGGTCACGAGCGAACAGCTCGGCTCACAGAAAGCCGTAGCTGCAGGAGGGCGGTATGACAGACTTGTCGAGGAATTCGGTGGACCGGAAACACCTGCAATTGGTTTTGCCATGGGGATGGAACGGCTTACAACGCTCTTGAAAGAGTCAGGAGGAATCTTGATACCGTCACCGGATATTTTTATTGCCACGCTCGGCAAGAGGGCTGTATCAGAGGCATCTGTCATTGCCGGAGAACTGCGCGCAAAGGGTTTATGGACAGAGGTCGGCTATGATGGTTCTTCATTAAAGAGTCAGCTTCGCAAGGCGGACAGGCTGGCATCCAGCTACGCCTTTATCATTGGAGACAACGAAATATCCACAGGGAAGTTCAAATGGAAGAATCTCAAGGACAGTTCGCAGGGCGAGACTGATATAAGCGGTTTAGGGGACTTTATTTCCTCACGTTTCCCTGACGCCGTAAAACCCAGGTGAGAATAGAATCCGTCAAACCCTTATCGTAGCTGTCATTGACAGTGCCAAGTGGTGCGTGACAATCTCATGAATAAAGCAGTGAAGCTCACCATCCCTGCGAACTCACGAGGCCGAAAATATTTCAATCACATTGATACCTTCTTCTCCCTCTTTTCTGGTAACCAGTCATGAAGAGTGAACTTCTTTCTTCCCTTAGGTTTTGCGTAAACTCTGGTTTATTTTAATTCCTGCAGGGTTCGGTTCATCCAACCGTCTTTTCTTTTGTTGCTGCAAGCCTGCGAAGTGCGCTCTCGATACAGGCCATCGTAGCGGCCCTGCGTGCGCGATTGCGATTCGCTTTTCTTTCGATTCGTCTTGATAGTTCCCGTGCTCTAGGATCCTCCCCCGTTTTCGCACCATTTCAAGAAGTCTCTGTAGTGCGTTCGTAATCTGCTGCATGACAGGGCGAGACTCTTTCAGATATAATAATAATAAACAAAATGTCAGGAGGGGAGTAACTAGGGGCATGGTTATTCTAGGGAAATTTCTTTATGTAGTCGAGGTGATGTGGGCAAGATAGTTGTCATTGACGACGAGCCTTTTATCNCGACGAGCCTTTTATCCTCATGATGATCGAGGACAAACTCAAGAGGGCTGGTTTTCGTGTGATCACCATGAGGGAAAGCACGAATGCGCTGCCCCTTATAAAGAAAGAGCGCCCTGACCTTGTTATCCTTGACTGGATGATGCCTGAACTGAGCGGAATAGAACTCTGCAAGATGATGAAAGGCGACCCTGCCCTCAGTGACATACCGGTATTCCTTCTCACTGCCAAGGGGCAGGATACCGACAAGCAGATGGGGATGCAATGCGGAGCAACCCTGTATATAACAAAGCCCTTCAGCCCCCGGGGCCTTCTAGAAATGGTAAACAAGGTAATAAGGGGTGAATGAACGATCATGATTCCCCATGCCAATAATGCCGAAATAAGAAAAGATCTCGAGGTAACGATCAGGGAACTCAGTGATACGTACGAAGAGCTCTCTCTCCTTTATAGGCTCTCAGAGGTTTTATCAGGCGCAAGCGTTGACGAGATAGCAGAACAAGTTGTTGATGAGGCGATAAATAGTCTTGATGTGAGAACGGCAGCTCTCCTCTTCTATAACGAGGACAGCAAGCAGCTCTTCACAAAAAGTTTCAGAGGATGGTGGGATAAGGATACGGTCATTGATAGAAATGACAAGCTTATATGGAGTGCCGTAGTAGAAAAAAAACCAATAGCGTTCTGTAAAATCGGCGAGATCGGACCTCTTGACCAGCTCCGGGACAGGACATCTATTCTCGTGTGCCCCCTTACTGGAAAGACACGGGTTATCGGCGCTTTGGTGCTTGCTGACAGGGAATCCAAGGGCGAATTTTACTCCAATGACATCAAGCTGGTGATGGCTATGGCATCTCAAGCCGCCCTGATCATAGAAAACGCTCTCCTTTACCGGGAGCTTGAGGACTTCCTACTTTTCGCCATTAGATCTCTTGTGAAGGCCCTTGAGGCATCCTCTTTGTGGACTGCCGGTCATACTGAGCGTGTTACGGAATATGCCATCGCTATCGGGGCGGCCATGGGTCTTTCGACAAAACAGATCGAGAAGCTCAGAATCTGTTCTCTTCTCCATGACGTAGGGAAGATTGCTATCCCGAAGGAGATTCTCGACAAACCGGACCTCCTTACTGCTGTTGAGATGAATGAGGTTAAAAAACATCCCATGATCGGCGCTGAGATTTTAGGCGGGTTCAAACAATTGACAGATGTGATCTTGGGAATACGGTATCATCACGAATACTGGGACGGTTCAAACGGCAACCAGGAACTTAAAGAAGAAGAGATCCCTCTTATATCAAGGATTCTGGCGGTTGCAGATACTTTCGATGCTATGACATCCGACCGGCCTTACCGGAAGAGGAAGACACGGGAGGAGGCGATCAATGAGATCGTCAGTCTATCAGGAAAACAGTTCGATCCAAAGGTTGTCGCAGCCTTCAAGGAGTGGGTCAACCGACAAGGTCCAATTTTCGCACTTTAAGAGGTACTCCCAGTTCATCAGTTATTTTTCTGCACGCATCCAGATCCACACCGTCCATTGCAACAACAGTGGCCTGAACATGAGGTATATGCTTTTTCGCTTCTCTGATAAATGAGATAACCTCTGAAAAGGCATTCGGGAATGCTGGCTTGCAGATTCTCTCGTACGTCTCCTCATCGTGTGCATCAAGACTGACCGAGACGGCATCGACGTCGCCCTTCAGCGCTAAAATGGTATTTCTATTATGAATCAGATTACCGTGGCCATTGGTATTGATTCTTACGTGCCCACCATGGTCTTTTATCCACCGCGCAAGATTTTTTATAATGTCGAACCTTACGAATGGTTCGCCATACCCGCAGAACACAACCTCATGGTACCGAGATGGGTCACCTATGGCATGTCTCACTTCTTCTTCAGTCGGTTCTGCAGAGAGCTTGAGGTTGTGTCCCTTCACATAGTCGGTATGAAATTTTACGCAGAAGGAACAGCGGTTCGTGCACCTGTTTGTTATGTTCAGGTAAAGGTTATCTCCGATTTTGTAGGCAATCTCTCCCCCGCTGGACAACTCGCCGATGTTGAAAAGGCGCTTGGCATTGACGGTTGTCACTCGCGCAAGGTCCTCTGGCGTGACGCCCCTCAATTCCGCTATTTTTCTGACCGTATGAACGAGGAAGGCTGGCTCGTTTCTCTTTCCCCTCCGGGGTTCGGGCGCCAAAAAAGGGGCATCGGTCTCGACCAGGAGGCAATCATCCGGTATCACCTCCACAATTTCCTGCAGTTTTTTAGCATTCTTGAATGTAACAGGCCCTGCGACAGAGATAGAAAAACCTAAATCCATCGCCTTTTTGGCCGTCTCGATGTCGCCGGAAAAACAATGGAACACTCCCCTGTTTATTCCGGAGCCTTTTACGATCTCGATAGTCTCTTCTTCTGCTTCACGGCTATGGATTATAACGGGCAGGCCCGTCTCACTGGCAAGATTGAGGTGCCTTCCAAAGACATCCCTCTGGATCTCTCTCGGAGAATGGTCATAATGGTAATCAAGGCCTATTTCCCCGATAGCAACAACTTTCTCCTTTTTTGACCATTCCGCTATCTGGGTCAGCACATCTTCAGTGACGTCTTTCGCATCATGGGGATGCATGCCAACCGCCGCATAGACAAAATCGTATTGTTCGGCAATGGCGAGATTCCCAGCATTGCTCTTGAAATCAGAGCTTATAGTGATAAGCGCCTCGATGCCAGCATCCTTTGCCCTTTGCACAACTACATCTCCGTCCTCAGGGAACATGTCGAGATGGCAGTGGGTATCGATCATGCCCTGAACTCCCTGAGTTTCACTGAATAGCGTCGATGTCGCCACGCAACTCCAATACTCCTTGTACTAAGGCGCAAATGCATTGACCGCCTTTATGATATTCGCCTGTGTTATCTCCTGTACACCAATGAGCTGAGTCATTTTTTTTGTTTTGCTGTCCCTGATGATGACTGTCGGGGTGGAGGTGACTTTGAATTCTTTCCTAAGCGCATCGTAGTACTTCATCCCATTCGTAGCCACCAGAAAGCTTAAAGGCTTATAGGTAACGTTCAACGGTGCTATCGCCTGCTGAACATTCTCTGGAGTGGGCTCCTTTGTTTTCTTCGTCAAGGACACGAGCGCCTTTCTCAACTCAATATACCGGTTCTTATCATATGTGAGGAACGAGAGATTATACGGAGTGTAGTTGAGCGTTTCGGCATGGATAGGCACGTCGACAAAGACAATCTTGGCCCTGTTCTCCTCTGCAAGAACCGCCCGCTCGATCTCCGGCTCGGCCTTTTGACATGCCGGGCAAAACCAGTCAGTCATGATAAAGACCTCAACAGAGCTGTCCTGCTTTCCGAGGAATATATTGGGGCTATTCTCCTCTGCCTCACCTTTTTGCATGCCCTGGTAAGCCGCAAAGAATCCCACAGTGAAGGCGATTAAAATAGTGAAGACCTTTTTCAGTAAAGGCATAAATAGTACCCTCCTATCTTTTATCTTTGAAATCAGATTTTTCACTTCTTCAACGGACATCACCACCACCACGAAATATACGGCAGCTGCAATTCCGAGGCAGAGCGGACACCATTTCTGAATCCTGTATTTCTGAATTAGGACGAATGCGATCTCAGCACCGCTTGCACCAAAGATCATCAACCAGAACAAAAATGAGAGTCGTTCCATCATCCTGCTGANTTCATATACAATTGTTGCTGCTATGAAGAAGGCTATTCCCAAAAACGGCACGGGAATACCAAAAAAGCTGTACTTATGCGCCTCACTGCAGGCGTCCGTGCAGATATTCATTGCTGAGGCGACCGAGAGAAGCAATCCTGCGAGGAGACCCCCCCTCACAAAAATCCTTTTGCTCACTCATACCTCCTGTCCGATCAGGTTCACACCCCTATACTTCACGACTCACTTATAAATTTATAATATATTATTATACCCTGATGGATCAATAACAGGGGAATCGAATTGCATAAGTTTTGCGTTGTTGCTCATGTTTGTGAATAAGTGATGCTGTCCGTGCTGAAACTACTCAATAATTTCCTCAGCCATAGATGGTCGAATATTCGTTAGAATCTCAATAAAAATATATCGTAGTCACCCTATAATTACCTGCTTACTGGCATGCCCCTGCTCAAACGCAAACTGCGCTACCTGCTGAAAGAGATACTCAATATCCGCGGCTGTAAATCGGGATGTCATCTTCACAGTAAGACTATAGGAGCAGTGCGATCGCAATATGCTTATTACGCTTGCTTGCGACGTACGGTGTACTGTTAAAAAAGAGACTTTTCCCGAAGGCGTCTTTGTGTGCATTTGCAAAAGAAAGAGTCAACATCTATTTACCCATAACGTCCCCCGTACTGAACGCCCCTGGTGCAATTTTAAAAGACTGACGCCCGCCGTAATTGAGACATTTTGGGAAACAGTTTGCCCTGCCAGTTTCAACCTAAGACACTCGCGAGTTGCAAACACTTTTCTTTTAACAAAGATTTAACATTGAGTTCATCATTTTGTACCAAACAATGTGGTTTACTATACTTGTTAATTTATTTGTGCGCGTCTTTTGCTGTCCTCCTGGAGGAACCAGGAAACCCGGATCGATCGTGNCGATCTGTCCGGTTTTTTTTTCGTAACATGCTGCAAAGTTCAAGCCAAACCCACCGCAAGGTGGGGACGGAAAGCCACGGGTTCGCTACGGACAGCCGGGTTGCCTTTCTCTGAAAGAGAGAGTAGTCGACTTTTCATTCCTAAGGCAGCTAACAAGGAGTCAGTAGTCAGTCAATACTACAGGGAAAGAGGTGGAATATTGATCAAAAAAAGTCTTGTTGTTGCTGTTGTAGCGCGTGCGGCTTTGGCAGGAATTGCTTTTGCAGGGGGCGTCAGCAATGTTATAGAGTTCCTCGCAAGCATAGGAACTATGACCTTTAACCACGGGAGCGCTTGACCCGGAACCCACTGTTACTGCTAGGCTGCTTTTCTTAAAGCCTGATTTTTCCGCCCACACCGCATAGGAGCCTGGAGCAACATTCAAAAACTCGTAATTGCCCTCTGAATCGCTCACTGTCTTTCCCACAATGTTGTCGTTAGGTGCTTTAAGCAGAAGCTCTGCCCCGGAAAGAGGTCTTTCTAAAGCATCCTTAACCGACCCGTGAATTTCATCCGCTGCCGACGGAGCGGCATAAACTATAACTGCCGCCGTAACGAAAAACGCAAAGTTCAGAATAGCGCCCCCAAAAGAGATGATAAATCGCATTACGGCCTCCAGCGTTCCAGTGCATTTTAAAAAAATGCGCCCAATGACGCATTGATCGTAAAATATTCTCGCGGTTCTTGATGCTTAGTTTGTGGTTCGATAGTTTAATAAAATAAATGCATATTTCGGATTACAGTAGTGTTACGATTTGGTTAAGAGACTATTTCAATAGTGCGCTCCTCATCGAAGAGTGGACAAAGTCAAGGCAACATTCTTTGTGAGTCAATTCGGTACCACATTGTCTCCCACCCACCACATTCAAAATGTGGTATAATTTCCGAAAACTGCCATGGGAACTCT
>OCOJ01053711.1_pt1 | contig 13112 bp, 7 predicted proteins | sample 1539251 | NCBI WGS metagenome assembly OCOJ01 (sample SAMN01911457, study PRJEB22624) | soil metagenome | biome: Soil | place: Malaysia | collected 2012-04-30 | depth RA_metagenome m
CGAACATTGGTCCCTCGTCAACGGTGATCACCGCTTCACCCAGCGCGCTTGGTATTTTTCCCATGTCTTCGCGGACCCCAAGAACGTCGACACGCTCTACGTCCTCAATACTGCAACCTACAAGTCCATCGATGGCGGCCACACGTTCAAACCTCTGCGTGTCCCCCACGGCGATTGCCACGGCCTTTGGATCGACTCCGATAATCCAAAACGCATGATCGAAGGCAATGATGGCGGCGCAACCATCTCCACCGACGGCGGCCTCACGTGGTCCTCTCTCGATAATCAACCCACGGCGCAGTTCTATCACGTGGCCACCGATAACCGCTTTCGCTATTACGTCTACGGCGCACAACAAGATAATTCCACAGTTGCCATTGCCAGCAGCAGCGATCAAGGTGCTATCAGCCGCTCCGACTGGTACCCCGCCGGGGGCGGCGAAAGCGGCTTCGTCGTTCCATACCTCCCCAATCCTGAAGTAGTTTACGCCGGTTCCTACGACGGCTATATCACGCGTTACGACCATTCGAACGGCCAAGAGCAGGACATCTCTCCCTGGCCCGACAACCCTATGGGTTCCGGCGCCGTCAACTTAAAACACCGCTTCCAGTGGACTGCGCCCATCGCTCTCTCCCCGCACGATCCCAATATCCTCTACTTTGGCGGCGAGGTTCTTTTCAAATCCACCGACGCGGGCAACACGTGGAGCATCATCAGTCCTGACCTGACGCGCAACGACAAGTCCAAGCAGCAGTCTTCCGGCGGTCCCCTAACCAAGGACAACACGAGCGTCGAATACTACGACACCATTTTTGCCGTCGCCGAATCTCCGCTTGAGCGCAACTTGATCTGGGCAGGCACCGATGACGGTGTGCTTCAACTCACCCGCGACGGTGGCCAGCACTGGGACAAGGTCACCCCGCGCGATCTCCCCGATTGGAGCATGATCAGCCTCATTGATCCGTCGCCTCACTCCGCCTCCGCCGCCTATCTCGCCGTCGACCGCCACAAACTCGACGACTTCAAGCCTTACATCTACAGGACCGCCGATTACGGCAAGAGCTGGACGAAGATCACCACAGGCCTCCCCGACGGCGCGTATGTCCACGCTGTCCGCGAAGACCCCAAACGCAAGGGCCTGCTTTTTGCCGGCACCGAAACAGGCTTGTGGGTCTCGTTTGACGATGGCGGCCAGTGGCGGCCTTTGCAACTCAATCTTCCCGTCAGTCCGGTTCACGATCTTGTGGTGCATGGCGACGACCTAGTGGTCGCTACGCACGGTCGCGCCTTCTGGATCCTCGACGACATCACCCCGCTTCGCCAATACAAAGAGAGCATCGATGCCGCCGACGTTTTCCTGTACAAACCCGCGGTCGCTTTTCGCCGCCGCGGTGGCGGTTTTTTCCGTCCGCGCGGAGCGGTCGGCGCCAATCCGCCCTCCGGTGCGGTGATTGATTTCTACCTAAAGTCGGCCATTGAACCAACGAAGCCCGCGTCCAAAGAGAGCGCAGCCAAGGAAGGTGACAAAGAACCAGATCAGGCCAACCGAAAGGGCGCGGAGGAGAAGAAGCCCCAGGAAGTTACTCTCGAAATTCTCGACAGCAATGGCAAACTCGTCCGGAAATTCTCGAGCAAGCCCAAAGAGGAAGCCGGCGGAACACTCGCCGCATTGGCCGCTGAATTCGGCTTCGAAGTGCCTCGCGATCAATTGCCCAGCAAGGCCGGCCTGAACCGCTTTGTCTGGGATCTGCGCTACGAAAAACCCACGGACATCCATCACGTCGGCTGGGGCGGCTTCTCGCAAGGAGTGCTTGCGCTGCCCGGCACCTATCAGGTGAAACTCACGGCTTTCCGCAAGACCCTGACCGAATCCTTTGAGGTCCAGCTCGATCCGCGCGTGAAGACTTCCTCCGCCGATCTTCAGAAACAGTTTGACCTAGCCACCAAAATCAACGAGAAAGTCTCCGCCGACCACGACGCCGTAAAGCAGATTCGTGACCTCCGCTCGGAGTTGGCCGACATTCGCAAGCGTTTGGGCGATGATCCGAAGATGAAGCCCATTGTCGATGCCACCAAGGACGTTGACAAGAAAATCACTGCCATTGAGGAAGAGCTGGTCCAGACCAAATCGAAGTCCGGCGAGGACGCGCTCAATTATCCCATTAAGCTGAATGACAAACTGCTGGCCCTTGCCGGCGTAGTGGACAGTGCGGATACTGCCCCCACACAGGCCTCCTATAAAGTGTTCGACGATCTGAGCAAACAGCTCGATGAGCAGCTCGCCAAATGGCGCGATGTGGTGTCGAAAGACGTGGCAGCCATCAACGACTCGATGCGCAAAGAGAATCTTGGCCCGGTGCTCATTGCTCCGGTGAAGCAGGAAGAATAATTCCGAATCGCCACCGAAATCCACCCTGGCAGAGCAGGGGCCCTCTGGCAGCACTGTCTCCACACCACCGTACTGTGGAGTTTGGCGGGATTATTTTGGTGACAAAGCTTCGAACTCCTGCGGTAGCGATTCGCGATTGTGAGTACAATCAGATAAAGGCGCCTTGATGAACACACTGACGGAGTTGCTTAGCAGCTTTGGAACCCGCACAAATGATCTCTTGCGAGATACGTGGCAGTTTACGATCTCTCTCAACAACATCGTGACGTACAGCCCGGTAGCCTGGAATCAGAAAGGGCTGGACGCGATACCGTTCTCGAGGGCGATGTTTCGGCTCGAGGAAGAATTGAAGTGTCTGTCGGGGAGCATCATAGATGCCCAGAATAATCCAGACGTCACCGTACTGGAGCGGTTATACGAGCTGGTGGAGCCGGCATTCCGAGTGGTATTTGCCGGGGAGAAGGGTGAGTTTCGACTGGCGGCCGACTCCATCAGCTTGTACCTGGAGCAACAACAGGTCCTGCTTTTCACTTACACTGGGAGGACGTCGCCCGCCGTTCGAGCGACCTATCAAGATATTTTTCTCCGCCAACTGGCCAGCCGCACGCTCGTGACCCATCCTTTTCTCACAAAAGAATCTCTGGATCGCGCAGGCACGGAGATCAAGGCGTATGCGCGAGACTTTCTACAATCGCTCCAAAGGATGTACCAGACGGATATAGAACGTATTTTCCGCGACTATCAGGCCTTACTCATCGATATGCACGAGACTCTCTCTAAGGAGCCTCTACGGGTACCAACGTACGTGGGAGTTCCACCTCGTCGGATTGCGTGCACCGGCGTCGGCGTGCTTTCCCATTTCATTTCTGAGATGCGAGAGACGCCTGGTCTTGAAGAGTCACAGCGAGAGCAGGTCCTCGCCTTGCGCGATGCCGATGGGCACGCAGAAACTGAGCTGTACCGAAGACTTGCTGCCTCACGCGACTGGCGCGAGGAACTGCCTCATGTGGTGACCTTCATGCATCAGCGGAACCAGGATCCACTGGCCCAATACAAGGTTTTTGAGGCCAGCGTCCAAGGGGAACTCGAGCCCGTCGAAATTGAGGAAGCGAACAGCGATCAAGTCATCGGGCAAGAAAAGAATGTGGCTCGGCTTCGGATACTTCTCACCGCATTCGTCAACGGAAGCCACATGCCCTTCACCCTCCTTGAAGGAGAAGGAGGCGTGGGGAAGACGCTGTCCCTGAAAGCGTTGGTCCGCGAGATCGAGGGTTTGAAGCTTGTGCTCATCTCTTCGGACTACCTCGGTCAGATCTGGGAGTATGCCCGACGCATGGCTGAGGAGCCCTGGAGAACCGTGCTCTACATCGATGACATGACCTTTGATCCGCGCCATTACGAGAGTTTCAAAATTGGGACGCAAGGCATGAAACGATTCTATGACAATGTCACGGTCATGGCGGCTGCGAACCCTTCGTCATTAGCGCATCTCCCTCCAGAAGTTTTGCGACGATGGCCCATCCGCATCAAGTACGGGCGACCGAACCTGGCCAATGGCGCGACGCTCCGCAAGGTGTTCGAGGCCAATTGCGAGCGTGTCAAAATGGATTTTGACCCCAGCCTTATAGCCGCGTTCCGAAAGCAGCACAAAGGTGCGCTCAAAACTCTAGTGCCGTCGGCGGTCTATGATTTTTTGCGGGAAGTGAAGCTGGCGCGAGGAGCATAGCCATTGCGGGGCTCCGGAGGGATTTGCAGCACCGAGAAAAGCAAAACGCTGCAGAAGAAGCCACAAGTTTTACTGAACCGCTCGCCTGATCTGCGGCCCGGTTTACATAGGAATAGCTAGAGAACCATCCGGTCTTGACCAAAGTTTCGACAACTCCATACCAACTCGACACTCGGGGGATCGTTAAACCTGACTGCTAGAGCGTATCCTATGCGGAGAACACGCGTCTGTTACTGTGCGTGGGGGCCGAGGCAAAGGGTAGCGTTGCCCTTCACAAGTGTCTTAAGCGCCTTCGATAGGCTTGACTTCCGGGCTTCCGGCAATTATATAAGCTCGGTCGCGCCCAGGTTGGCTTGGTATTTCGTGCGTTCCGAGACCCCCATGATTCCGCAGGCTTTGATTTTTTTGCTGTTGTCGCTGCCACTTCCGCCCCCAGGGCAAGGCATTGGTTCCGTCACCTTGCTTGAGGGCTCACTGCGATTGATCCGTGGGACGACCGTATTTCAAGGGGCCGAAGGCATTGAGGTCAGGCAGGGGGATATCATTGAGAGTTCCGAGGGGGCATTCGTACAGCTGGAGTTTGCGACCGGTGCCATCGTTGCTCTTGGTCCTTCGAGCCGCTTGTATATTTTCCAGCACGCCGGCGGAACAAGCACTGAACATGCGGCTGCGGTGGACCTGGTGCTGTTGAACGGATGGCTCAAGGGCGAGTCAAGTGCCGCCAAGGGATCATATCGCTATCAAAATCCGATGCTTGCCGTTACGACGGCAGGCGGCACGGTAGTTGTTCACAGCAATGAGAGTGGATGCGATATTTTCGTTGAATCAGGCTCGGCCTCAATTGGCGAGGTGAGTCAAACTGGAAACTCGCGGCAGACCATAGCCGTAAAAGGGGGACAATTTGTGTCACGCCACAAGGCGACAGGGGTTAGTAACCTCCCGCGCCCCAGTCCTGCCTTTATTGACTCCATGCCGCGCCCGTTCAGGGACACGTTGCCATCTCGCTTGGCTCATTTTGCGGGCAAATCGGTCGAGCCGAAAGCAGGACATCCGGTCTCTTATGTCGAAATTCAGCATTGGCTGACCATCCCTTCGGCATGGCGGCGAGGCTTCCCCGAACGCTTTGCGCCACGGCTCAGCGATCCCGACTTCCGAAAACAGATTGAGCTTCATGTGAACGAGTACCCGGAATGGGAACCGATTTTGCATCCGCAACGGAATTCCGAATCTCCGCAAGCGAGGAATTAAGATATGAAACTACTGTTGAAATTCAACCTGGTGCTCTTCCTGCTTTTTGCTGTTGGCCTTGTTACGACCGGATATGTCTCCAGGCGGCTCCTGCAGCAAAACGCAAAGGCCGAGATTATGGAAAACGCCCGAATTATGATGGAAGCGGCGATCGCGGTTCGCACCTACACCGCCATGCAGATCAAGCCTCTCCTCGAGACGCAAATGAAGTACTCCTTCCTTCCGCAATCGGTGCCGGCGTATTCGGCAAACGCCTACTTCAGCCAATTGCAAAAGGCATTTCCCTCCTATTCCTACAAGGAAGCTACGCTGAACCCAACCAATCCGGTTAATCGGGCGACGGACTGGGAGGCGGATATTGTCGAGGAGTTCCGCAATTCCCGCGACAAGACCGAGATTGTGGGAGAGAGAGACACGCCGAATGGCAGGACTCTGTATATGGCTCGTCCTATGAAAGTCTCAAGCCCTGCATGTCTGACTTGTCATGACACCGTCGAAGGCGCACCTCGAACGATGGTCGAGCGCTATGGCGGAGCCAACGGTTTTGGCTGGAAGCTAAACGACATCGTGACGGCCCAGATTGTATCCGTGCCGACGCAATTGGCCGCCCAACGCGCAAAAGGCGTCTTTTGGACCTTCATGACATCCTTGGCGGCGGTGTTTGGGGCGTTTATTGTCGCCATCAACTTGCTTCTTATTTTCCTGGTGATCCGCCCCGTGAACCGTCTGTCCAGCATGGCCAGCAGCGTGAGCTTAGGCAATTCAGACATAACGGAGTTTCCTGTCACGGGCAAAGACGAGATCGCCGAGCTAGCGCATTCTTTCAATCGGATGGGAAGAAGTCTGGTGGAAGCAATGAAGTTGCTTCGGACCTGACCCGCAGGACGCGATTGGTTGTTTCGGCACAGAGCAAGGAACGAGCAACGTGGTTTGTAGGGATTACGCCTGCGGAAAGCCGGCTTTAAGCAGAAACTGGTTGCGCTCGGAGTTGTCCTTCAGGTAGTCGGCTAGAATCATATACAGCCCGCGCAAGCTATCGGCTCGCTGCGCGGCGCGTTCGGTTAGAATGCCAGACATCGGGCCGAGATAACGCGCCAGCAATTCCGATGCGCCGCGGATGTCAGCCGCACTCAACTCCGCGCTTCGGGGCGAAGAGACACCAGTTTCCTTCTTGCCTCCCGCTATGGAATCCTTTTTCGCCTTTTGTGCTTGCGCCGGGCTACGCAGGAACTCCCTCTTTCGAGCAAGGAAGGCCTCTCGATCCTTTTGTGATGGAAGCGTCGAAGCGAGCAGCGTGAACAGCTCTTCTTCATCTTTCGCCTTCGCCGCCGCTCTTTGAACAATAATGTTCGCCATTGGTCCAAGCGAGATCGCTAGGTACTTTTCTAAGGCCCGGAAGTTCAGATGTTCTTTCCCTTTCCCCTCGACCTCAGAACTTGGAGGCATGACCCTTGGGGCAACGGTCTGTGAATCCGCGGCAGGTGGCGAGGATGACTGCAGTGGTTTCCTGCCGGCTCCGGGTATCGGAACTCCCCCTCCCTCTCCACCCTGTTCGGCGTAGGCAGGCGCATCGGGCTGGGCACTGCCACCCATGTACACATAGTCTTTGGCAGGATCAGCCACGGGTGGGACTAGGGTTACGTCAGAAAACATGGCCGCGGTCGGAACCTTTGGCTCAGAAGGAACGCCAGGAGCCGCAGGGGGGTATCTTCTTGCGCCGATTTCTTCGAAAAGTGCCTTGATTTGAGGGTCCTCTGATGAGAACAGTCTCGTCTCGACTGCGTCCTTGAGGAGCAATGCTGCGTCGCTCAGCTTGCTTTCGTTAAGGAGTGTGCGCGCCGTCTCGAGGGTCTTGGCCTGCCGTTGTTTCTTCTGCTCCCGGAATTCAACCTCCTTTTCAGCCTTCAGAAGGATATCGGCCAGCCTGGGATCAGGTCCAAGGGTCGTGATGGTCTGGCGCGCGAGGTCGATCGCGTCGGTCAGTTGATGGTGCTTGAGCATCCTCTCGACCTCACGAAGACGCTGTTTGATCAGGTCTTGTCTGCCCTTTTCGGCTTGTTCACTCCTTGCGCGTTCGGCAAGACTAACAAGCTCAGCGTTGTCAGGAAATTCAGACAACCCTGTTTCTGCGGTCTGGATTGCCTCCCCAAAACGCCCGCCCTTCATCATTTCCTGAATCTGCCTGGTCAACTGCTCCAGGCGGTGCTGCTGCTCGATCCGGGATTGCTCGGCACGCGCCAAAACAAGCAGCTCTGTAAGCTCGAAGTCCCACGGGAATTCGCGCTGCAGTTCTTTGGCTCGAACGATCGTCTCCTCGTACTTCTTTTGCTCAATCAAGAGTCGTAGCTGGGCCTTATTCTCGTTGACCCGCTGTTCGCGTTGTTGTTGATCCCGGCCGTGGAGAGCATGCGATCGCAGGCTATTCGCCGTCGCATCGGAGGGGAACTGCACCAGAAAAGCGTCGAGGGATTTCAAAGCAGCTTCAAATTGCTCCGTGCTGAGTTGGTTGCGGATTTCAACAAGAAGCGCTTGACGCTGCTGCTCGGCCTGATCCTGTCGCGCGGCGTCAAGAAACTTGACAATCTCAGGGTCGTCGGGGAATTGCTTTTCCAGAGAAAGGAGAAGGCTGATGCAATCCTCGTATTGGAGGTTAGTCCAGAACGTTCGAGCACGCTGAAGAAGAGTGTCGCGCTGTTTCCGGAGTTCGCGCCGTGCGCGCTCGTCCTTAATACGTTTGAGATGCTCTCGCGCCGCCTCGTTCACGGGATCAAGAGCAAGCGCCTTGTCGAGCTGCGTTTCCGCCTCTGTGAGGGCTCCCTCTGCCAAGAGTTCTTTTGACGCCTGAAGCGCTCGCCGGATCTCGCGAGTGCGTTCGAGAGCATCTTGCGCCTGACGCGCAATTTCCAGCGCCGGCTGGAATGAAGAATCAAGCTTCAACGCTGCCTGAGCTTCTGATCTGGCTTCTTCATTGTGGCCTTCCGCCAGCAGTTTCTGGGCGTTTTCCACGTGAACCTTCACTTGTGGAGAGACTTTCTGCTTGCGAAGTTCACTATTGATCATTTCGGAGAGACGTTTCGCCTGTATGTTGGTGGTGTCCCAGTTCAGGACCTGAACAATCTCTGATTTCGCGGCCAGTAGATCCCCCTCCTGAAGTAGGCGCTGGCTGTTTGCCAACAGGATGGAGATGTCCGCCTGCAGCAATCGCTTCCACACTGGCTCAATTTCCATCAGGACTTCTTCCATGCTTTGGTAGCGCTCTTCGGCATTCTTGGCCAGCATGCGACCGAGAATCTTTTCTATATCTTCAGGGGTGCCCGGAGCAGCCTCCAGGATCGAACGCGGTTCTTCAAGAACTACGTTGGACATCAGGGCAGCCGCGTTTTCACCTTTGAATGGCCTGCGATACGCAAGTACCTCGTAGAACATTACGCCGGTCGCCCAGATGTCGGATCGTGCGTCCGCATTCCCGCCATGAAACAGCTCGGGAGACATATAGCCGAGTGTCCCGATCAACAATCCTGCAGATTGTGAGATTGAAGTCTCGCCGAGTCGCGCAATGCCGAAATCCACCACCACCACGGATCCATCCGCGCCCACCATCACATTTCCGGGTTTTATGTCCCGATGGATTACCGGAGGACTTTGCTTGTGCGCATAATCAAGAGCGCGGCAAGTGTGAACAATGAACCCCACTCTCTGGGAAAGCGGCAAGTTCGGCAGTCGGTCAATGACCTTGTCAAGGCTCTCACCATTCAGGAATTGCATGGCGATGAAAGGCATATCCCCTTCGTGCCCCAGCTCATAGATGGTGACAATGTTGGGATGCCTGAGCCTGCCGGCGGAGCGTGCCTCGGAATAAAACCTCTTGAGGAGAGTGCCGTCTTCAAACACCGCAGTGTTCAGAGTCTTCAAGGCAACAATGCGATCGATGAGTGGGTCGCGCGCCTTGTACACTACGCCCATGGCGCCTTGGCCGACCTTGCATATGATCTCGAATTTGCCGAGCTTCTTCACGTCAGAAAAGCCGTATCTCCACAAGAAAGCGATCCCTCCGCGCAGAAGCAACCTGGAGGGCGCTTTGCCGGTAGGTGGGATTCCAAACTTAGCCTGAGATGCTGACAAATCAGCGCCGGAGTGTCAATCATTTCTCACCATTCCGATGCCAGGTCAGATAGGGTATGCGGGCTGCCAGAACGGGTCGGTTAGCGCGGACTGCAATTTCATGTCTTATTCTGCCTGCTGGCCAGCCGGTGGACGTTTCCCGCCTCTGGCGCGCCGGGCGGCCTTGGTGGGCTGCGTGTACCCTTTCAATTTTTCTTCCAGCTTCGTAATGTCTTCCTTGAGCAATTCGTACACGCGTTGAGCGGGGCCCAATTCACCGTTTCGTCCAAGGTCCTGAAGTTCCTGCGAGCGGGCGCGGGCTTGCGCCGCGCCAAAAATGCTCACTGTCCCTTTTAGCGCATGTGCATGCGTGGCGAGTCCGTGAGCGTCGCCACGCCTCACGGCCCGCCGCAAGGAATTCATACGCGAGGGCAGGTCACACAAGAATCTGTGGATCAGCTTCTTCATCAATTTCTTATCGCCGCTCACCCGCTGCGAAAGCGCCTCAACAGGGTCTTCCTCGGGGACCTCCACCTCTCGAGAGCTCCTGAGAGCACAAGCGTGCGCAGCCAGCCCGTCTAGAATCACATGGAACGCTTCCAGGCGGAATGGCTTGCCCACGACCTCATCAAAGCCTGCGGCCAACAATCGTTCGCGATCTTGAGCAGTCGAGTTGGCGGTCACGGCGACAAGCAGCGGAGGTTGGCGCGAACCGGATGCCTGCTCACGAACGGCTCGCGCCACCTCTACACCGCTCATCCCCGGCATCTCTTCATCCAAAAGCACAACGTCAAATCGACCTCGCTGTACGGCCTTGAGAGCTTCCTTCCCGCTGGCCACCGCCCTGACTTTGTGCCCACTTCGCACAAGCTGGTGCGTTGTGAGCGTCCGAATTTCTTCCTGATCATCTGCGAAAAGGATGCTCAGCGTACGTCTCTTCGCAGGCTTCCCCTCTTTGTCCTGCTCCGGTGAGATCTGGCTGGTCACGGGTCGACCGGCCTGGGCTGCGTCGACTGCCTGCGGCAGGCGGAACCAGAACCGGGAACCTCGCTCGGGGCGCGCCGCGCACCCGATCGTGCCGCCCCAGCGCTCCACGGTAACTTTGCAAAAATACAAGCCCAACCCCGCTTTGCCGCCCCCTTGTTTTCCTTTCCCGAGCAGCGCAAAAATTTGCGCCGACGGTAAGTCGTCCGGCAAGCCTGGCCCTTCGTCATCCACAAAAGCCGTGCACGTGCCCCCTTCCTTTTCGAGACCGATTATGACGGTCCCTTCCGCGGAGGAGTACCGCAGCGCATTCTCCAGCAGGTTTAGGAAGACACGTCGCAAGCGGGTTTCTTCTCCTGTCACCCGCCAATTGGCGCTTCTGTCGATTTTTGGATCGAGAGAGAGGCGAACCCGTTTAGCCTCGAACGCGGGAGAAAGTGTGGCCATGGCCACTGTTGCGCAGTGCAGGAGATCTGGAGTTGTGTTTGCTTCCTTGTTGCCCTCAAGAGCGGAGCGTAGGTCGGCGGAAAATGTTTGCAGAATCGCTGCGATCATGGATTCTTGCTGTTCGCTAGCTAGTTTGCCAATTCTGGCAAATCCTTGCGCACGCTCACCGGCACTCTCTCCGGAAAGACAATCAAAGGCCGCGCGCATGGCGCTGAGGGGCTGTGAAAGATCGTGAACGATGCAATGCAGCAGAATCTCTTTCTTCTGTATCTCGCTAAGAAGTTCCTCGTGGGCGAGCGCAGCATTTCGCGCGCTCTGCAGGAACTGCAGCCGCTCCTCATAGTGCGATCCCAGGTTTCGGACGACCAGAAGCCGCCGGCCGTCGATCCGAAAGGCAGTTGCTTGGAGGGGAATCTCGTTTCCCTCAAGGGTCTTTTCCAGCCATATTTCCGACTGCANGTTCCTGGGCTCTATCTCCAATGCATCCGGATTCCGCCTCTTCGAGAAAGCCAGCGAGAAAAGGGGATTTCTCTGCGAGAGGAATCGTCGTGGAAACAACTTGCGATGTTCCCCAAAGCTCCGTGAACCATGCGGGGGGCTCGCTGAGCAACACGCAGGCGCCCTCTCCCTTGTCTTCCAGGAGAGCGTAGCCCAGTTCGCCGAAAACGCGCTGGAGAAGATTCAACATGGAGATTCGAGCATCTTTCGAGTCAGACGGAGAAAGGCTTCTTCCACATTTTTCCCCGTTTTTGCACTGGAACGCAGCACCGTCCATGCTTTCGCGGCCAGTCGCGACTCCATGGCACGGTCGACTTCCCATTCTTCGGCCAGGTCACACTTATTAATGAGAAAGACGAAAGGAATCGGACCAGCCTCCTTCCGCACTCTTTCTTCCTGCTCCAAGGCTTTATCGAAAGTGGCACGCCGGGTGCCATCCGCCACGAGTAGATATCCGGAGGCGCCGCGAAAATAAGACCAGCGCATTTTCTGAAAATCATCTTCGCCGTAGAGATCCCAGAGCACCAGCGTGACTTCTCGATCACCGAGCCGCACGACCTTCTTGTCGACCTTCACCCCAATCGTCGTCTGGTAGGCGTCGGAATAGATGCTGTCGACAAAGTGGCGCACCAGGCTGGTCTTGCCCACGGCAAAGGAGCCCAGCATGCAGATCTTTTTTTGCATCATGGCGGCAGATTATTGCATTCGCTGCGGCGGCAGGCGAAAGGCGACGCTGCGATTGAACTTGCGATTGTCTTCCGTGTCATCCGGCCGCAGTGGTTCCGTCGCGGCCACACCCTTTGTGCGCAAGCGGGCTTCCGGGATGCCCAATTGGATAAGTTGCCGCGCGACGTGATCGGCGCGATGCTGGCTAAGCGATTGGTTGGTCAGCTCGGCCCCGGAACTGTCGGAGTGGCCGACGACTTCGAAAACCGCGTCTGGGTAACCTTCTGGCGAGTCGAAGAAATACTTCAGTTTTGGTGCGATGTTGCGCAACGACGCTATCGCCGCCGCAGAAAGTGTCGCGCTGCCCAGCGGAAATGTGATGATCGTGTTTTGGATTTCATTTCTGGCCCCGGCCAGGGCAGCGCTTTCTTCAATGCGCAGGCCAGAAAGACTGACGGTTCGAATGCCGGGAATGTTGACCGCGCGGTGAAGGAGGTCAGCCACCCATGCGGAGGACGCACGGCCGCGTGCAAACAACGTCCCGTTCTCCACGGCGAGTGTAACGCCGCCAGGAGGAACAAGTTGCGCCGTCGCGCGCCTTTGCACAATGGCATCATCCAGCGCGTAGTAGGCTCCCCAATGAAACTCGGCGCTCCTCGGATCGAGATTCGCCTCTTTGAGGAATCCGATGGGATCGGAAGCTAGCGGATCACGGAGTCCCCGGATGACGAAGCGGCCGTGCTCCCGATCGAAAGAGGTGATCAGAAATCCGGGCTGCTCGCGCAGGGCAGAAACCAGTTGACTCCAGCGACGATATTGCCACCAGCGCCAGCCGAGCCCAGCGCCGACAAGCAAACACAGCGCGATTGCTGTGGCCCAAACGTAGCCACGGCCACGCCGCGGCGTTTCCTGTTTGTAGCGGAATTCCAGACACTGCGCGAGGGCCCCATTGACCGTTTGAAACGGTGCCGTATTGCCGTCAAATCGTTCCAGTTCGACGGCATATTGACGGTGAATGTTCTCAAGGGTCTCCGCGAGCCGGTCGCGGAGATC
>OCOJ01775767.1_pt1 | contig 13102 bp, 14 predicted proteins | sample 1539251 | NCBI WGS metagenome assembly OCOJ01 (sample SAMN01911457, study PRJEB22624) | soil metagenome | biome: Soil | place: Malaysia | collected 2012-04-30 | depth RA_metagenome m
GTAATTCCAGATAATATTGAGGGGGCTGTGCGAAACTGTAATTCACTATTCCCCCTCTGCTACGTGAAGACCTAAAGCCGACACAGGCCCCTGGAGCTAGCGCTTGTACCCTATCTTCCGGAGGAACTCGCGCCTCTCCTCCTTGTCCTTGGTCCCTTCGATCCCCTTTGGCGACACCCCGTCGACGACCCCCAGCACCCCCCTCCCCTTCCCGGTGTCTGCGACGATGATGGTGACAGGGTTGGAGGTGGCGCAGAAGACCTGGGCGACCTCCTCGACGGCCTTGAGCCTGTTGAGGACGTTGATGGGGAAGGCGCCCGACAGGACCACGACGAAGGAGTGCCCTGCGCCGATCCTCATTGCGTGGGCGCTGGCCTGCTTCGCCAGTTCTTCGTCCGACCCATCGAAACGGACGAGAGCCTTTCCGGAGGCCTCGACGAAGGCGACTCCGAACTTCAGGCCCGGCATCGACGTGACCAGGGCCTCGTATATGTCCTCCACGCTCTTGATGAAATGGGACTGGCCCACGATCAGCTGCTGCCCTTCGGCCGGCTTGATTTCCACTTCGTCGATCTTCATCGGGCCTCTGGGGCCAGCCCCGGATTTCAAATCCTTTTGCCCGCCAGGTGTGGCCCCCTCCCTCGACCGAGGAAGTCTCGTGGCGCGTTATAAGACGACGAGCCGTGTTTCCGAGGATGCCCAGGGTTTGGCAGGCCTTGCGGAAAGGGGAGAAGCCGCCTGAGGATTCAAGGGCCACCGGCACCCCACTCATGGAACCGCCCGAGCAGATCGAGGGCGTCCTCGACACCTACAGGGTGCCCTCGGGGGCGAAGGCGGACGCGTCAGCTGAGGTATTCGTAGTGGAAGAGGACGGCGTGGGGAGGTACCTCGTGCGCCTCCCCAGGCTCTCCGACCAGGAGGGCAGGGCCCTGGAGCTACTGAAGGCGAACCTCCTCGATTCCATCCCCGCCGAGGCAGACGGAGACCCCCGTGAGGTGGTTGCAGACTACATCTGGAAGACGGCCGAGGGGACAGGGCTCGGCCCTCTTGTCCGCGAGTCGCACGACAAGCTGCTGTACTACCTCATGAAGGACTTCGCCGGATTCTGGGAGGTCGACGCCCTCGTGAACGACGACAACCTAGAGGAGATCTCGGTCAGCAGGTACGACAGGCCTGTGCGCGTCCTGCACAGGAACTTTTCGGAGTTCATGTTCATGGAGACTGACATCGTCTACCCGTCCGAGGAGAGGCTGCAGGCCTTCGTCCGGAGGCTGGCCCAGCTTGGCGGGACCACCGTGTCGCTCGCCCAGCCCTCCCTGGAGGTCACCCTCCACGGCGCATCGGACAGGAGAGTGACGGCCACCCTGGGGGACGAGATATCCAGGCCCGGCTCCACCTACGCCATCCGCAAGCAGCGCGAGCGCCCCATTACCCTGGCCCAGCTGGCGACCCCTGAGCCTGCGCGGTGGCCGGTCCAGGTCCCCCGGCCCGGGGGAGAGGCTGCTGCCTCCTACGACGAGGACCACTCCCACAAGACACTCTCGGTGCTGATGGCCGCCTACTTCTGGCTCCTCCTCGAGCGGACGACCAACGTCCTGGTCGCAGGGGAGACAAACTCGGGGAAGACCACCCTGATGAACGCGATACTCGCCCTGGCCAACCCGAAGTGCAAGATAGTGACCGCCGAGGACGTCCTGGAGATCAGCCTCCCGGACCACCTCCACTGGCAGAGGCTGAAGACGAGGGGGCACAGGGCGGGGCTCTCCCCTGCCGCCGGGCGTTACGAATACGGGCTCCCCGACCTACTCAAGCTCGCCCTCCGCTTCTCCCCGACAATCCTCAGCCTCGGCGAGATGCGCGGCGAGGAGTCCGAGACTGTGGCCGCAGCCATAACGCTGGGGTTCTCCACCATGACGACGATCCACGCGGAGGACGCCGAGAGGTGCGTCCAGCGGCTTACGACCCCGCCCATGAGGTTCTCGGCTGGGCACCTCCGCGACATCACGGCCATAGTTACCATGAGGAAGGTGGTCCTCCAGGACGGGCGCGTCGTCCGCCGAGTCGTCAGCGTCGACGAGCTCAAGCCGTTGGAAAGGGACGGCCACGAGATACTGAACGTGTTCAGATACGACCCTGCCACTGACTCCTTCTCTCCCACGACCCCTGCGGAAGTGCTCGACAGGTCCTACAGGCTCAACGAGATTGCGGAGAGCTTCGGCTGGTCCCCAGCCGCTGTTCAGGCGAGCCTCGCAGTCAGGGCGGCGCGCATCTCATCGCAGATTGCCGGGGGCGAGATAACGCCCCAGGGGCTGTCGAAGATGGTGAAGGAGTTCGCTGTCCAGGAGTCGGGCCGGGGGGCGGACGGAGGATGGGCGAAGGATTAGCCGGGAGCCCGGCCGCGCGCCTCCTGAGGACCCGGGCGGTGGGACGGGTGGTGGAGTGGAAGGCCGCCAGGCTTGCGCCCCTGGTCCGACGGAGCGGTCAGATCCTCAACCCGGCAGTGCTGGCTGCCGACGCTGTTGCGAATACCTTCACCGCAGCGGCTGCGGCTGTGCCCCTCGCCGTCGCCCTCTCTTTCGTGGTATCCCCCTGGTCGGCCCTACTTGCGCTGACCCCTGTGGCCGCGTTCGTGGTTCCCGACCTCAGGGTGAGGGACATGATAGCGCAAAGGCGGGAAGGGGTGGAGAGGGAGCTCCCCTTCTTCTCGGTGGTGGTGAACGTCCTTGCGGGGGCCGGAGTCCCCCTCTACACCATAATGCGGGACCTGGCGTCCTCTGACGCCTTCGCGGCGATGAGAAGGGAGGCCCAGCTCGTCAGGCGGGACGTGGCCATACTGGGGATGAACCCCAACGAAGCGCTCGAGCGGCTCGCGTCGAACCACCCGTCCAGCAGGTTCGCCGACTTCCTCCTCGGGTACACCAGCAAGGGGAGGAGCGGAGGTGACGTCGCCACCTACCTGTCGGGGGAGAGCGGTGCGCTGCTCAGAGGGCTGGAGGATGGGTGGGTGCGCTATGTGTCGAGGGTGGGGATCATCGGAAGCATGATGATAACGGCCTTCGGGGTTGTCCCTCTCCTGCTGATGGTCGTAGGCATATTCTCGCCGGGTTATTCCATAGTCGGCCTCGTCCTGTTCACAGGGGCAGGAGTGCCTCTGGTGACCATCGCCCTTCTCTACATGGCCGCGAGGATGCAGCCCGTTCGCGAAGAGCCCATAGGTGGCAGTGCTGCTCGGAGCGTCCTGGTGGCCCTCCCAGGAGCCGCGGTGGGGATCTACCTGGGGGGAGCCTGGATATCCGCGGGGGTGGCGCTCTTCGTCTTCTTCGTAGCCTACGGCCTGTCCGTCAAGGAGAAGCTAGCAGAGACCAGAGCGATAGAGCAAGGGCTCGGCAACTTCCTGAAGGACCTCCTCGAGTACAAGCGCCAGGACTACGACCTGACGAGGGCGGTCCTTGCTACCCAGGCAACCGCCAGATACAATCCGAGGTTCAGCAGGGTCCTTTCGCGGCTGGCTTCTCAGCTGAGGGTGGGTGTGCCGCTCGACGAGGTCAGGGTGGAGTGCCGGAGCGTGCTGGGGAGGCTCACCTTCCTGCTCCTGGGACAGATGAGCCGGTCGGGGGGAGGGAGCGTGGACACCGTATACCAGGTCTCGAGCTTCGCAGACAGGATGACGGAGATGAAGAAGAACGCCTCAGCGGAGATGAAGCCCTACGTGATACTCTCGTACATCTCCCCGCTCTTGCTGGCCTTCGGGGTCGCGTTCATGGGCGGCGTGCTGTCGTCCTTCAACTCGACAGCCAGGCCTGTCATCGCCAGCCTCCGCGCGAGCGGAGTCCAGGTGGGCCCTCTTCCCGTGCCCATGGCGCAGGTTACGGACCTGCTGATCGTTGTATCGGCCGCGTCGCTCGGCCTGATCAGCGCCAAGATAACAGACTTCACAGTCAGGAACACCCTGAAGGCTTCGGCCAACGTGGCATTGGCCGTTGCGGCCATCGCAGCCACGGTGCTGCTTGGCTCACATTCGCTTGCCAGGCTCATCTGAATTCCGCCGGGCGGTTGGGCGTTAAATGGCGACGAGGACTAGTTGAACGATGAAAATCCAAAGGCGACGCGCGGCCATCTCGCAGAGCATGGACCTGTTCATCATAATCGCAGCAGTGCTTGGGGTCGGAGGGGTCGTCACAGCCTCCGTCTACAACCTCGTCAACAGCGCGACTTCGAACGCGAGCATCGTGGTGGTCGGCGCTTCCACGCGGGCCGGGGCGTCGGCAAGCAGCTCCCCAGCCGCAGTCTCCATCTCCATCAAGAACGATGGTGGGAGCCCGATCTCCTGCACTTCCTCGACCTGCCAGGTGGTGTTTGCGGGCACGAACACTGGCACGACCACAGTCCCAGCCTGCGCAGCCCCGTGCAGCATTTCGTCAGGGGGGCCAGCCGTATGGATGGTAGGAGGACCATCTGGAACCCCCGCGGCCAACAACCCTCTGATGTTCGAGACCAACACCTTCGTGCTTCAGCCTGGCGCGCAGACATCGTTCGCCCTCAACGCGCCCCTCTCCACGGTCGGCACCACGCCCAGCTTCTGGACCAGCGGCGCTCCCGTGACCATCAACGTGCTATTCGGCTCGACCTCGGCCCAGGTCGTCGTCACATCCCAGTAGGGGCTCCCGATGAGCCCCTCCCACCGTTTTCGGCCCAGCTCCAAGCCCGGCATCAGCGAGCTCTACGCTTCGATGCTGCTGGTGGGGGTGACCCTTGCCCTGGGGAGCCTGGTCGCCACTTCCGCCCTTGCCCAGTCCGACCTGGCGAACAGCTCCGCTTCCCTGGGAGCGGCGTCGGAGGAGGCCTCGGCCAGGGTCCAAATCGGGCTTGTCTACCTCGCGGTGGCCTCTTCCGGGTCATGCCCTGCCTACGGGGGCTACCACGAGGGGACATCGCTCAGCGTTGCTGTCTACAACTACGGGGGCGGGACGTTCGCACCTGCGGAGCTGGTCCTGAACCAGACCGTGTACCCCGGGAGCTACTCGCCGCTGGGCCCGGGGAGCATGGGCACATACACGCTCACACTGGCGGCCTGCTCGCACTCCGCCGGGCAGACGGTGATGCTCGCCGACGCCGCTGGGGATGAGGCTCAGTTTGTCTCGTAGGCGAAGGAGCGGGGCGTCCACCTACCTCGAGGTGTTCGTCCTCATCGGAATCGCCGCAGGGGGCTCGGCGGCGGTCCTCGGCGCTGTCCTCCCCTACGCATCGAGCCTTCAGGGGCCCTCGGTGAGCATCGAGGACGCCAGCCTCCGCCAGGGCGCCTACCTTGCGATCGAGAGGCTGACTGTCTTCAACTCGGGGCAGGTCGCAATGTCTTCCTTCGTCATCTCCACCAGCCAGGCCCCTGCCTCGGCCCCGTACTGCTACGCCACATACAACACTGCCACAGGCGCGGAGCTCCTGAGCACCTGTCCTGCCACTGCCGGGAACCCTGGCTCAGTATCCATCGGCTATCCGGTCCCCCCAGGGGGAGCGGTGGGGGTCGTTGTCACGGTAGTAGGCACGCCATACATCGTCGGAGAGGGGTGCGCAGTGACTGTCACGACTTCGTCCGGGGCCCAGCAGACCTCGGAAGTGCAGGTGGGACCAGCCTAGGGGGACTGCATGCGGATACCAAAAAGGCGACTGGGCGTCTCCGCGGTGATAGGTACCGTCTTCTTCGTGATGGTATTCATGCTCGCTCTGGGGTCATTGGCCTACGCATCAGGGCTCCAGCAGCAGACTGCCGAGGCCCAGGAGTCGGCACTCCAGGCGGCCTCCCAGAAGGGCGCCGAATCCATCGAGTTCGCGACTGCGAGTGGAGGGGTGATGGCAACGAACGAGGGTCCGGCTACGCTGTCTGTGAACCACGTCGTCCTCCGATACCCGAACGGCACTGTCTACGCGTTTCCCGCAGCCGTGGCAATACCATCCGGGGGCTCGAACCTCCTCCAGCCACTCATTCCCAACAGCGTCTGCTCTCCGGGGACCGCCACCTGCCTTTCGAAGTACACCCAGATAGTCAAGGGGAACCCTCCTGGAAGCTCCGTGGGGCTCGTCACTGGCCTTGGGAACACGTTTTGGTTCACCGGCCAGGAGAACCAGGTCAACTGGGACGCCCTCGTCGGATTCCCCAGTCCCTGTCCGGCCGGGGAGGGCGTCACCGGACTGAACACTACCCCCGCCTGCGCCTCAGGGGGGTCGCTCACCTCCTGGGCGAAGGCTCCGACGTCGACCAGCGGCACAGGCAAGTACATCTCCACGGGCCTGTCGGTGCCCCTCGGCGCCAACCTGACCTACGCCTTCTACGTGTTTACAGTAGTCGAACCCTCGATCGGGATCGAGTACTACAACTTCGAAGTACATTCCCTCTCCGCTGGAGCTGCGCTCGTGCTCGCCTGCGCCCCCCTGTCGGACCCGGGCGGAGGGGGAAACCTGCCAACCAACTGTGTCGGCGCAGCGGGGACCCCGATCGCGGCCACCAACAGCCTTGCCTTCGGGGTAGCGCCGCCGGTCTACGCAACGCCAGGGCTCTTCGGGGTGGTGACGTCTGGGCCTGCAGGGAGCACCCTCGAGATCGACATCGCCTGTACTGGCAACTGCGGCAGCCTCACCCTGAAGGCGGGTTCCTTCATGGTCGTGCAGGTCCTGGGGTGACCGCCCCCGGCCGGCCGCCGCCTGCCGGCGACGCCAGCTCCAGCTGCGTCTCGAAGAAGCGCCTCGTCAGCCCGGTTGCTGGCGAGTCGAAGGGGTCGATGCTCACCACCACAGGCAGGTTCCTGACTGCGTAGCCGAGGAGGAGGCACATGCGGGGAGGGAGGGTCCTCACTATCGCCTTGACTGTGTCTGTGTCCGCCATGGAAGCCTGAGAGATCAGGTTGAGGTCAGAGTCATTGCTGAAGCTGTACAGGAATATGTTGTCGACCTGGCGGTAGATCTTCTGGTCGATGGCGTCCGGCTGGTTGGTCACGAATATGGTGAAGACACCGAAGTGCCGCATCCTGGTGATCAGGTCTTCCCAGTAGGTGTCCCTCAGGTAAAGGTGGGCCTCTTCGGCGAAGAGGAACACCGGGGGGATCTTTCGCCTCTCGAGCAGCTCGACGAGCTTGGAGAGCATCAGCTCCACCACCATCCTTCTGTTCAGCGGGGAGACGCTGCTGAGAGAGACCACCAGAGCGCCCCCGGAACGGTTCAGGCTGAAGAAATCCTGGAGGTCGAACTGCTGGTGGACCGAGTCTGTGAAGAGGCCGCACGAAGCGAGGGTGTGGTAGCGAGCGAAGAGGGCGTCCCTGACGAACTCGTTGCACCTCCACTGCTGGATGGCCAGCTCCAGGGAGGCGAGGGTCAGCTCGTCCCTGCTGTCAAGCTGCTCCCAGATTTTGACGAACTCCCTCAGCGAAGTGCCGGGCATGTCCAGGGAGTGGGACAGCAGGTTCGTAATCGGCCTTAGGCCCACGGAGGCGAGGGAGAACCTCAGGTCCCTGCCGGGCCTGAGGACCCTGACCTTGCGCCCCTCAGGGGTCTCAGAACCGTCCCTCCGCTGCGCCACAGTCCCGTACTCGTCGTTCAGGTCGAAGACTACAGAGTAGGCGCCGTTCTCCAGAAGCCCGCGGAGGAGTATCTTCGCGAGGTGGGACTTGCCCGACTCCTTCCTCCCTGTTATCACTGTGATCCTCCCGTCGAGGGCCTCCGCCGGGACGCTGAAGGTCGACTCGGAGTCGACCGTCCCGAGGCGGATGTCCCTGGTCCCCAGAGGCTCCACCGCGCCCCCGAGCTCGTCCACCAGCAGCCTCGTTACGGTGGAGCTGGTCCTAGAAGGCATCCAGTTGGCCCGCGGCGTGAGCTTCCCATCGGAGATTGTCCCCCTGGCCTTGCAGAGGAGTATGCGCATGTCCCTGATGAGGGTCGAGATGGTCGTCAGCTCGGTCGGGTCCGAGGTGACGCCGGGGGCCGACGCCGAGAGCACCTCCTCTCGCGCTATCTCCTCCTCTATCCCCTCGACGTCGAGGTAGCGCTCGTCGTAGACCTGCAGCACGAGGCTCCTTTGCGGCTCTGACGCCACGAGGTAGTCTCCGACCCGCACCCTCTCCCTCGGAGATGCGATAACAAGGATGTCGTCAGACTCCTTCTTGAGTATCTTCACCCTAGGCGCTCCCCTTGAAGCTCCCAAGGGCAATCTTCCGCAGGGGGAAGGTGTGGAGCTGGCGGACCCTGAATCGCTTCGTCACGAACGCCTTCAGGGCCTGGTCCTCCGCCTTGGAGAATATTGAGAGGTGGTGTGCTACCTTCAGCGAGTCCGGGTACCCCGAGGCGAAGGCATCGTTCCACAGAATCCTTCCCAGGGTGGCGTCTGGCGCCTCCGCCCCTGAGAGGTCGAGCCTGAACACGAGGCCGTCGGGTGTGAACTTCGCGAGGACGGTGCTGACCTGCCCCCGGTTCAGCGTATAGTAGGACGGCCCCAGGGCCCCAGACAGTGCGCTGACGAGTCCTTCGCTCAGTATGAGGTTGCTCGACTTCGAGAACCCCACCAGGGTTCTCGGGGATCCGGCCAGGGTGCGGAAGTGCCCCGAGAGCGCCCCCATCGGGTGCTTCAGCGACCCGTCGGCCATGACGATGATCTCGCCTTCGGAAGTGGAAAGGGCCTCTATCACCCTCCTCTCGACGGTGTTTCTGACGTACCTCTCGGCGACGGCGTGGTCGGATAGGAGGAGGTCCATCTCGGCAGGCGGGAGGCTCCGGCCGAGTCCTGAGAGGCCGGAGGCTGTGGCATACACCAGTATGGGCCCAAGCCTGAAGAACCTTCGGAGTGCACCTCCGTAGGAAAGCCCGACCGCAGTCCGTGCCGCATAGAGCGCGCCCTGGGCTGTCTCCCCCACCAGCACGCACGTCGAGTCGACTGACGCCACTGGCCGCCCTTCTTTGATTGGTATTATGCACCCAGGGGCCAGTTGGGCGTCGGTCGCCTCGAAGTACGGATAGAGCTCCTTCCCATAGCTGCTGAAGACGAAGGTCCTTCCCGCGAGTTCACGTTCCGCGCTCTCGGAGAGCTCCGCGAATGCCTCCTCGAACTCCCTTGCGAGGGCGTCGAGGATGGGAAGCTGTCCGTCTTCCAGCATTGGGGAGGTGGCGATGGCCATCTTGCGCGCATGGTGGGCATGTTGCGCACTATATATTGATTGCGCATGTTGCTAGTGCGCAACACCCCCTGGATGTCGTTTCCCCTGTCGCCCTGCCACGGGCGCGCTTTCATGGAGCGACAACTGTTCATATATGGGCATCTTGCCCAACAGGAGCAACAAGGACCCGAGTTGTCAGAGGAACAAAGGAAGGTGACGGTGAGGCTCAAGCGCGGGTCTTGGGAAGTGGAGATCACCACCGCGGAGGACAAGCTGCAGCAGGCCGTAGAGAGCGTCCTTGCGGGAATGTCGTCGAAGGAGCCCATGCTAGTCGAACCCCAGGTCTCCGACTCGGACCAACGGAGGGGCGAGACGAGCAGGAGCGTCCTCACGGCCATGTGGAAGGAGGGCTGGTTCGCGTCCCCGAGGTCGCTCTCCGAGGTCCATGAGGAGATGAGCAGGCGCGGGTACCACTACGACAGGACCGCGGTTTCGCACACGCTGGTGGACCTCGTCCGCGAGGGGTCTCTATTCAGGGACGGGAGCATGAGGAACTACAGGTACGTCCAGAAGTACCCCTTCAAGGGGCAGGCCGGAACTTCTTAGACAGCTGCTCGCCGAGGCGGCTCGTACCGACTGTCGTAATCCTGTACTTGCCCCCCTGATCCGAGTCGATCCGCTCCACGTTCGCGGACTTTGTCAGCTCGCTGAGCCTCGAGCTGATGGTCTTGGGGTAGAGCCCTGTGGCAGCCTCGATCTCGCCGACCCCCATGGCGTCCGAGGCGGACTTGCCGCTGAGGCTGGCGATCCTGGCGGCGACCAGCTGCAGCATTATCACGTCCCTGTCGCTCAGCTTCTTGTCCTGGGTCCAAACCCGGGGGCCTTCTGGGGTGACCCTCACGTACTCCTTGAAGAGCTGTATCAGGTCGTTGAGAGAGTGGTTGACGCCTATCGCCCGCGCTAGGTCCATGTTCGGAATCACCTTTGACACGAACTCGTGCAGGGAGCGCATCACGACCTCTGGAGAACCCGAGAAGTCGACCTTCGTGTCGCCGTAGGTGACAGATATCTGCAGCTCTCTTTCACTGGACAGGTCGCTCAGCAGCTCCGCGCCGAGCCGATTCACGCACCGCTTAAATTTGTATCGCGCATTCGCCCAGTCCGACTCCGGTCCACCTCAGACAGGGAGGCCGCCAACGGATATTCGGAAGGAGATACTCTCGATCCTAGAAAGTGAATTCGAACTCTGCTCCGTCCTTCTGAAGGGCGTTGGCTTTCAGCAGGGCGGTGCTGTTCTCAGCCTGCAGGGCGCCCCAGAAGTACTCACCCAGTGGACAAACGGGGTGCTCACTCGAACGCAGTGGGTGGACGGTTGCTGCGTAGGGGCAGTGGACCTGAATGTGAATCGAGCCTGAGCTCTCCTGCTTCCTAACCTTCATTCCCCATTCTTCAATCCTCTGGATAGCCTCGTCAAGAGGGTGAGCGGAGTTCGGACGGCCAGTGCCTTTGATCAGCCTCGCGGCGCTCCTGCTCGAGATGACCCGCTTCCCGCCTTCGTTGAATATCTCTCTGAGCTCGGCCTCGTTGGCCGCAAGCTGGTCGTGGAGGAATACGAAGTAGTCCAAGGGCACATTGACGGTTTGCTTCGAGCTTTTCACTTGACCCTTCGAAAGGATGGCTCTTCCTTAACACGTTCTGAATCAGTTGGATTCGTTTCATTGCTCAACTTTGTTTCGCTCGAAGAAGGACTGGCCATATTGTTCTCGTCCATCGCCAGGTGCATGTATCGGCAGGCTCTCCGTTGCCTGCCCTTGGCATCCGGCCCAAGAGACATTGTATTGACCGATAGTGGGAGGCTAGTCTAGCCGGGGACTGTGAGTCCGCCAAGAGATTGTTCGCCAGGGCCCAGCGGGGCGGCAGGCAGGGTCACGGCCGAGGTGTAGACGTACTCCCCGTCCTCGGCCTTGAATCTCCTCAGCTTTGTTGTCTTGGCGAGCCTCAGCAGGGCCACCGCAACGGACTGCTTTGGGTAGTTGAGCCCGTAGGACTGCAGGGCCTCCCGGACGTCCGAGAGTTTGCGCCTCTCTCTTCCCCAGGGGCCAGAGAAGAACTTCCCAATCACGTCGGCAAGGGAGTCCCCCTTCTCGAGGGTGACCATGGGGAGCTCCGAAGGCCCCTGCTGAAGCGCTTCCCCCTGTATCTCCAGGTTAGGCTCCTTCGTCTCGGCCACGGGCGCACTCTCCTGGCGAGGGAGCTTGGCGGCAAGCTCAGGGACGAGCTCTATGGCCTCCCGGATGTGCTCTGGCTCCGCCTCCACCTCGGCCTCCGCCTGCCCGAGCCTGACCCTGATCTTCGTCATGTAAGAACGCCCTTTGCGGGTTCGTTGCGCATTTAAGGTTGCGTCGGAAGTCGGAAGTCTTCCTTCACTGTGGTGAGGACGAGGTGGGAGTTGGTCCTCTCCACGAAGTGCATGGAAAGGAGCGCCTTCGTGAACCTGCTCAGCTCTTCTCTGCTCCGGCATTTCGATACCACGATGGCGTCAATCTCACCGGTCACATCGTACACCGCGCAGACGTTGGGGAGCTTTGCGATTTCCTGTTCCATCTCGACCAGCTTCCCCTTGGAGACGTGGATCTCCGTGACCACGGTGAGCTCGTAGCCCAGCTTCTGGAAATCGACCGAAGCCAAGTACCCCCTGATGACGTTGGTCCTTTCCAGACGGGCCACCCGAGAGGCGACAGTGGTCGTGGAGACATGCATCTCCGTGGCGAGCTGCCTGAACGAGACACGGCCTTCCCTGAGGAGCCGCTCCAGGATCCTTCTGTCCAGGTGGTCGACGTTCGTTTGTCCAGCGGCATGACCGGAATGCGGTGACTGGACACTCATTTTGTCCAATTCATGGCCACTTCTTGCCAATCTTGTCCATAATAACAGTGATGAGCCTTATATCTTTTCCAAACGGTAGTCAGCCCCTTGACTTTCAAGGTCACTCCCGACGGCAGGTTCGTGAAGAGGACGTTCACTCCTACCCAGGTACTTGAGCTCGTCAGGAAGGAGGGAATCAAGTTCGTAGACCTGCAGTTCACAGACGTCCCGGGGCGGCTGAGGCACGTCACCCTCCCCTCGGAAATGCTGCAGGAAGAGATGTTCAAGGAGGGGGTCTCAAAGCTTGACGGGTCGTCCGTTAGGGGTTTCGTGGAGATCCACGAGTCTGACATGCTCTTGGTGCCAGACGCCTCCACGTACGGGGTTATCCCCTGGACAGAAGACGCGGTGAAGACCGCCCGGCTGATTTGCGACGTGAACGCCGGGTACGGGGGCGGGAGGTTCAGCAGGGACCCCAGGCACGTGGCCCAGACCGCCGAGGCGAGGATCCGCGAGGCGGGGTTCACGGACTCGCTGTGGGGGCCTGAGGTGGAGTTCTTCGTCTTTGACAGCGCCACCTGGGAGGCGAACAACCCCTTCGCCTCAGGGTTCAGGATATCTTCCAAGGAGGCTGCGAACGAAGCCAGGGGGACCAACTTCCCCATCCGATTCAAGGACGGCTACTACCCGGCCCAGCCCGTAGACACTCTGAGCGACTACAGGGGGGTGTGTGTGAACTACCTCAGAGACGGATTTGGGGTTCTCTCGAACGCCCACCACCACGAGGTGGCCACTGCCGGACAGTGCGAGATTGACGTCTACAGGGACGAGCTCGTCACCATGGCAGACAGCACCATGACCTACAAGTTCGTGACGAAGAATGTGGCCTCCAAGATGGGTCTGATCGCTACCACCATGCCCAAGCCCATATTCGGGGACAACGCGGTGGGGATGCACGTCCATTCGAGCCTCTGGAAGGATGGAAGGAACGCCTTCTACGACCCGTCGGACTCCTACGCCGAGCTAAGCCAGGCCGCCCGCTACTACATCGGGGGGATAATGCACCACAGCAGGGCGCTCTGCGCCATAGTCGATCCGACCAC
>OCOJ01033300.1_pt1 | contig 13096 bp, 14 predicted proteins | sample 1539251 | NCBI WGS metagenome assembly OCOJ01 (sample SAMN01911457, study PRJEB22624) | soil metagenome | biome: Soil | place: Malaysia | collected 2012-04-30 | depth RA_metagenome m
GCGATGGCCGCTAATTTTGCTGATGCCGCGCTCAGGAACTACGGACGATCCGGGCTTTCGAGAGCGTAATAAATGGCTACGCCCGTGCCGGCCGCAATGAGGCCCGTGGCGACAATCAGGAACCGGCTGCGCCCTGCTTTCAAAGGCGGGCCACCGCTTCCTTGGGACTTTTCGTGGCCACCAGCGCCGGCACCCGACGGGCCCTGCGCCGCCACGGCGGCGGGATCCAGCAGCACACGGTACGAAGTGCCCTCCGGAATGGCTTGTACTTCGTCCTCGACTGTGACGGCAAGCCCTCCACGGCGCGCCGTCACCAACAATTCCTTTTCACTGAGATAGGTCACCGTGCCGATAGTCGGCGAGTCAGTCTGCGGCCGAATCGCCGCCTTCGAGGCAAACAGAGTGAAGGCCTGCGCGTTGCCAGTGGAGAACGTAGCGGTTCCCAGCACCAATCTTGCGGAAGGCGCTCCTTCGTTATCGTCCACGAAAGCCGCCGAAGAACTCAGAAGCAGCAAACGCGCCGCACCGGCGCGGACTTGCATGCTGCCTTGGGAGTCGGTGCTGACCCTGTCCCCGCTGTACACCGTGGTGCCCACATTTGCACCGGCGCTACCCACGTAGGCGCGATCAGCGGCGATGACGGTGCCGAGTGGCGTGGCCGTCGGAGTTGTGGCGGCACAAAGCGAGACGCAGGTCAGGCTTAAACAAATTGCGGCCACGCAGATTGCGCGCACACGTAGCATTAGAGCCTCCCGGCTGGAACTGCAGAAGAGGATACTTCGTCCTTCGCTTTGCCGTCAATCAAGAATGAGCTCAATGCTGCACGAGCCAAACAACCCGCGCCCGCCCGGTCTTGCTGGCGGAACAAGCTCTACACTGCTAGAATTCCCTCGATTGTATGGCTGATTGGAAACAAATTACGGCTCGCATCCGTCGCGCGCGTTCCGGTAAAGATCCCGCCGGGCAGCTCACCAACCTGTTTTCGAAGACGCGTGACGCCATGGTGGCCTTTGAACTGGCCCGCTATTTCGAATCCAAGGGCAATACTGCCGACGCAGGCCGCTGGTATCTGACTGCCGCGGAACGCTTCCGCCGTGCCGATTGGAAAACCAAGGCGCAAGAGAGCGCCACGCGCCTCGGCGCGACGGAACCAGCGGAAATCCCGGCGTCACCTCCTCTCTCCGCCACAATCGCGGAGCCAGCAGCCGAAGCTGCTCCGGAAATGGTTTCTCCGGCAGTAGAAGTTCCCAGTCCGCCATCTGAGGAATTGGAAGTAGTCTCAGTGCAGCCAGAAGCGCCGGCGCGCGAACCAGCGGAATTAAGCCGGCAGCGCCGCGGGCGCCGCGGCGGGCGGGACCAACGACATCCCCGGCGCGGACCTCGTCCTCCGGCGCCTCGGGAGCGGCATGCAGAGCAGACCGCTCGCTCCGTTCGAGAGGTAGCGCCTGAGCGTCCCGCGCCGCTCCGGACTGCAGAGAGCACAGGGGAAGTTTCGACGCCGACGGGAATTCGCGGCCGTTTCGGCGATCCAGGGCTGGCGTCTCGCCTCACACAGTTAGAGATGAATTTCCGACGCTTGTTGGCTTGCGCCCCGAGTCCGCTGGGAGAGGCGGACAAAGCACCTGCCGGACCGGGCGTATGGGTGCTGACGGACTCGGATTTGAGCACGTATTACTACGTGGAGGCTTGCCAGACACTTCGAGTGGCCATCCCGCACCTTCTGCGGAGTAGTTCCGCGCGACGCGGCGAGACGATCAAGCCGCAGCTTGCCGAACACCTGGGCATACCGGAATCTCGAGTGGCAAAGTACCTCAATGATCATTGTGTGGTGAGATGGCTGCAGATGGATGAGGACGCCTCGAACTTTGCGCACTTCCTGATAGCGGTGCTGCGTCCAGCGCTGAACCACTGACGTGGAAGCACCGCCGAGAGGGAAGTCCGGGAAGTGATTCCAAACAGTAACCCCTTTTTGCTTCTTGAACTTAGCCCCATTCGCTGAGGAAATGTGCCATTTAGACCTGATTTTCGACCATTCGGCGCATCCCACTGGCTTGGGGCCCCCTTTAGCGTTCAAGCTATAGGAGACCAATGGCTTAGGGTGCCGTCTCGCCGCGTGCTACTCTGACTGGAGCCTTGGGGCTGTACCAAAATACAATTCGGTCAGCTTGTTCTCGGCGTTTGGGGCTTTCCGAAAAAATAGATCGAATTTTCGAAAGTGAGGCATCCGCAGTATGCCTAATACTTTGTCTACGCAATTTTTCCGGTCGGTCGATTGGGTGCTGTGCAAGACGGCCAGGATCACCTTCGATACCATTCAATATTTCAACCAGCGCAATCCTAATCCCTCGCCCACTCCGCAGTGGTCCGATAAGCCGCTTCTAAAGTCGTGGGAAAAGACGAAACCGACGCTGGGGTTCCCGCGCCAGACGGATTCGCTTTGTCCCGCGTGCGTGAAGGAAGCGCGCCAGGCGATCATTGCCGGCAAGAAGGATTGGCGCGACCTGATGCACGAGAAGGTCGGCGAAATCAAGGCACAGATTATCGAGCGCGACGGGCAGATCTGGATGGTGAAGGATTGTCCGCAGCACGGCCATTACGAAGACCTGATGGCCGTGGACTCCACGTTCCTGAGGTGGATTGAGAGCCAGTTCCCGGGCCGCGATATCCCGGCGCACAACGACGAGGGGCTGCACAAGCACGGTTCATCGAACGTCCGCTACGGCCGCGGGGCGGTGTTGACGGTGGACCTGACCAACCGCTGCAATATGATGTGCGACCCCTGCTTCATGGATGCCAACCAGGTGGGCTACGTGCACGAGCTTACCTGGGATGAGATTACCGAGATTTTGGACAACGCGGTGAAAATCAAGCCGCGGCGGCAGATGTCCGTGCAGTTCTCTGGCGGCGAGCCGACCATGAGCCCGTACTTCTTCGATGCCATGCGCTACGCACGCAAGGTGGGATACAACTCCGTGCAGGCGGCCACCAACGGAATCGAGTTCGCCAAGAGTAAGGAGTTCTGCAAGAAAGCTTTCGAAGCGGGCTTGCGCTATGCCTATTTGCAGTTCGACGGCATCGGCAACGACGCCAACAGTCACCGGCAGATTGGCAACCTGTTCGACGTGAAGCTGCGCGCGATCGAGAACATGCACGAAGCGGGTATCGAAATCGTGCTGGTGGTGACGATTGTGAACAACGTGAACAACGACCAGGTTGGCACAGTCGTGAAGTTCGCGATGGAGAACCCCAAGAAAATCGCCTTTATCAGCTTCCAGCCGGTTTCCTTTACCGGCCGCGACGAGGACATCACCCCGGAGCGGCGGCTCCGCCAGCGCTATACGCTGTCCCACCTGGCAGCGGACGTGAGTAAGCAAGTGGGCAAGATTGAGCCGACGCGCGACTGGTTCCCTCTTTCGTTCATCAGCACGTTCGCGGGCTTTGCGGACATGGTGAAAGGGAACGAATCACAGTGGGGTTCGCTGTCCTGCGGCTGCCATCCTAATTGCGGCGTCGGCACGGCAATCATGATCAACAAGGAGACCAAGGAATGGGCTCCGGTGCCGCGCTTCCTTGATGCGCAGCAGCTTACCAAGGACGTCAATGCGATCACCGATGCGGCGCGCGGCAGGAGCTTCTCCAACTTCATGATGGCCTTGGCGCTGCTCAAGAACTATCACCCGTTTGAGGGACCCAAGGGCCTGAAGCTCTGGGATCTCTTCAAGAAGTTCGACAAGACCTGGGCGCTCACCAAGCGTTCCACCACGAAGTACGGCCGCACCTCGCCGGACCGCACTTACGAAGATGCCATGAAGCGCCGGGCGCAGGATCCCTGGAATTTCCTGTTCATCGCGGGCATGTGGTTCCAGGATCTGTTCAATTACGACTTCCGCCGCACGGAGATGTGCATCATCCCCTACGGCACGCAGCAGGGCGAAATCAGCTTCTGCGCCTACAACACGGGCATCGGCTGGCGGCAAATCATCGAGAACATGCACAAGAATGCGACCGTGGCGGAGTGGTACCGCACGCACGGTAAGCACGAAATCTATGCCAAGGGCAAGAACGTCAGCCTCGCCTCTTACGAGCACTCACTCGTGATTGACACAGAGGATGCCGCCCGCGTGCGCCATATCGAGCACGACATTCCTGTGACGGCGGCGGAAGAGAACCGCATCCGGCGGAAGAAAGCGCTCGAGGAACAGGCCAAAGTCCGCGCTATCTACGAGGAGTTGGTGTTGAAGAAGCCCCAGGCGACGGTGGTGCAGATTGGCAACGTCAGCGACATCACCAAGGCGATTCCAGCGAACTTCGCGAACGCAGGCAAGCCGGTCACGATCACCCCAGCCAATGGCAACGGCACGTCTGCCGGGAAGCCCAAGGAGGCGGCCGCCGAAGCAGTCGCCGGCGACTAAGTTACTCCGCCTGAGAGATAGGACTGAGATGGCCCCGGCTTTCCCGGGGCCATTCTCTTTGCGGCCGGCTTTTTTGTCCCTGCGCGAATCTGTGTGATAAATTACTAACAAGAACAATGAATTGGATGGAATGGGTTGCGGACATTGCATTTCTTCTGATGCCGCCAGTCAGTTGTGTTTGGGCCTGGTGGCTTTGGAAACGGCAATCACAAGTCAGGTCGATTGCGCAGTGGCGTCGAGTGGGTACAGCGATCTGTCTGACCGCATTTACGCTCAGCATCGCCTTAGGCGCTTTTGCCTTGGTTTACTGGCGGCATTTCCCGGGTGACGGCCCGGGTCCGCCGGAGCCGACGCAACTGACCACCTTGTTGGGTTTCACTCTGGCCGTGTTCGGAATCCCGCTCGCGGTTCTGGCAAAGTCCTGGAATCGAGTAGCGTTAATTTTGTGCTCTTTGGGGTTGCTGGGCTTCTATTTCGGGATGTTTGTCGCCCCCTGAGGCAAGCCGTCCAGCTTGAGGCTGGCTGGGTTAGAGCTTTGATCCGCCCCTTTGCGTGACGTAGACTAGGGTGACCATGGCAAGGATTCGAGTGTGGAATGGTAGCTCCAGGAGAGCGCGCGGTCGCGGCTATGAGTTTACCGTTGTGTTGCTGCCTGTATATGAGTCTGCTGATTCGACATTTGGAATTGCCTCGAAGGGCAGGTCGCGACGCCATCGCGTCTCCAATCCTCCTAAACTAGCGGGCTTCCAGGCGACCGTGCCTTCTCTCCCGGGACTCCTTACCTTTGGGAGAACGGAAACCGAAGCCCTGAGCATGGCGGAAGATGCCATTCGCTGCCACATCGAGGGTCTTAAGAAGGACGGAGAGGAAATTCCCGACGAGGGCGCTGCGCAATTTCGCAAGCTTCGAATCCCCGCGTAGATGAGTTTGAAGCTCCCCATTTTGAAGCCTCGGGATGTTTTGCGCGCGCTCCTGAAGGCGGGATTCGAAATTCATCATCAGAAAGGAAGCCATGTGCAGTTGCGCCATCCGGGGAGGGCCCATTTGCGTGTTACGATTCCAAGGCACGACCGCTTTGACCTGCCTACTCCGGTGCTGAAGAACATCCTGCGGCAGGCGGAGATGACAGTTGAGGAGTTTCTGAAGTATCTTTAGAGCTGAGGGTTAAGATGCCGATTTACGAATACATTTGCGATAGCTGCAACGAGCGATTTGAGAAAATCGTGATTAACATGCAGCAGGAGATTTCCTGCCCCAGGTGCTCGAGCAAGAAAGCCACCATTCAGCTTTCTGTGTTTGCGACCGCGGGCTCCAATGGGTCCCCGGGCCCATCGGGTGGCTTCACAGGGGGCGGCGGTTGTTGCGGCGGCGGTTGCTCCTGCCACTAAGTTTGGACTGCGACGGCTCGCCGGCGCCCTTGTAGTCTGTTTGGTTTCTAGTTTCTTCGGGTCCACTCCCATGCAGCTTGAAGGCGTCCGCCACCTCGTGTGAGGCACGTCACAATTTGATGTGACTGGCCTCACAGCCCCTCCCACCCCCTGTACACAGACTGTCCCTGCACGTCACATCATTTTCCTGTTCTTTGGACGTTTCTCGTACCCATTCTGACGCGTGCTATCAAGTTTTGCCCTGGGCCCTTTTGGAGGATTGCTTCCAGAACCCCCCCTCGGCAGGAGGTGAGAAAGGAGTTGGTCATGGCTAAATTGCAATTGGATGCAAGGGAAAAATTAGATCTCTTGGCCTCCCTGGAAGCGATTTTGGGATGTGTGAAGTCTCTGCACACCACAGTGGGGGAAGTTATGGCCGACGTCGCCGCCATTCGGAACACAGTATTTGAAAACCCAGACGATATGGCGGTGTATCGGGCGAACTTGCGGATGGCGATGGCCACCGCCAAGCCCATGGTCGATGAAGCCCTGAACTGCTACGACGACCTGTTGCAGGACCTTGTCGACTCCCAGCAATACCCCAATTGACCTTCAGGAGAGCGCCACCTTACCCAGTCTCCGCCCTGAGGCCCGCTTACGCCCCTCCTCAACGAGGCGGGCCTCGCTCCTCCCCCTTTGCTGTACGACTTATCGCGAATAGTTTCTTAGGTAATCGGGCAAGGGCGGGTCGCTCTTGCGGAGCGGATCCGGCTCAGGAGGTTTGGCCACCGTCTCCAAAGGCAATACCCCCGCCCAAACCGGAAGTCCGTAGTCCGCTTCGTCGTCTACTGGGCCGCCAGTGCGGACTTTGGCGCTGACCTCTTCCAGTGGGAGAGCGAGCACGGTGGTAGCTTTCAGCTCCTGTTCGGTGGGTTGCCGGACATCGGCCCAGCGGCCTTTTATGACGTGCTCGGTGAAGAGGCGCAGAGCTTCCCGCTTTTCCACCGGGTCGTCCACCAGGCGGGCGGTCCCCAGAATGACCACAGAGCGGTAGTTCACGGAGTGATGGAAAGCGGAGCGGGCAAGGACCAGCCCGTCGACGAGAGTTACGGTCACGCAAGCGGGCACGCCCGCGCTGAGCGTCTTGAGCATACGGCTGGCGGCGCTGCCGTGCAGGTAAAGCGTATCGCCGCTACGCCCGTAATTCGTGGGGATGACAAAGGGCTGACCGTCCACGCTGAAACCCACGTGGCAGACAAAGCCCGTGTCCAGAATCTGGTAAACGGTTTCGGAGTCGTACCGGCCGCGCTTGGGCAGGCGCTTCACCTGGGTGCGTTCGGTGGGCTGAAATTGGCTCATGCTGTCATTCTAGCGGTTGGAAGGCGGGGCACCAGAGCCAACTTGGCTGCCCGAAGGAGCGGCGCGTTTCCGGGAGGAAAGCCAGGGAACCAAATCCGGCTCCGCGAAAGCCTTCTTCCAAACATCGTGATCGCCCTTGCGATATTCGGTGTAGCGCAGGTTGGCGTGGGCCTTTTGGAGCTGGTGCATCATGCCGCGCACCATATCGACAGGGACGGAGTCATCCTGCTCGCCCTGGAAAACCCAGAGGGGCACGTGGGCAATGACGTCCACGTCGGTGAAATTGTCGTAGGCGGCCATGACCAGCGCACCGGCCCACACGCCCGGATACTTCTGCAACAGGGACCAGACGCCGAGCCCGCCCATCGCCTGGCCTCCCGCGTAGATTCGGTCCGGATCAATCGGGAAGTCCGCTTGTATTTTGGTCAGAACTTCCATGGTCAGTTGAAGCGCTTTTCCCGGCTGGTTCAATTCCGGCTCAGCCCAGTTCTCGCCGCTAGGACATTGCGGGACAAGCAGGAAGACGGGAAATGTGGCTTGTACTTCTTTGGAGATCCAGAAATGCGTGCCGAGCTGATTTTCTTTGGTGAGCTGCTTAACGTTGTCGGAGCCGCGCCCGTCACCACCGTGTAGCCAAAGGAAAAGGGGATACTTGCGACTCTTGTCGTAGCCCAGAGGCACAAACAGACGGTAAGGGAGACGATCCCCCTTCTTGTTCACGTAGACTTCCTTGCGAAAATCGATGTCGTCCTGGGTGAGATCGGCAGCAGCGGCGATTCCTTGCCCTGACAATGCCAGGAAAAAGAGAAGAAATGCGGCGCCCTTCGCGCGCGTGAGCCATGACTTGCCTTGCGTACTTTTTCTTGGGCCTGAAGCCGCCTGTTTCATTAATTTGTCCGCGTATGGGGATTCCAGCAATTGGCGCTGAAAAAGAATAGTGCAATTGAAGCGCTATGGAAATGGTGTAGTCTGAGAGCCCCGCCCTTCTCCGAGGTGATGACGTGACGCCCAGGAAACCTGTCTTCGGCAAGGAAACCTTTCAGTTCTTCCGCGAACTGGCACGGAACAACCGTAAAGCATGGATGGACGAGAACCGCGAACGCTATCAGGCCTGCATTGTGCAACCCCTTCGCCGGCTGCTGGAGGAGCTCTCGCCTGCGGTCTTGCGGCTGAATGAGAATTTTGATGTGAGCGGCCGGACGGGCGCGAATTTCTCGCGGATCAATCGCGATATCCGGTTTGCGAAAGACAAGACGCCGTACAAGACGCAGATGTACCTGAAGTTTGAACTGCCTTCGCCGGGAGACCGCGAGAGCGGGCAGCTCTATGTGGGCCTTTCCACAGACACGGTGACAGCCGGGTTCCGCATTTATTCGGGCGCAAAGCGGAGGGAATCCGCCCTAGCGCTGATCGCCGAGCCTCGTGTGACGGCTAATCCGAAATGGGTGGCGCAGCAGCAGAAACGCCTGGGGCGCAAATACGAAAGCTACTGGTACACCACCGAGAAGGGCGAATGGACAAAGCACGAAAGCTGGCCCACCGATGCCGCCAACTGGAAAAGGATCCAAGCGTGGATCGTGCGGAAGAAAATGAATCCCGCGGCTGCCACACGCACTGCGTTTTCTGGAGAGGTGGTCAAAATCTTCAAAGACATTTACCCTGTGCTGAAATTCACGAGCATTCCCGGCTGACCTGTCGGAATCGACTGAAGCGACCAGAAGGTAGCGTTGACTCGAGATGGAGGCTCGCATACGATTTCGCGATGTCTCAAGCCTCTGGAAGCACGGGAACAAGAGCGAGATCGTGAAACGCGCACTAAAAACTTTGTTATGGATTGCCTTGGCCGCGATCGGAGCCATGGCACTGGCCACGATTGCGCTACGCCGCGGCGAGCCCATCAATGCGACGTGGTTCGTGTTGGCTGCGGCGTGCTCGTATCTCGTGGCCTACCGCCTGTATTCGGCGTTCATCGCCGCGAAATTGCTGGCGCTGGACAATTCCCGGGCCACGCCCGCGGAGCGCCGCGATGACGGCCGCGACTTTGTGCCTACAAACAAGTGGGTTCTCTTCGGCCACCACTTTGCCGCGATTGCCGGCCCCGGCCCGCTTGTCGGTCCGACTCTCGCGGCGCAGTTTGGGTACTTGCCGGGAACGCTCTGGTTGATTGCTGGCGCTGCCTTTGCCGGCTGTGTGCAGGATTTCATCATTCTGTTCTGTTCCATCCGCCGCGACGGCGAAACGCTGGGGGAAATGGCACGCACGGAGGTCAGCAGGCGCGGGGGATTTATCGCGCAACTGGCAGTTCTGGCGATCATGATCATTTTGCTGGGCGTGGTTGCCTTGGTGGTCGTGAACGCGCTGAAGAGCTCGCCCTGGGCCACGTTTACTCTTGCGATGACAATTCCGATCGCTCTGCTGCTCGGCGTGTACTTGCGGTTCTTCCGGCCCGGCCGGGTGATGGAAGCCTCAGTGGTTGGTGTGCTGCTGGTGATTTTCGCGGTTGTGGCGGGACAGTGGGTTGCGGATTCGCCGGCGCTTGCGGCCAAGTTCACGCTGGGCGGAGTAACGCTGGCGTTCGCCATCATCGCGTACGGTTTTGCCGCTTCGGCGCTGCCTGTATGGCTGCTGCTTGCTCCGCGCGACTATTTGAGCGCCTTCATCAAGGCTGGCGCCATATTTACTCTTGCGGCGGGGATCTTACTGGTCCGGCCGCAGGTGTTGATGCCGCCACTAACGCGTTTTATCGACGGCAGCGGCCCTGTGTTTGCGGGAAAGATTTTTCCGTTTTGCTTCATCACGATTGCCTGCGGGGCGATCAGTGGATTTCATTCGCTGATTTCCAGCGGCACCACGCCGAAGATGATCCAGCGGGAAGGGCATGCGCGCTTCATCGGTTATGGAGCGATGCTGATGGAATCGTTTGTCGGCGTAATGGCCATGGTGGCTGCTTGCGCCATGACGCCGGGCGTCTATTTCGCGATCAACAGCCCGTCCACGATTGTCGGAGCGACACCGGAGGCCGCTGCACAGACGATTTCGAGCTGGGGCTATCCGCTATCGGCGGCGACCATGACCGGACTGGCGCATGCCGTGGGCGAGCAAACGCTGCTGAACCGCGCGGGCGGCGCTCCTTCGCTGGCCGTCGGCATGGCGCAGATTTTTTCCAGCACCATTGGCGGCGAGCGATTGCTGAGCATCTGGTATCACTTCGCCATCATGTTCGAAGCGCTGTTTATTCTGACTGNTTCTGGATGCGGGCACGCGTGTTGGCCGCTTCATGGTGCAGGAGCTTGCCGGACGCGTCTGGAAACCGCTCGGGCGGATGAACTGGTACCCGGGGATTCTCCTTTCGAGTGCGCTGATCGTGGGCATGTGGGGATACTTCCTGTATCAAGGCGTGGTGGATCCGCTGGGCGGAATCAATTTGTTGTGGCCGCTATTTGGAATTGCGAACCAGTTGCTGGCCACGGTGGCGCTGGTTGTAGCGACAACCATTCTGCTGAAGATGGGGCGATTAAAATGGATCTGGGTGACGCTCCTGCCGACGGCATGGCTCGTGACCATCACTATGACCGCGAGCTATCAGAAAATTTTCAGCCCCAATCCGCGCATTGGATTCCTGGCCCAGGCCAATGCTATGGCTGCACAAATTGCTGCGGGGAAAATCGCGGCGGCAAAGATTGCCGAAGCGCATCGGATTATTTTCAACCTGCGTCTGGATGCGGCGGTGAACGCAATTCTTGCGGGCATGATCCTGGTGCTGCTCGTAGAAGCCGCAATCCAATGGCACGCCATTCTTAGCCGCGGCAGGGCGCCTCTGCTCTACGAGACACCATACGTAGCCACGCAATGGGCGGAGGGAGACTGATGCGCGCAGTATGGGAGAGCACAAGGCGCGGGCTGGCGAGATTCTGGCATGGGCTGCGCGAATGGTGCGGCGATGCATCTTACGAAAGATACGTCCAATCTGCCGAGCGTCGCGGCTCGGAGCCGGAGCTTTCTCCCAGGGATTTTTACCTGGAACAGATGAATCGGAAGTATTCGCGACCCAGCCGCTGCTGCTGACCACGCATTTCACTCTTGTTGCAAGGGAAATGGCGGAGTAGACTCCCCCAATACCTCGGGCCGGCCCCCATATTGTTTCTTTAGGAGGGTTCCTCATGCCGTATCGCTCCAAGTTGTTTACGGTATCCCTATGTTTGGTTGCCCTGGCTCTTATCCTTTTGCTGGCAAGCAAGGTTTCTTCCTCGGCAGCGAAAAGTGATTTCGAAATGACTGCAAGCTACATTGAGGCATGCAGTTGCGATATGTTCTGCCCGTGTTACTTCAACACCCATTCCACCGCGCACGAGCATGCGCACTTCTGCCGCGCCAATCTGGTGTTTCGCGTCGACAAAGGCCACTACAAAGATGTGAAACTCGACGGCGCCAAGGTATGGCTCTCCAACGACCTGGGTTCAGATTGGAGCACAGGAAAAGATTCGTGGGCCGTGGTGACCTACGACACGAGCGTCACGCCGGCACAGAAGGCGGCGCTCGATGACATTATCGCGCAGCTCTATCCCTTCAAATGGACTTGGCTCAAGACCGACACGGCTGCGTTCTCCTGGGACATTGACACGAAAAAGGGAATGGCGACCGCGAAAAGAGACGACGGGAAGGGCGAAGTGGTCCTTGAGCGCGTCAAGGGTGACAATCCTGAAGAGGAAGTGGTGATGAAGAACCTACGCTACTGGAACGCGCAATCGAACGGCGGGTTCCGCATGTGGAAAACCAAGCACGAAATGTATGAGGGTCACGACCAGAAATTTGACTACAGCGGAACGAACGGATTTTTGATTACAATATACTTTACGGGTGCTGCCAAGTAGTCCGACACCCGGCGAGCTTCACCGCAGTACGAAGGACGGCTGCGCTTATCCTTGGCGCGGCCGTTAAATCTGCGCATCTCCCATCGACCTTGCTAACGCGAAGCTAAAGAAGTTCCAGGTCTTCTTCGGGTGGCTTCAGTGGTGTGACTTTGTGCGCCAGATTAATGCCATGTTTGCGCACGCCGCTCAGAATGGTGCGACGCACTTCCGCGGGAAGCTGTTCGGGCGCGAACACGCCTTCGGCATCGCGCGGAAAATGTTTTATGAAAAGAGCCGCGACATGGGCAGTCGCATAAGCCACGGGCGTGGCGAAGCGTCCCTGGCGGCGAATCTGGTACAGCGTTGGGAATAAGGCGTCGCTGCGGACCAGCAGATGCTGGTCTTCCTTGGGCCCGCGTTTCAGGCCGCGCACCAACACGGATGCGGCGAAGCGCGCGTTCTGGAGAACCCCCTGACGGATCAGGACGGCGATTTTTCGCGGCGAATAGGTCTCTGGAAAGCGCTGGGGAGGCAAACCGCGGGACCTCGAGAGCTTTCCCTGCTTGTACCAGCGACGAAGGCGGTCGAATTCGTTGCCGCCGATTTTTGCGTCGAGGTCCCGCATGGGGATGAAGTAAGGGAGTGTAGCAACTTCGTCCTGGGCGGCGAGCACGACGTTTGCCGGGCCGATGGGATCGGGAAACCGGAACTTTTCGAGCTCCGCGAAGCGCTTGGTGAGTTGGAATTTCCCGTGCCGGTAAATGCGTGGCTGGGAGATGGCCTCATCGAAAGAGACCACCGGCGACCACTGGGAGATGGGATCGTCGCTCTCGCTGCTTTCGTAGAGGCGGATCTGGACGGAGTGGACTTCGTCGAGGAATTCCGCGGCGCGCTTCACGAGGAGGTTGGTGAGGCCTGGTGCGGCGCCGGTGTTGATCAAGGCGGCGCGATGCTTGTCTTCGAATTTTCGGGCGTAGCGGAATTGCTCGGGCTTGAAGGGGTTGCGGGTCAAGTGAGAGCTGAGGTCGAGATAATGCGCGCGCAGGCGTAGGGCCGCGCGCAGGACGATCTCATTGAAGACCGAGGCAGAGGCATTGACAATGAGGTT
>OCOJ01035775.1_pt3 | contig 13092 bp, 13 predicted proteins | sample 1539251 | NCBI WGS metagenome assembly OCOJ01 (sample SAMN01911457, study PRJEB22624) | soil metagenome | biome: Soil | place: Malaysia | collected 2012-04-30 | depth RA_metagenome m
TGGACCTCCAGATCGAGCTCCAGCAGTTGGTCCAGCTCGAACGCCTCCGTCCCGGTAACCGCCATCCGCATGGTGTCACATAGGAAATCGCGTACATGATGGTCATTCAGGAAATCCGGGTACTTGGAAAATATCTGGCTCTTGGCGGGCTCTTCAACATCACTTTCCAGCGCCATGACTCCTTCTTTGCGCGCTTTGTTAAGAAGCGTGTACATCATTTTCAGCAAGTCCAGATACTTTTGCTGGGTAATCTTCGGGCCCTTGAAAATCGCGACCAGACCGGCTCCGATTTGCTTCAGGATGTGAAGTGGATTAGCAACGAGAACCGTACCCCCCGCTGCGCCGCCGATGATGATGAGTTCGGCCGGTTGGAGAAGAACGCGGATATTGCCGTGCTCCATTTTATATCCGGCAATGATCGCTCCGAATACCACGACAATTCCGATAATCGCAAACATGGCATCCTAGTCTTCACCACTGCAGGGTTCTTGCCAGCATGCAGAGACACAGGGCCTCTCTGGCCCAACATAGTGGGAGCCGTCTGCCCTTCACGCTTGCCGTTCACCCGACCGGTGGGTGTCTCCTTATCGGCAGCGATACCCACAAACTTTAATGGATTGATTGCACTACGGGTACTTTGTGTGAATCTCCGAATCCAAACGCGGCACGACCTCAACGCCCGGACTGCGGGCCTGAGGGCGGGGTCTGTCCCTCGACTCGTGCCACGATGATCAGATCTATTCTCCGATTGGCCTTGCGGCCCTCCTCGGTGTCATTGCTGGCGACAGGATGGTACTGGGAATATCCGGCAGCGGAGATTCGTTCCGGATTGAAACCATGTTTCTCGATGAGCAGTGAAACCACCTCGGTAGCGCGAGCCGTGGACAACTCCCAGTTCGATTTGAACTGGCTGGTATGGATCGGCTTGTTGTCCGTGTGCCCTTCTACTCTGACTTGGAAGCCTTTTTCGTTCAGCACGCCGGCGACGCGGGTCAAGGTCGCTTGCCCACCGGGCAAGAGATTGGCTGCGCCACTCTCGAAAAATCCCACTTCACTCAGACTAACCACAAGGCCNTTCCGGCGTGACCCGCATCTGAATTTCGTGTTTCTTGATTTCTTCCCCTAATGCCGCTTCCAGGTCTCGGCGGAGGCGATTGACGTCGGGTCCGCCATCCCCCAGCCCACCATTCAGACTATGGGCTAGCTGCTCCAGTTGGGGTAGGTTCTGCTGATCTGGGTGCTGTGCGGGAGTAGCCGGTTCCTGCGGCAGGACTGGTCCCGGAGTGCTTCCTGTGAATACACCGAGCTGCTGGAACGCCCCTTGAATGGCAGCCGAAATCTGGGCGACTTTTTTATTGTCGACCTGCGCGGAAGCGTACAACACCACGAAAAACGCAAACAGCAGGGTAATGAAATCCGCGTAGGAGACCAGCCAACGATCGTGGCTCACACGATCCTGCCTCTTCCTTAGGCGCCTCATGGCTTCTGAGGCTCCTCATGTTCGTGGAGATACCCCAGCAGCTTGGTTTCTAACATGCGAGGGTTCATGCCTTCGAGGATCGAGATGACACCTTCCAGCATCATCTCCCGCCAGACGTGTTCCTGCCGGCTCTTGATCTTTAGCTTGCCCGACGATGGTAAGAACAACAGATTGGCCGAACCCACGCCGTAAATGGTGGCCACGAATGCGACAGCAATGCCTTTGCCCACCTCATCAATGTTCTGCAGATGCTGCATCACTTGGATCAGGCCAAGGACCGCGCCGATAATGCCGATCGTCGGTGCGAACCCACCGGCGGATTCGAAGACCTGTGCGACCCGCTCTGCGTGCTCCGCCTGATTTTCCAGCTCGAGCTCCATCATCTTTCGCAGTTCCTCCGGCTCGGTTCCATCCACCGCGAGCATCAACGCCTTTTTCAAAAATGGGTCCGCAATGTTGGGCAGCTGGGAGTCGAGCGAAACGATTCCATTCCTGCGCGCGTGATTCGCAAAACCGACCAAGTCCTGGACCAACTTGCTGGGGTCCTGACTTTTGTCGAGAAACACGTGAGCTAACTTCTTGAACGCTTGCACCACCACCGGAATAGGAAATTGGACCAGCACGGCTCCGATGGTTCCGCCAAACACAATCATCGCCGCAGTGGGTTGCAGGACTTGGGCGATTTTCCCGCCCTCAATGATAAGGCCCGCCAGAATTNCCTCCGATGGCGACAAATATTCCGGCAATCGTGCTCTTATCCATGTGGGGATCTCCGTTGATCGTTGCTGGAGTCCTCATCTGGCCGTTTCGCACTCTCGGGCACGGCATGGGGATTCGCGCCAAGTTCCGGCAAGCCGCCCAGCACTGAGCGGCGAAAGGCGATGATTCGCTGCACCACCTCTTCCGGTTTCTCCCGCACCACGATCTTCTCCCCGCCCGTCAGAGTGAGAACTGTGTCGGGTGCGTTCTCAATGAACTTAATGAGATCGGAGTTTACGACCAGAGATTGGTGGTTTAATCGNGGTGAGATATATCATCGGCCGTTTCCACCGCCAGACCGCAATTGCGCGTCTCAGCGCCGGGAATATGAATCGGCACTATGAGCGTAGTAGCTGCAAGGTGAGATTTCGGTGCTCGGCACGCTGGTAATGCAGGCATGTTACTCAATGCACGGTAAACCGATCCTGCAAACGCACGGCTCTCATTATTAGAGCCAGGTGAGGCCTTAGGATTGCATCCCTTTTAGGCGCCCGATCGCCAGGGCACTGCTGTCCCGCAATACAGGCTCGAGCGCCGGGATCTAGGCTCAACAGATAAGGTGGAAGGAAAAAGGAGACTGAGTTCTTTTCGGGACGCAGTTTCATCGTAATGCAAACCTGATTACTGAAGTGACTGACGGAGCAACATGCCAAGTGCCGATGATGTCAGCCGTCAAANGATTACTGAAGTGACTGACGGAGCAACATGCCAAGTGCCGATGAAGTCAGCCGTCAAAACTAACCTCCTGCAGGAATGGCGAATCTCGGCGTAGGCCGCGCGCTTCCGGGCAGGCGGAATAACCAAGGAGATTCACCATGTCACTCAGTATCCTGAATAATATTTCCGCCCTGCAAGCGGAAAACTCGTTAAGCATGACACAGTCGTCCTTGAACAAGACCCTGCAACAGTTGTCTACCGGTTCTCGAATCAACTCCGGCGCGGATGACGCAGCCGGCCTTGCTATCGCTAACGGTTTGCAAGCCAACATCAGTGCTCTGACCCAGTCGGCGCGCAACGCTACAGACGGCGTGGGCATGTTCCAGGTCGCTGATGGCGCCCTGTCGCAAGTCACTAACCTCCTGAACCGCGCAGTCACGCTGGCTACCGAAGCCTCCACCGGAACCGTGTCCAACGGAAATCAGCGCGGCGCACTGGACGCTGAGTATCAAGCGATCCAGGCCGAAATCACGCAAATCGGCCAGAACACCAACTTCAACGGCACCGCGGTGTTCAGCGGTTCTCCATTGTCCGTGTTCCTCAGCGATGGTATCAGCAACAGCCCTATCAGCGGCACGACCAGTACTCTGTCGGGTTCAGCTCTGTTGGGCGGCGCTGCCACTGCGCAGTTGGACTTCAATGCGGTGCCTACCGCTACCAAGACGGTGACGATTGGCACTGGCGCCAACAAAACCGTGTACACATTCGTTGCTGCGTTGAGCGGCGCGGCCGACGAAGTCCTGATTGGCAGCGGTGGCACTGCTGCGCAGAACCTCCAGGCAACACTGCAGAACCTGGCAGCGGCCATCAATGGCGGTCCTGGAATTGGGACTGTTTATGGGAACGGAACCGTCGCCAACACTCAAGCTACGGCATCGGTTTCGGGCGACACGTTAAACCTAACAGCAACGGCCGCTGGGCTCGGTGTTATCGCTGGTGGCGGGAACATCGCTTCTACGACCACCGATACAGCCGGAAATTTCCTCAATGGTGCAACATTCGCCGGGGGAGCAGCCAGCAACTTACAAACGGCAAACGCTGCCCAGGCAGCTCTAGTAGCCATCAACTCCGCCATCGCCTCGGTTGCCAGCACTCGCGGCCAGTTGGGTGCGGTGATCAATCGGTTGCAGGCGGCCAGCAACGTAATGACGAACGTGTCGCAGAACCTGACCACGTCGGAAAGCGGAATTATGTCCGCTGACATCGGCCAGGTGACGGCTGACATGTCGAAATACACGATCCTGCAGCAGACCGGTATCGCTGCTCTGCAGCAGTCGAACCAGATGCAGCAGTCCGTGTTGAAGCTGCTCCAATAGTTGGCTAAGGAAGTGGCGGGGGCGGGGCTCTTACGAGCTCCGCCCATCCGCCGTTGAGGGGCAAGCAAATATGGAAGAAAGGAGTAAGCAGCAGGCATGAGTACTACCGGAGTGAACATAAGCTCACTGCTATCCGTTCTAGGTTCAGGCTCTTCCGGAATCGACGTTCAAAGCGCGGTTTCACAAGCTATCGCTGCAATGTCCGCCCCGGAACAGCAATGGCAAGCACAACAGCAAACCCTCCAAACACAGACCAACGCCCTCAACGCCTTACAAAACGAGGTTTCGAACCTGCAGACCACTTTGCAATCACTTAACGATCCTCTCGGTTCGCTGATGGCGATGTCGGCGCAGTCTTCGAATTCCAACATCGTGACTGCGACGGCGGCGGCTGGAACGGTCGCCGGGAACCATGTAGTGGTCGTCACCAAGCTCGCGACCACGGCCTCCTGGTATTCCAGCTCGGTCGCCAGCAGCAGCACGACACTGTCATCGGGAAGCTTCGATCTGAAGGTTGGGTCTGCATCGGCGGTCACAATCCCCATTGGCACGAATGTAGACGGAAACGGCACCAATACCAACACGCTCTCCGGGCTGGCCAGCTACATCAACAAGCAAAACCTCGGCGTGACCGCCAGCGTCGTCAATGACTCGTCGGGTGCGCGCCTGGCTATCGTGAGCAACAGCACAGGAGCGGCCAGCGACATTACGATCAACAACTGGAACGGCGGCGTTCCTTCCGGCGGCAGCACCGGCATAAGCTTTACGCAGGCGGTTCAGGCGGTTGACGCTTCTCTTACCGTCGATGGAATTCCCATCGACAGCGCCTCTAATACAGTAACTGGCGCCGTAACCGGCCTGACGTTCAACTTGCAGAGCCAATCACCTGGAACTCAGGTAGATATCTCTGTAGCGCCGGATGCGAGCCAAATCTCGCAGGCCATCAACAACTTCGTGAACGCCTACAACACCGTTGTGAACGACGTGAACGCCCAGTTCAAGGTTGACTCCAACAACAACGAGGGGCCTTTGGCTAGTGACAGCCTAGTGCGCATACTACAGGATAGTCTCCTCTCGTCGGCAAACTATTCTGCGGGAAGCGGCAGCATTGCCAGCCTGTCAGACCTCGGAGTCACGACGAATCAGGATGGCACGTTAAGCGTGAACAGCAGCACCTTGAACAACGCCATCCAGAGCAACTTCAGCGCAGTTCAGAGTTTCTTGCAGGGCTCGGCGCTAAACGGTTTCGCAGCCACCCTGAACACCACACTCGACACGTTCACCAACGCGGCGAGCGGGGCTTTCACAGTGGATCTGCAGAGCATCAGCACGGAAAATACCGACCTGCAGAACCAGATTAACGACTTTCAGTCCTATCTCCAGACCCAACAAACGCTACTTACTCAGGAGTACACTCAGGCGGACATCGCGTTGCAAGAGTTGCCGGCTCAACTAGCACAAATTGATGCCGAACTCGGCCTCAACAATAACAAGAACAACAACGGTGGCTGATGCGAAGCGAGACCGAGAAGAGCTATCTACGCTCCAGGGTGCAAAACGCCAGTTCGGCAGGGCTCATGATTCTGCTTTTCGATATGCTCATCGCCGACCTGGAGCGGGCTATCTCCGCCATCGCAGAAGGCAACATCGAGAAGCGCAGCTCGGAGCTTAAACACGCATTCACTATGCTGCAACAGTTGGAAGATTCACTTGACCGGGAAAATGGCGGACAGGCGGCGGAAACCTTTTCTGCCTTCTATGCCGCCGTTCGCGGCAAGCTGCTGGAAGCGCACATCAAGGTCAGTCCTGACATGTTGCGTCGCCAGATCGACCTGCTCCTGGAAGTACGCCAAGCGTGGCAACAGGTGGATGAGCCTAATGTAGTCTCCACGAAAATCTCTCCAGACCCGTCTGATGCCGTCGCACAGCAGCCGGTCGTTGTCCAGGAGCAGCCCACGACCTCGTCCGACTGGACGGCATAATCGGCGACGGCAAAATACCTTCGCAAGGCCATACCCAAAGTAACGCTTCAGTTTCCGAACGGCAAAAGTTCTGTCAAGCAGCCGCCGATATCTTCTCCTGGAATCTTGACGTAGTCGCACTATGTCTCAAAAGGCCCGGCACAGCCAAAGAGGTATCGCTCGAAGGAATGGGTCTCGGTTAGGAGTTGGTACTACAAAATGAAAACCAACCTTCCCGCCCTCGGAAGCTCAACCGGGCTAGGTAGAGCGCGCAAGATCTTTCGTCCCGGGATTGTACTTTCCGCCATGCTAATCTTGGTTAACTTGTCCTGTCTGCCACGTTCAGGAATCACTCCTTCTGCTGAACGTTCTCAATCCCACTGGCCGCTTTTGGTCCTGTGTGGTGTGCTGGCCCTGGCCGCGGTNGCTCCAGCAAGTGCGGGTTTCTCTGATTCAGCGGGAGGCCAAGAAGCGCGAGGAAGTGTTTCGTCTCATCACGGAAAATGCAGCTGACATGATTGCGCTGGTGGATGTGAAGGGCCGACGCCTATACAACAGTCCGGCGTACAAAAGAATCCTTGGCTACTCCCCGGCGGAACTCGGAGAAACGCACGCATTCGAACAGATCCATCCGGAAGACCGATACAAAGTGCTGCAAGCGGCCAGAGCAGCTCGTAGCACCGGGACCGGCAAGAGGTTGGAATATCGGATACGCCACAAAGACGGCACATGGCGCGTTTTCGAATCCACCGCCAGCGGAATCAGAGACAAACAAGGAGAAGTAGAGAAGCTGGTTATTGTGAATCGCGATATCACCGAACGAAGGCGCACTGAGGAACAACTGGCACACAACACGTTTCACGACGCTTTGACTGGACTGCCAAATCGAAATCTGTTCGTAGATCGACTGGAACATTGTTGGGCTCGAGCCAGGCGAAACCCTGACTACACATATGCCATCCTGCTTGCAGATGTTGACGGGTTCAAAGCGCTGAATGAAAAAATCGGGCGCAGCGCCGGCGACCAACTAATCCTGGAGATCACCCGCCGTCTGTCTGCATCCCTTCGTCAGGACGACACAGTTTCCCGCCCGGAGGGAAAACAAGCTCGCGTGGACGCACTTCTTTCCAGGTTAGGAGGGGACGAGTTTACGATCCTGGCAGATGGAATCAAGGATCCAAGCGACACCATGCGAATGGCCAAACGGATTCAAGCCACGATGAACACGCCATTCAAAGTCAATGGGCATGAGGTTGTTGCATCACTGAGTATTGGCATCGCTCTCAGCACAGCCCCCCACGATCAAGCCGAGGACTTGCTGCGAGATGTGGAGATTGCCACAAGCCGGGCAAAGAGTTTGGGAACGTCACGAATCGAACTCTTTGACACGGCGATGCACACGCACGCGGTAAATCGGCTCCGATTGGAGGCCGACCTGCGCCAAGCAGTCGAGGAGGAGCAGTTTCGTTTGTACTACCAACCGATCGTGTGGCTGAATACCGGTGAGGTCGCAGGCTTCGAGGCATTGCTCCGATGGCAGCATCCGGAACAGGGTCTGATCCCTCCTCACAAGTTTATCCCGGTTGCAGTGACCACCGGTCTGATTGTCCCTATCGGTAAATGGGTGCTTAGGAAAGCGTGCCAGCAGATACGCGCGTGGCAGCTTGCATTTCCCTTCCTTTCACCTCTGACGGTCACCGTAAACCTCTCCGCTAAACAGCTTGCCGATACCTCATTAATCGATGACGCACGAGCGGCAATTTGCGATGCAGGCATTGAGCCGGGCAGCTTGCAAATGGAAATTACTGAAAGTGCGGCAATGCGGGATGTCCAGCTCACGACCGTGATCCTGTCGGAGCTTAAGCACCTTGGGGTTCAGATCAGCATCGATAACTTTGGAACCGGGCAGTCATCTCTGAGCCGACTGCGCCGCTTCCCCGTCAACTTGCTGAAAGTCGATCGATCATTCGTGAACAACATGCACGCAGATCGCATCAACCGTGATATCGTGCGTGTCATCGTCAGCCTGGCACACAGCCTCAATCTGAGAGTGATTGCCGAAGGAATTGAGTCCACTACGCACGTCCAATATCTGAAGACCCTGGATTGCGAATTCGGGCAGGGATACTTATTTGGGCGTCCGCTGGAGGCTGCGAAAGCCGAGCAACTGCTGGCGGCCGCGCCTCCTGCCGATCGGCGAATTCAGCAACGCGAGCTCAAGCCTGTGAGGGCAGATAGGGAGTAGGAAAAGGCGGGAGGCCGCTACAGTAACCGCGTTCGATTCGCGCCTACTTTAAGTAATCCAGAAGGCTCTCCGGAATGACCCTGGCAAGGGCTGCCAGGGCTGCGCTTTGCGCGGTCTGTGCCTGCGTGAGATCGGTTGCAGCTGTGGCCATATCCACACCCACGAGGGTGTTGTCCTGGGTTTGCAAGTTGACTTTTTCCTGCTGCAGGAAAGTCTGGTTTGAATTCAGTTCGTTGATGGTGTTTCCATAGAAGACGCGCTGCTGCGACAAGTAATTCAGTGCAGTATTCACCTGGGTGGCAGCGGTTCCAATATTGGCGGTATTGCCGCTCTGCAACGCAGTGATCAGTTGCTGTAGGGCGCCAAACACGTCTCCTCCTGCCCCTTGGAAAATCTGACTGCCGGGAATATTTGTCTGGACGCTGTGGCCGTCGGCGATCTCAACCGTGTTCGTCCCTATGTTTCCGTCATAGCGAACGCCGTCAACCTGCGTGGCATCGAGGGCATACGGGACCGTGGTGCTCTTTGTCCCTGCGAATATGTAAATGCCCTGGTAGGAGACGTTCGCCAACTGCAGAATCTGGTCCTGGATGCCCTGCACTTGTTGTACGATCGCTTGCCGATTCGAAGCAGACAGGTCGCCGTTCGCGCCTTGTATACCCAGAGAAACCGCCTGGTTCAGGGCTGTGACAACTGAGCTTAAGGTCGAATCCGCTGTCTGCAGCAGACCTTCCAGACTGCTGGTGCTCTTCAGATACTGGTCGGTCTGGCCCTGCGCTGCTTGGTTTTGAACGTCCGCCGCCGCTGCGGCCGGGTCATCGGAAGGCATATTGACCCGCTTACCGGTGGACAGCTCCCGCTGGGCAGTTTGTTCCTGGTTCTGAATCTGCCAGAGATTGGTGAGGATGTCAGGCGTAATGTTCGGATTGACTCGCATAAATTTACGGTGCCGTAGGCGCCGATGCTCCCATCTGGAGAACGCTTTGGGTCAGTTCATCGACGGTGGTCACGATGCGTGCGGCCGCTTCGTAGGCACGCTGATAGTTCATCAGGTTGGTGGTTTCTTCGTCGATGGAAACACCTGAAATGGCTCCCCGTTGATCGTTAAGCTGATTCAAGCTGACCGTGCTGGCGTTTACCTCGGCTTGTGCCTGCGATGTAAGGTTTCCGGTGGATGACACCAGATTGGCATAGGTGTCCAGAGGGTCGGCGCCTGATGGGAGAGCTTGGGTCTGCACCGCCATGAGATTGGCAATGTTCCCGTTGCTTCCCGGAGTTCCATCCGAACTGGCAGCAATCAGGCTAGCGTCGTTGAATGCAACCGCCAAGCTTGAGGCTGCCCCAGCGCCAGGGGTGACTGAAAACAGTGCCTGTCCCTGGTTGCCATTCAAATCGAAACCGGCGGCTTGCGCGCCATTGATGTTGGTCGCGAAATCGCTAGCCAGGTTGTCAATCTGATTGAGAAGTCCCGGAATCACCTGGTCGCGAACCTGTAGCGTTCCCGCCAGCTGCCCGCCTTGAAATTGGCTGGTGATGTCTCGTCCCTGAGCGATGATGTGCTCCATGCCAGAAGCACCGGCCGAAGTTTGCAACGCGAAACTCTGGCCTCCCACTACCAGTGCGGCGCCGCCGGCGGTTGTGATCGTCTGCCCCTGCTCTGTCTGAATGATGTTGACGTCTGCCAGTTGCGACAGTTGGTCAATGAGCTGCGTTTCCTGATCCTGCAGGACGCCGGCGCTCTGACCTAGCTTCTGCATTTCTCCCACTTGCTGGTTGAGCTGCGCAATTTGCTGGGTCAAGCTGTTGATTTGCGAGACAGTTTGCACGACCGATTGATTCAGGCCAGTTTGAATTGTGTTCAGATTGTTTTCCGTCTGGTGGAAATCGCCAACCAAATTCTGCGCCGTGGTCAAGACTGCCTGGCGCTGCGGGATACTGGTGGGATTCGTGGAAAGTTGATTAAGGCTATTGAAAAACGCCGTCAAATCATTGCCGATGCCCTGGGTGGGATCAGAGAACAAGGCCTGCACCTGTTGTAGCGAATTGTATTGAGCCTGCGCGCTTGACTGTTGTTGCGTCTCTTCCGCAATCCTCAGTTCCAGGATCTGATCACGAATGCTTTGAACTTGCTGCAACATAACCCCGGTCCCGTAGGTAATGTCGCCCTCCTGCATCGGAGTTGACGCGGCAAGAATTGCTTGTTCCCGACTATAGCCGGGCGTACTGGCGTTCGAGATGTTGTTGGTAGTGACGTCAAGCGCTCCTTGATTGGCCTGGAGCGACTGTTCCGCCATGTACATAATTCCTGTCAATCCAGGCATAGTGTCATCCTTCGCAAGACCAGGTGTGGTGTTGTATGACGCCGGGGCTGTCTTTCGCGTAGCCTTGCCCGTAGTTGCGGAGGATGGCGGCCATCAATCCCAACGAGCGCTCGGAGCGTTTCAGCACAGCGGCATACATCCGATTAAGTTTCGTAAGGGCAATACAGGCTTCGCGGATTTGGTTGAGCAGCGCAGCTTGCCCGGGTTCCGGCGGCTTCTTCTCACCTGCGGACGCAGGCAGCCACTGAGTTCCTGCAATTTCCTGACAAAGCATCTCCTGAGCCGCTACACTCGCCTGCAGTTGCTTCAAGTTGTTTTGTTCGATGGCCGAGATCGCCGACCTAACCTGCTGAGACAATGCACGCACTCGGGCAAGATATTCTACGTGCAAGCTGTTCGGGTCGTTTGTATGCGATTCCTGCATCGTCTGTCGTCACGTTAGCCGCGATGTTACGCTTGGTGGTTCAGCATAGACTCCGCAATCGCCTTCGCATCGATTTGATACTGCCCACTGCTGATCTGCTGCCGCAGATATTCAACCTTGTCCTGGCGAACTTCCGGGGTCTGCAGCGTGCGACTAGCCAGCGCACTCAAGCTGACTGTGTCACTCGGGAATATTTCACTGCTCTGTGGTGAAGCAACAGTTTTCGCATCGGCAGCACGCGTTGCGGTCGCTGTTCTTTCCGTTGAGAGGCCCTGTAGATCAGGTGTGTTGAATCCAACTCTCATACATCAACCTCGCAGTTCATTTAACGCCAGTTGCTAATCGGCACTTTCTCAAGAAAACTTTAGCTCCCCAATGAATAAGCATCACCAGACGTAACTACTGTGTATTCTGGATGTTGCCGACCTCTGCGGCGACGCCCCCGCTTGCCGCTTGGGCTGCCGGTTGGTCTTGATGCACTGCAGCTTCCCCTAACTGCTTGCTGATCATGTGTGCGATCCCGAAGCCACCGGTCGTGCTTAGACCCTGTGCTAACGCCTGGCAGGCAATGCTTTGAAACTGATCATGCATGGAGTCGTTCTGTTGTTCCGGATCCGTGCCGGGGACTGTGGCAAACGACTTCTCTGCCTGCTCGAGCCAATGGCCGACCAAAACGCTCTCGAAGTCACGCGCTGCTTTGTCGATCCTCACTGGATTGTTTCTTGCAGCCTGGTTGCGAAGACCTTGGACTGCTTCCTCACTCCTCGCCTGGCTGAGGCTCTGATTGACGATGCCAGGATTTGCAATGCGGAAGTCGCTCATGGCTAGAGCACCTCCAGCTCGGCTTGTAATCCGCCCGCTGCCTTGATCGCCTGTAGAATCGCAACGATGTCTCGGGCCGTGGCACCCATGGCGTGAAGGCCGCTGATTAACTCTTCTACGCTGGCCCCTTCTTTCAATTCAATGGAGCGAGCCGGCGCATCATGCGCTTTGAGGTCGGTCTGCGGCACAATTTCTGTTTTTCCATTCGAAAGAGGCGCAGGCTGCGAGACCGAGAACGCCGTAGTGACTTCAACCGTCAGGTCTCCGTGCAGCACAGAAACAGGAGACAACTTTACGTCGCCTCCCATCACAATTGTGCCCGTACGCTCATTCATCACGACTTTGGCCGGAGGATGGATCGTAACGTTGAGGTTCTGCAGTTGCGAGATCAACGTCGGCACGGAGGTGACTCCAGACTCTGCGATGTTGATGTCCACCTGACGGCTGTTTAGCGCCGACGCCAGTTGTTTGCCGAACTCATGATTGATGGCAACCGCAATGTCGCGGGCTGCCGTGAAATCCGGCTCGCGCAACGTCAGCGAGAGAACTTTGAGCTGACTGAGATCGACCGAGGCATCCCGTTCGACAATACCGCCGGCCGGCACTCGCCCAACAGTCACATGATTTACTTCTTTCGTATTTCCGTTTCCTCCAACCGTGTACCCTCCCAACGTAAGCGGGCCCTGCGCTTCCGCGTAGACCTGGCCGTCGGCAGCATGAAGAGAGGTAAGCAGTAGCACTCCGCCCTCCAGGCTCTTGGCATCGCCAACCGAGGAAACCGTTACGTCCAGAGTCGTTCCTGTCCGAGCAAACGGCGGAAGAGAGGCGGTCACCATGACCACAGCAACATTGCGGACTTGGACCGTGGCCGCGGGAATTTGAACTCCCAGACGTTGCAGAACATTCGCCAGAGTTTGCGTTGTGAAAAGCGTTTGCTGGCTATCCCCTGTTCTCTTCAACCCGGCAACCACGCCATACCCGATGAGCGGATTCTCGCGAATTCCCTCAATCGTGGTGATGTCGCGCACAAGAACGTGCCGACCGTCC
>OCOJ01067616.1_pt1 | contig 13083 bp, 11 predicted proteins | sample 1539251 | NCBI WGS metagenome assembly OCOJ01 (sample SAMN01911457, study PRJEB22624) | soil metagenome | biome: Soil | place: Malaysia | collected 2012-04-30 | depth RA_metagenome m
CGCGACATCATGAAGCGAGCGTGGGGCCCGGCCCAGAATACTGTTTACGCCGATGTTGACGGCAACGTCGGCTACATCATGGCAGCGCGCGTGCCGATTCGAGAGAAGGGACACGGGGAAATGCCCGTCCCCGGCGAAGCCAACGACTTCGAATGGACGGGCTACATCCCGTTTGACAAGCTTCCGCAGGCGCTGAATCCCCAAAGTGGGCTGATCGTCACTGCTAACGCGCGTGTCGTGGGACCGGACTATAAACCTTACTTGACCGACCGCTGGGAAGAACCCTATCGCACCGCGCGCATTTATGATCTGCTCCACGATAAGGCCGATCTCCGGCCCATCGACATGCTCAAAGTCGAGACCGACACCTACAGCTACCCGGACGCCTTCCTCGCCGACCAGTTGACCTCTGCTGCGAAAACTGCGCAGCCAAGAGACCCCCGAGCCAGACAGCTCGTTGAGCGCGCCAAGGACTGGAACGGAATCGCGGACGCTGATTCTCCGCTGGTCTCCTTTCTCGCTACGGCACGGCGCGCTGCCTTGCTGCTTATCCTGGAACCTTATCTCGGGAAAGACGCCGTCTTGTATCAGTGGCGCGCCAATACGTTTCTGCAGAGGATTTTGACAGATCGCCCCGCGAAGTGGCTGCCATCCGCCTACAAGAATTACGACGAGCTCCTGGCTGCGGCTGCCGATCGCGCTGTTTCCATGCTTGCCGAGTCGGCGAAAAGCGAACGTATCCAAGACTGGCAGTGGAAGAATCTCGATTCCCTGGAAATGCTCCATCCGCTGGGCCGCGAAGGAGCGCTCAAGTGGTTTCTCAGCATCGCCGGCAAGCCACAGTCTGGCACGGCCTACAGCCCCCGCGCCGCAACAAGAACGCACGGCCCGGCCATGCGCTTTATCGCTAATCTTGCCAACTGGGACGAGTCCATCCAACTCATTCCCGGAGGCGAATCGGAGCAAATCGGCAGCGGGCACTATACCGACCAATTCTCTTACTGGTACGAAGGCAGGCCTATCGTGACACCCTTCAGCGATGCCGCGGAAGCAAAAGTGCGCAAACACACGCTGACCCTCAAACCAATCCCGTGACGCTTTGTCCGCCGATTGGAATGTTCCCCACTAAGGGCACTTGTCCGGGAAGCGAACTAGCCGATAGTTTCAGCCCGTATTGTTCTCGGCCGGAGTTCTGGGAACAAAGTGAGCTCTATCGGAGTCTTAGACGATATGCGAAAACTACTGGCAACAATCGCCCGGATATCTGTGCTCGTGGGCGGGCTGACATTGCTTTGCTACGTAACTGGTCGATTGCTTTTGGCCTATCACATTCAGCGCGGTTCCCAAATGCTTGAAGAGATCCAAAAGGTGAAACTAGGCGATAGTCAGAACTCAATCGAAACGCTGCTGAAACGCTTTGGCGGTTATCGCTGGGACGTTCAGCTCGGCGCTCATGAGGACTACAACTACGTCCTTGAAATCAACCCTTGGCGCTTTCCTACGCTTTCCAGGCGCGGAGGGAGAGAGCGCCCAATCGGGGCAGGCTGGAATGGAGGATTTAGAAGAGCTATCGGTCTTCGACAATGGCTAATAATGAGCGAAATAGCCGTGAAGAATCATCAAGTCGTAGCCGTGGACGCGGAGACGCTTGTGGAAGGCAGAACCATGTGGCTCGGGACTTCCTGGCGGCTTTCAGAAAAGCCACGCGAGTTCGAGCGAGACCCCAATGTTGAGTACTTGCAATGGCCCGCGGAGCCCGATCTTGACTTCATCTCACCGGGAATTCTGGAGATGGGGACCGGAGGTGGGACCATATGGGAGTTTTGGATCAGGCCGTCTTCGCCCACAGCTCAACATAAGGTGGCGGACCGGTGGGATTCGGGTTGTCTGGATTCATTTCGCGGATGCGACACCCTCTGTGACCTGTTACCGGAAGCAACGCGGTTTTTCAGCGAACACAGCGAACTCGCTCCCAAGGGCGGAGGTTGGGACGAGAACTCGCGTAACTGTTTGAAGCACGACCCATATCAAAGCCAATATCACTAGCCCTCCATTCGCCTAAGCGAGTTAACGCGTTAACTAGGACCCCATCTAAGACCCTCCAACTTCGTTCCTTGTTTCCATACTCGCACCCGCCTTAGAATCCGTCTCCTTGACCCTCGTCTTCATGTATCGCTAATGCCTGAACTGCCTGAAGTAGAAGCCGTTGCTCGCACGCTTCGCCCGATTGTCACTAACCGGCGCATTCGCTGCGTCCACGTCTTCCATGCCATCGGTACGAAGCCGCAATCGCCGGCAAAGCTGGCGCGCATCGCACAAAACCAAAAAATCCTTGCCGTCCGCCGCAAAGGCAAATATCTCTGGCTCGAACTTCCCCACTCCATTATCACGCTTCACTTCAAACTCGACGGCCAGCTCGTTTGGTTTCGCAACGCCGAGGAGCTTTCCGCACGCGCCAACCGCCGCGAGCCTTCCGGCGTGCACGTCGATATCGCCTTCGAATTGGACCGCGGCGTCCTCGCGTTTGCCGACCGGCGCCATTTCGGCCGCGTCCAATTCTACGAATCGGCTGACGCTTGCCCCGCGCTTGCAAAACTCGGCATGGATGCGCTCTCTGCGGATTTCACGGCCACACATTTCGCTCAACTTCTGTCCAATTCGAGGCGGCCTCTCAAAGAATTTCTCCTCGATCAATCCCGCGTGGCAGGCATCGGCAATATCTATTCGTGCGAAGCGCTCTGGCACGCCCGCCTCGACCCTCGCCGCCGCGCCGATTCCCTGAAACCCGCCGAAGCACAGCGTCTCCACAGAACGATTCTTTCCGTTCTCTCGCGCGCCTTAGAATGCTGTTTGCATCCGCCGCCTGATTTTCGCGATCCGGCGTGGTGGTTCCAGGGATTGGAGAAAATCCTTCGCGTTTATGACCGCGAAGGGAAGCCTTGCCGCCGCTGCGGGGAGCCGATCGCGCGCATTGCCCAGGGCGGACGGTCGACGTATTGCTGCTTGCACTGCCAGAAATGAGCGCAGGGGATACAGGCCGTCGCGTAGCCTCACCTCCGCCAGACTAGCGCTGTTACTTCGCGCGGTCTGATATCGTAAATGTATTTGGTAACTCTCTCTGACGCAGGAGGACAGGTATGGCCACCATCAGGCCCGCGCCAGTAACTCAATGCCAAAAACCAACAGGATGGCTGGGGCGCTTCACCTTGTGGCGCATGAACGCCTCCCATTCCAAGCTAACCGACTGGGGCCTCTCTCACATCTCCATCGAACCGCACTGCACCATCCTCGATGTAGGTTGCGGCGGTGGCAGAACCGTCAGCAAGTTAGCCGCGCTCGCCACCCAAGGCAAAGTCTACGGCATCGATTTTTCCGCAGACAGCGTCGCCTTCAGCCAAAAAACCAACGCCCAATCCATCCGAGCCGGCCGCGTCGAAATCCGGCAAGGCTCGGTGTCTCAATTGCCGTTTGCGGACGGCATGTTTGATCTCATCACGGCTGTGGAAACACACTTCTGGTGGCCTAACTTGCCCGCGGACATGCGCGAAGTTTTCCGAGTTCAGAAGCCGGGCGGCACGCTCATCGTGATCGCGGAAGTCTACAAAGGCGCGAATGCGATGGCTTCGCGGCTCGCCGAAAAATACGGCTCACGAACGGGCATGACGCTGCTCAGCGTCGACGAGCATCGCGAACTCTTCGCAACTGCCGGCTACTCCAATGTGCAGATTGACGCCCAACCCGACAAAGGCTGGATCTGCTGCACAGGCACAAAACCCTAGCCGCCGAAACTCCCAATCGCTGCAACGATGGCTTCCCGCATCCTTGCTCCAATTTTCGATTGGACTAATCCCCTGTAGGGGCGCAGCAAGCTGCGCCCCATGCCCGCACCGCGCCCACGTGGCTCCTTGTTTCCCTTCTCGCCCGTGCCTTAGAATGTTCTCAGGCCTTCTCATTTCCCGAGGACGCGCGAGAATCTTGTGAATCAACCCGCACCCAAAAAGCCCGAACCGGCCAAGAAACCCGAGTTCGAGCGTTCCCTCGCCCGGCTTGAAGAAGTCGTGCGCCGGCTTGAAAGCCCGCAACTCTCCCTAGACGACGCCATGAAGCTGTTTGAGGAAGGAGTCGCGCTTTCCCGCGAATGCCAGAAACAGCTCGAAGAAGCCGAGGGCCGCGTTGAAATTCTTCTGAAGAAAGCCGACGGCAAGCTTATCGCTGAGCCTTTCAAACCCGAAGGCGAGAACGAATCGTGACGGGCTTCCATCTTCCGTTTCTCGTCTCGCCCGGAAAATGAAACTTCCCGCTTTTTTCGATGAGGACCGCCTGGTGGTCGATGCCGCATTGGACCAATTGCTTCCTCCGGAAACGGCGCAGCCTCCGTCGATCCATCAGGCCATGCGTTACAGCGTTTTCGCGGGCGGGAAACGCATTCGCCCCATCTTGTGTCTCGAAACTGCGCGCATCTTCGATGCGAATGTCACCCCGGCCCTCCATCCTGCCTGCGCCATGGAGTTCATCCATACCTACTCGCTCATCCACGACGATCTGCCGGCCCTGGACAACGACGACTTGCGCCGCGGCAAGCCTACTTGTCACAAAAAATTCGGCGAGGCCAGTGCCATTCTCGCCGGTGATGCCTTGCTAACACTCGCTTTCGAAACTATTTCCTCCACTCCCGTCGATGCCGCGCGCCGCGTCGCTATCCTCACGGAAGTCTCTTCCGCGGCGGGCACTATCAGCGGCATGGTTGGAGGCCAAGTGGCCGACCTCGAAGCCGAAGGTAAGCGCGTCGCTCCGGAAATGCTCGAATACATTCATCATGCAAAGACTGCCGCCCTCATTCGCGCTTCAGTGGCTTCGGGCGCCCTATGTGCGGGCGCATCAGCAGAAGACGTGGCGCGTCTCCGCCGGTACGGCGAATCCATTGGCTTGTTGTTTCAGGTCACCGACGACATTCTCGACGTCGAAGAATCCTCAGCTGCCCTGGGCAAAACCGCTGGCAAAGATCTCGCACAACAGAAAGCGACCTACCCTGCCGTCTACGGTCTAGAGCGCTCGCATCAAATTGCGAATGAGCTTGCGACTAAAGCCATAAACGAGCTTGCCCCTTACGGCGAGCGTGCTTCGCGCCTCCGCGAAATCGCCGAATATCTAGTCCGCCGCCGCGCCTAGCCGGAGCTCCGCGCCATGAAATCCGACGCGTCTCGCACCCGGCTCGACCTTCTCGTTGTGGAACGCGGTCTCGCCGCTTCGCAAAAAGAAGCGCAAGCGATGATTCTCGCCGGCGAGGTTACCGTTGATGGCGTACTTGCCAAGAAAGCAGGAATGCTTGCTGCCCGCGACGCGCACATCGAAGTAACCGGCCGCAATCTAAAGTACGCGAGCCGCGGCGGCTTCAAGCTTGGGGGCGCCTTGCAAGATTTCTCGATTGACCCGGCGGGTCTCACTTGTCTCGACGTCGGGGCCTCTACCGGCGGCTTCACCGATTGCCTCCTACAGCATGGCGCGGCGAAAGTCTACGCCCTCGACGTGAATACCTCACAGCTTGCCTGGAAGCTGCAGCAGGATCCCCGGGTTATCCGAATCGAGCGCAATGCGCGCATGGTGAAAGCCGGCGATCTCTCTGAGCAAGTCGACCTCGTCGTCGCGGACGTGTCTTTCATCTCACTGGCCAAAATCCTGGTTCCCGTTTCCGTCACCGCAAAGCCCGGCGCTGAATTTCTCCTTCTCATCAAGCCGCAGTTCGAACTGCCACGCCAAGACGTTGCCCGTGGCGGGATTGTCAAGGACACGTGCCTTCACGAAAAAGCCATTGCCAGCGTTAAGAAGGCCGCAGAAGCAGTGGGCTTGAATTGTATCGAAGTTCGCCCCAGCCGCTTACCCGGAGCCGAAGGCAATCAGGAGTTTTTTCTGCACGCCCGCAAACGAGTCCTGTAGAATCGCTGGCGCACATGCATTCAGGTCAAGCTTTTCAAACGATTGGCATCATTTCCCGGCCGCGCCGTTCGAACCTGTCCGCCGTCGCGCCCCCTCTGCTTCGCTGGCTCGAAGCGCGCGGTCTCCGCGTCATCTATGACGAAGAAACGGCCTCCGCTGTGCCGGGCTGCCCTAAAGGCTTGCCTCGGCAACACATTGCTGACGAAGCGCAAATCCTCCTCGTGCTCGGCGGCGATGGCACGCTCCTTGCCGCCGCTCGCGTTGCAGCTTCTCGCAACATTCCGGTTCTTCCCATCAATATGGGAAGTCTTGGCTTCCTGACGAGCTTCACTCTCGCCGAGCTTTACCCGGCGCTAGAGGAAACGCTTGCGGGAAGATCTTCCGTCAGTGAGCGGGTGATGCTTCAAGTCGAGCTCGAACGTGGTGGTGCCGCGATCGAACAAGACCACGTTTTGAACGACGCTGTTGTCAACAAAAGCGCTCTCGCTCGTATGATCGACCTCGAGCTTTTCATCGACACGGAATTTGTCTGCCGTTACCGTGCCGATGGTCTGGTAATTTCCACGCCGACAGGTTCGACAGCCTATTCGCTTTCCGCCGGCGGCCCTATCGTCCACCCGACCGTCGAAGCCTTCGTCATCACCCCAATCTGCCCCCATACTCTCACCGATCGTCCCGTCGTAGTTCGCGATTCCTCGCGCATCGATGTCACTCTCGGAGAGTATGCCGAATCCGTCTACCTCACGCTGGACGGACAACAAGGAATTCCGATGCATAGTGGCGACCGCATTCGCGTCTCGCGCTCGCCGCTGCGGCTGAAGCTCATCCAACCCCCGAAAAAATCGTACTTCGAGATTCTTCGCAGCAAGCTTAAGTGGGGAGAAGTGTAGATTCCGGGTCTGAACTCAGGGCGGCCGTGGCGCTGCTGTTCCCGCCTTTCAGCCGCAGGCGACGCGAACGTGCGTGAAGAGGTTTGACAAGACCGAGAAGATCCGTGTTCAGGATGTCATTCTGCGTCTCGCGACGCCGAATCAGTCTTGCGCGGCTGCCCGCAACGAGAACCTCCGCCGGCCGCGTACGCGCGTTGTAGTTGGAAGCCAGAGAATAGCCGTAGGCCCCGGCAGTCCAGATGGCTAGAAAATCTGCGGGCTTAACCTCGCCCAGAGGCCAATCGTGTAAAAAGCAATCGCCGGTTTCACAGACTGGGCCGACTATGTCGGCTGGTACCGTGCATGAGCGTTTATCAGCAGCGTCCCGGCTGATGAGCGTGATGGGATGGACAGCAGCGTAAAGCGCCGGCCGAAGAAGATCGTTCATAGCGGCATCCACGACAACAAACGTCTTCCCACGGTTCTCCTTCGTGTAAATCACTCGGGTGAGAAGAATTCCTGCTGAACCGATAAGCGAACGCCCTGGCTCCAGCAGCAAGTGCAGCCCAAGCGGGCGAACGACTTGAGCAACCATGCGGGCGAACTCCGCACGAGCTGGAGGTTTCTCCTGCGTATAGCAAACGCCAAGGCCCCCGCCAAGATCAAGATAACGGAGACGAATTCCAGCGCGCTGCAATTCCTTCACGTATCCGGCAAGGCGCCGAAATGCGCGACGAAACGGTTCGAGCGATACAATTTGGGAACCGATGTGTGCACTAATTCCCTCCCAGCGCAAATATTTTGAATCCTTGTGCGCGAGGTAAAGCCGCCGGGCTTTCAGCCAGTCCAGGCCAAATTTGTGAGTGTGTCGGCCGGTGGAGATATGCGGATGTCCGCCAGCCTCCACGTCGGGATTGACCCGAATCGCAGCGGCGGGAACTCTACCGCCGCGCCCAACATGCCGCTCGGACTCTTCGAGAAGCACTTCAAGTTCTGCTTCCGACTCGACGTTGAATAGTAGAATGCCGTCGGCGTCCCGACTGCTGACACGGTTCCGCAACGGGGAGGAGGAGTATTGCAACGCGTCACGGATTTCCAGTCGCGTTTTTCCTACCCCAGAAAAAACAATGCTTTTGCCACGGACTCCAATGCGCCGCAGATGGTCGAGCTCTCCGCCGGAAACGATGTCGAAGCCGCTTCCCTTTTTGGCGAGATGCTTCAGAATCGAAAGGTTGCCGTTGGCTTTCACGGCAAAGCATAACGTGTGCGGAATGCCCTCGAGCCCTTGATCGAGCTCTTTGAAGGCGTCACTGAGCGCTGCGCCGCTGTAAAAATAGGTTGGCGTTCCAAAATCCTTGCCGGCCGCAACCAAATCGACGTTTTCACAATAGACATGCTCCCTTGCATCCGCCCCAGGAACATTTCTCCAGGCAAAGTGGGGCGTAAATTCCGCAGGATCGACGAACTTCAACTTTTGCTTCCGATTGATGTTCTGCGCGTTCATCGCACTTTCAGCACCACCAAAGTGCGGTCATCGGCCAGCGGCGCGCTTTGCGCAAACCAATCCACTTCTCTCAGGATCAGGTCGGCAAGCTCCGTTGCGCCCATTTCATGATCTTTTTCGATCAAGTGGCGCAGTCTTTCCGTGCCGAAGAATTGCCCTTCGCTGTTGACGGTCTCCGCGATGCCATCCGAGTGAAAGACCAGAATGTCGCCGGGCTCAAGCGAGACTCCCCATTCGTCATAGGTGACTTCTTCAAAAATTCCCAGCGGAAAACCCGTGAGCTTGATCTTGTCGCAACGCCCGTCCTTGTACAGCAACGGCTGCGATTGGCCAGCATTTGCGACGCGCAGTTTGCTGCGTCCTTTCTGCCAGGTCGCAAAGCACGCTGTCATAAACCGCCCTTCAATGCGGCGTTCGCCCACGAGCTGATTCATTTGCCGCAGCATCTCCGCGGGTTGAAGCTTCTGTGGCGCGAGACTGCGCATAATGCCGATGGCCACGGCTCCGTATAACGCAGCCGCAGTTCCCTTCCCGCTTACATCGCCCAGCGCGATGCCCAATTGCTGCGGCCCGTAGCGCAGAAATTCGTACAAATCCCCGCAGACTTCGCGGGCTGAAAGATATCTGGCCGCCAAATCAACGCCAAAATCCTCCGCCGGGACCGGCCGCAGCAAAGCGCCCTGGATGCGCTTGGCCGCCTGTAAATCACGCTCGAGCCGCGCCTCGTCGCGCGCCACCTGCTCGTAGAGACGTGCGTTTTCCAGCGAGACGGCGAGATTCGCCGCCAGGATCGAGAGCGTTTGTACGTGGTCCTCGGTAAAATAATTGAGCTGCGGACTTTCCAGGTCGAGCACACCAACGACTTTGCTCTTGTGAATCATCGGAATGGCCAATTCCGAGCGTGTCTCCGGGTTCACCATCAAGTAGCGCGGATCCGCGTTGACATCGGGGACAAGCACGGGTTCCTTCAACGTCGCCGCTGCGCCAACGATGCCCTCGCTTGAGGCCACGCGCAATTTGCCCTGCACCCGCAGACCGTGTTTTACATCCACGCGATCGCGGAAGATTTTTTGTTCTTCGTCGTATAACAGGATGCTCAAAATCTGGTAATCGATCACCCGTTTGATCTGCTCCGCCGCGCGGCGAAGTTGCTCCTCCACGTCGAGCGTAGAGCTGGTCTCGCGGCTCACTTCGTTGAGCAGCAAGAGCGTTTCCGCTTGCGCACGAACTTGCTGGAATAGCCGGGCGTTTTCAATGGCCACGGCGAGTCGACTCGCCAAAAGAGTCAGGATACTCTGCTGTTGGGGAGTGAAGTAATCGAGATGCCGACTCTGAATGTCCAGCACACCGATGCATTTTCCGCGGAGCATTAGGGGCACGGCCAGTTCGGAGCGTACGCTCTCGATGGCGTTGATATAGCGCGGGTCTTTGGAAGTATCACTGACGCGGACGGAGTGGCCGGTGGCCGCGGCCGTTCCGGTAATCCCTTGCCCCAGAGGAATCTTAAGGTTTTCCGCGAGGTCCCGAGGGTAACCGATCGAGAAGCGATGCTTGAGATACGTCCCGTCGCCTTCAAACATCAGCACTCCGAAGATTTCGTAGTCGATGTGGCGCTTGATAAGAGCGGCGGAGCGAGCCAGCACTTCGTCGAGGTCCAGCGAGGCGTTGACCTCCTCGCCGATCTCCGCAAGCGTGCTCAAGACTTCCGCAGAGACTTCCGGGGCCGCTGCCGCGGCAGTGGTTCCGGCGCTTGTGTCAGCAGGATTCATACAGTCAAGTCATTATAACAGCGGGGCGGGACGCGACTGTGGGCGCCGCTCTCCGCGATCCCTTCCATTATGGCTGTGTGCAGCGTTAAAAGCGCTGCTGCCCTTAGAAAAGAGGAGCAATCAACCGGCGTCCGCTATTTTGCGATCCGGCTCGACGGTGAGGACGGCGACCTCGGGAAGATTGCGGTAGCGCTCCGCAAAGTCGAGGCCAAAACCAACCACAAACTCGTTCGGGATTTTGAAACCGATGTAATCGGCCTGGACTGCAGCAACACGGCGGCCAGTTTTGTCGAGCAAAACAGCTACACGCAAATGCTTAGGTCTGCGTTGCTTGAAAACGCGCAACAGATACTGCAGCGTCATTCCGGTATCCAAGATGTCTTCCACGACGATAACCGTTTTCCCCTCGATGCTGGTGTCCAGATCCCTGGTAATTTTCACTTCTCCCGAACTGCTGGCTTCTTTTCCATAGCTCGACACGGCAATGAAATCGAACGTAGCATTCCCGGGAATCTGCCGGGCCAGATCCGAAAGAAAAAAGGCCGCTCCTTTCAGTACGCCGACAAGATGCAGGACTTCGGTGGGAAAATCTTTGCGAATCTGCTTGGCCATCTCGCGGATGCGCCGCTGGATACGCGCCTGGGAAATGAGAATGCGAATCTTCTCCCCTGGATGAATAGACGTGACCTTCTTCGTTTTCATTTCGGCGAACCCCTGGTGGAGAATCGAAACTGTATCGCAGCAAAAAGAGTGGAGCAAGATGAGAAAGGACAGACAAATCCTTTTCGATGCCGAAAAGAGCTCACCCTCTGATTAACGTCTCTAGTAGCGGTGGGCGGGGCCGAGAACGTGGTAGTGGAGAGAAAAATAGACAAGGAAGAGGCAGGCCAGAGCGACCAAGGAGAATTTTACTTTGCTTATCCAGCGGAGGCTGCGGCGCCAAATGAAGATGCCGGAGAGTAGCGCCCAAAGGCTGAAGAGGATGGCGAGGACAGCAAAGAAATTCTCGATGACGAGATATTTGTCGAAGGCGGAAGTGGGGGCGAGGGCCGTATCGCTGGAAAAGTAGGCGGCAATGGAACCAGCAATGCCGGTGACGATAAGCCAAGCGAGGCAGGCGAGACGAGGGCCGGCGGTGAGGTAGCGCGTGCCGGGCTGGGGTTGAAATGGCGGGCGGTGGCGGAAAACGAGGCGGCGGACGATGCGAACGACGGAAGCGAGGATAGGCAACAGAAGGATTGCTAGGCTGATACCGAGTAGCGTGAGGATGAGTTTGCCGTTTTCCCACCACGGAACGCGCTGGACCTGCTCGCCCGCAAAATCAAAGGCCACGCGCACGATTTGGCCGCCAGCATCGCGGATGTAGAACAATTTGTTCTGTTCGTCGACCTCTTGCCACAGATCTTTGCCGATAGGCTTCCACTTGGCGGCATGACCATGGCTATCGTTGAAAAGGTCAACGGTCAGAACTCCGTCTTTGTCTACCGACGCGATGCCTTGCTGAAAGAGATTTCCGATGGCGCTGACATTGGAATCGGCTCGGCGCGTGGGCACGAAGGTCCCGGCATACTCCTTAGCCTCACTGGAGGAAAGCTTGAGATATGTAGGCCTTTCAGAGGAAGGGTAATAGCGGTCGGCAAATAGGCGAATGATTTCATCGCGATTCTTGTTGGCGGAGCCGGAAGAGTTGTAAGAAATAAAGAGAACGAGCTTTTTCTGCGGTTCGAGAAAAAACATTGAGTGAAATGCAATGAGGTCACCTTCGTGGCCGATGAAGCGGAGACCGTTGCGCCAAACCTGGTAGAAACCCATGCAAATGGGGGCTAGAGCTTCGCTAGCGCGAAACTGTGGCGTCCACATGGCCGCTAGAGTTTCGGGCTGGAGGATGCGCTTGCCTTCGAGTTCGCCGCCGTTGAGAAGAGCGAGAGCGAAACGGCCCATGTCGGTGGCCGTGGAGGAAACACCTCCAGCGGGAGCGGGGATAAAAATTTCGAACCCCAGAGGTTTCTGGTCTGTTGAGCGATATCCCTCGGAAGCCAGGATATGGCTCGGCACAGGCTCTTCGAAGCTGGAATGGGTCATACCGAGGGGCGCGAAGATGTGTTCTCGGACGTATTGCTCGAAAGGCTGGCCACTGATGTGTTCGACGATGTAGCCGCCAAGGCCGACACCGTAGTTGGAGTATGCAGGGATGACGCCTGGGGGAAAGAAGCGATTGGGTTGATTTTCGATCAGGAATTGGCGGAGCGGGATTTTGTACTTGGTGTCCACAAAAAGAAGGTTGCGGCCAACCTCTTCGAAGCCGGCAGTATGCGTCATGAGATTGCGAAGCGTGATGGGCTTTCCGAAAGCGGGGCGAATCTGGAAATCGAGATAGGTGTTGACATCGGTGTCGAGGTCGAGCTTGTGTTGCTCGACAAGCTGCATGACGGAGATCCAAGTGAAGAGTTTGGAGATCGAGGCGAGCCGGAATGCGGTGGTGGCGGGGTCGACCGCGGTTTTCTTCTCCTGATCGGCGTAGCCGTAACCTTTGAGGAGAAGAGTCTGGCCGTCTTTCAAGACATGGACAGTAGCGCCGGCGACGTCGCTGCGCTCGAGTTGAAGCGGGATGATGCCGTTGAAAAAGGCTTCGAGATCTCCAGCTTCGAGGGGGTGGCTGGCAGGAGTGGGCAAAACCTGAGACGAGGAAGTGCTTGGCTGGGCTGCTGTCTTGCTGGAGGCGGGATTCTGCGCACGGACTGGCGCTACAAGAGTAAGAACTAGCGCGGCGAAAAGCGCGAGCGATCGAGGCATGAGGGCTCCTGTCATGAAGTCCTGAGAAAGGAGGACCACGATTTCAGGCAGACGAGGTTAGGCACCGAGGGTGAGAGTGTCAAGCGCGAAGCCTGGGCCGAGCAAAGAGCCCGAAGCAGATCAGTCGATCCAATCAGCGATGAAAATGTTGGTTTCGTGCGGGGCTTTGCCGTTGCGATTGGAAGCCCAGACGAGACGCTTGCCGTCGGAGCTG
>OCOJ01063240.1_pt4 | contig 13080 bp, 16 predicted proteins | sample 1539251 | NCBI WGS metagenome assembly OCOJ01 (sample SAMN01911457, study PRJEB22624) | soil metagenome | biome: Soil | place: Malaysia | collected 2012-04-30 | depth RA_metagenome m
TGCGAATCACCCGACCTGTCCAGGCATCCTCGTCGCGATAGAGTTCGGCGACCCTGGCCTGTGTCTCAGCGTAGGCGCTGAGATCGGCCAAGTGCATGTAGTAGTCGCCGTGCGCCAGCAACGCATCAAGAATGGGAGCGAAGATCCCTGGCTCGCTGGTGCTGAAATGATTTTCCGCGATGAGATCAAGTGCGCGGCGCGTTTCCGCCTCATGCTCGTAGTGCCAGTGCGGGTCATACCAGCCGCGGCTGGCCGCCACCTGCTGCGCCGTGAGGCCGAACAGGAAGAGGTTCTCTTCGCCGGCCTCGCGCGCCATCTCAATCGTCGCGCCGTCGCGGGTACCGACCGTGAGTGCGCCGTTCATCATGAACTTCATGTTGCTGGTTCCGCTCGCTTCATATCCAGCAGTCGACAGCTGCTCCGACACGTCGGCTGCCGGGATCACCCGCTCGGCCTGCGAAACGCCGTAGTCGGCGAGAAAATGCACCTTGAGCCGGCCTCGTGTCCCCGGGTCCGCATCGATCACCGCGCCGACGTTACTCACGAGCTTGATGATGAGCTTGGCGAGACGATAGGCAGGAGCAGCCTTGCCGGCGAAGAGAAAGGTGCGAGGTGGCGGATCGGAGTGGGGTTCGTCACGCAGCCGATTGTAGAGAATGATGATGTGCAGGACGTTCAGAAGCTGACGCTTGTATTCGTGGATGCGCTTCACCTGGCAGTCGAATATCGAGTCGGGATCGACGCGGATCTCCATCGATCTTCGCAGCCAGTCCGCGAGCTCGGCCTTGGCACTGCGCTTGGCGGCGCGAAACCGCTCGCGAAAGGCGGCATCCTCGGCGAGTGGAACGATCCTGTACAGCTCGCTCAGATCCTTGATCCAGCGATCGCCAATCGCCTCGGTGATGAGCCATGCCAGCGAAGGGTTCGCGAGCGCCAGCCAGCGCCTCGGCGTGACCCCGTTGGTTTCGTTGCGGAAGCGCGCCGGAAACATCTGCGCAAGATCGGGCAGTATGCGCTGGCGCAGTAGTTGGCTGTGAATTTGCGACACGCCGTTCGTGCTGTGCGTGCCGACGACAGCGAGGTGAGCCATCCGTACCGACTTTACCGGCTGTTCCTCGATGAGGCTGACGCGCTGCACCCGCGCCTCATCCCCGGGGAATCGAGCGCGAACCTCGCTCAGGAACCGGCGATTGATCTCGTAGATGATCTCGAGCTGCCGCGGCAGCGCTTGCTCGAAGAGCGCTACCGGCCAGCGCTCGAGCGCCTCGGGTAGCAGGGTGTGATTGGTGAAAGCGAGCGTGCGCACGGTCAAATCCCACGACTGCTCCCATCCGAGACGCGCGTCGTCGACCAGGATCCGCATGAGCTCTGCGACCGCGAGCGTCGGATGGGTGTCGTTGAGCTGTATGGCGACCTTCTCGGGTAGCTGAGCCCAGTCCTGATGGCGAGCGCGAAAGCGCCGCNACGATATCCGCGAGTGAGCAGGCGACGAGGAAGTACTCTTGCAGGAAGCGCAGGTGCCTGCCGGGGGAGGTTGCATCGTCCGGATAGAGCACCCGCGTGAGATTCTCCGCGAGAATCTTGTCATGTACGGCGCCGAAGAAATCGCCCTGGTTGAACTCATTGAGATCGAAGTAATCCGGAGACCTCGCTTCCCATAGTCGCAGGGTGTTAACCGTGGCGCTGCCATAGCCGATGACTGGGCGGTCGTATGGGACGCCGCGAAGCGTTGCTTCGCGATGAGCGGCGAGCGGCGGAAGAGCTTCCTCGAATCTCAGGGTGCGGTGGATGTGCGCNGGGTGCGGTGGATGTGCGCCTCGACCGCCTGCCCGTGACGAACGATCTCCCAGGGATCAGGCCGCCGCAGCCAATTGTCCGGTTGCTCGACTTGCCACCCCTGGCGAATCTCCTGGCGAAAAATGCCGTACTCGTAGCGCAGCCCGTAGCCCATCGCCGGCAGCTGCATCGTGGCGAGCGAATCGAGAAAACAGGCGGCGAGACGCCCGAGACCGCCGTTACCCAGTCCGGCATCCGGCTCGGCTGCCGCGAGAGCCTCGAGGTCGAGCCCCTGGCGCGCGAGCAGCTCTCGAACCTGCGAATCNGACACCGAGATTCATGATGTTATTGCGCAGAGATTGCCCGAGCAGGTACTCAAGCGAGAGATAGTAAATGCGCTTTGGGCTCTCATTCTCGTAAGTACGCTCCGTGGCCAGCCAACGCTCGGTGAGCAGCTCACGCAGCGCGCTTGCCAGCGCCTCGAAGCGATCGCGATCTGTGGCCATGCCGGGCTCAATGACGTGTCCGGCCCCGAGATAGCGCTCGTATGCCTGCGTCAGCGAGTTTGCGTCATACATGTTCCGCGCAGCCCTAACTCATCCATCCCAGCGCCAGTTGCGGATCTCCGGCAGATCCTCTCCGTGCTCGTAGATGTACTCGCGATGCTCGATGAGCTTGTCCTGGAGCACCTGCTTGGGGTAACCCGATCTGGATTCGAGCTGAGGAAGTCGATCGATTGCATCGCCGACGAGGTGAAAGCGGTCGAGATCGTTGAGTACGGCCATGTCGAAAGGTGTGGTGATGGTGCCTTCCTCCTTGTAGCCGCGCACGTGCAGGTTGTGGTGATTCGCTCGCCGATAGGTCAGTCTGTGGACGAGCCACGGGTAGCCGTGGAAGGCAAAGATGATGGGCTTGTCGCGGGTGAACAGGGCATCGAAATCGGGATCGGTCAGTCCGTGGGGGTGCTCACTCGAGGGTTGCAGTTTCATGAGGTCTACCACGTTGACCACCCGGATCTTGAGCTCGGGAAAGAAGCCCCGCAGGAGCTTGGTAGCTGCCAGCGTCTCGAGCGTCGGCACATCACCCGCGCAGGCCATGACCAGATCCGGTTCGGCGCGGCGATCGGTGCTCGCCCACTCCCAGATCCCGATGCCCTCCGTGCAGTGCCTGATCGCAGCGGGCATATCGAGCCACTGCGGCGCCGGGTGCTTGCCGGCTACGATGACATTGACGTAGTGGCGACTTCGCAGGCAATGGTCCGCGACCGAGAGCAGGCAGTTCGCATCCGGCGGTAGATAGATGCGAATGACGTCGGCCTTCTTGTTGGCAACGTGACTGATGAATCCCGGGTCCTGGTGCGTGAAACCATTGTGATCCTGCCGCCATACGTGCGAGGCGAGAAGATAATTGAGCNGAGGCGAGCGGCCGCCGCCAAGGAATGTTGCGTGTCACCTTGAGCCATTTGGCGTGCTGGTTGAACATCGAGTCGACGATGTGAATGAAGGCCTCGTACGAGTTAAAGAGACCGTGGCGGCCGGTGAGCAGGTACCCCTCGAGCCAGCCCTGGCATTGGTGCTCGCTCAAGACCTCCATCACGCTGCCTGTTGGCGCAAGAAACTCGTCCCCGGGCACGATTTCAGCCGTCCACTGCCGGTTGGTGGCCTCGAAGACGGCGTTCAGGCGATTGGAGAGCGTTTCGTCGGGTCCAAACAAGCGAAACGTTCGCGGCGCCTGGTTGAGTTTGATCACATCCCGCAGGAACCCTCCGAGCACGCGCGTGTCCTCGGCGTCGACCGCACCAGGTGCGGGCACCTTCACCGCGTAGTCGCGAAAGTCGGGCATGCGCAGCTCCTTGAGAAGCAGCCCGCCATTCGCGTGTGGATTCGCTCCCATCCGCCGCGCGCCCTCGGGCGCGAGCTCCGCGAGTTCGGGCCGCAGCCGCCCGCTCGAATCAAATAGCTCCTCTGGCCGATAACTGCGCATCCACTGCTCAAGCTGTTTCAGATGCTGCGGGTTAGTGCGAACCTCTGCGAGGGGGACCTGGTGGGCGCGGAACGTCCCCTCAACGGGCTCCCCGTCGACCACCTTGGGGCCTGTCCATCCCTTGGGCGTGCGCAACACGATCATCGGCCAGCGGGGACGGGCAACTGCCTCGCCAGACCGTGCCCGCACCTGCATACGCCTGATCTCGGCAATGACCGTGTCGAGTGTGGCCGCCATGAGCTNGGTGCATTCTGGTCGGGTCGTCACCGGCAACCATATGCGGCTCGTAGCCGCAACCGGTCAGGAAATTTCGCAGCTCTTCCTCGCCGACACGGGCGGGTACCGTGGGATTGGCAATCTTGTAGCCGTTCAGGTGCAGGATCGGCAGCACCGCGCCGTCCGTCGCGGGGTTTAGGAACTTATTCCCCTGCCAGCCAGTTGCGAGCGGTCCCGTCTCCGCCTCCCCATCGCCCACCACGCAGGCCACGAGGAGGTCTGGATTGTCAAAGACGGCGCCGTAGGCGTGGCTCAAGGAATAACCGAGCTCGCCGCCCTCGTGCATCGAGCCCGGGGTCTCTGGAGATACGTGGCTTGGAATGCCGCCCGGGAAGGAGAACTGCTTGAACAAGCGCCGCAGGCCCTCCTCATTCTGGCTGACGTTGGGATAGAGCTCTGTATAGGTCCCTTCCAGATAGGTGTTGGCCACCAGAGCCGGGCCGCCGTGACCGGGGCCGGCGATATAAACGACATTCAGGTCGTACTGCCTGATGGCCCTGTTTAGGTGCACATAGATGAAGTTCTGCCCCGGAGTGGTGCCCCAGTGTCCAAGCAAACGGGGCTTGACGTGCTCTGGCTTGAGCGGCTCNGCGCAGCAGCGGATTGGCGTAAAGGTAGATCTGTCCCACGGACAGATAGTTGGCGGCGCGCCAGTACGCGTCCATCCGTCGCAACTGCTCTGCAGAGAGGGGTTCGTCCATGGTGCGACTCCAGAATTGAAGTAAATCAACCGGAAATGGATTCGCCAGTAGGAGCCGGCGATCGTAGTCGTCTATGAGGCCCTTTCAAGCCGTGGGTAATACGGACGGCATGGCTGAGGAGAAAGTTCCGAGGCGCGCGGTGGATGTGCGTAGGCGCCCCGGAGCCGACATGGCAGTTGTGAGCACCCGATGGCGCGTCGTCCACGTCGCAAGCGGCCGTGGACTTAAACGGCGTGGCCGCCAAAGCCACTCCTCATGAGGTGATTGTGCATGGCAAATCGAAAACTAAAGCTAAGAAGGAGCAGGAGGTCAAGCCGCGGGGGAAGGTGTGCTGGTCTGAGTTTCGCGGTAACGACGTTTACCGGAAGATTGAGTTGCCGAAGGACATCCAGGCCGAGTCGGTCACCGCATCGCCAGCAAGGGATTGCTCAAGATCGTGGCGACAAAGATGCCGGATCTTGGTATGAATGTGAGCAGCCGGCCAATGTTACGCAGCTACTACACCAAAGAGCGACCTGCGAGAAACGGCTGCAGCTTAATGAGAGCGGCTCGGGCGTGCTGAAGCTGACGAACGTCTTGGAGGTCGAAGGTCTGACGGTGCGGCTCGGCGCGACGGATGTGCTGCGCAACCTGAGCTTCCAGGTGCCACGGGGTCGTTCGCTCGCCATCATTGGACCGAATGCGTCGGGCAAGACGGTGCTGTTGAAGGCTTTGATCGGCGCGCTGCCCTACGGCGGAACCGTCCGCTGGGCTGAGGGCACGGTCCTCGGATATGTTCCCCAGAAACTCGACATCGAACGCGACCTGCCGCTCAGTNGGACGAGACTTCCTGCGTGCCAGGGCGGCACTTGCCGGGGCGTCGAGCGGAGAGATCCGCAGCGCGCTCGACGCGGTCGGCCTGAGCCAGGAGGTGCTGCCGAAGCCTATCGGCACCTTTTCCGGCGGACAGTTTCAGCGGCTGCTGGTCGCTTTTGCGCTCTTGGGGCGTCCGACTGTGCTGCTGCTCGATGAACCCGCAGCGGGCGTCGATGCGCCGGGACAGGCGCAGCTCACCGACGTGATCGAGGGCCTGCAATCCACCGACGGCTTAACCGTCTTGCTCGTCTCGCACGATCTGAGCGTCGTCTACCGTCACGCCGACTACGTGCTGTGCCTGGGTCGGGGGCCGCCCTGCTTCGGCCCGCCCCGCACGGCCCTGACGCCGGACGTTCTGCAACAGCTCTACGGCTCCCCTGTCGCATTGCATGTCCATGACGGCGCCTGATGCAGCCGCTCTTGGCGTCTCGGTCAGCATGGCCGTCGCGGCCGGGCTAATCGGCTGTTTCGCCGTCATGCGACGCATGACGCTGGCCGCCGACGCCATGTCGCATATCGCGCTTCCCGGCATCGGTGTTGCGCTCATCCTGCGCCTGAACATGCTCGTCGGAGCAGTGGTGATGCTGATATTCGGTGCCGTGCTGATTTGGGCGATCGAGCGCAGAATCCGCATCTCGACTGAAGCCATTGTCGGCGTCGTGTTCTCCGTGGCCCTCGCGGTCGGCAGCACGATCACCTCCGGGGAGGAACTGATCGATGCGCTGCTCGGGAGTCCCGGCACGTTGTCCGGATGGGAGATCGTTCTCGGACTCGGGGTGGCTGTGTTGGTCGTAACCTTTGTTCTATGGATGCGGCACGCGCTGGTTCTATCGATGGTATCCCGGGAAATCGCCGCGACGTCGGCCGTCAATGTCGCGCGCATGGATCTTTTCTTCCTGCTAGCGTTCGCATTGACCATTGCTCTGGGCTTGCGATACCTCGGGGTGCTCCTCATGGGATCGCTGCTCATCATCCCACCGGTCATCGCCAAGCGATTTGCGCGAAACCTCAATCAGATGTTCTTCGTGTCGATCAGCGCGGCAGTCATTGCAACCATCTCTGGCACCTACGTCGCCACGTGGCTGGGANCCGGTCCGTTCATCGTGATGGCTGCGGGCGGCCTGTTCTTCGCCAGCCTGCTGCGACGACAAGACATCTGACCCAATTGCATCCGAAGATTCCTGCAGACATGTCGGCCGGCCCCCCATTGCGCGCCGCCGGGCGTTCCACGCGCACTCGCGAACAACTCGGCTTTCGGGGAGAAGTGGCCATGCGATTCGAGCTCCGCAAGCGCCTGTGCATTACGGGTCTCGCGCTGCTGGCTTGCTGCGGAGCAGCAGCAGGGGATCCACCGCAAGCCGGCGACCTTGNAAGCCGGCGACCTTGGGGTGACGGGGAGGCTCTCTCGCCGCACCTTGAGGTCGCGTTCCAACTGCCGCGGCCGCTGCAAGGCGCAGCGACCCGCTACGCGCAGATGTCCGTCGTTGAGACGACTGTTCGCCTGACCCGGGCTCACCGCGCTCGCTGGGGTCGCACGAGTGTGAGTTCGTGAGGCAGCTCCACGAGCTCTTTTTCCCGGCGCTCCCTCTACGGATCGAGGCGGCCGAGTTCAATTGCGCGGCCGCTACGCCTTCCTACGCGCTCCTGGTCAGTGCTCGGATCGTGGTGCCTGCATCGAGCGCGCCGGTGGCACGCCCGCCGCACCCCTGAGGCGCCGCGGGATCGAGTCGGCCGCCGGCCAACGGTGCGAGCNTGGAAGCCGCGGGTCAGTACCATCACATCTGCAAGGCGGCCCGGAGGAACCTGAGTCAGAAGTGCCCAGTGGGATGACTCATGCGCTTTGACGTTCCGCAGCTGCGGTCGCCGATTGGCGCGGTGCCTGTTATGCTTTTAAAGGCTTTTCGCAGAGCGCCTCCGCGTCCACCGGCCTGTGCACTCTTATTCAAGAGGAGCAATCGTATGAGCCGCATTCTGCAATTCGTTCTCGCCTCATGCTTGTTTCTGTCCACCACGACGTTCGCGGCGGTGGATCCCACACTCATCCAATCTTGCGCCAACTGTCACGGTGCCAAAGGCCTCAGTCACTCGCAGGAAGTGCCGACCATCTCCGGAGTATCGCCGCCGGTGCAGGTGCAAGCACTTAAGGCTTTCAAGGCCAGGACGCGTCCCTGCACACAGGTTTCCTACACGAGCGGGGGCACGCAGCACCACGGCGACATGTGCGAGGTGGCCAGCAAGCTCAGCAGCGCCGACATCACCGCGCTCGCCAACTACTTCTCCAAGCTGCCGTTCGTGCGCATGAAGCAGCCGTTCAATTCCGCGCAAGCCGCCGCCGGCAAGGCGATCCACGATCGAGACTGCGAGATCTGCCATTCCAGTGGTGGCAGTGACCCTACGGATGATGCCGGGCTCCTCGCTGGCCAACCGGCCACCTGGCTCAAGAATGACATCATGGAGTACCGGGGCGGCAAGGCTTCCGAGTCGCACGTGATGCAGGACAAGATCGCGCGGCTCTCCGATACGGAGATCGACGCGCTCATTCAGTTCTACGCAAGCGAGCAGTAGCTCAACCCAGGCGCGGGCCCTCGTGAGCAAACGGGCTCACTGCAGCGAGTTGAGAACCGGCGGGGCGGTTTCCTGGTCTGCGAGCACGTTGTGGCAAAGATCGCAGTCACGCGGAATCTTCTCTCCGGTCTCGGTTACATGCTTGTTGTCGTGGCAGCGCAGGCACCCGGGCGACTGCTGATGACCGATGTGGACCGGATAGGTGTCCCAGGTAACCTTCATCTGCGGGAAGACGTTCCAGGACCATATGTCGCCGAGCGCCGTCGCGGCACGCGCCACCGCCGAGGCGCCTCCCGTTGCGAGCGCCGGGTACTGCGTGCGGTNAGAACTGATCGATTGCGCGACTAATGTCACTTCTCGCCCGTGACTGCGAGGAATAGGCAATCGTCAGCACGCGCATGCCTTCGCGCTTGATGAACGGGAGTGACTTGTCGATGCGTCCGTCACCAAGCGCCGCATCGATCTCCTCGCCCGGGTCATGGAATTTATGTGCCGGGCGGTTGTGGCAATCGATGCAGTCCATGGTGCGCCACTGCGCATCCGCCGGCGGGACAGCGGCATTCTTGAACGTCCTTTGGACGCGATTCGGCGCGTTCACCTCGACGGTGTAGATGTGCTCGCGGGAGGGGTCGGAGAGGTAACGCACGGTCACACCGGGTCCGACGTGCCAGTGAATCCCTGCGGGTGAGGTGCCCGCCTGGCCGCCCACGTGCACCATGAGCACGGTCTTCGTGGGCGAGTTCTTCTCATCCTCCCCATACTGCGTGTGGATGACGAGTCGGTCGCCCACGAAGGCGGCCGGCCAGTGGCACTGCTCGCACACGACCCTAGCGGGACGCAGGTTACTGAGCGGTGTCGGGATCGGTCGCGGGTAGTCGTTCAGCGCAAGCTCGGCCATTTCCTTGAGGCCGTTGATCTTTGCTCTCACGAACCATTCCGCGCCGGGGCCGATGTGGCACTGCACGCAGGCCACGAAGGCATGCGGCGAGCGTTGATGAGCCACCGCCTCCGGTTGCATCACGACGTGACACGCCTGCGCGCAGAACCTCGTGGAATCGAGAACCTGTACGCCCTTGTAGCCAGCACCGGCAAGGATTACAACACAGCCAACGCTGAGGAGGAGAATCCCCACCACGCTCGCCCGCGTCGTGGCGTCGTTGAGATCGATAATCGGCAGGGCGGGCGGGCTCGCTTTGGACCCGGCGCGCCGCTCGCGGCGACGCTGCAGTCCCAACCCGAGCGGAATGAGCANGAAGGCCGACGACCAACGTCCCCGGCAGGATCACGTAACTGAGGATGCTCCAGTCCGTATTTCCCCCCAACCCTGCGAGCGCCAAGGCGGAGAGCGCGATGACGAGCATTGCGCTCAAGGCGGTGAGGATCACGCCGATGAGGCCGAGGCTGTTGCGGGTCAGGGCGGTGAACAGCTTGCGCATTTCAGCGTCNTCCTTCGGCAATGCGGCCAGGGAGACCTGCAGCAAGCGTCCCATGGCGCAGCTGCGGACTTTATCGGGTGGCTCGGACCGGTCACTTAATCGCACGCAATCCCGCCCGCCTCGCGCGTGCACTCGGCAATGAGCGCGTCGCGGGTAGCATGCTTCAGACACTTTACGGCTTGACCAAATGCCGCGGGGGCACGAGCTTGTGACCTTGTAATGATAGAGCGAGCGCCCCGATTGAATCAGCCAGGAGCTCGAACGTTGCAGTGCAAGCGATGTTCGGACCCTTTGAGAGTTTCACCAGCAGGGCCAGCCGCGGGCCGGAAAATGCACCGAACAGCTCACGGTTGACACCGGAATTGTTCGATCCGTGTTGCGCGTCTAAGGCATGCCGAGGTACCCGGGGGTCGGTGATTACGCCAGTCAGAGCATGGATGCCGTGAGCGTTTTTGAGCTGACGGGACGCGGCTTGTCCTCGCGCGATGCGGAGCATCCGGAGAAATTGCGCGACAGTGTTCCCCGCCAACCACAAAGGGTTCCGCAACCTGGCGGTGCCAGGAGTTGTCGTAGAGCAATTGGAAGCTGCGCGCACGCAGTATCCGGTGGTAGCCATTCGGCGTTGCGAGCGTGGGCTGGCCGTGGCTATCTCGATCACCCTCAGCACACAAGCCATTTAAGGGCTGCTTAAGCTTGTGCGAATAGTCTCATCGATAGCGGCTAGGATGCGCTCGGACATCGGCGCGGCGGAAATCGCCTGATCCGGGTTGCATCCGGGTCCGCTCGGAGGCGCATGTTCCAGCGACCGGTGCGCCGAATCCCCTAGAAACGATGAGGTGTTTTATGTTTACGCTGATGCCAGGCCTGCCGCCTGATGTGCTCGGTGTCGAAGCGAGCGGCAAGGTCACGCACGAAGACTATCAACGCTGCCTGATTCCGAGAGCCGAAGCGATGATGCTAAAGGGCCCGATCAAGATGATCTATGTCCTCGCCCAGGAGTTCGCTGGTTACGAACTTGGGGCATTATGGGATGACACTGCCTTCGGCATCAGGCATTGGCGTCACTTCAGCCACGTCGCCATCGTGGGCGATCAGAATTGGCTGCGCGCGGCGGTCAGTCTGTTCAAGCCCGTTTTGCCTTGCGAGGTCAGGCTGTTCGGGCTCGCGGAGCTGCAAACTGCAAAGGACTGGATTACACATCCGGAAGGAACGGCCTCTCCGAGGCTGAGCTAGCTGCCGTGTTGGCCGCATACGGCCAAAATCACCGATGCCGTGCGAGCCCACCCATGCGAATATCCTGGAGAGCGCAGCGAGTGGCACGCGACCTAGTTGCGCTCGAGGCCTCCAAATGACTGACGAAACCAAACTTCTCGACCCGCGGGAGGTAGTACCATGAACCATCGAGCAGAGAGTCTGCGCGGCATACGCGCCCCACGCCGCCGAGCGGCCAGCGCATCCCAAGACCAACCCAACACGGTCGTCACGCGCGTGGGCGGGCCCCTAAGGCCCGAGCTGCGACAGACGATGATCGCGGAAGCTGCCTACTACCTGGCTCAACAGCGTGGGTTCGAGGCCGGCCACGACCTGGAGGACTGGCTTCGTGCGGAGAGCCAGATCGACGCCGCGCTCGCCCGCGTTGGGTTGGCAGCCCAGCGCAAACGAAGGTAGGCGCTCACTCGGGCGAGGGCGCGGCATTCGTTGCGGACTGGCAAGCGTTGAGCGCCCGTAACGNTCGATAAGTGCGCCGGTGATCACTCATCGGCGGCCGGATGGAGTGGCCTGGAATTGTGCCGGCTGGTGCGAACGAGATAGATGACGATGAGGGCGTTCGCAGCGAGCAATATTGATGGCACAGGCCCAGGACGCTGCCACACGGACCATGCTTCGAACGGTAGCAGCAGCGCTAAGCCCCAAACGACCATCCACTGTCCCCAGGATCGTCCAGTCAGCAACAGAATTCCCTCGAGCGCTGTCCACGCGGCATCCATCCACGCGAGTAATGCGGCTTCGTGCACTGTCTGGCCGGTCAAATGCAGGTGCAGCCATCGCGCGATCGGAAGGCAGCCCGCACCACATTCGGCGATCTGCTGTACACCCTCGACAGCAACCCGATACGCGAGAGCCGGAGCAACAGTCAGCCAGACCGCGACCGGCAGCATGGTCGCCGACCTGGCAAATTTGTAGCCGATAATGAGTTTGATTCCGCGAGGTTGCTCTGACCACGGCACGGGTGCAGTGTACCGAAGTCCGTGGCTGGTGAGACCGTGTCTTTCGCGAAGCGAAACAACATTGACGCTGGCTGCAATATTCCTTGGACTCGCGCTGAGCGCAGCGACGGCGTTGGCCCGCGCCGCGACGCTGGATGAGGCGGCCGCGCCAGCGGGCAATGCGGCGCAGTCGGATCTCGCGGCGGAGGTTGATGCCAGCGGGCCGAGTCGACTGATTGAGACTGCGGCGACCGCGATGCTCACGGCGCTCGATCAGCATCGAACCGAGTACCGCCGGAATCCGCAGGAGCTGCATCAGTTGGTCAACGAGGTGCTGCTGCCGCATCTCGACACGCGGTTGTCGGCTCAGCTGGTGCTTGGCAGGCACTGGCGTGCGGCGAGTGCCGAGCAGCGGCGGCGCTTCATAGGCGCCTTCTACAAGTCCATGCTGGATCAGTACGGTGATGCGTTGCTCGATTTCACAGCCAATCAACTCAAAGTCTTCCCGTACAGGGGTGAGGTAGACGCTCAGTATGCGACAGTGCGAAGCCGGGTGCGTAAGAGCGACGGCTCGTTCGTCGAGGTGGATTACAGCGTGCGGCGCACGAACCTAGGTTGGAAGGTGTGGGATGTCGCGATCGAGGGTGTCAGTTACGTCCTGAGTTTCCGCGACGACTTCAACACGGAGATTGAGCAGAAGGGCCTGGACCATCTCATCAGCCGGCTCGAGGCCGAATAGAAGCTTCAGCGACGCTTGGGTTATCGCTGAGTATCGGCGAGCACTAGAGGTCGGAGAGCCGGATGGGCGCACTCACTCACGACACGGGAACCAAGGCGAGGTCGATGCCTCTGAGGGAATCCAGTCGGGACGCCAACGGTGCGCAAGGACCGGACGCAGTCGAACTTCTTCGCGAGGTCACCATGCTGCTGCCGGTAGCGGTCAGGCCTGGATACAGGCCGGCTTTGCGGCGGCGCGTGCCGGCGCGCCGTGGTCGTCGGGCGAGGGTATTTGTGCGACGATTGTGGGGTGTTTTGTGACCCGACTTCGGTCCTCTAAATGAAGGCGACTTTGCGAAACGCTCTCGGTGCGACCACGTGCGCCGTGCGCTTTGGTTCGGCGGTCGTGCTGCTGGGCCTCATCGCTTTCTCTGCGTCCGCACATGCAGAGACGCGGAAGGTCTCGCTTGAGGACCTGTTGAAGCGGGACACCATCTCCATTCGCGACGTCGAGGCCTTGCCCTATAAAGTAAGGAGCGCAGCTGGGCCGGTCCTCCTTGCGTC
>OCOJ01038940.1_pt2 | contig 13071 bp, 11 predicted proteins | sample 1539251 | NCBI WGS metagenome assembly OCOJ01 (sample SAMN01911457, study PRJEB22624) | soil metagenome | biome: Soil | place: Malaysia | collected 2012-04-30 | depth RA_metagenome m
GTGGGCATTCGTTGTCGGCGGTACAGCATGGCAGCCGCCGCAGACAATAGTACTCCCCCATGTCGCATTGTTGCCGCTGTGGCAGGAGATGGACGAACAGGTCCCGCCTGTTGACTGATAAGTATAGGTAAAGCTATAACCGGTTTTGGCCTGTAAAGTGTACGCATGGCTATCGTGTACGGTCAATCCGGCCGGGACCGCTATAGTAACACCATCCGTTGTTGTCGCATAGTGGCATATTGAGCAGTCTGTCGGATGCGCTAGATGGGAGTTGGCCTTCGGAGAGCCATTGGCATAAGAGGGCTGGCCAGTTGTATTGCCTGCACCATNAGTATAGGTAAAGCTATACCCCGATTTGGCCTGTAACGTGTAGGCATGGCTGTCGTGTACGGTAAATCCGGTTACGGTCGATATAGTAGTGCCATCCGTTGTCGTCGCATAGTGACATATGGAGCAGTCTGTCGGATGCGCTGGATGGGAGTTGGCCTTCGGAGAGCCATTGGCGTAAGAGGGCTGCCCGGTTGTATTGCCTGCACCATGGCAGCTCCCGCAGGTAACGGTTCCGGACCATAGAGGCGACGAATTGGGCGGGATAATTCCCGTAGCCACTGCCGTGCCGTCGCTGTGACAGTAGGTATTGCTACAACTCCCGTAGTATCCCTTGGCGGGGGTAATTTGTGATCCCGCCGAATACGTTGCTGATGCGCCGCGGGCCGGATCGATCACCACATCTATTACTTTGTTTACATGCAAGGTGGTACCGTAGCCTGCACCGTTATGACAGGTCCCGCAAGCATAACCATATCCCGTAGTTCCGTCGCTAACATGGATGCCATGTGCACCGGTAAGAGGTGGATCGCCGTGACAATTGCTGCAGACAGTAACCGTTGAGCCCCCCCATGTGGGCGTCGCATAATTATTCGTTCCGGCAACCAGCGGCGTTGCTCCATTGTTCTGCACAACACTGTGGCAGTAAACCGTTGAGCACGAACCGTAGGGGGTGCCCGGCGGATTCGGATTATTGCTGTAGCTCCCCGTATTGCCCGATGAGTCGGTTATAAACGCTAAATCGATATTATTGTTTACGTGTTTGGACGTCCCTTCGCCTGCCCCGTTATGGCATTCATTACACGGCTTGCTGTAGGGCGGTGACACGTGTATTGTGTGTGTGCCGCTGCTCATGAGGGTCCCNNNTTGCCCTGGACGCCGTCCGCATTATGGCAGGTTCCGCACTCTCCGGACGCAGGGTTGGTCCAAACCGGTTTCGCATAAGTAGGGGCTCCTGTGCCACCGGCCCCCTGGGCATTGCTATGACAGTAAATATTCGTACAGGAGTTCGTGCCGGTCGTTGTTACGGCCGTCGGAGCACACGCCAAGAAAGTATAGGGTGAACTTACAGGACTGAAGGAATCAAATGTCCCTCCAGCAGGCACCGAACCGATGAAGGTGGGGAAATTCGACGAATTGATACTAAACCCGATACGGATCTGGTTGTCAACATTCGGCATCTGGGTGCAGCTATGACAGGTAGTGCATTGCATGTTCAGCGTCACCGCGTGCTCGCTGTGGGCACCCGGACCCGATGAGCCACTGGCAGGGGTTAAAAGGCCGGTCGGACCTCCGGACGTAGTGTCGATTGGCGGATCGCCGTGGCAGGCGTTGCACGCCCCGCCGGTAGGCATGAACCCGTTTTCGTGCTTGTGGCACTCCATACAGTACAGCCCGCTGTTATGATTGGCCCGCGTGCCGTCACTTCTCCAATGGTTCGTCAGGGTGTGGCAGACTTGACAGATACCGTTAGGGGTCGGGTCAGTACCCGTACCGCTTTCGTCATAGGCAAAGGAATTCGGGCCCTGATTATTATCAAAAACGACGCTCTCATTTGTGCCCACATTATTGACAGATGATCTTATAAACTGACCATACGTAAGCGCAAAGGTGCTTCCGACGGTGACCAAGCCCGGGTATACCCTATTGGTATTGCCCCTCACCGTGATCGTTGTCGCCGTTGCGCTGACCACCTCAAAGTTTAGCCTACTCTGGGGCCCCGTGCTGGCATAGAAGATCAATCCACGCCCAGTCACACCGGTCTTTGCGTTCCACGAGCTGTAATTAGTCCATCCCGGTTGCAGCTGAGTAATATTGTTGTACCCAAAGGTCGTCTGGTCATTGACACTGTCAGTCGTTATCGAGGTGATACTTCCCGTCAACAGAAAGGTGGGAGACCCGTTAAAATAGGTCTGCAGTTGGCCGTGGATTGAAGTATAGCCTAATGTCCAGTGGCAATCTATACACTGCGCGCCCCAGGTCCCGTAGGCCGCATTGGGAGTGAGCCCGGCAGCGGTTATCGCAGCGCTCGAATGGGTTATTACAGCGGGAGCATTGGTCTTCGTATAGCCGCCGCCTGTATCATTGATGTGGCAGCGTAAACAAACAGCATCCGTGTAACCGCCCTGTGCAGGACCGGCCCCACCGGTGAAATAGTTATGGCAATCGGGGCAGGCGGTGGTTTCCGTAGGATCCCACGTTATATTATGAGGGGCATCAAGCGATTCTTGGCCAAAGGTAGCAGCTGCCATCCCCAGCACCAGAATCCCTATAAGTATCAGTACCTTCTTCATCTGGCAGCCCTCCTTCACTTTCCGCTTACGCCAGGGCCGGCCCCAGCGTCATTGTTAAAAGTAAATGCATGAACCCCATGATTCTTCTTGCTCGTCACATATAATATCCCGTTTGCGGACAGCGCTAATGAAAACGGCATGGCTATCTCGCTTTTGCTGTCCGTTATCTCACTCAAACAGTCGCCGTTTCCGTCATAAACCAATATGCCGTTACGTACGATATCCGACACATACACCGTTCCATTCACAACGGCTATAGCCGTCGGCTGCGCCATTTGGCAGTTTCCTGAATCGGCAGCACCAAGGCTCCTCTCAAAATTGCCGGCCGTGTCGTAGACCATAACCGGAGCTTGGGCGTTCAGTGCGTTCAATATATACACCTCTCGACCCGATACGCTCACGCCCATCGGGTGATTGGGGTCGCTTATCGATCCGACCTTGGTGCCTGCGGAATTATAGATGCTTACAGCGTTTCCCACTGAATCGGCAACGTAAATCTTGCCCGAACCGGCGTCAACCGCAAGATCGGTCACCGATTTGAACTCACCTGCACCATGTCCAAGATGGCCGGCCACTTGCCCGTTCCTCACAACCGACACCGAATAGTCCTTGTTCGAGCCGATGTACAGGGTCCCGTCAGCAGCAACTGCCACGGCAGACGCATTCAGCATAGGTATCGTTCCCTTATATGCGCCGTTCCCTTCAAACACCGCCACCCGGTTCTTATAGCCATCGGTCACATAGAAGGTGCCATCCGGTCCGACTGCAACCCTGCCTGGCCCATACAGCACAGACCGCTCAACGGTTAACTGCCCGTAATACTCAGCCGTTATCGGAGCTGCCGCTTGCACCCCGCCAGCCAGTCCCAGAAAAAGGAGGAAAAAGAATAAAATAGAACCTGACACTACCCTTGTACTTCCCCTGTGTCTCATAGCCTGCCCCCTTGTATCAAATCGGTTAAATATATCCATATATCGATAAATCACATCGATAAATAAGCAAATTACATACCGGGCGAACTTCTGTTCTTCACATTCCGAGGAATACGCTCAATTTATCATAAATTATTAAATATTTTTAACTACTTAGACCATGCTAAGCACCTGGTACCTTATTCAGAAATGACCGCTTTTATTTCAGCCTCCTCCCTGGGGTATATCCCCCACCTCATGCGCAAAATCACCTAACCGATTTTTCGCAGTTATTTCTTAGAATCGTAAAAAAGACAATTCCCATCAGTCAAAAGAGGCGTCAATACAGGATCTGCGATCTCATTTTTCTGAAAAACGAATGTAGTGCAGAAAAGGTCCTTTGCAGAAGGGAGATATAGAGGGCATAATTTCTGTCATGTACCTGCGCGAAATGGCGAGAGCGTTGATGGAGAAGAATACGTATACTGGTCTTTCTGCGGGATGCTATTCTATAGAGGAACATTCTCTCATTTTTATCGCAAATGCAAAAAATTAGTGCAGAAAATAGGCTATCTGTAACTGTAACTTATTGATATTACTAATTTTCACTTCTCGAACTGCGGAAGATGGGCTAACCTTGCATTTAGAGAGAACTCTCTCTTTTGATTCTCGTGGAGTCAACCAGATGGCTAGAGGGTTGCCAGACAAAGAAAGGCGCTGTCAAAAGCTGTCAAAAAATGTCAAAAAATGTCATCCTACCATTTCTGCGGACAGTTGTTGTTCACACAGTACAAGAGCTTGTCATTCATCTTGTGCTCATAATACTGCCCATTCACATGACATGAGAGTAAACACTTCGGACTCCCCTGCGCTCCCGGGGTGTAAAGAAGCTCGCCACGTGAGTCAGGGAAAACAGAATTGCCGTCAAAATTGATGAGGGCTGGGTTCGTTTTGCTTCCATGTGCGCAATGACATTGGCTACAGGATATGCGATTATAAATAACATGGGTTTTGTGCGCCTTGAATCCCTGATCGGCGAGGATGCTCGACCTTTCGTGGCACTCATAACAGAGTCTGTACCTTTCAGGACTCTCTGGGCCAGAGCTCTTTTCGTATTGAAACTTCAGGATGGGGGCATAGATAGAGCCATGGGGTCCTTTCGGCCCCGAGCGGTCGTCATTGCCATGGCAGTCAGAACAGGTAATGACGCTCCCCGTGGAAAGGCCGCGACGCAGGCTCGGAACAAAGTAATTTCTACCGTAACTTTCGACCGGGTGAAAGGAAGCATTCGAAATGGCAAATTCCAGGGAGACATCCGTATCGCCGATACTGAAATTCGCATCTTCTGAATGGCAATTGAAACAGACTTCATATTCATAGGTTGCCTCCTTTACGTAAACATGTTTTCCCCGGTATCCCCTTAGACCTTTAAACGTTTTGCCTTTTTCCGACTTATGTACATTGTGACAGTCAAAACAGGAAACGTGCCGGGGTCGTAAAGAATAGTCATCCGGCAGAGTCTCGCCTGAAACATGATACTGCGCTGTTTGGATCACCGGATGGTTCGATTGCTTCGTAACGACGCTATAAACATCACTTGCTCGCTTCTCCGTCTGGGTGCCATGGCAGTCGAAACAGAGGTCGTCCCTTGTCTTCACGAGCAGCATCGAGCCCCTTTGCCCATGCCCTTGATGACACGACCGGCAACCATTTTTCAGCTTATCCCTGTCAAGGTGCGTAGGGGTAGCGGCTAGGGCGGTCGTCAAGGAAAAGATGAATATGGCGAAAAAAAGGCACCCGGCACACTGTAACCAAGTAAGCGGTCTTCTCCTGCCATACCCTTCGCAATCACGATTACTATATTTCACCCGGCGCATTCCTATCACTCCCCTCGGTTTCATTTAGGGCACTCTTGAGAACAGTCCTGGTGGCATGACATGCAGAGAGAATCGATATTGTTTTTGTCGCCAACTCGCAGAAATAAGCTCGTCCCAGGGCTGCGATCGTCATGAGCGTCATGGCATGACGTACACTGTACTCCCATACCCGTAGATTGCGAACCGTATCTATTTCTTGTGCGGCTTAACTTCACCAGTGTACCAGGCAGAGGCAAGCAGACCCTCCACGATACCAGGTTGTTGGTACATTGAGTGCCTTTGTCATTGATCAACGAATTGTTAACCTCGATCGACACCGGATGGTGGCCGCTNCAAGTCGGTCCCGAGATTCGATGCACCGGTGGGGAGGACACCGTTAGCACCGGTGCCAAGCATCGATATCGTGTTTTGGGTTATGCCTGTGTTCACCACCGCACCAATGCCGACCGTTCCGTCATGGCAACTCAGACAGAGCCGAGAAGCCCCGTCAGGCCTGATCGTGGGACTAGTCGGGCTCAGAAGTGTCGGGCTCTCATAGAGCGTGTATTGCGCAATGCTCAGTGAGTGATTCCAGATCGGTACGCTCACCCCTTCTGTCGGAGCGATTGCGTTGTGAGGCGTATGACAGAACACACATACCCTCTGTTCGCCAGTCGCTTTAACCGGACCCGGACCGCTTGTCGAAAGATTGTGCTTAGTGGTCATGATGCTCGCATGGAGCATAGTTGCGAAGCATCCGAGCAGGGACGCGAGACAAAGAGCGATTAAAAAAACGGTTTTTTTCAAATCCGACGGAACCTCCTCAATATCCCTTGCCCAAACGAAGTGCCTTTCACTTGCTCCCCAAGTACCGAAATGCTTGTAATCGCCCGTTATAGGTATCGGCAACGTAAATGACATTTGCCTTGTCTATAAAGATACCAGAAGGAAGCCAGAATTGTCCAAAACCCGTCCCCTGCTGTCCAAAGACGAGGAGCAATCTACCGCTTCTGTCGAAAATCTTCACCATATCATTGATCGAGTCCACTACGTATATGTTTCCATCGCTGTCTGTGGCAACTCCCTTCGGCTTATCGAGATTCCCGAGAGCGTCTCCCAGGGTGCCAAACATCTCCTCAAAATCGCCCCGGGAAGAGAAAATCTCTATCCGGGAATTCAGCGAATCCGTAACATAGAGTCTGCCCTGTCCGTCCACCCAGAGATGGGTAGGATAGTTAAACTCTCCCTTTTCTGAGCCGTGTTTCCCGATGTTTCCGAGCCGCTTCCCTTCGGGACTGTAAAGATAGACCCGGTGGGCAAGGGTGTCGGCTACATAGATCACGCCGGTCTCAGCCGAAAGCGCCAGGGAGGTGGGCCTCTCGAACTCACCCTCGAATTTCCCGACGAGTTTCCCGCCCTTATCCAGGATGAACACCTTTTTCAGTGACGAGTCGCTGACATAGAGTTTCCCCTTGAAGACGACGACCCCGATCGGGGAGAGGAATTCCTCATCGCCCGCGCGCAGGATATTCCTCGATGTCCCCTCCTTGGTGCTGATTATGGTCACCCGGAAAGCACCGGTGTCTGTGATATAAAGGTCACCGGCTTCATCGACAAAGCAGCTGTAAGGTCTCAAGAGCCGGTGCGAGGAGCTGGGATCAGATGTCTCGGATTCGGGCGTCCCGGCAAAGATTCCGAGCATGCGTCCGGGAGTCGTTTCGGAGAGCTCCGACACAGACCACAGGTAACTGATCCTCGGCTTTTCAGGTGGTCCGGGCCAGAAGAGTTTATCCATAGCGCTCCGATCAATGACGGCCCGAGAAGGCGCACAGGAGGAAACAATAAAAATCATAAGAGCCAGCAGAGGGGTGCCAGCACTCCTGCAATCGATATATTTTTTTACCACGCGCCTACCCCCTGCATGAACGGTGACTGTTCACTGGTTGCTGCCCAAAAACGGCTTCACAGCATAGTCGATCTTCCTCGTGACCCTTAGAATGAACCGGTTGTCCGTAAGTTCGCCAATTGCGTTGGTCTTCACCATCTGGTATTCAGCACTCACTGTGACCATCCGATAATTCCACAGAGCCATTGGNATTGGATATATGGAGTAAGTCCACGTACCGTCGTTGTTATACAAATAGTACCCAGATATGCTCAAAAACAGCCGCCTCCTCTCGAAAAATCGACTCAGGGTGAGACGCAACGCGGTAGAGGACACTCTGCTGGGTACCAAATTACTCTCGTCGGTTGATACGTATACATACCCGAGACTAAGCCTGTACGCCAAGATAGCCCAGTATACGTCTCCCCTCATGTCGAGCTGTTTTTCGGTATAACCTCCCGTGCCAGACGTATCGGTGATCCTATAGAAATTCTGAGCCGTAAAGCTCAGATTATACCCAATCGCTCCTGACAAATTCAGAGATATCTGTTGTTCTGTCTGCTTGCCTCCCACCGTTTCCACGGTTACCGGGTTCTGCGTTAACTCCGGGGGAGTTACCGCTTCCTCGGTTGACGCCGACTGGGTTACAGAGTAATCATAACCCAATGAGATGTATATCCTTTTCGTAAGGGCGAGCGTAACGCCACCGTTGTATACAGGACCGTTTGTCGCATTCCCAACCCCGGCAATTGCTGATAACTCAAGTGCCGGAGCAACTCGATACCACACGCTGTCACTAATGCTTTCAGAATGAAAAGTCCCGTCGCTTTGTTCGTACGTGACCCCAGAGTAGATTGAGTTGCGCAAGCGTTCGGAGAGCTGTTTCATGTAAAGTCCGGATGTACTTAGGTTGTATGTGGACAAATTAGTGTTTTGCGTGTAGTACCCCCCCCCGGAGAGTGTGATACTGTCTTTGAGCTGGGGACCGAGTGACTTCATCCACACATTATTAGTCGTCACATTGAGTGTACTACTGGAGTATATTTTATCGTCGATCACGGAATTCCAGGATTCAAACCTGCTCGTCTTATCAGCTCCGGGAATCCTGAAGTTTGCGTCGAACTCGAAATGCTGGTAGTTGAGCTCCGGAGTGTCGCTGCCGTTGTACCGATTATACTGGTAATCGAGCAAATACTGGCCGTATTTGCTGTATGACTCTGCACGGAAGTCGATGGTATCAGTGCTGATGGATTCGTCGCTCCCAGAGAAAGTTCCTCTGTCATAATCGAGGGTCACAAGAGGATAAGCGAGATAGAATCCCTCTTTCCCAACGGCTTGCTCTTTCCTGCCGCTCTCGTCAGTGTCACTTTGAACTTGTGTTTTCTGCTGCGAAGACCTGCCTGTCTCATCATAATAGAAAATCTTCCCATTTTGAAAAAATCTAAGCATGCCGGGCCGATGATATCCGAGGCCCAGACCATAGCTTACGCTATGGCCACCCTCACCATCATCTGAGTATGCAAAGCTCAGCCGAATTGGTTGGGGGAAGTACTGCAGGAGACCGCGCCGTACTGCCTCGTTTAGGAGGCTCACGTGTGTACTAATGCTATAAGCATTCACCGTGTCGCTGCCTGTTGCAATCCCGTTACTGAAGGAACCGCCTATGTCAAAGAGTGCAAGCCTCCGGTCAACGATAAAACCGCTGAGCCCAAGCGTGATGCCGCTTCTGAAGATGCTTACAGCGTTAGAGTTCTTGTACCAAACCCTCTCATAGTCGAGATCCACCTGCCCGTGAAGATTGTAAACAGTTGTGGGGTCGTAATCGTAGAACCAATACACGGCCTGTGCTTGAGGTATCTGCAGCATAAACACCACGACAACAATAATTCCAAAGAAAAGCACATATCGCTTCAATAAACAGAAACGCAACTTTGCTCTTCGTCTTTTCTCTCCCCTTCCATGATCATCATGCATCTCAGGCATAGTGTTTCAGAGGGCCATGGGCGGACAGTTAACTTCCAAGTATGTCTCAAGAGGAATTTCTTTTCTGAGTCTTTCGAGCATAGCATGTTTTCTCTCTTCAAGCTGCTTATCTTCGAGATCAGTTCCGCTCTTTTCTTTGACGTTCTTGAAGACAAGCCGCTTGCGGTTGATCAGGCCGACATCGCCGCATTTGAATTGGTGCGGATATTCAGAATACTGATAGGCAACCGCTCCATGTGATTCCATGCCGATGTCCGCGACGACCTTCGCAGAGACGTTAGAGACAGCAGAGCCGCACAGACCAATGAGGGTCAGTTGCACTTCCATCAAAAGCCGACCACCGCGCGTTGCACTCATCCCAATATTTTTAGCCCTTCTACGACTCCTCTGTTCCTCAGTGGTCCGTCCATTGGGTAAAACAAAAGGAATTATACACGAACTATAAGAAATTTTTCTCCCTTTTTGCGTCTCGGTTGAAATATCCGTTATCCGTTTCGCAAAGATCTTCCTTTGGGCTAGTCTCGTCATCCTATAACCACAAGCAAATACTGTGCCCTTATCAACTAAGACAGCCTTATGGCTTAAAACAAGGGGAGGTTTCTCAAAAGACAGTAAGAGATTAGCTCATAGCCGGGAAGTGACTCCTATCGCTGACAATTTTTTGACGTTTTATGCCAGACTACGGCTCATTTCTCATATTATCGCAACACTGTCGGTAAAACAATTTGACATTTAACAGTATTGTTGGTGGAGTGGTGGAAAGCAGTGATGCCGGGGAAAGACAAACACAGCAAATAGAAAGGGGTGGGAATCGCCCACCCCTTGGGTCTTGAGAGTCGATTTTGAAATCTGTCATTCTACTTGTTAACGTGACAATCTTGACAGATAGTAGTAGGGGCATCCCTAAGGAAATCCGGTTGAGCCGTTGTGTGCGGATCATGGCATGAAGCACACTCCAGCGTGCCCACTCCTATAGTACCACCATAGATCGGGAACACATTATTCCCGCCTACCGTGACATAGAAGGGGGGTCCTGAAACACTTATAGTGGTAGACAAACCGGCCGTATTTTGCGGGGTCGGATACCCAAAGTCATAGACAAGACCGATCGGATGATCGTTCCTAAGGTCCTGAGTGAAGTCAGCGTTGTAGGAGGTATTCCCCGAAGGTTTCACGAGCATGCCATTTGCATTGACATCACCGGTCATGGGAGCAGTTAGCAGGACAGTATTCTTGTAAATGGCACCAACCGATATCGTCCCGTCATGACAGCTCAGACAAGTAAGCGATTGAGCCCCGGGGATACCAACAGGGGTGCCACCAAGGGTCAGACCTGAAGTGCCGCCTGCTGAACCGGAACCATAAACGCTATAGCCTGCTGTATTGGGGGTACCTCTTGACCACAGAGGAGCTCCCGCGATTGTTATATTGGCTCCGTGAGGTATGTGGCAGAAGCTGCAAACGGTTATGACCGTCGTGTCACTAGCATTTGTGGGATTCGAGAAAATAGCGGCCGTCGTTTTGGTCGTGAAAAAGCCCGCGGTAGTCAGGTTGTGCTTCGTACTCGAGATACCCGCAAATGCTGATATTCCAATTGCCAAGATAGCAACTCCCAGGAGAAGTACGATAAGTTTCTTCATCTCTAATTTCACCTCCTTCCTTCTTGGTTTTTTTGGGAAGCTTCTTCCCTGTAAAACCTTACGTTTTCCTATTTAGTCATACAAATTACATGCCAACGAGTCAAAGTTCGTAAGTACCTAAAAAATAACTAGTTACATTTCCTGTTGCTTGCCCCTATTGGCAAATTGTGTCATATTGCACGCTCTACCAGTGCCTTTTCACACATCCTAAGAACAAAGAACAGTTCGCTTCTTAGCTTTGGGCTGTTTATACGGTTGCCCGGTAAGCCACCGACCTCAAGAGCAGTTAGGACTCTGATTTCGTCATGGTTATTTCTTGTCAGCCGCCTCACCTGTCTGCTCCATCTTTTCTTTCCACTTCTCCCCCAGATACTGAAAAATCTGCACAGTACCGGGTATCTGGTTAACAACATAGATCTTGTCCTGATCGTCAATGGTCATCCCGGCAGGAAGCAGGAATTGGCCGGGATCGGTTCCGCCGCTACCGACAGCAAGCAGAATCTTTCCGGTCTGATCGAAGATCTGAAAGTTCTGAAATGCCGTATCCACTACATAAATATGCTCTTCCGAATCAATCGCTATGCCCTTTGGCCGGGCAAAGGAGCCGGGCATATCGCCTGGTACTCCAATAGCTCTGATAAATTGGCCGTCTTTCCCAAAAATCTGAACCCGGAAATTGCCTGTGTCGACCACATAAAACTTACCCTCTGCATCGACCGCGATGTTGGTCGGAAAATTAAACTCGCCTATCCCTGATCCATTTTTCCCGATATCCCGGATGTGCTTGTAGTCGAGCAGCGAGAAGATCTTGACCGTGTGGTATCTTGTGTCTGTTACGTAGATAAGCCCGTTCTTTTCATCGAGGGCAACTCCACTGGGGCTTGCAAATTCACCTTTTTCTCCAATAGCCTCTGCATACTTTCCGTTTCGGTATACATAAAGTCGGGCAGCGGACACGTCCGTTACAAAGACCCTGCCATCTGATGCGATTGCAATGCCGATGGCATTTCTCAACTGACCGACGCCCGGCTCATTGCCGATAAAATCGTAGTCCTTTTTTTTCAGATCCAAGACGAAAACCCTGTTGATGTCTGTAACGTATATTTTACCGTCCTTATCAACAGCGACCCCATAGGGTTTCTGGAATCCCTCTGCCCTTTCTTCTCCGAAGATCGCTTCAGCAAGTCCACCCTTTTTTTCCAGATCAAGGTTCGTCCTGATGATGTCCACAAATTTGATCTTCGGTTGATCAGGTGGCAGGGGCCACACAAGTTCAAGCTGCCTTTTACTTGGACCGGGAGCGCACGCGTTGATGCCGATAAGCAGCAACGCCAAGGCCAGTATAGTCTGTCTGTTTCTCATTCTCTCATGGTATGACAAGCGCCGTATCCTCATTCTTATTTTCACAGTACCCTACTATAGTTTAGATTCCCAAAAAAATCAATATCAACGGCATACTATTCCCATTTCGTATCGATTTCTGCGTGAGCCACCGGATAAATCAAGGATTTCCGAGCGATTGAATCTCCTCATTCGCCTTTCTCGCATAATATCCTGTTGGCGCGATTCTGAGATATTCTTCCCAGTGTTGCCTCGCTGATCTCCGGTCACCCCTTTTCTTATACACCAGCGCCAACCCGTAATGGGCGTTCGCATAATTTGGATCGATCTCGATCGCCTTCGCCTGGTAGTCATAGGAATTATCAAGCTCGTCCAGGTCGTAGTATACATAGGCGATATCGCTGTAAACCACCGGATTGCCAGGATAGACCGAGAGCGATTTCTGAAATTCTTCAAGAGCCGTACGATAGTCTTTTTCGAGATACGCCTTGAGACCTTTCTGGAAATGCTGCTCGCCCTGCAGCAGATCCATATTTGACCTGTACGCCTGGCTCGCCGCTTTTAGTTTATCGCTCATGCCCAACTCGCCATAAAGCCGCATCAGGTAGGGATATGCAGAAATGAGGTTGTTGTCGAGGGTCAAAGCCTTTTCGAGGTAGTCCACCGCCTTCTTTTTGTCATTTTTCTCCATGTAAGCCAGTCCAAGGTTGTAAAGGCTTGTTGGATCATCGTTGATCGACACTACCCGCTTATAATCCTTTATAGCTTCAGCGGTATTGCCCAGCCTAAGCTGAGCATACGCAATGGCCTTGCGGGCCTCCGCCTCGTTCACTC
>OCOJ01033974.1_pt2 | contig 13066 bp, 15 predicted proteins | sample 1539251 | NCBI WGS metagenome assembly OCOJ01 (sample SAMN01911457, study PRJEB22624) | soil metagenome | biome: Soil | place: Malaysia | collected 2012-04-30 | depth RA_metagenome m
CCCATTTGCAAAACGCCCCAGTCGTCGTGGTGCCGTCCCACGATTTGTATCCCAATCGGCAGGCCGCTTGAGGAAAACGCGCACGGCACCGACATCGCCGGATTTCCGATGCTCGAAATGTAATAGGCGGATTTCATCCAGGCCATGTAGCTTTCCATCTTCGTTCCCGCAATTTCCGTCGGATAGTGCACGTTGACATCGAAGGGCAAAACCTGGTTCACCGGCAGCACGAAGAATTCGTACTTGCTCATGAATCCGCTCATGCGCTGGAACAACGCGCTGCGCTTCGCCTCGANTTCGCGAAAGATAAGGTCCTGTGAGCTTCCGCCCCTCTTCCACATGCCAATGAATGTATTCGTTGAGCTGGTCGCCATGCGTGGCAAGCAAATCCCCGAAGGCCAGTTCCGTCGACCAGTGCCGCCACGCCAGAAAACTCTCATTCGCATCGCTTAAGTCCGGCTCCGCTTCCTCGACCACGCACCCCAGCGATTCCAACACCTTGCTCTGCGCCTGGACCGCACTCTTCACTTCGCTCTCCCACGGCAGCCCCAGATCCCTAAACATCGCTACGCGCACGCCCTTGAAATCACGGCCCAGCGGTTGCGCAAACTGCGTGCCCGGCTGGTCGATCGAAATCGGCGAGTGATGGTCATATCCAGCCAAAATGCTCAGGAAAAACGCGCAGTCCGCCACATTCCGCGCCACGGGCCCGGGAACCCACAAAGTGAACCAGCCCAATGGCGTCGGCACATTCGAAACGCGGCCGGGAGATGGCCGAATCCCCACTACGTTGCAGAAATTCGGCGGGTTGCGCAGCGACCCGCCCATGTCGCTTCCATCCGCGAGGGGAACCATTCCGCACGCCAGCGCGACACACCCGCCGCCGGTGCTTCCTCCGCAAGTTTTGCTCACATCGTAAGGATTGCGCGTGGCGCCAAAAACCTTGTTGAAGGTCTGCGAGCCTAGTCCAAACTCCGGCACATTCGTTTTCCCAATGACGATAGCGCCCGCGTTTTTCTCATGCTGCACGACGCGACAGTCAAAATCGGGAACAAAATCGCGATGCAGCGGCGAACCATATGTCGTGCGAATCCCCGCCGCCTCGTGCAAATCTTTCACCCCGACCGGCAGCCCGTGTAACGGCCCAAGCCAATTCCCTTTTGCGAGAGCCTCGTCCGCTGCCAGGGCCTGCGCCATGAGCTTGTCTTCATCCACCATGGTCACCATCGCGTTCACTTTGGTATTCACGCGCTGGATTTGCTTCAAGTGCGCCTGCATCACCTCGCGCGCCGAAAGCTTCTTCTGGCGGATCAACTCCATCATGTCCAGCGCGCGCAAAAAGCAAATGTCTGTTTCGGAACTCGCCGGCATTGGGGCTTCTCCGGCTCGTAATATCTCACGGTTCGTGCGCGCTGACGCTCCAACTGCCGGAGCGAGCAAAGGCGCGACCGCAGCACCCACAGCAGCGGTAGTTCCCAGCCGCAGCGCATCCCGCCGCGTAATTCTTTCCTTCATTCTGCACCTCGCCACGGGCAATCTAGCTGCCAGCCAAATACTCTTTGGCAAGCGCGATCGCCCTTCCCGCCTGCCCGGCCTCGTTCAATCGTCCCCGCGCAAAGTCGCGCGTCCCTCCACCCTTCCCGCCCACACCAGCCAAAACTCGCTTCAGCAACTCATTCATGTCCTTGCCCGCGCTTGGATGCTGCGCAAACAGCAAATGGCCGCCTTCCAGGTTCGCCAGCAGCGCCACCGCATGCTCTGTTTTTGCGACTTGCCCCGCAAAGCTGCCCAAGTACTCAGGTTCCACCCCCTCCATCACCCTCGCGACCGTACGCAAGCCATCCGCGCCAGGAACCGTAGCCAGCACCGTTTGGGCTGCTTCCAATTCCGCCAGCTTCTGCTGCAAACCACGCCCCGCCTTGAAATTGGCATCGCGCTCTGCAACCGCCCGCTCCGTCGAACTCGCCACGTCCTCTGGCGCACAACCCAGTTTTCCCGCGGCGCGCCGCAGCGAAAGAAAATCACGCCGCGCCGCCCTTTCCGCCCGCATTCCGCAAACAAATTCCACACGCCAATCCTGCCGAATCTTCGTGCATCGCCGCACCAACAGTGTTCCAATCTCCCCGGTCCGCTTGACGTGGGTTCCCCCGCACGGCTGCAAGTCCGCTCCTTCAATCTCAATCGCCCGCAAAATTCCGCTGCGCTCCACTTCCTTCCGCACTCCCAGTTGCGCCAGTTGCTCTGCCGTGCCATAGCGCACATTCACGGGCCGGTCCTCGAAAATAATTACATTCGCTGCCCGCTCTGCACCTTCGAGAACTTCTTCAGATGGCTCCGGCCCCCGCAAATCGATTGTGCTCAGCTCCTCCCCGAGATGAAACGACACCGTCGGCAGCCCGTACCGCTCCAGAAACATCGCTGAAAGCAAATGCTGCCCCGTGTGCTGCTGCATGTGATCAAACCGCCGTCCCCAATCGATGCATCCATTCACAGGCCCGTCGGCCAGCGGCTTGTCGACCACATGCAAAATCTGCTCTTCTTCATCGCGCACATCCAAGACGTTCGCCTCCCCGAGCTTTCCAACGTCATTCGGCTGCCCGCCCGAAGTCGGATAAAACGCCGTGCGGTCCAGCACTACTGCCCAAGCCTGCTGCGCTTCATACACCACCGGGTTGCAGCCCAATACATGAGCCGTAAACTCCCGCTCAAACGCATCGTCGTAATACAGCCGCTGTGTCTTCATGGGCTTCAGAATCCTTGCAGGATGGCTCTTCTTTTGTAGGGGCGCGCTTCAGCCTGCCTATCGCAGACAGGCGGGTCCCCCTACTTTTTGCTGGGTGCCTGCACCGTTTATCCTCGCAGCGCTCGCTGCCACGCCTCGGCGTACTTGTACCCGGTCCCCGTATTGAACAGCACCACCGTCTCTTCCGGCCTAATCCATCCCGATGCCGCCAGCTTCCGCGCCCCAATCACTGTCGCCGCCCCTTCCGGCGCCGCAAAAATCCCCTCCAGCGAAGCCAGTTCCCTTCCCGCGCGCAGCATCTCCTCGTCCGTCACGGTCAATGCCGTCCCTTTCGTTTGCCGCAGCATCCGCAAAATCAAAAAATCCCCCAGCGGCCCCGGCACCCGCAATCCCGACGCAATCGTCGCGGCATTCGCGAAAAACGCCGCCGCTTCCCGATGCGCTTCCCACGCCTTCACGATCGGCGCGCACCCTTCCGCCTGCACCACCACCATCCGCGGCCGCTCTTCCCCAATCCAGCCCATCTCCTGCATCTCGTCAAACGCCTTGCACATCCCAATCAACCCCACTCCCCCGCCCGTCGGGTACAAAATCACGTCCGGCAGCTTTCCCGCGAACTGCTCCCAGAGCTCATACCCCATCGTTTTCTTGCCCTCGACGCGATACGGCTCCTTCAGCGTCGAAACGTCGTACCAGCCCTCGCGATCCTTGTGCTCGGCCACATATTTCCCGCAGTCCGAAATCAGCCCATTCAGCTTCACCACCCGCGCCCCAAACGCTTCGCATTCCATCACATTCGCCACCGGAGTGTCCGCCGGCATCACAATCACCACCGGCAATCCCGCGGCTGCCGCGTACGCCGCTAGCGCCCCGCCCGCATTGCCGGCCGTCGGCGCCGCCAATGCCTCGGCTCCCAGCGCTTTGGCACGGCTCACCGCCGTGGTCATTCCCCGCGCCTTAAACGACCCCGTGGGGTTCAGCCCCTCATCCTTCACGTAAAGCCGCTGCAAACCCATCGCAGCGCCCAGCCGCCGCGCTTCGATCAACGGCGTCATCCCTTCACCCAGCGTCACCGCGGGATCATCGGGCAACACTTCTGCATAACGCCACAGCGTTCGCACCCGCCCCTTCAAATTTTCTAGAGTAAGAGTCGCCGCAGCTGGTTTCAGGTCGCAGCGCACCAAAAGCGGCTTCCCGCACGTGCACAAATGCTGCTCCCGCCCCGCGTCGTACTTTTTCCCGCACGCCGAACACTCCAGCTCCACCACATTGCTTTGCGCGCTCATAAGCGAAAAAGTCTAACACACCACCACTCGCCCCTTTTGGGGCTGCCGCGTTCTACTCCGCCCTCATGAGGTTGACTTATGGCGCCCGGCTCTATCCCGCCATCTTTGGCTTAAGTAGCATTGGGCGGATTTCCCGCAAAAAGATTCTGGCAGTCACTGGCCCAATGTTCTTGAACTCCTGCAGTCGTGCCGAGAGCTCGCGCGGACTTTTTGAATGAGCGACGAGCTTGCTCACATTTCCATACCGGCGCTTGAGTTCCTCCGAGATCTCCAGAAGCTTCGTCGCGGTCGAAAAGTCGTAACGCACGTAGTGGGCCTCGTCCAACAGACGCACGAGTTCGTCCCAGCCCGCTTTCAGAATCGCCTCCGGACTGCAAAGCCCGGCGCTGACAATTGTCCGGTAGGCCTGCTCGGCAATGCTTGTTTGAATCGGCTTGCCAAATAGCAGGCAGGCTAAGAGCCACTTGAAGAGCTCTCCCTCCCTCTTGGAAGCTAAGTTAATTCCTAAGTCAGATGCCGTAGTCTTTCGCTTCATTTCTCCTGCCACCCTTGACAATTCTCGCAGCATTTTCTTAAAACGCCTGTTTGGGCCATCACACAGCCGTGTGACCGGGCGCACAGACTCGGGCATTGGAGCGGCATAAATATTCGTGCTGGGGGATTCCAAAATTTGCCGGCTTGCTCGTATTCAGGGTATGCATGAGCTTGCCTCCTGACTGCCTTTCAGCCTGCTGATTCTGGACCCCAGTCACCGTGAAACGGTGATCCCGTTACGATCCTTCGATAGGAGGTACAGAGTATGTTCGGGATGAGTTTCTTGTCCTTTCTCCTTCTCTTTATCATCGGGGCTGTAGTTGCCGTTGCCTATCACAACGTTTTTCGCTACCGGTTTCTTGAGGGCAACGATGCCCTTTTCGGAAAGTTGATTGTGGGTTGGCTCGGAGCATGGATTGGTTCACCCGTGTTCGGATACTGGCTCTGGAAGTATGAGAACGTTTACCTGGTGCCCGCCATCCTGGGCGCAATCGGCGCTGTGCATCTGACTGTTCTTTTGTGGAAAGCAATTGCCAAAGTCGCGATTCTGCGGCTCTCCGTGATCGCGGAAAAGAAAGAAGAACCGCGTCCTGCCAAGACAGCAGTTGCAGCGTAGTACTAAGCAGGTTGTGGGAAACTGATTCTTGGGGGTCGGACCTTTAGGTCCGAACATGAGAGTCGGCAATATAAATTGGGCTTCAGCCCCTGAGGAAACTGTTCCGGAGGAAAACGATGGAACTGACACTCAGCTCGGAAGAGCGCGAACTTCTCTTCAGTATCCTGGAGCAACACCATAGAGAACTCCTGAACGAGATTTGGCATGCACACCATCGCGAGTTCAAGAACACTCTGCGCAAAAATGACGAGATCGTGGAGTCTCTCTTGAACCGCTTGCAGGAAGTGCCCGTTCAAGCAACGCACGGTTGATTGCTCCTCGCATCGCTCAACGTTCCCTGCCCCAGCGGCACAGGCATCCTTACCCGCGCACGCAGGTTAAATTGCGGCAACTCACCTTCCGCAAGTTTCGTTCCTGCTCACTTGCCACTCGCCACTACAGGGTGTCATCCCGACCTTCAGGTTGCGCTCTCGCGCAGCCTGAGGCGCGGGTTGTGCGCTCCGTGCGCCTCGCCGGAGCGGAGGGCCTGCCTGCCGCAGGCAGGATCTGCTGTTGGCCCCTCGCCTATTTTCATCGTTCCGGGTGTGGGAACTTCCATCACCCACTGCTTTTTGCCTCTCTTCGCACTACCCACAACTCACTGGCTTCGTACTATTGACACCCCTCCGGGCCTTGCTAGCATCAACCTAGCTCCCGCCCTCCATCCTCACGCGTTTGGTTCAGGAGATTCCCAATGGCCAAGGTTCTTTACTGCAACGACCTCGTTCCCGGCTGCAAGTTTGAAGCCCGCGGCGATTCCGAGGACGAAGTTTTAGCGCAAGCCGTCGATCACATCGCCACCGTGCATAACATGGTTGAAATTTCGGATGGAATCTTAGCGATGGTGTCCCAGGCGATTCACGACGAAGTTCGCGTCCGCGCTCGCGCCGCCCGCGCCTAGCTGGAATCTTGTTTGCACTCTACCGCTGCCGTCTGGTGCGGAAGGTCAGCGACGTCCGCTATGGAGTGCGGCGGCCTGCTTGCGGCAGCTTGCCTGCTCGACGCCGCTTTGCGGGCACCCCGGGTGTCGCTTTCACATCCGGGGGACTCCCTGCGGCTCCCCGCACCCCCGCCGCCGTTATCCTGACCTTTGTAGGGGCACGATATATCGTGCCCAACCCGCTCCTCGCCGACGCCTCGGAATAAAATGTAGCGCCGGGCCTGCCCGCCGCAGGCAGGGATCTGCTTTCTGCTTTTCTTCCGACCATTCACTACGCACTATCCAGCCACGCACCAGTCGCCACTACCAGCCTCACGCGTCGCCCACCGCACCACCGTCATTTCGAACGAAGCAAGCCGATCTCTTCTGATTCAACCCGGCGGAAAAGAGGCTTTTGTCCTCAACGGGTCACAGGTCACGGATCACGGGCCACGGAACTCCAATCACGGAGGCTCCCATTCCTGAGCGGCTAACAAGGTACAATGGGACTATGCCTGTGCGCCTCATTGCTTTGGATATTGACGGCACGCTCCTGGACAGCCGCTGGCAGATCCCTGAGGCCAACCGCGCCGCCATCGCCGAAGCCACGCGCCGCGGCATCGAAGTCGTCCTGGTGACCGGCCGCCGGTACGATTTTGCGCTTCCCGTGGCCCGCAAAATCGATGCGCCCCTCATTATGATTGTGAATAACGGCGCGCTGATCCGCTCTCAGGATGGCCGGACGCACCTGCGGCACTTGCTCCCTCGAAGCACAGCCGAGCGCATCCTGCGGCACACGCAGCCGTGGCGCGATTGCGCGGGAGTCGTCTTCGACCGGCCGCGCGAAAACCAAATCATGCTCGAATCGCTGAATTGGGACGACCCCATCCGCGGCTTGTATTACAGCCGGAATCGCGAATTCATCGGCGTCGCGAAGCCGCTGGAAAACTGTCTCACCGAAGACCCCATCCAAGTGATGTTGAGCGGCGACGTAACCCGCATGCGGGAAGCGGAGGCCGCGCTGCGGAGCGCCCCTTTTGCGGCAGGGTATGCCCTGGCCGTCACCATGTACGAGCCCAAGAATTTCGCCATGATTGACGTGATTAATCCCATTTGCTCGAAAGGAGCTTCGCTGGCGGAATGGGCGGCTTTGCGCGACGTCCCGCGCGAAGAAGTGCTGGCCATCGGCGATAATCACAACGACTTGGAGATGCTGAACTTTGCGGGAATTCCCGTGGTGATGGGCAACAGCGTACCGGAATTAAAGAACTTCGGCTGGCACCAAACCGCCAGCAATGATGAAGGCGGAGTGGCCGCAGCGATCGAGCAATTTGCCCTGCGCGGAGCGGTCCCGTGCGCCTAAGCCGAGCCGCGCAACGCGGCATCTCACACTTGATGCGCATCGCTCTTGCTTGCGCGCTGCTCTTTGCCGCCGGGCCTGGGTTGCGCGCTGAATATATCGCCTTGCGCAGCGGCCAGGGGCTCCACGCGACCAGCTATCAGCTTGTGGGCGAAAAATATCGCCTGCAATTGCATGGCGGCTTTGTAGAAGTTCCCGTGGACGAAGTTGCCGCGATCGAGCCGGAAGATATGTTTGCTCCGATTCCTGTATCACCGCCGGCGGCGGATAAGGAGCCTTTTCAGGACATCATCGAAAGCGTTGCCAAGCGTTACGAAATGGACGCCGGGCTGATTGCCAGCGTGATTGCCGCGGAATCGAATTTCGATCCCAAAGCGGTTTCGCGGCGCAATGCCCGCGGGTTGATGCAGCTGCTTCCGCAAACTGCGGCGCGCCTCGGCGTGCAAAACATTTTCGATCCGCAGGAAAATATCGACGCAGGCACGCGCTATCTGCGCGATTTGCTGCAGCGCTATAACAACGATTTGATTCTGGCTCTGGCCGCCTACAATGCCGGGCCGGAGCGCGTCGAACAATTCGGCAGCGTGCCGCCGTATCCAGAAACGACGAAGTACGTTCGCCGCGTGAAGCGCGCCTACGAAAAAAGCAAATCGTCTCAAACGGGCAAGGATTCCGCGGCCAAGAAAACGTCTGCGCCGGTAACGCCGCGCGCCAAGCCCGCCGCCGATCCGGTCCCGGCCCTGCTCGGCCAGTCGCCGTGATTCGAGGCGCTACTGGTTCGGATTGGGATTCTGCGGGGTCAGTGGAGGATTGGGCGGTGGATTCATCGGACCCGTCGGGCCAATTGTCCCACCCGGGCCAGGCTGCGTCCCTGGCGGATTCTGTCCCTGTCCGCCGGGAACTCCAATTTGCGCGCCGGGCGCGCCGGCGATCCCGATGTCTTTCGAGGGATCCCAGATAAACTCAAACAGCCGGTAATTGTCCGCCTGCTCGTAAATAATTACGGACGACTGATTGATTTTGCTCCCGACTCCAATAATGTTGCCGCCCACAATCGTTGGCGTCTCCCCTGTCAGAACAGCCTGGGAACCAGAGTCCGTTCCGGTTGGAGTTGTCCCCGGGGGGTTTGTGCCAGGCCCTGTTGCACTCGTTCCAGTAGTGCCTGGCCCTGCGCCCGGTGGAGTCGGCCCTAGAGTCGCTCCCGATTGCTGCTGGCCCGCTGGCTGCGTCCCAGCGGGTTGTCCAGGCGCAGGCATCTGAATCCCGCCTGTGCGCGGCTTCAGGCTGCCAATGAGCTGACCGGCGGGGCCCACGTAGATTAAGCGCCAGGAACCGTCTTCCTTGTTCATGGGATCCCTGTAGGCCTGGCGCATGAAGCGGATGTTGCCGGTGCCGGGTTTCACGAGAGCGTCCAAAGTCGTGGGGAAGCGGCCCGTTTTGCGATAGCACAGCTTGATGCCGCGGACGTACTGCTTGCCGCGCCAAATCATCTCTTTTTCCCGCTCGCGCTTCCCTTCCGTGTAAACGCGCAAACCGATAGACAGCGTGCCAACCAAAAGAAGCGCGGTGAGAAACACGACCAGCAGCAAGGCGTACCCTCCTTGCTGGCGATTCCGTTGCTTGAATTTGCGTCGAGTGTTCATGCGGATGGTCCCGCAGATGGTTCTTCCAGGATGGCGGTGCCATGTAGACCACTGGACACTTCTTCGAACTCGAGACTCGTGTTGCTCACGCGCAAGATTCGATAGCGGCCAAGAAGGGTTTCACCCTCGGCGACGATGTAAACGTCTTCGCCGTTGGTAAAGAAAGCGCGGCGCGCCGTCCCGTTAGGAACCGTGCCGTAGCCGAAGAATTTCAGGTTCGCAGGCAGGTCAGCCTTCGTAGGCTTCGGAGGTTCGACCGGAGGAACATACGGTGCAGGTGTATTCGCGTTTTTCTTCATTTGTTCCGGGGGCGGAGGCGCGACGAGGCTGAAGGGATTGTGGCCGCTGCTTTTGTATTCGGTTTTTCTGGCGCGATCGATTTCATCGGCAAGGAGGCGCGGATTGTCCACTTCGAGCGGCTTGTAATTCTGAGTAAAAGTCGCGGTCGCGGAGTCAGCCACGGGCCCGTGGCGTTCGAAATACCAGACGGCGGCGGCAATCACCGCCAGCACACAAAGAAGAATGATTTCGTTCCGCTGTTTCATGCGCCAGCTCGAAAATAGGTTCTGAGGTGAAGAGCGACTTTAATGGGGCCGGCGCCGGTTTGATTCTGCGTATCGGTAGCCAGCGCCAGGCCGTCGATAGCATAAATATCTGGCGAACGCTGCAGGCCGTTGACGAAGCGCATCACGCTCGGATAGTCGCCGTTCACGGTGGCATCGACAGTGACTTCTTCCATGCCGCGATTCGGAACTTCCTTTTGCTTAGCGGCAAGGGTGACAATCTGCAACCCCGCTTTCTTGGCGATGGAGTCGAGTTCGGCGTTCACGGAAGAATAGCCGGTGCTGGCTGGGAACAGCGAGGCTTCGAAAGCATCGAACTCTTTCTGGGTTTGCGGAAGGTCCTTGCGAATTTTTTCGGCGCGGTCGATGTCGGCCTGGCGCAATTTCAACCTGAGCATCTGCGCGTCCCAATCGGATTGCGGCCTGCGAGTGGTGGAGGCCAGTTGCCAACTGTAGGCAGCGAGCGCGAGGTCCGCAGCAATCAGCAGACTGAGAGCGATGAGAATGACGCGCTTGCGGATTGTGAAGTCGGCAGCCATCAGGTGCTCGCATACTCAGCGGTGAGTTCGACAAGCATTTGCTCACCGGCGCTTCCGGGCGAGGGTGCCCGCCGCGCGATGAACTGGACGTTGGAAAACGTCTTGGAAGTCTCCAGGGCCTTCATGAATTTCAGTTGCGCGTCGTCACTGGTAGCGCCGACAGTGAATTTGACTTCCACGCGGCCTTTTTCCTGTTTCGGCTCAATGCTCACGACGCGGACGCCGGCGGGAAGAAGTTTTTCGAGATCCATGAACATACGGGTCCAGTTGAAGCTGCGCGCGTGGATAATGCCGTTCAGAAAGACAGAGCGTTCGTCGAGTTTCTTGATTTCATCCTGGTTAAAGAATTGCTCAAGGGATTTTCCCTGTTGGTCGAGAACGGCCATCTGCCGAAGCATTTCGGCAGTCCTGGCGCGCATCTCTTCGTCGGCCTTGCGCACGGAATAAACGTGCCAGCCCAAGACGAGAAAGATTACGGCAGCCACAGTTCCGAGAAGCCCGGTGCCCACCAAGAACTTCCGATGGGATTCGAGCGGCTTCGTTGCGAGATTGAGCCGAGCTTGCATTACACCTGCCTGAGCCGAGATTTCAATGCATGTTAGCCGCGGTGAAGCATCCAGCCGACCAACCCTTCCAGGTCGCGGTCCGCGAGGGGCCGCGCACTTTCTGGAATGCGGCTGCCCGGGACCGCCGTATTAAGCAACGAACGCACTTCGCAATGGAATTCTTCTTCAAGAGGCCGCACGAACTCCGGCAAGCGCATTCCCAAACCAGCGACACGCACGGAGTGAATTCCCTCTTGCCAGGTGTCCTGGTAGTAGGCGGCCATGGGAAAAATCTCTTCGAGCAGCATCTGGGGAGTGAGATCGTTGCCACGCGCGGGCAATTCCGTGCAGCGGTAACCACAGAGCACACCATCGCGAACGATCGCAGTAGTCAGCGCGGCTCCGGAAACGCGAGCCAGCAAACTGGGACGTTCCCCTTCAAGCAAGGAGATGGCTGCAAGGGAAGAGCTCAACACCACGCCGGGGTGAAGCCTCTCGGCTTCGACAAGGGCTTCATATTCGCGGATGATGCGCAGGCGAGCCAGCCCGGTCACGACGTCCACGCCCGCTTCGCGAGGGGCTTGGCGCATGTAAGAAATGAGCGTTTCGTCCACTTCAAAGGGGACGCTTTTTTTCAGCTTCCAGCGAAGCATGGGAATGGCTTCTTCCGGAGAGCGAGGAAATTCGTCAAAATGCTGAACAAAAACGCGGATGACGGGATCGGGCAGGATCAAAGCAACGGTCTCGTCTTTAGCGCGGAGGCGGGAACAGACGTTGGTGACAGCCATTTTGAGAGCGGCGGAGTTGACAATGTTGGTTTCGACGGCCGAGGGGACCACGGCCCCGATAGGTAGGGCTTCAACAGCATAGCTGTCCAGCCCCCCGGTCCTGCCCCAGCGTGCCCCAGCCACGCGTTCGGGAGCAATTTCAATAGCTAAAGGAGGATGAGGAGTGGCCTCCAGCCAGCGCGCCACGCGGCGCACCAGATTGCTCTTGTAAATGCCCTGATGGAATGTAGCCGCGCTACTCAACGAAAGTCACCTTATTGATTTCCTTGATCGTAGTGACGCCCGCGCGGATTTTGGCCACGCCGCTTTCGCGCAGCGAGGTCATGCCTTCGTCTTTGGCGGCGCGCTTGATTTCCGAAGTGGGCCGCCGGTCGACAATCATTTCGCGAATGCGGTCAGTCAAATCGAGGAGTTCGCAAATAGCGGTGCGTCCGTGAAACCCCGTCCCCGAACATTCGAGACACCCAGCGCCCTCGTACAGTACGATGGCGCTCCAAACAGTAGGATCCAGCCCCCATTCGCGCAATTCTCCGTCAGAATATTTTTTAGGCTTCTTGCAATTGGGGCAGATGACGCGCACCAGGCGCTGGGCCATAATGCAGTTCAGAGCGGAAACGAAATTGTAGGGCTCGACGCCCATGTTGATGAAACGGCCGATGACGTCGGTGACGTTGTTGGCGTGAACCGTGGTGAAGACCAAATGGCCGGTGAGTGCGGATTGAATGGCAATCTGTGCGGTCTCCTGGTCGCGAATTTCGCCAACCATGATTTTGTCGGGGTCGTGCCGGAGGATGGAGCGAAGGCCGCGGGCAAAGGTGAGGCCTTTCTTTTCGTTGACGGGAATCTGCGTGATGCCGCGAACCTGGTATTCGACCGGGTCTTCGATGGTGACGAATTTGTCTTCGTCGGACTTAATCTCGTTAATGGCGGCGTATAGGGTTGTAGTTTTTCCGGAACCAGTGGGGCCGGTGACGAGGACCATGCCGTACGGTTCGCGAATATAACGGCGAAAACGGCGAAGTTCTTCTGCGGAAAAGCCGACGACATCGAGATTCAAGTTTTGAAATTTTTCCGAGAGTGTTTCTTTGTCCAGGATGCGCAACACCGCGTCTTCGCCGTGGCTGGCGGGCATGATAGAGACGCGCAGGTCGATGTAGCGGCCCTTGTATTTGACACGGAAGCGGCCGTCCTGGGGGACACGGCGCTCGGCGATGTCCAGGTCGCTCAAGACCTTGATGCGGGAAATCACGGTGGAGTGCCACTCTTTGGCGATGGGCTGCATGGCATGCTGCAGCACGCCGTCGATGCGGTACTTGACAGCCACCTCGTTGTCGCGGGCTTCGATGTGGATGTCACTGGCGCGCCGTTCAAGCGCGGTAAAAATGACGGTTTCGACGAGGCGAACTACCGGACTGACGGTGGTATCGCGGGTCAGGCGGTCGGCGGATATGGTCTCGTCGCTCTCTTCATCCTCTTTGGAAACCTGGAGGG
>OCOJ01002424.1_pt3 | contig 13062 bp, 13 predicted proteins | sample 1539251 | NCBI WGS metagenome assembly OCOJ01 (sample SAMN01911457, study PRJEB22624) | soil metagenome | biome: Soil | place: Malaysia | collected 2012-04-30 | depth RA_metagenome m
CAACGCCGCACGACGCTTCCCAATTCGAGCACGGCCTCAGGCCCGGACCGGCCTGCAAACCACCGAACCATGTCCGCCGAAATTGGGAGCGGGGCGCGGCGATATCCCATCGCCAGCAGGGCCGACAGGTTCCTAATCAAAGAACCGATAGGCAGTCGATCGCCCGGATGTTCTGCGGCTCCTTCAAGTGCTGAATTCATTTTTCGACCGACCTCGGCGCGCAGGTCATCTTCCATACCCCCACACTGCCTTGGCGAGGCCGCCCCCGCTCCACACCGATTCGGGTGGCACCGGGGAGTGGTGGAGACTGTTCACGAAGGCGGCCCCAGGTTGCATTGCCGCAGCATAGGCCGCCGCTCAGAAACGACAAGCGGGTGAATCCTTCAGTTCTCGCTGCAGAATTGCCCTACAAAAGGGTCCGTGCCACAGAGTGGATACGCTTCCCTTAAGGCTGGACCAGACCTCGGCGAATGGCATACCGCACCAGGCTGGCCGTTTCGTGGATGTCAAGCTTTTGCATTAGCCGGGTCCTATGGGACTCCGCTGTCTTCACGCTGATGCCCAATAGACAGGCGATTTCACGGGTAGATTTTCCTTCGCCTACTAATTGAACTACTTGGCGCTCCCTTTCAGTCAGAGGTTCCGCCGGAAGTTCGGTCCTGGAAGCCAGGGCTTCAACAATGGCGCGCGAGATGTTCGCGCTCAGGTAGATCCCTTCTCGGCAGACCTGCTGAATCGCCAGGATCAGGTCCTTGGCCGCCTGGCTCTTTAACACGTATCCCTTCACTCCTGCACGGAAGGCTTCCATCACGTAACGATCTTCATCGTGCTGGGTCAGCACGATTACCTTTGTCTTGGGAGAACATTTCAGGATCTCGCGGGCGGCGTCCAGTCCATTGAGAAGTGGCATGGTGATATCGAGGACCGCGACGTTCGGCCGTTCTTTCGCTGCCAACTGGACCGCCTCGTAGCCATCCGAAGCTTCCCCGACAACCACATAGCCCTCTCGATCCAACAGCACTCTCAACGCCTGGCGCACCACACTGTGATCGTCTGCAAGAAGGACACGAGTTGGCATGTCATTTCTCCGTCGCGTTCACTGTATCCCCGCTCATCCTCAACACTCGCCGTCCCCCCTGCACGGTGCTCCGCGCATGGATTGCAAACGCTCCCGGGCGCTTGACTCACCCGTATCTCGAATACAAGCATCCCTGCAAGCCAGCAATCGGGTAATCTCTGTAATCCGTATTGGGACTTTCCCCGATGCCCGCTTCTGCCCATGCAGCTAACCCACGCGCATGGTATTGCCTGTGGAAAAGGCGGCTTGTTTCTCCGTCCCCGGGCGCGGAGATTGGGGCCTTCGTGGCACCTACCCCGGCACCCTCGCTCAGTCGACTAGGTGGTTCTGGACGGCATACCGGATCAGCTCCGCGTTGCTCCTCATTTCGAATTTCTCTAGAATGCGCCTGCGGTACGTGCTCACCGTCTTTACGCTGAGCGTGAGCTCGTCGGCGATTTCTTTCATGGCCTTGCCCGATGCAATCATACGCAGCACCGAGAATTCCCGGTTCGACAGCAGCTCGTGGAGAGGCTTTTCACCTTTCCCTTCCAAGTCCCACGCCAGTTTTTCTGCCAAAGACGCGCTGATATACCGGCCGCCCGACAAGACTCTCCGGACCGCTTTTACCAGTTCCTCCGCAACACTCTCCTTAGTCAGGTACCCCGCAGCGCCTCCGCGCAATGCCCGCCGGGCAAACTGTTCTTCAGAATGCATGCTCAACACCAGAACCGGGGCATGCGGCCGCAGCTGTTTCAGCTCCGCCAGAATATCCAGTCCATTTTTCCCCGGCATACTGATGTCCAGGATGACCACATCCCAGTTTTGCTTCTGAACCTGGACAAGGGCCTCTTGCGCCGTCTTGGCCTCCCCGAACGCGGAGTTCGCGAACTCATCCCCAAGGATTTCCATCAATCCTCGTCGAACCACCGCATGGTCATCGGCAATCAGGAACCTCATCGTCCTTGACCTTTGCCCATTACCCGGAAGGGAATTTGAACGCTCACCGTTGTCCCGTTCCCCGCCGCGCTCGAAATCTTGAACTCTCCCCCGATCATGTGCGCGCGTTCCTGCATCCCCAGCAGACCTGGCGATCCGCGCCTTATCGCATTGGAGGCGTCGAATCCCTTTCCGTCATCGTGAACCACGAGCAGCACGCTTTCTTCGGCCAAGACCACGGTTGCCTGTACGGAGGTCGCCTGGGCGTGTCGCGCGATGTTTGTGAGGGTTTCCTGGAAGATCCGGAAGATTGCGGTGGAGCGCTCCTGATCCAAGGCCACTTCTTGTTCAGGCAGGACCACCTGACAGGGAATGCCGGTGCGCGATTGGAATTCCTGTGCCTGCCATTCCATCGCCGCGACCAAGCCCAGGCTGTCCAGCGTGCTTGGCCGGAGTTCCGCGGAAATTCTGCGCACAGACTGAATAAGATTGCTGACGAGTGCGAGCGCGGATTCGGTCCGTTCGCGCAGCCGGCTCTGCTCTTGGGGAAGTCTCTGCGTGATCCAGGCCAGGTCCATATTCAGCGCGGTGCAAAGCTGGCCAAGCTCGTCATGCATTTCGCGAGCGACGTTCGTCCTTTCCTGCTCCCGCACCTTTTCCTGGCGCGCGGCCAGCGCGCGGTATTGCTCTTGCGCTCGCTCCCGCTCACTGACTTCGGCACGCAGCTTTTCGTTGACTTTGAGGAGTTCCACGGCGCGCTGTTTCAGGCGCAGCTCGAGTTTCTCATTCACCTCCCAGAGGGCTTCTTCCCGCTTTCGGCGCTCTGCCACATCGCGCGTGACTTTGGCAAAGCCGCACAGGTTGCCCTTGTCGTCGCGCAACGCCGTGATGACCACATTGGCCCAGAATCGAGAGCCGTCTCTGCGGACACGCCAGCCGTCATCTTCACAGCTCCCGCTTGACGCAGCTTCTTTCAAGATCGCCTCGGGCTTTCCTTCCTGGATGCTCTCCGGGAGATGGAACACGGAAAAATGCTTTCCGAGAATTTCTTCCTCGCGATAACCCTTCAGTCGCTCAGCCCCCTCGTTCCAACTGACAATGTATCCATTCGGATCCATCATGAAAATCGCGTAGTCTTTCACGCCCCGAACCAGCAGCCGGAAGCGTTCCTCGCCTTCCTGGACTTCTCGTTCTACAGACTTTCGGGCCGTGATGTCCTCCAGCGTCACTCCCACAAAGTTGCCGGAAAGAGGAAAGGCTCGAACCGAATAGGCCACGGAACCTGTTCCTTCGCTCCTCCCGTAGAACTCACCTAGATCCACGGACACACCGGTCTTGAACGCTTCTCGGCCCTGTTCCAGCACTTCTGGCTTCGCGAATTTGCCCAGTTCCGCCAGTGTTTTCCCTCGGAGCCCCGGTGGCGGTGCCCCGACGAAATTGGTCGCAGCCGTGTTGATTTCAAGGATTCGTGCGGCCCCCAGATGGTCGAAATTACTCATTTGCAGAACGATTAGACCGACTGGAATCTTGTCAATGACTTCAGCGTGGGGGACTGCCGGATCCGTACGTTGTCTCACTTCCCTGTCAGTCACGGATGACCTCCGGACTCCTGGTGACCGGCGCCAGGCGAACTCGGCGGCGCGGAAGGTGCGACACTTCTCTCCTTTCATACGCGCCAGGATGAGCATGCTCAATCGGGAAAAGACCGGGTTTGACCTCCCTTCAATCCCTGAGTTTCAGAGTCGATTTGGACCTGGAATCTGGAAACTCAGCCCACCGCGTTCCTTGAACCAGGCGACCAGCGGATAACCTGCCCGGGCCCCTATCCCGGCCTCAGGGAAATCCTGCAAGCCTTTTACAGGTTTCATCGGATTCTCAGCAATCCAAAGTTGTACGTAGAATCCCGACCGTACCGGGGCCCGTCAGGCAAGGCTGGTAAAGAGCTTGCCAGAGAAACCAGCGTGGAGGTCAACCAATGCGACGCGTTCGACCCGTAGGATGGATAATCGGTGTCAGTTTGTTTTGTGTCTCATCCCTGGTTGTGCTGTTCCAGGCCACACCTCCTGTCTCTGCGCAGACCGGAACGCCGCCCAGCGGGTCGATCAGTAGCAATTCAGGTCCTGTCTCGTGGGACTTCCCCGCGGTCGTCGGCGGCACGGTCACCAACGTCGGAGTGCAAGACGTCTGCCCCCCGGGAATGTGCGCCGACTATGACCTGACAGTGGTGCTGCCTGCTCCCGCGGCCACCTTCTATCAAACCATGACCGCGCAGCTCACCTTCGCCTACACCTGGAACAGCACCCTGCCCACGGATCTGGATATTTTCGCCATCAGTCCCAATGCCGCGGATCACGGCCCCGGGTCACCCGACGACACTTCGACCGGCCCCGGCGAGGAAGTCCTCACCGTCACCGATCCCGTGGACGGCCTCTGGCACATCCGCTCAGTGGCTTCCACTGCGCCAATGCCCACTGCCGCGCATGTCGTGGTCACCTTCACCGCTTCCCCGCGCCCCACTACGCCTCCGCCTCCGCCGCCCTCTCCCGGCGCTCCCACTTTCATCAATTATCCGGCGCCCGAGGATTGCCCCATGACCATCCCTCCGCCCTCCACTCTGCCCACCAACTGCATCACCCCCGCTCCAGGCAACACCACGGCCAGCGAGCACGCCGCGGGCGAACCCTCCATCGGCGTGGATTGGAACACCGGAATTGTGTTTATCGAGGCCGGCAATCACACCTTGCGCGTCACCTTGAACGATTCGGTCAAGCCCGCCACCGCCTTTTGGGAAGACAGGCGTTCCCCATTTGCGCGCCTCAGCCTCGATCCCATCCTTTTCACTGACGACGGGCAATTCGGCGGTTCCAACCGCACTTTCTCCGTACAGCTCGACGGCGCGTGCAGCGAAACCTCCTTCACCGATGACGACGCCAACACCTGGGTTCCCTCTCAGGGTTGCGGTCTGCCTGCGGGCGCGGATCATCCCACACTCGGCGGAGGAAATTACGCTTCCCCGGCTCCGCCACACGTCCTCTATCCGCACGCCATTTACTACTGCTCGCAGGACATCGCCGCCGCCTTCTGCGCGCGCAGCGACGATGGCGGCCTCACCTTCGGCCCGGGTATTCCCATGTATCTGTTCACCACCATCAATGGCGTTAACCGTCCCATTGCTCCCGGCACTTGCGGCGGACTCCACGGCCACNATCAGAGTCTCGCCGGACGGCACCGCCTATGTCCCCAACAAGAACTGCATGGATCCAAACGGAGTCTCGCGCCCGGGCGTCGCTGTCTCCACCGACAATGGACTCTCATGGACCGTCCAGACTGTGCCCGACGGCACTGCGCAAAGTCCCGGCAGCGATCCTGCGGTCGCTGCGGGCGCCAACAACTCCATCTATTTCGGCTACGCCAACGGTGACGGCCATGCCAAGGTTGCTGTCTCGCACGACCGCGGCGCTCACTGGAGCAAATCCAAAGACGCCGGCACACCTTTCGGCATTCAGAACACAGAGTTCGCCGAAGTCATCGCCGGAGACGACAATCGCGCCGCCTTCGCTTTCCTCGGCACCACGTCCAGCGGCGACGACCAGTCGGCTGACTTCACCGGAGTTTGGCACCTCTACGTCGCCTTCACCTATAACTCCGGCCGCACCTGGACCACCGTGGACGCCACCATGACCGACCCGGTTCAGCGCGGCTGCATCTGGAACGGCGGAGGCAGCAATCCCTGCCGCAATCTGCTCGATTTCATGGACGTCACCGTGGATAAATTTGGACGCGTGCTGGTGGGCTACGCCGACGGCTGCACCGGCACGTGCGTGAACGACCCGACGCAGAATGCCTCTACCGGCCCCGCTAGCGCGCAGGATGCCCTGGCAACCATCGCCCGTCAGGTGGGCGGCCGTGGCCTCTTTGCTGCCTTTGACGGCACGCAGTTCGGCACCAAGACCGGCGACGACGAAGGTGGCGGGAAACTCTGCTTCGGCGATGCCGCGAGCGGAGTCAGGGGCGACCCGGACTGCAATAAACATGACGGGCACTGAAATCAGCATCCGCAAAGCTCGCGGAGCAAAAGCAATGACTCACACGCACGCTATCCTTCTCTTGTCTTGTGCCGTGCTCTTGCTCGCCCTTCCACCGCTTGCCAGCCAAGCGCCCGGCCGCTCGCCGCAGAATGCAACTGCTGGCGGCCTCCCCGCGGCGCCGGAGAAAACAGACATCTGCATGCTGCTTACCAGCGCGGAAGTTGAAGCCGTCCAGGGTGAACGGGTCAAAGAAGCCCGGCGCAACGTACAGTCGAGCGACGGCATGCTGCTCTCGGAATGCCTTTTCCAGACGGAAACGTCTGCAAAATCGGTCAGCGTGGCCTTGGCCAGGCCCATTCCGGCCGGTCCCTCTGCGCTCACTCCGCGCAAGTTCTGGCAGAGGCAATTCCATCCTCCCGGGCTCGAGGAGGATGAGATGCCCGTTGCGGACAATGCCGCGAACAAGGCCATGCCCGATCGCGAAATGGAGGGGCGCCCGCCACGCCTCATCGCCGGGCTTGGTGAGGAAGCCTACTGGGTTGGGAATCCGATCCTGGGAACGCTCTACGTAATCCAGGGCGAGAGCTTCCTGCGCATCAGCGTCGGAGGAGTTCCCGACGAAACCGTGCGCATCGAAAGATCAAAGGCCTTGGCCCGCGCGGTCGTGAAGCGTCTCTGAATTCCCCGTCGTCTTCACGGTACGATCATTCAGGTCTTTCCCCGCCCCATTCTGCGGGAACCACCCGATTGAAGAATCCCTCGGTTCACCCTATACACGCTATGAGGGTTCTGCGTCCGTCGCAGCAGATGAAACAAGTGCTCTGAAAGGAGAACCAACAATATGAAGTCTGCTTTATACCTCTTGCTGGCTTTCGGGCTGTTCGCCACCGTTGCCTCGGCCCAGACTTCGGCTAGCACTCAGGCCAGCGCATCGCAGGACGCGAACGCCTCCATCAGCAAGAGCGGTGCTCGCGCGTCGGGAAATGCTTCCGAGTCCATAGAAGCTTCCTCAGCGGCTGGAAAGAATTCGGCAGGACTATCGAATGGTACAACGATGCAGGCAGAACTTTCCCACACGCTTGACGCGAAGAAATGCAAGCAGGGCGATGCCGTGTATGCAAAGTCCACTCAGGATGTGAAGTCTGATGGGCACGTAGTGATCCCGAAAGGTTCCACGCTGGTTGGCCATGTTACCCAAGCCCAGGCCCGGGACAAAGGTCAGTCCGAATCATCTCTTGGCATCGTATTCGACCACGCCGTGCTGAAGAATGGCAATGAAGTGCCTTTTCACGCGGTCATCCAAACGCTTGCGGCAAGCTCTAGCCATGCCTCCCTGGCAAACGGCGATGGTGATTTCTTTTCGTCCGGGGGAGCCATGGGCGGAGGAACTTTGGCGACCGGTGGGGGCAGCAGACCTTCCGGCTCTGGCGGGGGATTGATAGGCGGGGTAGCCTCCAATGCTAGCGGAGCGGTCGGTGGAATGACCAACACTGCCACCGGAGCTGGAGACACATTCGGTTCAACCGTTGGATCTACAGTGAATACAGCCACCTCAACGGCCACTCGCGGAGCAGGTTCGACACCTAGCGCTTCTGGTGCGCTCAGCTCAACCAGTTCTGGCGTGATTGGCCTGAACGGGATTGCGCTTCGATCTGTAACCTCCAATTCTTCGCAAGGGTCGCTGATCGTCTCACGATCAAGAAATGTCCACCTCGACAGCGGTACGCGGATCCTGCTTCGCACCGAAGCACAGAATCAGTAGTGGGCGGCCCAGTGTCGCTGGAGTCGGCTGAGCGCCGCCGGAACTGTAGGAACTGAATGACGGGAACTCCGGGGTATTACCGGATAGAGCCGGAGCCGGAATACGCGTANCGTAGCCTCCTTGCAAGCTCGCGCGAAGTCGGCTCCTGCTTCGCGGCTGTCCGCGTGTATCGCACGTGACCTAAGGAGTGCCCGGCGAAGCCTGCCGGAGACGCCGCAGAGAAAAGGAGGCGGAATGGGCACACGGGTTGTAGTTACAGGGGGTGCAGGTTTTATCGGCTCGCACCTCGTCGAAGGGCTGCTGCGCAGCGGCGCAAACGTCCTGATCTTTGACGATTTTTCGAGCGGCAAGGAGAGCAATTTGGCTGGAATCCGAGGCCAACTCGAAGTCGTACGCGGGAGCATCACCGAACCCGAGTCCCTGGGCCAGGCTTTGCGCGCGGCGGATTGCGTCTTTCATTTAGCGGCGCGCACTTCGGTGCCGCACTCTGTGGAAGACCCGATCGAGACGAATCGCGTCAACGTGGTTGGCACACTAAACGTACTGGTTGCCGCTCGTGACGCGAATGTCCGCCGTGTGGTGTTCGCAGCTTCTTCCTCAGCCTACGGTGAGACGCCGACGCTACCCAAAGCCGAGTCCATGAGTCCCGACCCCATATCCCCTTACGGTATCTCGAAATTCGTCGGCGAGCTTTACTGCCGCGTCTTTGGCCGTTGCTACGGGCTCGAAACCGTTGCACTCCGCTTTTTCAATGTCTTCGGGCCGCGCCAGGATCCCAGTTCGCCCTATTCTGGTGTTCTATCCCGTTTTATCAGCGCCCTTGCCGATGGCCGGCAACCTGTAGTTTTTGGTGACGGAGAACAGTCCCGCGATTTCACCTATGTCTCGAATGTTGTAGACGCTACTCTGCGGGCCGCGGAAACGCCGGGAATTTCGGGAATGGTGTTCAACGTGGGCACCGGCGGCCGCGTCACGTTGAATCAAACGCTAGAATTGCTGGCACAGATTTCCGGCAAGCCAGCCGCCCCGGTATATGCTTCAACGCGTTCCGGCGACATACGCGATTCTCAAGCAGACATCAGCTTAGCTCGCGAAAGGCTCGGCTACGTTCCCGCCGTGGACTTTGAGGAAGGACTACGCCGGACCTGGAACTGGTACGCTTCGCAACTCGTAGAACCCTGCTCGCTGGCTTCCTGAGTCCGGGCCGCATGAGAGGAGATTCCGGAGTGCAGCCAAATGAGTGTCGGGACTTTTGTCGGGACTCTCGGGACATTTCCGCCCATTCTGGCGCAACTCCCATCACCCTGCCGAAATGCGATATCTGAGGCCGGATGAGCGACTTACGGTGGAAATGACGGTCAGAGAATGGGTTAGCCAAAACGGCCCAAATTGGACTCATAATCCGTCGGTCCCTGGTTCGAATCCGGGCGGGCCCACTTCGTCATAGACTGCCGGGCTTTGGCACGCGGGGCGATAGTTTGCGGTTAAGTCGTGCTGAGTGACTAGGGTCCCCGAACCTTCCCCCGAGCGTGAAATCCTCCGTGACGTTGTGCCAAGCGCCTAGGGCGTAAACGCGCCAATTGCCAGATCCTGCGTTACGTTGTGGGTGTTCGAAGCGCCTCCGAAGTCGTTGTTGGCGATAATGGTGAACGGATAACTCCCGGAAGGTCTGACTTGCTTCGCTGGCGTTCACTACTTGCGCAGAGTTCTACGCAAGGCGCCGCAGACCCAAGGACATCCCCAGCAAGAACACCAATCCTGAGCCAGCCATGAATGGTGTGGGCGGCTCCGGCGTGGGGACAACCGAAATCGAGCCGGCCGACGGCAGGTTCCCCCCGGGTGCCGCGATCGGATAATCGGAAGCGCATGCCGTCGAAAAACAAGTCAAGTATGGGGAAAATCCTCCCGGCGAGGGAGTAGGGGTAGGACTCAGCGAATAAGTACCGGCGGGCAATTCAGGAGTCCCGATTGTTACCAGGGAGAAATAGACGGTTATGAAATCGGGCGGGGGCTGATTCACAGCGCTGATGAAGGTTACATTCAGACCAACTTTTCCGGGATAGGCGGCCAGGCCCAATTGCCCTGTAGGCTGGAAATAATCGTCGGACGCTCCAAATGAGCCCAAGGGTCCCACGGAGGTCATGTTGACAGAATTCGCTACGTAGGCGTTCGCTGTATTGTCCCAGAGGAATGAACCATTCAAGGTTTCTGTGCAGGTCGCGTTGCCCATGGGCCCGCAGACCGGGTTCCCCACAAAGGACAAATTGGATATGGTCACCTGAACGATGTCGTCCGCACGAAGTTGCCTTGGTGCGGCCAGCGACATAAAGGTCAACGCGGCAGCAAGCACGTATTTTGTGGCTTTCATAGACTACCCACCTGTTACCGTCGTTCGTCTCGGAACTCGCGCATCACAGGTTCGCTAAGCCCTCGGAGTTCGTGCTTGACCTGGAGGTGAAAAGAGCGCTCCGCAAAAAGAGAAAACTTAGCTTTGCCAAAGCGCCGGCACGCAGCGTCAGGTTTTCGCGTTACCGGGACAAAAGCCGATTCCCTTCCGCCTGCGGACGCCCAGGCAGGCCAGACCCGCCCCAGCCAGTAGAAGCGTGGCCGGCTCCGGTGTCGTAACCGGAGCGAGGGTCCAGTCCCCGGATGATGAGGTATTGGCAATTGTGGGCGTACCGGTTGGATCGGCATAGATTACTAGTGAGCCGCCCTGATTGCCGCCCACAGCACTTTGGACCGCAAATCCGAAGCTCGCTGTTGAGGCGTCGCCTCCCACTTGGCTGGACCAACTGTAGGTAAGTGTGGTGACACAACTGGGAACCGGAACCGATTGATTCATGATTTGGAATCCGAGCACCGGGCCAAGAGCCAGCGGAGTACACAGCGGAAAGCCTAAGGATTCCGGTCCATTGGCCGAGCTGGTAAGGTCAAAAGTCATGCCGTCCCACAGCACTGTGAAATTTGTGAAGCATGGAACGCCCGGGTAATAACAGGAAGGGCCCAATCCATACGTGAAACTCCCGGTGGGAGCCGCGGCTACACCAGTCGTGTTCGTGAAGTTTATGACGTTTATAGCGGTCGCATGCGCGGGCGGGGCCACTACAATTCCCAAGAGGAGGCCAAGCAGGAGTGCCGGTGGAACAAGCCGCAGGGAATGGAACATTCTCATAGCCCGTCTCCTGTAACAACGTTTGTCCTCCGCACTAGAAGTGCGGTCCGACACGAATCGCATGGCCTCAGTTTCGCGTCAATGCCTGGCGGGTGTTTTCTTTCTGTTCGGAAGATAACCAGCTAAATGATTGATTTCGCTAGATGCTTTGGAGACAATTTAGCCACTACCTGTCGGCCCAAGGGACCCGATTGGTTCGTGGAGGTCGGAGAAGGTGTCCCCGCCCGATTCATGGAAGCGAATGCTCCGCTTCGCGGAGTTCGAGGCCGACCTCCGTGCCGGTGAACTGCGCAAGAACGGCCAGCGGATCAAGCTGCAGGCGCAACCCTTTCAAGTCCTGCAGTTCCTGCTGGAACGGCCGGGCGAGCCGGTTACCCGCGAGGAACTTCAGAAGCACATTTGGCCCGCGGATACGTTTGTGGATTTTGACCAAGGGCTGAACAACGCGGTCAAAAAACTGCGGGAAGCCCTGAGCGATGATGCCGCCAACCCTCGATTCGTAGAAACCCTCGCCAAACGCGGATACCGCTTCATTGCGCCCGTGATTCCTGTGGACGGAAGCGATGGAGCGCTGAGAGCGAGTGGTGTCGCAGCCCCGGCGACAGGTCAGGTTGGTCCGGGCGCAGCAGGCAAGGTGGAGGCATCTTCAAAAGGCCGCAGGCTCATGGCGGTCTGGGTCACCTCGATTGCCAGCGTCCTGGCGCTGGCGGCATTTGCCGGGTGGATGTTCTTCGGCAGGCCGGTGCTCTATTTTCACGAGCGCGATTCCATCCTGGTTGCCGACTTTGAGAATCACACCGGAGATCCGCGATTCGATGACGCGCTGCTCACCGCCTTCAGCGTGAGTCTCGAACAGTCGCGCTACGCCAATGTCGTCCCGCGGGGCCGCGTGGAAGCAGCGCTCCAGCGAATGGGCAAGTCCCCCAGGGAGCACGTTTCCGGTGAGATGGCCCGCGAGATCAGCCAGAGGGAGGGCATCCGCGGAGTCATCGCTGCAAGCATCACGCGGACCGGCCAGCAGTATGCGCTTACCGCGCAGCTCATCGACCCCGGCAACGGGGTGGCCGTGCGCTCGTACAGCGAGCGCGCGCAAGGCGAAGACCAGGTTCTCGATGCCCTGGATAAAATCGCCGCGAAAATTCGCGCAGACCTGGGTGAGTCTCTGTACCAGATCCGGCGCGCGGACCGCCCCCTGCCACAGGTGACCACGAGTTCGCTGACCGCGCTGAAGCACTACACCGACGGTCAGTCCCTCTGGCGCGGAGCCAAGTTCAAGGAAGCGGTCGTGGAATGGCGCGCCGCGACCGCTCTGGACGCGGACTTTGCCATGGCCCATGCCGCGCTGGGGCACGCCTACTGCAGCAACGTGCTGGACTACCAGCGCGAGCGCGGCGCGGCGGAATACCAGAAGGCCCTTTCCCTCTCNCGCGCGGGCCACGGATCGCGAGCGCCGCATGATCGAGGTCTCGTACGCGGGAAGCATGGGCCACGTCGAGGATGCGGACCGGCTGTACAGGCTTTATTTGAGCGATTATTCCGACGATTGGCAAATGCGCTGGAACTACGGGCGGCTGCTGCGTATGCACGGACGGGTGGAGGAGGCCATCCAGCAATACCAGGAGGTCCTGCGCATCGCCCCCAACGATGGCGGCGCCTACATCGATTTTGCGACCTTGAACAAAATGTCGGGAAGGCCGACGGAGGCTGTTGCGGCATACACAAAAGCCTTCAGCCTCGATCCGGCACGCCTGGAGGTCAGCAGCATTAATCGCGAATATGGCTTTGCGTTGATCGCGAATGGCGAGGAAGCCAAAGCGGAGCAGGTGTTCGTCAGTTATGCTGCGGACCCTGTGCACCGCGCCAGTGGGCTGGATTCACTGGGGCTCCTGGACTTGATGCACGGGCGCTACTCCAGGGCCCGGAAGCGCTTCGAGGAAGGTCTTTCCCTCGCAGAGCAGCAGCGCGACGCCTTCCTTGTGGCGCGCAATCATTTTCTCCTCTCGGTGCAAGCCGCCGGTGAATCGGACAGGCCGAGAGAGAGCAAGGAACTGGACGCCGCATTGTCGGATTTCGGAAACCTCGGTCCGAAGGTCGAATACGGCTC
>OCOJ01776201.1_pt1 | contig 13051 bp, 10 predicted proteins | sample 1539251 | NCBI WGS metagenome assembly OCOJ01 (sample SAMN01911457, study PRJEB22624) | soil metagenome | biome: Soil | place: Malaysia | collected 2012-04-30 | depth RA_metagenome m
TTCGTGGTATCCCTCGGGCTCAAGAGGGGAATCAGCCAGAGTGAAGTGGACGAGCTGGCGTCGGGGTTCAGGGACGCCGAGAAGGAGTGGGGGGTCCTCCTTGTGGGTGGGGACACTAACGAGGCCAAAGAGCTCGTCATAGATTGTGCCATGGTCGGATTTGCCGTGGGGGTCGTCCCCCGGGGGGGCGCCAGGCCCGGGGACGCGCTGGTCGTGACCGGGGCCTTCGGGTTCCCATCTGCGGGGCTGAAGATCCTGAAGGAGTCGGCGTCTGCAAGGCCGAGGTTCGGGCAGAAGGCGAGGTGCAGCGTGCTCTACCCGACCCCCAGCCTCGAGATCGGGATGGCGCTCTCCCCCTACCTGTCCTCGGCCATGGATTCGAGCGACGGGCTCGCCAGGAGCCTGCACACACTCGCGCGTGCGAGCCGTGTCGGATTCGAGGTGACGGCCCTGCCCGCAGCCGTCGGGTTGGCGGAGTTCGCCGCAGCCAACAGGCTGAGCGTGGAGGAGTTGGTCCTTGACGGAGGGGAAGAGTATGTCATCGTCGGGACTGTCCCGAAATCCAAGGTGAAGGGGGCGAAGGCTGCGGTACGTAGGGCTGGTGGCGAGCTGCTCGATATCGGAAGGGCTACGTCGGATGCAGGGCAGGTGACGCTTGGGAGGGGAAAGACCCGAAGGCCCATCAGGGACGCCGGGTGGACGCACCTACGCTGAGGCAGCCTTCACAGTTTTCTCGAACTTCTTGACCAGCTGGTCTGCGGCTTCCTGGCTGTCCGCCTCTCCGAAGATCCGTATGATTGGCTCGGTGCCAGAGGGCCTGATGAGGACCCACGAGTGCTCCCCGTTCCAGAGCTTGATGCCGTCGGTGCGCTCCACCTCCCCCTTCGCCTGGCGCTCCACGGCCCGCATCACCACCTCGACGCCCTTGCGCCCGACCTCGACCTTCGTCTTCGCCTGGTAGTAGCGGGGGACGACGAAGGAGAGAGCCTTGGAGAAGGACATGCCACGACCAGCGAGGCACTCAAGCATCAGGGCAGTGGTCATGCCGCCGTCCCGAACAGCGATGTGGGGCTGGTAGATGCACCCCCCGTTCTCCTCGAAGCCGAAGACAGCCCCCCTTTCCAGTATCGCCCGGGCTATCTCGACGCTCCCGACCCTAGTACGGAGCACCTTCGCGCCGTGCTTCTTGGCCACCGCCTCGATGGCCTGGCTGGAGGCCACGGACGTGACCACGGTGCCGCCCCTGTGCCTGCCGAGGACGAAGTCGGCCACGAAGCACCCGCTCTGGTCCCCCCAGAGCACCCTGCCGTTCTCGTCGCAGAATATGGACCTGTCACCGTCCCCGTCGTAGGCGACGCCGAGGTCTGCGCCGACGGACTTCACCGCCGCTGAGAGGTCCTTCAGCGTGTCGGGGGTCGGTTCCGGGCCCCTGCCGGGGAAGTTCCCGTCGACCACGGAGTTGATCGTGATGAGCTTGCACCCAAGGGACTCCACGATGTAGGGAGCCGCGACGGACTGGGCCCCGTTGCCCAGGTCCATCACGACGGTGAACTTCCTTTCAGCGATCGCCTTCGCGTTCACCTTGGAGAGTATCCCGCTTACGTAGTTCCGCACCACCGAAGGCTCCTGGCGCGCCACGCCGATGGACTTCCAGTCGGCCTTGGTCTGGGACCTGTCGAAGTAGATCTTCTCTATCCTCTGCTCGTCCAGGTGGGGCACCTCTACCCCGTCGGAGCTGGAGACCTTCAGGCCGTTGTAGTGCGGAGGGTTGTGGGACGCGGTGACCATCACGCCGCCCTTGAAGCCCATGGTCTTGACGCCGTACTGGAGCGCAGGGGTGGGCACCAGTCCCGCCTCTGCGACGTCCCTGCCGGAGCTCAGCAGCCCGGCGACTGCGGCGTTGGCTATGGCCGGGCTGGAGAGGCGGCCGTCCTGTCCGAGGAGCACTTCGCCGCTGCCGAAGTAGGTGCCTATGGCCTCGGAGAGGCTGATGACGAAGTCGAGGTCGTGAGAAACACCCGGGACGAACCTCACGCCGTTGGTGCCGAAGAGCCGCTGCTGGGGTGCGGCCAAGGGCCGACGATACTGGTCGGACGGGATAAAACCTTCCGATTTTTGGCCCTCTCATGGGAGCCCCCTAATCTGACTCGGCAAACGCTTATGTCAATACATGGGGCGACGGGCTCTGGGCCCGTAGCGCAGTACGGATAGCGCGGCAGAGCTTGGCGCCGACCCTTCTAAGCTGTAGGTCGTGCGTTCAAATCGCACCGGGCCCGCGTTCGAATCCTACTTGCGAGCCCTGCCGTCCAGGAATCTGTAGAATCGGACTTTGAGGAAGTCCTGGACGACGAACCAGGCGAGGGCATATCCCCACACCAGGAAGGCTAGGTTCCATCCGATCGCCGGGAGGAGGATGCCGTACACCGTTATCGCTGTCGCGACCACCTTGGTCAGGACGATGGCTGCGAAAAGAGACTTCCCTGGCCTTATCGACCAGAAAGGCCCCTTCGTCCGGGCGACGAATAGTGTGAGGTGGCCCGCGACGGCAAGCTTGAGGAGAATGAAGGACTGAATCAGCGCTGTGCTCAGATGGAGGACGTCGAGGCCGATGTAGAGGAGAATGAAGGACGAGACTACACCGATGGCGCCAAGGAAGGTGGACACGCTCAGGAGGGTGCGCATGTCCCACCTTTCGGGCTCTGAAGAGTACTTCACGTTGTCGTAGGCAATGGTGATGATTGGCATGTCGTTGAGGAGGGCGAGCAGCACTATCATCAGGGCAGTCACGGGGTAGAACTGGAATGCGATTATCGAAAGGGTGATGAAGGCAAGCACGCGGATGGTCTCTGTAATGCGGTAGGTCGCGTAGTTGGTCATCCGTTGGAATATCTTCCGGCTCTCCTTGACCGCGTCGATGATCACCGAGAGCCCCGGGCTGGTGAGCACTACATCGGCTGCCGACTTCGCGGCGTCCGTCGCCCCTGCGACCGCAATCCCTGCGTCCGCCTTCTTGAGTGCGGGGGCGTCATTGACCCCGTCCCCCGTCATGCAGACGATGTGCCCCTTCTTCTGAAGCAGGTCGACTATGCGGTACTTGTGTTCAGGAAACACCTCCGCAAAGCCATCTGCGCTCTCCACGGTCGACTCGGCCTCGGCGTCCGGCTGGTCCAGAAAGGACGCCGGGGTCGCTATGTTCGTGCTTAGGCCGACCAGGCTCGAGACCTCCTTCGCGATGGCCGCGTGGTCTCCTGTTACCATCTTCACCTTCATCCCCATCGACTCCGCAGTCGCGATGGTGGCGGCTGAGTCTTCACGGGGAGGGTCGTAGAGGGCGATGAGCCCGGCGTACTTCCAATTCCCGCCGTCTGTCCTGGCGACTCCAAGCGAACGGAACCCCTTGGAGGCGAAGTCTTCCACAGCACCGTCCACCTCTCCCTTCAGGCTGTCGTCTGCCCGGACCAGCTCCAGGATAGATTGGGGCGCGCCCTTGGCGACCCGGAAGGCCTGGTTGGAGCCCCCGCTCACCTCCGCCTCGGTCCGCTTTGAAACGGGGTCGAAGGGCTTGAAGCTCTGAATCACGTAGGGGGCCAGGTTTGCTCCCTCGACCCCCTTGGCCCTCGCGATGACCGTGTCGTCTATTGGGTCCTTGTCCTCCTCCCGGGAGGCGAGCGCCGCGAAGAGGAGGACGTCGTCCTGTTTGAAGCCAGCCAGCGGCCTGACCTCCCCGACGGTGAGCTCGTTCTTGGTGATGGTCCCAGTCTTGTCAGCACAGAGTACGTCCACCCCGGCCATCTCCTCGATGGCGACGAGCTTGCTTACGATTGCCTGTCGCTTCGCGAGAGCCTCCGCGCCCACGGCCATTGAGACGGAAAGGACGGCGGGCATGGCTGCAGGTATCGCCGCGACGATGAGGACCAGCCCGAACTGGAGGAGGTCGAAGGGGGGGAGCTGGCGGTAGAGCCCCACCAGGGTGGTGATGGCTACGAGCGCCACGGCGATCACTATCAGGTAGTCCCCGATCTTCACGATGGCCTTCTGGAAGTGGCTCTTCGTCTCTGCCTCCTCGACGAGTTTGGTGGTCCTGCCGAAGTAGGTCCTCATCCCGGTCGCCACCACCACTCCGTTCATCTCCCCTTGGCGCACGATCGAGGAGGCGTACACCTGGTCTCCCTGATGCTTCTCGACCGGGAGGGACTCTCCAGTTAGTGCTGACTGGTCGACAAGTAGGTACTCGCCTTCGACCAGTTGGGCGTCGGCAGGGACGATGTTCCCCAGCCGCAGCCTGGTCATGTCGCCCGGGACCAGCTCAGCCGCAGAGACGTCCGTCCACTTCTTGTCTCTGAGTACGGTCGCCCTCAGGGCCAGCCTCTTCTTCAGTAGCTCTATGGCGTTCCCAGCCTTGTTCTCCTGCCAGAATCCGACCACGGCGTTCACGGCCAGCAGGACAGCGATTATTGCGAGGTCGTCCCAGTGCTGAATGACGGCGGAGATGGCTGCCGCGGCCTCAATCATCCATGGGATGGGGCCCCAGAAGTACCTGAGGAAGGCTACGAGCCGGGATTGCTTCTTCTCGGCGATCTCGTTGCGCCCGAACTCTTGGAGCCTACTGGCAGCCTCCGAGGAGGTGAGGCCATCGGGGCTCGTCGACAACTTCTGGAATAGGTCGGCAGGAGGGACACCCTTCGAGGCAGAGTCGTCCGCCAATCCGCTGTCGCCGTGGCCCCTCTGATGCCCTAGGCGGGCTCCCCGCTGCCCGCCAACCCTGCCTTCGCGCTATCGAGCTTTGGATACTTCATGTCCAGCCCCTCCAGGACCTTCACTATTGCCTGGGAGACCACTAGGTCCCTGAACCAGGGGTGATTGGAGGGGACGACATACCACGGGGCCCACTTGGTGCTTGTCCTAGCCAGGGCGTCCTCGTAAGCCCTGGTGTATTCCTTCCAGTAGGACCTCTCGTTGTAGTCGAGGTAGCTGAACTTCCAGTGCTTCGTCGGGTCGTCCAGCCTGTCTTGGAACCGCTTGGCCTGGGTCTTCTTGTCGATGTGAAGGAAGAACTTCAGGATGGTGGTCCCTTCTTCGGTCAGCATCCGCTCGAAGTCGGAGATCTGCTTGTACCTCTTGCTCCACACCTCCTCTGGGACGAGGTTGTGGACCCGTTCGACGAGAACGCTCTCGTAGTGGCTCCGGTTGAAGATGACGATCTCTCCCCTCCCTGGAACTTGCCTGTGGGCGCGCCAGAGGTAGTCGTGATCGAGCTCCTCCACGGATGGCTTTCCGAAGTGGGCGACCCTGACTCCCTGCGGGTTGACCCCCTCGAACACCCTCCGTATGGTCCCGTCCTTGCCTGAGGAGTCCATGCCCTGGAGGACGACGAGCATCATGTGCTTGTGCTCTGCGTACAGCAGCTCCTGTAGCGGATCGAGCCTCTTGACGAGGGAGCTGATGGCCTTCTCGGCGTCGCCCTTGGAACCTTTGAAGCCAGACGTGTCACCCGGGTCCCACCTGCCTAGGCTCGCCCCGGACGCCTCCTTGACAAGGTACCGCTTCAGGTGCACCTCGGAGGCCATGGAGACCCGTTCCCGCAGACTGGGCTATAGCGATTTCGAGGCGCCGGGGTGAGAGTCAGTGGACGCGGTACCCGTCGTTCAGTGCCTCGGTGAAGGTCCTGAACGTCTCCTTCCGACGCCTGAGCGTCAAGAAGGCCCCGGTGGTGGCGACGATGTTGGTCAGGATTATGACGTAGGTCACGATGTTGAGGAACAGGTCAGAAAGGGGGAGCGCGAGGTTCACAGCGACTATCGCCAGGGTCGCGGGGACGAGTCCCTGCGCACACATGAGCACGATTACGTTCCTGTCGGCAGAGAGCTCCGAATGCCGGGTAGACAGACCCGTCACCCCATATCTGAAGACGAGAAGTATCGAGACGACCAGGATGCCCACGGGGAGGTTGTAGACGATGTTTGAGCGATCAATCTCGAAGGTGAGGCCCAGGAAGACGAAGAACAGGGTCTCCATGAGGAAGGACACCTCTTCCTGGAAGACCCCGAGGCGCTGTCGTAGGACATCCATGTTCAGCTGCCTCTTTGAGATATAGTTGAGGAGCTGGTAGTTCCCAAGGATGATCCCGAATATGAGGACTGAAAGCTCACCGCTTCCCCCCAGGTTGGAGCTCAAAGCGTAGGTCACGAACACGAGGCCGAGAGTCAGCACGTAGGTGTACTTCTGCTTCTGGTAGTGGTCGAGGACGAAGACCCAGATGATGGAAAGGACCGCTCCAAGCACGATGCCGACGGAGAAGTTGGACGCGATGTCTGTCAGCGCGACCAGAATGTTCCCAGTCCCCGTTTCGTACACACCCACGAAGGCGAAGAACAGGACTATGGAGAAAATTGAGTTCATGACTGACTCCAATGTCAGGAACGCGACAGTCACGTCCGAGAGCTTCAGCGACCTTGAGAGGGGGATCACTACGGCCGCTGTCGTCTCTCCCCCGACCATGGATGAGAAAATCAACGCCTGCAGGAGGTCCCACCTCAGAACGAGAGATGTTACGACCCCTATGGCAAGGGTGCTCCCGAGGACATATGCAGTCACTTGGACGAAAGCCCTCCCGCCTCCCTTGAGAGCCGCACTTGCCTTCGTGTCCATGCCGCCGTAGAACAGGACCATGAGCAGAGTAAGCTCGGCGAACACGCCGAGCGCCGGGAGGAGTGATTCCCTGGGGAAGATGCCGAGCACAGGCCCCATGAGTATCCCCATTAGGATGAGGAAGACGAAGATGGGGACGCCTGTCTTCTTGAAGAACTGGTCTCCTGCGAAGCCTACGACTATGATGCCTGCAACGACGGAGAAAATGAGAACTGTGCTGGTCAACCTACACGCCGGAGCATTCTGCGCGAAACTTAAATCCTTGAGAGTGGATTTCGAAACCCGTAAAATCGTCTCCTGTACCGCGGCCCCCTACGAACGAACCCACTGTACTTCATACTGTCAGGGACAGGAGGATAAAACGGCGGTCCAGGACCATGGGGTTCCTCTTCTACCAGTCAATGTACGCACCAGCCTTCCTCCTGAAGGCCATCTACAGGCAGCTGATCATCCTCGTGGCCATGTTCGGACTTGGAGCGTGGATCTTCATGTACTACGAAGGGCTCTCCTTCCTCGACGCCCTCTTCGCTTCGGTCTCCACCATTACGACCATTGGCCTCTACGTTCCCCATAACGGCAACCTCGGCGCGATACCAACAAACGAGGTAATCCTACTGATCATCATGATCATAGTCTCGGTTGGGGCGGCCGCCTCGCTATTGCAGGCGACCGTGAACGCAGTGGTTAACGGGGACCTCGCCAGAGGGGAGGCTGAGAGGAGCCTCATCAAGAGGATGAAGAACCATGTGATTGTGTTCGGCTACGCGCACCTCGGGCGCTATGTGGCGGACAAGCTTGGAGAGCTGGGCATTGATTACGTCGTCGTCACCCACGACCCGGCCATCTACGAGTCGCTGATGAAGAAGAAGGTCTTGGCGGTCCTCCAGCACGAGAACAGGCCGATTGTCGCCCTGAAGGAGGCGGGCATCGAGACGGCCACGACCCTGATCGCAGCCCACGAGAAGGATCCCGAGAACATGCTCATCATACTTAGCGCCCGGAGGCTGAAGCCAGAGATCAGGATAATCGCGGTGGTCCACGACGAGCAGCTCGTGGACACTGCCAGGAACGCAGGCGCTGACGTCACCATACCTTCGTCCGTTTCGGTGGGGCACCTTCTGGCTCTGTCCGCGGTCACCAGGGACCTGGTGGGCATAGTCTTCTCTGAGAAGGTGGGGACCAAGGAGATTGCCCAGTTCTCAGTATTCAAGTCGTCCAGGCTCGTTGGGAAGAAGCTGCAGGAGCTTGCCCAGTTCGCCCATGTGATAGGCATAGTGCGGAAGGGGGAGCTGATTCAGAACGTGTTCGACCCCGAGCTCAGGGTAAGAGAGGACGACACGCTCCTTGTCTTCGGAGACCCCGCGGGGCTCCACGAGCTCGAGAAAGAAGCAGAAGCCCTGTAGATCCGGCGGAGACGGCCACTGGTTCAGGGCACTTTAGGGACATTTTTGATTAATCTGATGCCGCCTCAAGACAAGCGTGAACCCCCATCGTGCTCCCGGATGGGATGGACCGGGACCTTTGTGAGAGAGTTCCTAGCCGAGCTTGACGAGGCTGGAGACCTGGCCCACGTTGGACGAGAGGTGTCGACGAGGTACGAGGTCGCCGCACTGACGAGCAGGCTCGACGGGAAGCCTCTCCTATTCGAGAAGGTGAGGGAGGCTGAAGGCTACAGGATTGCGACGGGGATATGTGGCACCAGACCGCTCCTGGCTAGGGCCCTCGGGCTGGAACAAGGCGCCCTCCTTCCCAAGATTCTCGACGGAATAGAGAACCCCAAGCCATTCCGAACCGTGAACCGCGGTCCATGCCAGGAGGTGGTGGAAGAGGGGGTCGACCTGTACAGGCTCCCCATCCTTAGGCACTGCGAGAAGGACGGCGGGCCCTATGTCACCGCAGGGATAGCGGTGGCCCACGATAGGGAGTATGGGTTCAACGCGAGCTACCACAGGCTGATGCTGATTGGTAAGGACAGGGTGGCCGCAAGGATACTCCCCCGCCACCTGGACGAGTTCATACGCAGAGGGAACCGCGAAGTGGGGATCTCGATAGGGAACCACCCCGCGTTCCTCTTCGCCTCTGCAGTTTCCTGCGAGATCGGCAAGAGCGAGCTTGCCATCGCGAACGCGCTGAAGGAGATTAGTTTCGTGAAGTGCCTGACTAACGGCTCCCTGGTGCCGGCAGACTGCGAAATCGTCCTCGAGGGGACCGTCACAGACGAGATGGTCGACGAGGGCCCCTTCCCTGACATAGTGGGCTCCTATGACATCGTCAGAAAGCAGCGGGTGATCAGGATCAAGAGGGTGACTCACAGGAAGGACCCGATCTACCAGGCCATCCTCCCTGGGGGCGTCGAGCACATGTTCCTGATGGGTACACCAAGGGAGGCTACAATGTTCAGGGAGGTCAGCAGAGTCTGCGAATGCCTGGACGTCCGCCTAACCGCTGGCGGTTCCTCCTGGCTCCACGGCGTCGTGAAAATCAGGAAGAGGAAGGAAGAGGACCCGAGGAACGCCCTGGACGCAGCCTTCAGGGGGCACCCTAGCCTCAAGCAGGCCGTGGTCGTCGACGAGGACATCGACATCGAGGACCCGAACGCAGTGGAGTGGGCCATAGCCACCAGGACCCAGATGGACAAGGACCTCACCCTGAAGCCCGGGGAGTTGGGGTCGTCCCTCGACCCGTCGGCCGACCAGGTCACCAGGAAGACCTGCAAGGTGGCCGTGGACGCGACCATTCCTTTCGGTGGAAAGAGGGACGGCTTCCTGAAGTCGGTGATTCCGGGAGCCGACAAGGTCAGGGTGGAAGACTACCTGGTGTAAGCCCCGTTGCACCTAACAAGAGAAGAGGAGGGGATGCTCGCCGGGGAGCAGGGAGTTGCGACCCAGAAGGCTATGCAGATACTTGTGGCCCTCGGCAAGATCTACGACGCGGAGCGGCTGGTCAGGGTCTCGAGCGTTCAGGTCTCGGGAGTCTCCTACAAGAACCTCGGGGACGCAGGGCTCGAGTTCCTGAGCGAGCTGGCCAGGGACGGCAGGGCGCGGGTGAAGACGACGCTCAACCCGGCGGGCATGAGCCTGACCGACTGGAGGTCTCAGGGGATAGAGAGGGGGTTCGCAGAGAAGCAGCTGCAGGTGATAGACGCCTACGCGAAGCTCGGGGTCGAGATCTCCTGCACGTGCACGCCTTACCTGGCGGGGAACGAGCCGGGCCTCGGCCAGCACATTGCCTGGGGGGAGAGCTCGGCAGTTGCCTACGCCAATTCTGTCCTCGGGGCAAGGACGAACCGCGAGGGAGGCCCGAGCGCCTTGGCGGCCAGTCTCACGGGTCGGACGCCGCTCTATGGGCTGCACGTCGCTGAGAACAGGGTGCCCACAGTCGCGGTGGACGTCGAAGCGCAGCTCAGGTTGCCGGAAGACTTCTCAGCCATGGGGTACCACGTCGGCAAGGCCGTGAAGGACGGCATACCAGTCTTCAGGGGTGTCGGACGAGCCAGCCTTGAGGACCTCAAGACCCTGTCGGCGGCTCTGGCGAGCTCGGGTGGGATTGCCATGTTCCACATCGAAGGACTGACCCCGGAGTGTAATCTCGCACCAAGGAGCCTCGAGACTCTCACTTTCTCCAGGAAGGAGCTGGCGGAGACCAGCTCCCTGTTGAACGACGATGGAGCGCCAGACTTCGTCTCCGTCGGATGCCCTCACTGTTCTCTGGCGGAGCTGTCTACCCTGGCCCAGCTCCTCGAAGGGCGCCAGGTGAGGCGGGAGTTCTGGGTCTGCTGCAGCCGGGAGGTCAAACGCCAGGGGGACGAGGCGGGGTACTCCAGGCTGATCGAGAAGAGCGGCGCCAAGTTCGCCCTGGACACCTGCATGGTGGTGGCGCCCGTCGAAGAGCTCGGATACAGAGTGGTGGCCACCAACTCTGCGAAGGCCTGCCACTACCTGAGGAACGCAGGCCTCAAGGTCAGGTTCATGCCCCTGGAGGAGTGCGTGATGGAGGCGACGAGGAGCGAATGAAGCTGACAGGCAGGGCCATCTTCGAAGGTAAGGCCGAGGGAAGGGCACTGGTCTCCTCCTCACCCATGTCGTTCTACGGAGGGGTGAACCCGGACACAGGAGTGGTTGTGGAGCGGGGGAGCGAGCTAGCCGGCCAGTCGGTCAAGGGGAGGGTGCTGGTGTTCCCCCATGGGAAGGGATCGACCGTCGGCTCGTATGTGCTCTACAGGCTCGCGAAGAATGGGGTGGCCCCATGCGCGATTCTCAATGCGAAGTGCGAGACCATCGTCGCCGTCGGGGCAATCATTTCCGAGATTCCATGCGTGGACATGATCGACGTAAGCAAGGTCAAGCCGGACGCCGAGGTAAAGGTGGACGGCGCCACGGTGGAATTCTAGGTCAGGTCGTCACCCGGGCGGGCCGGCCTTTTCCTCGGGCCGTCCCACCTCCTGGTGAGGCCGTGCTGGACTCCCAGCACGTCGAGGGCCTTCCCCACAACTTGGTCGACCAGATTCGCGACCGTCTTGGGCCTGTGGTAGAAGGCTGGCATGGCGGGGAGGACCACGGCCCCCGCCCGGGTCACCGTGGCCATGTTCTCGATGTGAATCAGAGAGAGGGGGGTTTCTCTGACTACGAGGACAAGCCTTCGCCTCTCCTTGAGGGTCACATCTGCTGCCCTGAGGAGGAGGTTGTCGGAATAGCCGCTGGCGACGCCCGCCAGGGTCTTCATGCTGCAGGGGATGACGAGCATGCCGTCGGTCTGGAAGGACCCGCTCGCAATCTTCGAGGTGACGTCGTCGAGCCTGTGAGTCGCGGAAGCGAGCCGGACGACGTCCGCCTTCTTGAAGTCCGTCTCCAGGCGGATGGTCTCCAGGGCCGCGTTAGTGATTACGAGGTGCGTTTCCGCCCCGAGCTCGCGCAGCACCTGCAGTGCCCGTATGCCGTAGATGGCGCCGCTGGCGCCTGAGATGCCGATTATGAAGCGCACAGGGGGCGAGAGCTTCGGGGCCGACTTAAGAGGAGTTCCTAAACCGGGTCTGGCCCGCGCTGTCGGCTACTTCCAGGTGGCGATGGCCACTGCTATCAGCATCATAGCCCCGCCGACCAGGACCGAGACCGTGACCGCCTCGCCCAGAAGGAGGGCGCCCCCGACCACGCTCACCACCGGGATGAGGTAGAGCTGGATGGAGAGCCTGGTGACCGCCCCCCGGCTGACCAGAGTGTAGAACATCAGGTATCCGAACACTGTGCTGAGCAGGCTGAGGTAAAGGACGCTGGCCCATCCGAGGAACGACAGGGACTCGGTCTGAGTGAGGAACGTCTGCGAGAGGAGAGGGAGCATCATGACGGTGCCGATGAGCCCTGCCATTATCGTCGTCGAAGCCGAGCCGTACTTGTGCACCAGAGGCTTGCCGGCCACTGTGAACAGCCCGTAGCAGAAGGCCGTGATGAGCGCCTCGATTATCCCCCCGTATGAGGAAAGGTCGTTGAATGAAATCGAACCTGAGGACAGCACGATGGTTCCCGCCATGGCCAGGACCAGCCCTATCAGGACCTTTTTCCCCGCCTTTTCGTTCAGGAGGAAGAAGGACAGGAGGGCGATGAAGATCGGCCCGATCGAAGTCAGGAGCGCCGAAAGGCCCGCAGAGAGCGTCGTCTCCGCATAGTAGAGGGAGATGTGATAGCCCGCCACGTTTGCCAGAGCCACGACCAGAAGCCTGGGGATGTCCCTCCGTTCGAACTTGGTCTTGGGCCTGCCGATGATCGGGAGGAGGATGAGAAACGGGACGCTCGCGACGAGCCAGCGGAGCAGGGCCAGGTTGATGGGGGCGAGCTCAGTGACGACCTGCTTGATGGCCACAAACGCGAGACCCCATATTATGCTGAGTACGAAAAGCCCGGAGTACGCCGTGAGGCTCTTCCTGAGTTGCGGCATTGTTTTTCAGTTGCCCACCGAGGAGGCCAGTGCCCGCTCTTTCGAGAGCAGGGTTTTCTTGCGTCCTATCCCCAACCCGTACCCTCCGAGACTCCCGTCTTTTCTAATTACCCTGTGGCAGGGGATGATCAGCGGGACCGGGTTGGAGGCGCAGGCGTTGGCGACTGCCCGGACCGCCTTCGGCTCCCCGATGATGCGTGCCACGTCGCTGTAGGACCTCGTCTCGCCCATGGGGATGTCGCGCAGGGCCATCCACACCTTCAATTGGAAGTCTGTGCCCCTTACGTCGATCGGAAGCTTCACCTGCTGTCCCCTCAGGTGGTCGTTCAGAGCGCCAAGGAACCGCCTGGCCCGCTGGCCCCTGGCAAGTTGGGCCCTTGGGAATTCCTTTCTGAGCGAGTGCAAGAGCTCGTCGTCGTTCCTGCCTGCCTTGACGGAGCAGACTCCGTGCTCGGTGGCAGCGACCAGGACCCGG
>OCOJ01039241.1_pt6 | contig 13039 bp, 17 predicted proteins | sample 1539251 | NCBI WGS metagenome assembly OCOJ01 (sample SAMN01911457, study PRJEB22624) | soil metagenome | biome: Soil | place: Malaysia | collected 2012-04-30 | depth RA_metagenome m
GAGCAGAATGCTTTGATCACTCCTAATCCGCGTCCGGCCGTCGTTAGTTGGGGAATTCGGTTCATCTCAATAACTCTAGCGCGTATTATGTCGCCGGCCTTACACACGTCGGACATGTCGCGTTCGTATCGTGGACTGGAGGAGGATATGTGTAGCATGGCCGTAAATGGAACCTCTATCGCTTTGTCATTGATTTTCCAAATGTTTACCGTAGCATTCTTCTCTGACGTATGAACGACGGACGCGATTACCGTCGTGCCTTCTTTTGGAAGGACAGCGACTCTCGTCGTCGCTACAACCGTCACCCTCTTGTTCTTGAGGTCGATTCGCGCGTTACCCGTGAAGTTAGCATATATCGTCCCATCTTTCTCGTACGTGCCGGCCCCCGGGAGGTACTGTTCTATAACTCCCAACTTGTCGCCCGGCAGTACGCGTTGAAGTAATTCGCTTTGTGTCTTACTCATTCTTCCTCAACCTGACTTCGAAACCACTCCCTGAACGCTGCGAATAAGTCAACTTATTCGGGTGAGATTCCGTCGGTGATTTCCTCAGATTCAGGGGATCGGTATTTGCGCCCACTATATAAGCACCAATTTCGAACAGCTTTTCCCCGTGTCCAAGAACTCACCAAATGGAACGTTGAGCTGGGCTAAACGGGGAAGTTAACGTTACCGCTAAACGCAATCCGCCCTCGGTACCTCTCAGGTGAGCGGTAGTTGCTGGATCCAGCAGGCGAGTTTTCGGGCGCGCCAAAAACCTCTATTTCGTGACTCTAATCGCGTCTATCTCAACNGCGTCTATCTCAACCGATCTTTTTGGTTTCCGATGGAAGTCGAACTGGTGAGGAATCTCAATTCCTGTTGTTGTGATTAGTTCGCACTTGAACCCACGTTCGCGCAGCCATTTCATTAGAAACTCTCGGGTAGACGATTTGTGGATGCTATAGACGACGGTTCCTAGTTTGAGAGCCGAATCAAGGAAACGCAGGTCGGCGTGCGCTTTCTTTGTACCGAAAGGTGGGTTCATCAGCACCGTGTCTACTGACCCGCAAATGACTCCAATGTCTCCGAGGACGAAGTCGACATCTCCATGAATTGATTTACAGGCGGCAGAGGCCAACTTGAGGCTCGGCAGGTCGACATCAACACCAGCAATATATCCGGCTCCGAGAACCGAGGCGCCTACTGCGAGTCTGCCAGTGCCCGTTCCCAGGTCTACGACACGTTTGCCTTGAATATCATCGTGAACGTAGCATGCCGTGAAAAGGATTTCAGCCGCAAGGTCGGCCGGGGTCGTGTATTGCTCTAAAGCGACCTTAGGATGTGGATGATGGCCGATCTTCTGCAGTCTGATTGCCAAGTCATGTTTCCGAATCTGTATGGGCCGCGCTGACAACGGATCCTGCCTAATGCCATTCTTCTAGTGTCATGCCTTTCGTGTAATCTTCCCAGCTCTTCTTGCCCAGAGCAATCATGAGCTCCTCAGGGTTCAAGATGGGTTTCCTGTATCGTTCTTGGTCATCCGTGCTGATCCGTGGACAGGATACTTCCACGTAACTCTCTAGGTCCAAGAATGATTCTAGAGTCTCAGGGATCACTTCCGTGGCACATATCAAAATCGCAGATTGTCCATTCTCCTTGAGCAGCTGCTTGAGGCGACGGGCTAAGGATATGTTCATCTGGCTGCTCTTCATGCCGACAATGATGCCGACGCGTTTTGTTTCCCTAAACCTCTCGATGTTTGCCCATCTGATTCGCAGGAGTTGCCTGCAGGCCTCAGTCATATCCCGCGCCGTTCGTTCAAATGGATCGACTACGATGGTTCGCTTTCCAGTGGCTAACGGTATACCTACTGCATGAAAGTCGCCCCCACTTAATACAACAATGGCATCTACTTTGTCGGCGATCGCGCGGACGCTTCCATAATCACAGCCAAGAACTTGACCAGGGTATCGCAACCAGCCCGAGGCTCTTCCGATGAGTACTTCCTTGCCGTTCCTTTCGAGTATCTCTTTGGCTGCATCTAGCTGGTGGATGTGCTGGATGTTGGACGCGAGGCCGATCGTATGCTCGGAGCTCAGCATCCTTACGGCCTGTTCAATCAGGGCGTCTATAGGCGCGTCGGATCGTGCTTCGACGAAGAGGACATTCTCCTCCGGAAATTCGCCAGGAATCTCTGCGTGTCCGACGTGTATGAGTAAATCAGCCTCGACATGGGACTTCGGTCCCAGCGCTAGATCGCAGGCTCCATAGCATGGGTCGCCTGATACAAAGACTTCAACTCCTTTCCGGTCTTCGAGAAGTTTGGCAAGTCGGAATCCGAGCGGTTTTAGGCCTTCGGGCAATTGCAGAAGGACACGTTTCGATCCGCGTCGCGTTATCTCCTCGAGGATTCTATCTTCTTCTATTTGATACATTTCTAAGCAAACATTTAGCCTGCAAATTGCTCAACTTAACCGTTCCTTCGGTGGGGAAGGAAGAGAGATAGAGAATGGAGATTCCTACGAAATTCGTTGACAAGGCGAAGTTCGTTCTAGGAATATTTACGGATGTTGAGACAGAGTATGATTCTCTCTTGCACATCATGACTCTGACATTTGATTCAGGTTGGAGGCGTAAGATGCTATCAAAGATGGATCTTTCAGGCGAAGCCAGGATATTGGACCTGGCGTGCGGAACGGGCCTTGTCACTTTTCAGGTTGCGCGCTCAACACCAACGCCACAGATGGTTGTGGGATTAGACCTGAGTCCTGCCATGTTGAGGATGGCGAAGAGAAATAAATTAAGACACGAGCGTGATTGCCCCGTAGAATTTGTAAGAGCCGCAGGGGAGTTCTTGCCCTTCCGCGACGAACTCTTTGATTATATCACAGTCGGCTTAGCGTTGCGCAACTTTGCAAACAAAGTGGCAGTCTTCCAGGAATCGAAGAGGGTCCTAGGTCCCGCGGGGTGTTTTCTCTCGGTAGATTTTGTGCGCCCTGATAGCTCAAGCGTATGGTCGCTGTACCGCTTTCATATCTTTCATATCCTTCCCAATATGGGACGCTTGGTTTCTTCGCATTGGAAGAGGACGTTGATTTACTTGGCAAACTCGATAACGATTGCGGTTCCACCAGGTGAAGTATGTGGGCTTCTTACCGAGGTTGGTTTTCGTAGCACATTCTTGGACAAGATGAGTTTCGGAATTGTTGCATTGATCGGAGCGCGAAAGTAAGGATTCCATGCGCTGCGCGTCCGTTAGGGGACGAGAACGAACATTACGAATTCTATTGCGGCAACTATCATCGTTGCCAGTAGGGCCATCTTTGAAACCCGCGGCCCGTGTTCGTACCGCCACATGAATGTTGACAGTAGTCCCGTGACGGCCACGACAATTCCTATTACCATTACTATAACTCCCAGCGCGGTTCGATACAGTTGCAGAATCCACACTATGCCATTGACCATGAAAACGAAGATCGCGTCTGTGTAAGTCATCTGANNATCTGATGAAAGTGAGGGCTTAGAAGCGCTTTAATTCTATGATAATGTGGGCCATCCGCTCCGCGGACCTCGTTAAAGGTCAGTTGCTGGAAGATATACCCCCAAGCAACGGTAACGAAGAAGAATAACGTTGGAATGACTAGCAAAATGCGTTCTTCTAAATCCAAGTTTCGTTTTCCCTTCGGTTGTGAACTTACATTCACACCGAAGGTTCTTATCGTTTTTCAGGGCATGCCAATTTCTCTGCTAATCTTGGCGTGAGCTAACTCTTCTCCGTGTCCGCAGATTGTTCAAGATCGAGGAGTTGTTGTTTTCTCTCTTTGCCCCAACGATAGCCATGCAATTTTCCATCCTCCCCAACCACGCGGTGGCAAGGGACGACAAGGGCTACAGGGTTGGTCGCGCAAGCTCTCGCTACGGCTCTCACCGCTTTAGGCTCACCTATGTTCCGTGCGACCTCACTATACGAGGCTGTAGTTCCGTAGGGTATCGATCTAATCTGTCCCCAGACCCGCGCCTGGAATGTGGTTGCTTGGATGTCTAGGGGTAGATTGAGCGCCGGTTCTCTTCCGGAAATGTACTCGGTGATACGTGTTAGCGATTCACGCATTAATTCGTCATTTCGATAAAGGCTGGCGGAAGGGTACTGTTCAGAAAGCGCACTCTCGACTGCTTTCTCGGAGTCTCCCATACAGACTGCGCAGATACCGAATTCTGTGCCGCCAACCAGCACTTTCCCCAGGCGGGAATCGACGATTCCATATCTGATGCTCATTCCCGCTCCTCCGCGGCGCACAGCGCCGGGGCTCATGCCAAAGCCGTAGGAGCCGTTCTCATAGAAACGACTTCTTGAGCTGAAACCCGCGCGGTAGATCGATTTCGTCACTGTTTCCCCGTTGAGCAATGATTGTTTCATTTTCGATAAACGAAGGCCATGAATGTACTGGCGTGGAGAAACGCCTACAATTCTTTTGAACGTTCGTTGCAAGTGGTACGGGCTTACACCTACCTCGGCGCTTAGAGTGGCAAGCGTCAACTTCTTGTCAAGGTTCTTCTCTACAAAATCACGTAATCGCTCAACCATGACCACCTGCACTGGCTTACTGTTCTCGTTAGGTTTGCATTTGCGACATGCACGGAAGCCCGAGAGCTCAGCTTCGGCGGGCGTCGAGAAGAACACTACCTTTTGCATCTTGGGTCGTCTAGCGGGGCAGGAGGGATTACAATAGATTCCAGTTGATCGCACTGCGAATACGAATCTTCCATCACANGGACCGATTCCTGCGCAGTACAGCATTCCATTTCTCAGTGTCCGTCATCAATTCCAAGCGCCCTGTTTGCTCATTGGCCACAGGATTTTCTAAGGTTGAGGCCGGCAAGATTTCTATCTACCTCATCACGATGCGAGTCATTCGCGCTGATTCAGTCCATGTGCGTTCCGCATGTTGGCTGATTTGAAAAGCGTGACTTTGCATGGCGGAATACCACGGCTTCTTGACGCTTAAGCGAATACTGGGCTTCTGGATTGTCAACCTGTCCAGTCTCAGGCCACTAAGGACGGGCTGCTGGAATTTTCCGGAGACCATGCCGAAGCCGCAGATGCGTTTTCGGAGTTTTCCTACGAACAAGGGCTTTCACAACGTCACCCTACCCGTCGGAGAATAAGGGGATTGACTCCGAATCTTGCGCTCAAACCCCATATTCGTCAATCCGATTATTAGGACGAAGCGGTACTCATCTCAAGATCTCTGTGTTCGAAGTAACTGAGCTGTACGAGTATTCCACTCGTGTGCGTCGAAGCTTCGCTGAGAAGCTCGCCGAGTTGCCGTCGGAGGCTCTGTCGAAAAACCGGGAAGCTAGCTTCTATACGATGAAAAACATAATGCTCCACATGATCGACAATGAGGATTGGATAGTCAACTGGGTGATACCGGGTAAGTCGCAAGCCTACGTCCGAAGGAAATGGGAAGAATACGTGGATATTGCGGCTGTCTTGCAGCATCTAAATGAAGTGGAAAAGGGGACCCGTACTTACCTGGAGACCCTGGCTCGGGACGACATGAGTCGACAGGTTGACTTCGTCCTCTCCTCGGGACGAACGTTCAGTCTTTCAGTTGAAGAGTGCTTATTCCAATCGTTTACGGAACAGCTGTACCATCTTGGCGAGCTTATCGCACTATTATGGCAGGATAACGTTGAGCCNNNNCGAAGATGCAATGGTTCTGGAACAACCCAAGATCGGCATCTACGGGAACGTAACTAGAGTTCCGGTTAAGCCGCCGGAACAGGCACGGCAAGCGTCTCTTGGGAAATGACGCAAGCGACAGGTAGTTTCGTTGATCCGACTCGGAGAGCGCGTTTAGCGGTTTCGACTGCGTTGCTGTTTACGTAAATGTCCAAGATCGATTGTCCTGTCTTAATCCTAGCCGCTCGGCCGGTTGGCTTGCCGAAGGACCTGCGCATACCTTCCTGAAGCCTATCAGCTCCAGCGGTGGCGATCATACGATTCTCACGTAGGATTACGTGTGGGTAAACTCTAAGGTGGATCTTGTAGCCGGTTTCTCCTAATGCGTCGAATAGAACCTTGTTTCCGGCGACACGTGCCGCTTCAAGCGCATTGTGTCTGATCTGAACTGGTCCTTGGGCCACGAGTGAGACTCGGTACTCGAATTTCGCCTTGAGGTCGCCCATCATGAATTTCGAGATCTTCGGGGGAGGAGTCCCATGAATGTACTTGTTCCTGGTGTACGGTTGCCCTTTGGGCTGACGGTAGTTTCTACCCCTCATGGCCATGTCCTCGTAGAGGGTGCGAGATTGTTACGCTGTTACTTAAGTTTACATTAGTTTGGCCGACGCTCTTCTGAATACGCCGACGAGAAGCGACGCCTCGCGTCTCGTAATGAATGACCGGGAGATTATGTTGCGGAATGAGCGTTTTGCGAGGCTTCGTTTGTGTGTCTGCACCCCACCTTTAGTGGCAAGCCTAGAGAATTCAAGCAGCAGCCGTTCTTTCACAACATGCGAAGCGAGTGGCGGACCCAGCTGTGTTTTTGAAGTTTGGAAGAGTTCGTAGAATATGATCGATGCGGCTGAGGCTATGTTCAGGGTGTTGTAGTTGCGGTTCGCGGGTATCGTTACCATTAGATCACAATACTTGATCTCTTCGTTGCTTAATCCGGAGCTCTCTCTTCCGAAGACGATTCCAACGTGTCCGTCAAACGTGGCAACTCGTTGAGCGAGTTCGGGCGGTGCCATTGGGACCCGTGTAATGTTTGATTGGCTACTTGCGACGATTGCGCTAGTACCCACCACAAGGTTCAGTCTTCTGAGTGCCTGCCGCAGGTTCTTGACTCGTTTTGCTTCCTTTAGGACGTCATAACCGTGCATAGCAAAGGCCCTCGACTCGATTGTGATGGGTGTCTTCGGGTTGACTATCCAAAGATCCGATAGTGCGAAATTCTTCATCGAACGTGCTACCGCACCGATGTTTCCAGCGCTTTCCGGTTCTACCAAAATTACTCTGACTGGCATAGAGTCCGAACTCCACTAGCTCTTGACTGAATGGGCAATTAAGTCAGATAACTCAACGAAATCACTGGGGGTGAGTTCGTAGACTCTCTTGCTTTCCAAATTCGTGCTGGTCAAGATTAGCTCCCTCTGATCTCTGTAACTCGTCTGTAAGTATCTGGATAGCACTCCATGCGCCTGGCGCCGGCGTTGCGTGAACATTGCTCGAACGAGTTCCTCGAATATCCTGTCGTTCCTCGGTCTTGGTCCGGTGGAAATTGGCCGGATCGTCGTTATCGCCGAGTCCACCCTCGGCTGAGGGTAGAAGACCGATCTCGGCACGCGGGATACATATTCGGCGCGGGCGCGGGTTTGCAGCATGACTGTTAGCCTTCCGTAATCTCTAGAGCCGCTTGGCGCGGTTAGCCTTTTAACGAAATCCTCCTGCAGTAGCAGGCTTGCCAACCTGAATTCACTGCTCAGGATCCGAAGGACAAGTTTTGATGAAATGTTGTAGGGCGGGCTTGAGACGATCTTTGAGTTAGGAGGAATTTGAATGATCAGCGCGTCTCCTTGAATGACTCGAACGTTGGGCTTGGTTGAGAATTTCTCTTCAAGATATTTGGACAGCGTCCTATCTTTCTCGATCGCTATTACATTACCCGCCTTTGACGCTAAGCCCGCGGTTACGAAGCCGAGTCCAGCGCCAACTTCAACGACTGTGTCTTTGGGGGACAGCTTTGCTTCCTCGATAAGTCTATCCCGCGCTTCTTGACTCACGAGGAAGTGTTGCCCAAACCGTTTGAGTGGTGGAATGCCTAGATCGCGTAGTTCGCGGCTTACCGAAGCCAAAACCTATCCCCGGACCTTGCTATCGGAGTTGTGGTTGCTGCCCTAGGAATTTGGACATATCCGTTTGGCCCGCCTCCTTTGTTAGCCCAGAGACCTTCACGCCAATTCTTCGGAGGACTGCTTCAGGATTCGATTGTAGGAACTCCTGAGCCAACTGTTTTGCCGCTGCCTCGATCAATTTTCCATCCGACGTGGACGGTTCGATAATCCTGGACCTGCTGTGAATGCTTAGGTCGGTAAGTATGGCGATGAGCGCCACTGACTTGCAGGACATTGCCTGCTCCCTCAATTTGTCTGAGACAGCCTTGGACAGGTCGGCGAGAAGTGGGAATGCATCATCTGCTAGACGAGTGTTTTGTTTCAGAGTTGCGATGCGGCTAAATTGGGTGGGTTGTCCTCTCTCTTTGACGGGGTCGTCATCCTCACCCCTAGAGGCTCGGTACAGATAACCTCCCACGCTCTTGCCGAACGTTTCGACGAGCTTGGCCGGGCTAAGGCTTGACAGTTGTGCTATGGTCGACACGTTTAGTTGCGTAAGTCTCTCCTCGGCTTTCGTTCCAACCCCTGGAATCCGACCCACAGGCAGAGGTGTCAGAAAATCGGTAACTTCTTCAGGCCTTACAATCGTGAGGCCATTCGGCTTGGAATGATCTGATGCTATCTTCGCAATGACTTTGTTAGGCCCGATTCCAATAGAAGATGTAACGTTTTCCTGTTTGAGGAGCTGCTTTTTGATCTCAAGGGCGATGTCTTTCGCGGCGTCATAGTTTAGAGCGGTCCTGCCGGAGATATCCAAGAAAGCCTCATCGATACTCGTCTGTTCGAAGGCGTCGGCCTCACTTCTCAGAGTATCCATAATCCTATCGGAAACTTGTTCATAGAACGGGTGGTTCATGGGAGGGAAGGCCGCGTCCACTGATTCAAGCAGCTTCTTTGCGCGTGCAATTGGTATCCCGGCCTTGACACCATATTTTCTTGCTTCATAATTCGCTGTGCTAACCGCTCCGCTGTCCTTCGTTCTCCCTGAGTACACGCATACTACGACCGGTTTTCCCCGCAAATTGGGATTCGCGTTTTCCTCGCATTGGGCATAGAAAGAGTCGAGGTCGAGATGGATGATTACCCGGCTCGGCAATCCTGTAGCACTCTACATCGCCCTGGAGAAGATTCGGTACTTCNTCCTGTAGCACTCTACATCGCCCTGGAGAAGATACGGTACTTTTCTCCCCCGGTCAGCTCGTCCAATATTCGCTTCGCTATCACTTTAATCGGGTCACCCACACTCGTGCGATCCTGAATGTCCTTGAAGCTAGTGAATGGCTTCCTTTCTCGCGCATTAATTATCTGCCACATGGACTTCTTACCAATGCCCGGCAGCAGTTCCAATGCGTGCATCCTTGGTGTGATCGCTTGAGAATTGTTGAAGAAGGTAACGAACCGCTGCTCTTGATTGGCGATTAGTTCCTCCAACACTGAGAGTAACTCAGCCTTCGCGTTGGCGGTTAGATCATTGTNATCCTATTCGTCCTATTATTCGATTTATCTTTTCGCGGCGATCCTTACCGATATAGACTCTTTCGTGAAGAACCGCCTGAGTGCCCGCACGAACCTCTGCCTCAAGCAGAGTGAAGTAAGTCTCCCCAATCACCTGAACCGTAGGCAGGGCTAGGTGTCGAGGCTTGTCTGGTGCAGGTCTGCCAAACTGCAGGAAATCCAAAACATAGGCGTACTCTTCATACAACCTAGGAGGCAGGCCACTCTCGACGCTACTTGTCCCAGGCCTGAACCTTGACTGACCTGAGCTGTTGCCATATTCTGAATTTCTTGTATTCTCAGTCATTTTTGTGTCTCCAGAAGTGCCCGCGCGTTTTNATTCGCAGGTTAATGTCGCGGCCGGTCCTTTGGCCTAATCGCCTTATCAGTGGAAACTACTTTGGAGGAAAGGCCAAAATCTGACAAGGTTCAGCATATCCAGTAAAGACTGGTTTTGGGAGGAAAAAAGTCTTCCTGTCGAGACTTGATTGGCCAGTACGAGCCTAGGATTCTCGGTATCCATTAACCAGTTTAAGCATGTCTTCTAGCTGAGTTCCGCTGATTATCCGTCCTTTAACTGTGAGGATCGTTCGGAGTTCTTCGGGGTAGCGTGGCATCGTATTCGCTATCTGTATGGCGTCCTTACGGTCGAGTTGGAACTTGTCTCCCAGCTCCTTCAGAAGCTTCTCCGCCTTCTGTGGAGAGATCTTTGAGAATTTGGCAGTATAATCAAGAGTCCGCCTCTGGAATTCACCCAGTTCTTCCTCCTTAGCTTTTTCCAACGTCTTTCTGGCTTCCGACGTCGTGACGAGCTTGGTATCAACGATCTTTCTTGGCAAAGGATTCACTCAGCTTGTTGGCGACAAGTGTTCCGGGCGAGCGATAATTTGTTTCGTCTGTTTTCCCATCTCGACGTGCACGACGTAGGATTTGCCCCGTCTCTCATGAATGACGCCGACCCGTCCGTGGTATCGCCGGTGTGGCATGCCCTTATGGACGGAGGGTTCGATCAGGATGGTGACCTTTTGTCCTGGCTCATAGACTCTTAGGATTCTGCTGAGCCCTATCTTGCCCCTCTCGCGGGGGCGCTTGCGGAGAAGGGTCCTCGTTCTTGACCGAAAACCCTTCGAACGTCTCAACCTAGAGCACCTTAAGATTTCGCAAGCACATTGTCCTGATGCTAATTAAAGTTCTGTTAATCCATGGGTTCACGGTGTTTCCAGCAATTTGCTACGGTTGAGATGATTGTCATCTACCTGTGGGAAAGGGTAGTCTGCCTCTGCCGAAAGCTCCACCGCGTCGTTTCATACTCTTCATCATTTTCTTCATCATGAAATATTGATTGACCATTTCCTTTACTTCCTTGTCGCTCGTTCCAGACCCTCGAGCAATTCTCCTCGCTCTGGATGAATCCACAAGCTTAGGATCTTCAATTTCATCTCGAGTCATTGACTGTATTATGACGCGCCAGGCGTCAAGTTTCTTCTCCGCCGTCTCCATAGCGCCGTCAGGGATGTTCATCCCTCCTGGGACCATTCCGACCAGCTTCTTGAGTGGTCCCATCTTTCTAACGGCCACCATCTGCTCGTACATGTCCTTCAGGGTGAACTTCCCCTCAAGAAAGGCCCGAACTTTCTTTTGAGGGATCTCAACTTGGGCCTCCTTTACGCGTTCAACGAGCGACTTGATGTCGCCCATTCCTAGAAGTCGGCCAACGAAGGTTGCGGGGACAAATTGCTCTATGTCATCGATCTTTTCGCCAGTGCCAATGAATTTTATCTTCGCTTGAGTTGCGGCCACCGCGGAAAGTGCTCCGCCTCCTTTCGCCGTGCCGTCTAGTTTCGTAACGAGTATTGAGCCTATCTTTGTGTTCTCGTTGAAGGCTGAGGCTTGGGACATAGCCGCTTGCCCAATGGATGCGTCGATCGCGAGGATAATCTCGTCTGGGTGNAATTTGCTTCGCCAGATCTTTCATTTCATCCATTAGCTCTGATTCGTCCTTATGTCTTCCAGCCGTGTCAACGATGATCAAATCGTACTTCTGACCGGCAAACTCCTCTAGCCCCCTACGTACGATCTTGAGCGGGTCCTTTGAGCTAGGTTCGCCATGCACTGGGACGTTGACTCTGTCGGCGAGCTGCTTTAATTGCTCGAAGGCGCCGGGTCGATAGGTGTCGGCGCATATGATGGCCGGTCGCAGCCCTCGTTTTTGGTAGAACCGCGCCAGCTTTACTGAGGCGGTTGTCTTTCCGGTTCCTTGAATTCCAACCAGCATGATGGTTTGCGTCTTTCCGGGCTCGATGATGAGTTTTGCAGGTTCTTCTCCCAGAAACCGCGTAAGCTCCTCATAGAGCACTTTAACGACATGATCGTGACGAGAAATTCCCGGTGGCAGCTTCTCTTCTAAGGATCGTTTCTCCACGGCCTGTGAGATCTGAAGGACGAGATTTACGTTGACGTCTGATTGGAGTAGGGCTCTCTGGAGGTCGCGGACGAGTTCCTTGACAGCCTTCTCGTCGACCACGGCCAACCTGAGCAGTTTCTTCACTGCATCACGTAGGGATTGACCGAGCCCTTCAGACGTGCTCATTCACTCTTCCTCGCAGAATCGAGTTCATGCACGGTTTAAACTAACCTAAATGTTATTGCCGGCCTGCACGAACCGTTTAACTACTCCCATAAGCTGGCTTCAACATGGACGTGCGGGGTAGATGCCTCCTGACGGAACACCGAAAGATCGGCTAAAGATCATCGAGGCCGAGCCCATTCCGAAGCAGGCTGTGATGATAAACGGCTTGCCCGACGTGGGACTCGTGGGACTGCTGGCGGCGTCCCATATAATTAGCTTCCTGAAACTGCGAGAAGTTGGCGCAGTTGAGTCAGACCTGCTTCCGCCAATGATTGTCCTACATGCTGGGGTACCAAAAGCTCCGATGCGAATATTCGCCGGAAACGGGCTCGTAGTTATAATATCTGAGACCGTAATTCCCGGCTCGCTCATCCGTCCACTCGCTAATTCCCTCGTCGAATGGGCCGGTGAAAAGCGTGTTCGGCTCATGATTTCTCTAGGCGGAATGGCCGTGTCGAACCGCCAAGACATCGAAGCACCAAGAGTGTTTGCGGCACTTTCAGCAAAGTCAGTCGAGTCGGAGTTGAATGGGGCCGCCGAGGTGCTGGAAGAAGGTTACATCGTCGGAGCATACGGCTTGCTGCTTCGAAACTGTGCTCAGGCTTCCATTCCGGCAATCACATTGCTCACCCAATCACACTACAATTATCCTGACCCCGATGCGGCCGCGGCGGCATTAACGGTCGTCAACAAGATTCTGGGGTTGAAGGTAGATGCTTCGGAGTTGGTGAAGAGAGGTGAAGAGATCCGATTGCGTAGTAAGGATATGATGCANTATGATGCATCGCACTCATGAAGAGATGAATAGAATGGATAAGTCACATGAGTATGACTTGCCTCCTCTCTACGGGTGATCGGGGTCGAGCGCAATAAGATCCGAGACTTCGCCACCTCAGGGTTCAGGTTGGAACGTCGCGGCGGCCTGCATCCAACCGCTTTACAACCTATTCGTGACCGCGAAAGAGGTTGTTCTAACCGTCGACCTACCTTACGTCGAGCAGAAGGGCGTGAAGGTCAGGCGTTCTACGGAGGATTC
>OCOJ01055361.1_pt1 | contig 13026 bp, 16 predicted proteins | sample 1539251 | NCBI WGS metagenome assembly OCOJ01 (sample SAMN01911457, study PRJEB22624) | soil metagenome | biome: Soil | place: Malaysia | collected 2012-04-30 | depth RA_metagenome m
TAACAGTCACGTGCCTTTCCAGCTTGGCTACCGGCCAAGAAACATCCGCAAAAACCAAAAGGCCCCGACTTTTGTCGGAGCCTTCGAAAATTGAATCTGAACTTAGAGTGCTATGGACAGACCAATCCCGAAGGACGAGCGCGATTGACGCGCCGTCTCATCATGGATTTGGTCCGTATCGTCATACTCAAACGTGAGTATAGCATGCCGCGACATGCATTGCCGCTTCCGGGCCTTTTGTCCGTAGTAAATTGATAATGTGTTCGCAGGGCAGAACCCAGCACCCAGGCTTTGGATCAAAAGAGATTCAACAATGACTTTGGACGAATTTCGCCAATCGCTGACCGCTACCGAGCCACCAAAGGTGCTTACGCACGCCCTCGCTGGTGTGTGGTGGGATGCGAAGGGCGACTGGACACGGGCGCACGAATCCGCCCAGCAGGACGAAGGGCCTGAAGGCGCCTGGGTGCATGCATACCTGCATCGGAAGGAAGGCGATGAGGGCAACGCGGCCTATTGAAATCGTCGAGCAGGCAAGCCCGTCTGAAGGGAGCCGCTTGACAAGGAATGGCTCAGCATCGTCAAAACTCTGCTCGGCTAGAGTGTGCTAGTTGCCGTCGGGTTACAACGTCGCATCCGCCATTCCAAGGTCACCGAGAGTGCGCACACATTCGGCACGCGGACAGGTTGCGGTTCTGGGAAACGACCGGTTTTCGGACGGACCGACAGTCAGCCGCACCCAATGTTTACGCGGGCTTTTGGGGAACTAACCGCTCCGATATCAGTTTGGGTCCGTCAGGTTCGTTCAATGCCGTCTGCCGCAGTTTCGCCCGCCAATATCAGCCTCTTATCTGGAGGCTCTTGATTAGGCCATGTGGCATGGTCCACATACCATATCTACCTAAGTTGACAATTGAGACTCATTCACCATCAACTCTTCCGTTGCAACCGTGTTTTTACAGAGTTACGCTGTCTAGTCTTCCACAAAACGATATGGCAGGCGGTCGTCCAAAACAGATCCGGTATCCCATCGAGAATTTTGAATTCTGCGATTCGGAGTTGGTCATTGCAATAGTGTGTGCTGTTGGGACCGACTACAAGCCAATCCGCGACTGGCTGACTAAAATTCTCGACAAGTATGGATATACGGTCAACTCCATAAGGGTCAGTGATTTGATCGGGAAGGTCACTGCTGATGAATTGCCGACAGAGCCCGAGATTGCTCGCATTGACGCAAGTATGACCGCCGGCAACAATGCGTGCACGGAATCTAATCGTGAGGACATCTGGGCGCTTGCTGCAATCGCTAGCATAAATGCGTATAGACACAAGCTCACGGGCGGCGTTGCTAAAGAATTGCCACGGACGGCGCATCTCATCTTTTCTCTGAAACGGCCTGCCGAAGTTTCAATGCTGCGAAAGGTGTATGGGAAAGGTTTTTTCCTGATCGGCGTGTTTGCAACAGAAAAGGAAAGGCTCGACTACTTAATCGAGCAGAACGCGCCCAAGAACGAAGCGCAACGCATCATAAAGCGTGATGCGGAAGAGTCCGAGGAGAAGTTTGGCCAGAGAACAACTGAGACATTTCAATTATCCGATGTGTTCGTACAATTCAAAAACCAGGCTTACGAACAGGAGCTGCAGAGATTTTTCGAACTCATATTCTCTAATCCCTATATAACACCCACTCTGCACGAGCATGCGATGTTTCTTGCCTATGCAGGGTCGTGGCGATCAGGACAGCTGGGCAGACAGGTTGGTGCTGCAATTACATCCCGGGATGGAGATGTCCTGGCCATCGGCGGCAACGATGTTCCCAAGGCCGGCGGTGGGCTGTATTGGCCAGGGCCGGATGATAAACGAGACCACGTACTAAAACGCGACTCGAACGACGAAGAGCGTGACAGAATAGTCGATCGTCTCCTTGCGAAGGTCGCTGACGTGGCCTGGCAGCGAAGCGTCCAACTCAGAAACGCACTGGTCGATGCACTTGAACACTCAGATCTCACTCCGAAGACGAGAGAGCAACTAATCGAAACAATGGTTAAACAGGTTTATGAGTTCCAGCAGAAGCAACTCTTCGAAGTGCGTCCTAGTTTCGGGAAGATTTTGGACATCACTGAATATGGTCGAGCAGTTCACGGGGAGATGGATGCGATTTTGTCGTGTGCCCGGTCCGGTGTTAGCACGAGGGGTGCGCTGCTCTATGCCACGACGTTTCCTTGTCACAATTGTGCTCGTCACATCATAGCTGCAGGAATACAGCGTGTGTACTACATTGAACCATATGCAAAAAGCAAAGCAGAGCTGCTGCACTCAGATGCCATTGTTGTGGAAGAAAAGGCTTTGAAACGACCTCGTCGGCATGAGAGGAAAATCCCTTTCACACATTTTGTTGGTGTCGGCCCGCGTAGATACTTGGACCTGTTCTCCCTGTCCCTGGGTGCTGGGCACGAGCTCATACGGAAGGAGGGCGGGCGGGTCTTCGACATCGAAGCCGCTGGTGCATGGCCGAGAGTACCACTGCCGCCCAAATCCTATCTTGTGCGCGAGGAAGATGCCATAGAGCAATTCGATCTTCTGCCCTCACCTCAACTGAGACTAGACATTTAAGACGCAATTCACTAAAACATTATTTAGCGAGTGAAACTTATGCCGTTGATCAAGAACAAATCCACTGTTGAAAACCGAGAGTTCTGGTCTCACGTTGAGGCGGTCGCACAGGCCGCGCGTTCCCGGAATGCTAATCAGGAAACGGCGGTGACTCCGACATCAAATTCCTTAAGTGAGAATTCCCCTCAAGGCGGAACGCGGCCAGAAAACTGTGCCCCAGCGACTGCATTGACAGAGCACAGTTGAACGTTCCTCGGGCCTCTGTAAGGCTAAAGCGTCAGTTCAGGCCTAGATCGCGATCGGGGTCGCGTACCGCTTGAACTTCGTTTTCACCTCAGCGACCTGAATCTTGACAAGCGCGACGCGGTAGCCGAACTCTGCAGACCTCGACTTGCCTGTCGCAGATTCACACGTGAAAAGAGTGGCAATTCCAGAGCCCCAGGCTTGTCACTGATGATGGGATAAACGACTCGAAAGCAGATGGCTCGGGTATGCATACGGACAGGAGTGAGAATGGAGGGCACGAGCAGAATACAGTTTCACGTTCACGCTGCGTTCCTGATTCCGCCCGGCAAAGAGATGAGCGCCAAAACAGAATCGAAGGACTTGCGCACTTCGATTTGAATTGCTTTGGGTCCGAGGCATTTGCCATCCGAGGACTCCCAAAGAGAAAGGCACTCCACAGCAGCTGCGTGATCGTGTTGCCCGCCGTGCACTAGATAGATAACGGAAGACTCCGGGACGCGATAGTTCTTCGGAATGTAGAGTCCGTATTGCCGCGCGTTGTTGCTTGGTACCACCGACTGCACGCGGAGCTTCGGCACCGGCGGATCGTAGAAACCGAACGATNTCCTTGGAGAAGGCCGGCCTCTTCCTCCTTTTTGAGCGCCATCTTCGCCTCGATAAGCAAGCACGGCTGCCCATGGTGTTTCGCATAGGCAATTGCGGATGAGAAAAAGCTTGCCTGGGGGCAGAGCTTGCCCCTGATGCGGTCAACTTCGGCGAACGTCACATCTGTTCCGATTTCCGGCAGGAAGAACTGCGGGAAGAAACCCATGTGACCGGCTATCAAATCGACGAGTGTTTCCTCTGGGTCCTTGCTGCTTGCACGCGCATGGGTCCGTTTATAGGTGCTCCTCTGCTGATCCGTGAGAATTAGAAGATGCCCGATCTCATGCCACTTTGTGAAGTAAGATCGCAGGCCTTTGTCCCCCCGGCAATCGATCGCGGAAACGAAGACTCTTTCGCCTGTCCGGGCGGTCATCCTACGGTATGTAACGCCGTAAACATCACCGTGAAGTTCTTTATCGAGCGACGCGAAACCAAACTCGCCACTTTGGACATATCGCCGCTGCAGCGCAACGAGTTCCTCATCTGAACGAATCATCTCGAAGCTTGTTCCAAGGATCGCAGCCATTATGTCGAGCAAGGCCGAAGGGGTTGCACAGTCCGGGAAGTCGGCTAGCATCGCCGCCGCTCTCTGCTCGCAGAACTTGAGGATGGCATCCGCGGGCGAGCCGTTCGACGGCAAGCGTAGCGCGGACGCGATCTCCCATATCTTCTGGCTGTGTAGACGATCCATGGCGGGCTAGACGAGGAACTTCTTCAGCGTCCCATACATCTCCTTCCAGTCTTCGACGGTAGGTGTTTTGCGTTCCTCGTTGGACCGCCGTGCTACAACTGACCGATGTGCTGCCAGCAACGCTTCGGTCTGCGCGAACGAAAGGTTCATTTCGCGGGCGGCTTGGGTCAACTCCGGCGGAATGGTCAGAGGTTCCGGCTTGGGCGACGCTACGTCAGCACCGCGGAGCAGGTAATCCAGTGAGGCATTCAGCTCGTTCGCAACTTTGAGCATGTTTTGCGAACTCATGTTCCGATTGCCGTTCTCCGTGTCACTCAGGAATCCCTTGCTGATGCCCGTGCGTTCAGATATCTGATCGAGGGTAAGCCCCTTTCCCTCCCTAAGTTTACGGATTCTGCTACCGACTGTTTCCATGTATCCACCCACCTTATCTTCTGCTTTTTCAGCCAGATAAGCAAGGGTCAATTCTTTTGTTCGCTGATAGCGAATATTTTGTTCGCTATTGTGTTAGGATGAAATTGCATACCGATTCGAGATGCTTCAAGAAAGGAGCCGGGATGGCACAGCAAGTTCAGATTCAATGTATCAACAAGAGCGACCGGACCAACCCCCACGNAGAGGATTCTCTTTGTCGGCGGGCTTAATGCGGACCGAACCCGTTGGAAACTTTCGCAGCAAGATGCCATCGCTGGTGTTGAGAGCGGTCGTTGGCAATTCTACGTGTCGGTCAACGGCAGCACGGTCTGGGTAATGGTGGCAGTGAGCCGCTTTGGCAATAAGTATCTCAAAACAACGGCGGACGGAGAGCAACCCAATAACCTCCTCAGCCTACCGGAATGTCCGTAGCAGGGAGCAACTGCAAAGATGGCAAACCCGCACTCGCGCTTGATAGATCAGCGGAACCAAGTCAAATGACCTTTTCACTTAAAGAAGTGAAGGACATCTCGCGCTCGATTTCTATCGCGACCCAGAACCTCCTGTGGGGCCGGGCCGCTGGCCGTTGCGAGTTTGCGGGCTGTAACAAACCGCTCTGGAAGTCTTCGGTCACGAACGAGCGCGTGAACATCGCGCAGAAGGCACATATCTATTCGTTCAGCGAGGGGGGGCCTCGCGGCAACGATGCGGTTTCGCCTGAGAACCTGAACTCGATCGACAATTTGATTCTGGTCTGCCATGAGTGCCACCGAAAGGTCGACGCGGCAGTGGACGGCGGCCGCTACCCGGTGTCACTGCTGCAAGAGATGAAGCTCGAACATGAGCGCCGAATTGAACTCGTGACCGGTATCAATCCGACAAAGAAGAGCCACATTCTCCTGTATGGCGCTAACATCGGCGAACATTCTGCGCCGTTGAACTTTGCAGGCGCGGCGACAGCCATGTTCCCGCAACGCTATCCGGCCTCTGATCATGCAATCAGTCTTGGACTGCACAACAGTGCGGTTTCCGACCGCGATGAGCAGTTCTGGTTCACCGAGAGGGACAACCTTGAGAAGCAGTTCGCGCGGCGGGTGCGTGATCGGATTGCGGACGGCGAGATTCTGCACCTTTCCGTGTTTTCCCTGGCACCGCAGCCGCTGCTGATCCATCTGGGAACACTACTGGGCGACATCATTCCTTGCGACGTTTACCAACTGCATCGCGAACCGCAGACTTGGGTTTGGGCGTCAGGAACAGCGACTCCCGCCTACGTGATCCGCACACCACAATCGAAAACTGGAAAGGCAGCGCTCGTACTGTCTCTGAGCGCGACCATCGATCTCAACAGGGTCACTTCCGTGATCGGCGAGGATGCCAGCATCTGGGTCATCACGGTACAGACGCCGCACAACGACCTGATGAAGAGCCGCGAACAGCTAGCAGACCTGAGAGCTGTATTACGACGCGTGTTCGACCAGATCAAGTTTGCGCACGGACAGTCAGCGATTCTTCACATATTCCCTGCGGCCCCTGTTTCTGCCTGCCTTGAAGTCGGCAGAGTGCGCATGCCAAAGGCTGACATGCCTTGGCAACTCTACGATCAGGTCAATCCGCTTGGAGGCTTTGTGCCAGTTTTATCGATCTCTTAGGAGGCCCTCAGATGGCAAACGAACTCGTTGTAAAGCTCTTGGACAGCATCATTGACTCGCTCGATATCCCGGAATCTTACTACCGGCGAGCATCGGACCGGCACCGGTCCCTTGGAGAGTGGCTTTGCCGCCCGGAGTCCAAGGTCGCATTATTCCAGCCCCACGTAACGCCTCAGGGCTCCTTCCGGTACGGCACTGTCACGCGACCCTTGAACGCGGAGGGGGAATACGACCTCGATAATGTGGTGACCCTAACGCTGCCGAAGACGGCGATGACGCAGAAGCAGCTGAAGACACTCTTTGGAGAAGAAGTCCGCGCTTATGCTGAAGCGCACCAAATGGTGTCTCCAATCGAAGAGATGAATCGCTGTTGGCGCCTGCACTACTCCGACGAAGTAACCTTTCATCTGGATACCCTGCCGTGCGTCGCCGAGGAGGAAGACGTCATTGCGGCCATCATTGGATTCGGGGTTCCTCGCGAACTGGCCAAGCGTGCCGTCGCGATCACCGACAAGCGCCACCCGTACTACGCCTTGGTCAGTTCGAACTGGCTCAGCAGTAACCCCCGCGGATTTGCACGCTGGTTTGAGGAGCGTACACGGAGTTACGCTCTTCCGCGCCTGCGGCGATTGGTGGAGTCGAGGTTGTACAGCAAGGTCGAAGATGTCCCTGCATACGAGTGGAAGACACCACTTCAGCGCAGCATCCAGTTACTGAAGCGTCACCGGGATGTCATGTTCCGGGAGAATCCCGAGCTAGCGCCGATTTCGATGATTCTCACCAATCTTGCCACCCACTCCTATAACGGGGCATCGGACATCTTCGCGGCAGTGACTGAAATCATCGACCGAATGCCATCGTTCATTCGCGCCGGACGACCGCGGGTTCCCAATCCGGCCGATCCCGCGGAAGACTACGCCGACAAATGGACCACGGAGCCGCAGCTCGAACAGAATTTTTGGTCCTGGCATATGCAGGCGAAGGCCGATCTGGCCCGGTTGCCCGATCTTCTTCGCAGTGACCGGCTTTCTGCAAGTGTGCGCCAGATCTTCCGGCTCGATCTGACGCAAGAGCAGCTGCGGCAATTTCAACCGGCACCCATTTCGGTTCGCAGCGTCTCCTACGCCGCGCCAGCGATCGCCATCACCAGTGCGCCCAAGCCGTGGGGAAATCAATGAATGCGCGCATGCGTGCTGCTGAAGTGGGGTGTGGAAGAGCTGCTACGGAAATATCCTGAGCTCCGTCTCCAACCTACCAAGAGGGACGCGATGATCATCGCGGGAAGTCTTGCGTTTTCCGCGCAGACTCGCGGTCAGAAGCTGATCTCTGATCGATATGAAATCAGTATCTCCGTTCCTTCTAACTATCCCAGAGCCATTCCGGCAGTGCGAGAGACGGCAATGCGCATCCCGCGAGACTTCCATAAGCTTGACTCTGGCCATTTGTGTTTGGGCTCGCCGACTCGTCTACGACTGATTCTGGCCGAAACCCCCTCCCTTCTCTCTTTTGTTGAGCGATGCGTCATTCCTTACCTCTATAGTTACTCGATCGTCGAGAGTGGCGGAGTACTTCCCTTTGGCGAACTGTCGCACGGGACACGTGGCCTTCGCGATGATCTGGCATCAATGCTCGGCATGAACGATGATCTCGTCTTACTCGGTTTTGTGCGGCTCCTTGCAAAGAAGAAGCGTGAGGCCAATAAGCTGCCATGCCCATGCGGTAGTGGCATGCGTCTGGGACGGTGCCACAATCGGAAGCTGAATAGGCTTAGGCAGAAGCTCGGACGGGGATGGTTTTCGTCTTTACTTCATGGGGCACGTTGATCGGTCATCCCCCCGGAGGGTTCTCTCATTGGGCAAAGTCATGAGTGGTTCAGCGAAGGTCAATCGGTTATGGCATGTCGGCTTCTGCGAAGTGTGGCAGCCGGTGGCGAATCGGTTGACCGACAGTAAGTCGGCAATTTCAAGTTGGCGTTCAAGTTCGGCGTGCGCCATCACGGGAAGCGTCTCTTGGTGTCGTTGGCAGACAGGACAGACGGCCATTACACAATTAATACCCTCCCACCGCGGACGGCCAAATGGCACTACAATGCAGATTGAATGCCGAATCGCACAGTTTCCTAGATGCCACCCAGGGCTTCCATGAAGACAACGATTGCCGCGGATCATCCAGCGGTCAAACAATACTATTCTCTCCTCAAGGAATACCAGGGCCAACACGTCAAGCATGAAGGCGCCGTCAGCACTGCCTTTGAGAATCTGCTTACGCAGCTTGTAAAGCAGCGTGGCTGGATTCTCATACCCTTGCTTTCTCTGAAGACGGGCAAACGCATAGTTCCCGACGGGACAATCCGCGACGGGAACGGACTGCCGCGTGGTTATTGGGAGGCGAAGGACACGGACGACGACCTGGACGAGGAAATCAAGAAGAAAAAGGCGAAAGGTTATCCCCTCACGAACATCATTTTTGAAGATACACGTGAGGCGGTCCTCTACCAGTCGAAACAAGAGGTTATGCGCGTCGATCTCACGGAAAGCGCCCAACTTGTCCGGCTGCTGCAGCAGTTCTTCTCCTACATCGAGCCCGACGTGGAGGGCTTCGAGCAGGCAGTGAATGAATTCAAGGATCGCGTTCCTGAGCTGGCAAAGGGCCTTCTGCACAAAGATTAAGGAAGCGCACAAGTCCAACCAGAAATTCATCGCGGCATTCGAGGCCTTCTACACGCTCTGCCAGAACGCTATCGACCCGAAGAGCTTCGAGCTGGCTGTTGTCGGCGAGGTCGATGATAGATCCGGTACCTCCGGGCACTATGACGCCACGGACGTTGGCGAGCTTCTCCAGGCCGGTGCCGAGATCCTTCTCATATTTCTGCTTCGCCGCGATGCCATCCTTGGCCTGAGGTCGATGGGGGATTAGATCGTCGAGCTTCACGATTTCGCCCTTCTGCTCCATTTCGAAAAGCTGCTTCTGCATCTGCCACCCGAGCTCGGCCTCACCTGGTGCGACCCAGCCAGCGCCCCAAGTCGGGTCTTCGAACTTCTCGTTCATGCTTACGGGAAGGAACATGGGGGCCTTGCCACTAAGAGTTGCAACCTTCGTATGGTAGCCGGCGGCCACGAAGGCTTTCATCGCCAACGTCATCTCCGAGCCCCACACGCCGTGGTCGGCTGCAACGAACAGAATCTCGCTGTCCCCCACCGGTTCTTTGATTCCGGAAATGTCCAACTTCGCCTGAATATCGGCGCTCAGCTTGGCGAAGTTGTACTTGCCGTCCGCCATCAACCTCGAGACCTCGGCGGTGGGAATCGTCACCCTCGGAAGCCTCTCGGGCACGAAAGTCATTCTCGTCATGTTCGCCGCGGTTTGGCGAGCGACCAGTTTCATAGCGTCGCTATCGACCAGCCGCTCGCCCGGCGGAACGTACGCCGTCTGAGGAAGCCCACGCGCTGAGAACTTCGAACTCGTGGCGACGATCGCATCGAAGTACGGTTCAATGTCCGCGAATGATCGCGCGGTCACAAGGTCGTTGTCGATGACGACGTGATTCTCCGCTGGGACGTATGCTGCGCCCGCGTTGTGTATGTCGGCGAGGACAACTGTGTGACAAATTATGCGGCGCCCTTTCAAGAGATCGGGGCGAGGCGTCAAAATCCAAAGTGCGTGGCACATTGCCGCTTTTAGGACCTTGCGATTCTCCATTGCGCGAGCAAAGAACTGAACTGCTGGCGCAGAACTGGTCTGTTCGGGTGAGGCCAAACTTCCAACAGGCGGGACTTCGCGCAGCCGAACTGCAACGTAGTTAGCCGCACAAATCACGATGTCAAATTCGCTTGGATCATGTTTTGTTACACACTCAGTAACAGTAAGTCGATGTACATCGGTGATATGCCGGTCCGGACTATCAATGTCGTTAACAAAATCAAGCGAAGGTTTTCCCCAAAGGTGGGTAAGCAGCGTGACTTCCCCGCCCAACGCGGGTATCCGGCGCCTGTAGTACTCAATCTCATCGTAGATATATTCGGTCTCGACGAGCACCGCAACTTTCTTGCCAAGAAGGGGCTTCTCTTTCGCTAATGGATCCGTTGCGGGCGAATACTCCCCTCCGCTGGGAAGAATTAGCGGACCATCAAAACTCCCCGCGGCTCTTCTCGCGAGCGGCTCATCGATCCCGTTGACAGCTCTGGCAAGGCCATTCGCGCCGAAAGCGGATGAAGCAGACACTATTGCACTAGCTGCGACGCTCCCTTTGACGAAATCCCGCCTGCAGATGAGCGTATTCATTTTTCTCTCCGTTAGGCCCCGTCTCGGATCCTCTGCAGAAGTGTATAGCACATTTCTTGCATTGGCACTCGACCATTGCAGGGCAATCCACTCTTACTGCAAGTCCGCGAGCCAAGCAAGGTACGTCACCTCACGAGTATCAGCCGACTCTCGGTGACAAAGAACATCCTGCCGCGCATCACTGTCATCGTCCGAGACTTCAAGTCATGAATGCAATCATTTCTGGTCCGGCTTGAGTTGGCCGCAAGGAGGCACACTCCTCGCACACAGCGAAGTCGACAAAGCAGGCATTCCATCAGCTGATTTAGTAATGGACGACTGCTCGGCCGTCAGCCATCCATTCTTGAAGATCCCTTCTCGTCGTTGCACCAGTAGTGTGTCGCCTGAATGTTGTCCGGATGGTCGTCTCTCCAAGCTCCGCCCATCCCTTTCGGATTTCTGTGGTCTGGGACAATGTCGTTGTAATCGGTGAATTCTTCCAGACAGATTGCGCACTTCCTGTCCTGCTCAACGATCTTACGATTTAGCAGTTTTCGCATTTCTGCTGGTGACCGCAGCTCCCGATATCCTCGTGGATGATGTGGGTCTTCCACCCGGCGAATGCCCGGCTGTAATCTGCTCTGCCTTGGCATTTGTTCGCGGCCACAGCAGAACAAGGACCGATGAATGGGACACAGTTGATTCCGGCGGAGTTTCATAGCGCCTCCTTTGAATTTGTGGAAATTGCGGGAACGAGTGGAAGACGAGGCCTAATGCTGGTCGCGATCCCTGCTATCTTTTGTGAAGGACTCTTACGGTGTCGTATCTAAGGACGAGATGCTGACCGACGCTCCTCCGAGAAAAGCGAACCGCGCAGGTTTTCTGGACAGTGACCGGATCCACAACCTCGAACTGCCGCAGAATGGGAACCTGACAGGAATTGCAACCACTCTGGAATCGGAAATGAAGGATGGGACAAGCGCCGACGTGCGCCGTACCTGTGTTGATCTTCTGGAACAGCTATCGGCGTTCTACCAGGTCCCCGAGTGTGGCATTCGCGTCTTGGCTGCCCGGCCATTGCGGGTTCGTGAAAGGTGGACCAGCGAACTCTTTGGGGACTACACCCCCGATGACATGCTCATTCGCGTCTGGATGCGAACCGCCGTGCGCAAGGGAGTCACCTCTTTCGGAACGTTTCTGAGCACACTATGCCACGAGTTCTGCCATCATCTCGATTTCCATAAGTTCGGATTCCCCGATTCCTGGCACACTCGCGGCTTCTACGAGCGGGCCGGTGCCCTTTACCACTATGTACGCGGAACGCCCCCCAAGCGTCTTTTCTGGACGCCATTACCGGGCGGCCGCTGGCAAATCAACTGGTCCCGGACTAATCGTGGTCGGTGAGTTCCGGCGACGTTACGAAAAGAACCCTAGCGATGCTCGATGCGTCGGAATGTCAGGTTAATCCGCGCTTGCTCGACTTCTGGCTCCTTGGGAACTTCGTGTTTGAAGTTCTTTTGCGTTTGCCCGGCCATAATAAAGAGACTTCCAGGTGGCAACCGCTCCGCAAACACAACCGATCCATTTCGTCCTTTCAGGCGAAACAGACGTTCCGCTCCCAGACTTACAGAGGCGATCACCGGACCCATTTCTGGTTCTGCATCCGCATGCAGGCCGACGCTGTCATTTCCGTTGCGGTAAAGATTGCAGAGGGCGGCGTTGTAGCCCAGCTTCGGCAAGCCCAGGTTCGCATACGCTGCCTCAGGAGTCGCTTCTTCTACGCGAATTTTCAGAGAGAGTAATTCCGGAATCCATGCCAGCGGTTTGTATTCTCGCCGCGAATAGGTGTAATTGGTTCCGGGATCGCCGTAGTAGGCTTCGTCGCGAGGCACGGCATATGTGAAGGAGGATTTGCGACGCTCCCAGGCGCATTTATCCCGCAAAAGATGGAACAGACTCGTCGCTTCCTCGGAATTCAAGAAGTTCTTCTCGTAATAAATTTCCGCTCCGGGAATTGGAATCGCTTCCATCATCGCCGATTAGTGAGTCCATCCGCTCACGCAGGCTTCGCATACGTGCCGGGACTCTTGTCTGTAGCAACGAATTCCGGAGGACGCTTCCTGTTCGCTTCGGCCAATGCGCGACGCACGCCTTCAGCGTTGAAATCTGTCGCGTAGACGGGTGTACCAGGCTGCTGCCGCCACGAATCGTCGATCCCACCATCATCGACGGCATCGAACCCCAGTTGGTCGACAAGCTTCATCACAACTGNACTTGGCTTTGGGATTGTCACCGGCAACGGGCAAGGCAATACGATCCGGCGTGCCTGCCGGGCGGCCCTTTTCTAGCAGGTGCTTGGCGTAGATGTTGTTGAACGCCTTGACTACAGGTCTCCCCAACTGCCTTTCAACCCAGCGGCTCTCGGTCATACCAGCTTCGATCTCCGCAATCCGGCCGTCGCGATGGCGCGGATAATAGTTTCCTGTGTCTACGACCACCACACTG
>OCOJ01033339.1_pt2 | contig 13011 bp, 12 predicted proteins | sample 1539251 | NCBI WGS metagenome assembly OCOJ01 (sample SAMN01911457, study PRJEB22624) | soil metagenome | biome: Soil | place: Malaysia | collected 2012-04-30 | depth RA_metagenome m
CAAGGCAAACTGTGGCTCGAAATCGACAAGTGGAACTCTGATTTTCTTTACCAGACCAGCCTTCCCGCCGGCGTCGGTTCAAACGACATTGGTCTTGACCGCGGTCAGCTCGGCCGAACGCGCATCGTGCGGTTCGAACGCAGTGGCCCCAAGGTTTTGCTCGTTCAGGAGAATCTGGACTTCAGGGCAGTAACCGACGATGCGGACGAGCGCCGTGCCGTTCGCGAATCTTTCGCCGAATCCGCCATCTGGGGTTTCACCGTGGCCGCCGAGGAAAACGATCACGTGCTGGTTGACGCCACGGACTTTTTCCTTCGCGACGTTCACCGCATTCCCGCGACCTTGAGCCGCGAAAAACAGGGCTCCTTCAAACTTGATGCTTCGCGCTCCGCCATCTATCTGCCACAAACCAAGAATTTCCCTTTCAACACCGAAGTCGAGGCCACGCTCACCTTTGCCGGAGACGACCCGGGGCCCTGGGTGCGGGAAGTCACGCCTACGCCTGAGTCCATCACTGTTCGCGAGCATCATTCCTTCGTGCAGCTTCCTCCCCCGGGCTATAAACCTCGCGTCTACGATCCCCGCGCCAGCTTTTTCGGCATTTCGTATATGGACTATGCCACCCCGGTCAGCGAGCCGATCGTCAAGCGCTTTGCTGCCCGTCACCGCCTTGAGAAAAAGAATCCCAACGCGGCTGTCAGCGAACCGGTCCAGCCTATCGTTTACTATCTCGACCGTGGCGCCCCGGAGCCGATTCGCTCCGCGCTTCTTGAGGGCGCTCGTTGGTGGAACCAGGCATTTGAAGCCGCCGGCTACCGGAACGCCTTCCGCGTGGAAATGCTTCCCGAGAACGCCGACCCCATGGATCTCCGCTACAACGTCATTCAATGGGTGCATCGCGCGACGCGCGGCTGGTCCTACGGTTCCTCCGTCATTGATCCGCGCACCGGCGAAATCATCAAAGGTCACGTCACACTGGGGTCGCTTCGCGTCCGCCAGGACTATCTTATGGCTGAAGGTTTGCTCGCCCCTTACGAAAAGGGCCAGCCGCTTTCACCAAGAATGCTGGAAATGTCGCTCGCGCGACTCCGGCAGTTGGCCGCCCACGAAGTCGGCCACACCCTCGGCCTGATGCATAACTATTCCGCCAGCACGGTTAATCGCTCGTCCGTGATGGATTACCCCCCTCCCGTGGTAAAGCTCATGGCTGACGGCGCTCCGGATCTTTCCGACGCGTACGCCACGGGCATTGGCGCGTGGGACAAGGTGGCCATCGTATGGGGCTATAGCGATTTCGCCCCTGGCACCGATGAACATGCCGCGCTCGACAAAATACTCACCGACGCGTTTCATCGCGGGCTTCGCTATCTCACTGACCAGGACGCCCGGCCCCCTGGCTCCTCCAGCAGCGTGGCCCATCTCTGGGACAGCGGGCCGAATGCCGTCGACGAGCTACAGCACATCATGCAAGTCCGCGCCGCCGCCCTGCGTCGTTTTGGCGAAAACAATATCCGCGAAGGGACGCCGCTTGCGACCATCGAGGATGCACTCGCGCCCATCTATATGTTTCATCGCTATCAGGTGGAAGCCGCCAGCAAGCTCGTTGGAGGAATGGACTACACATTTGCCCTGCGTGGCGATGGCGAAGTTCCAACGCAGATCGTCGCGCCCGCGGAGCAGCGGCGCGCCTTGGCGGCTGTTCTGTCCACGGTGAAACCGGAAGCCCTCGCCCTTCCGGATTCACTCCTGAACATCATTCCGCCTCGTCCGCCGGACTACCCGCGCGACCGCGAACTTTTCAAGATTCACACCAGCCCGGCGTTTGACGCGCTCGCTCCCGCCGAAACCGCCGCTCAGCACTCGCTCCAGTTTCTGTTCAATCCTGAGCGTGCTGCGCGCCTCATGGAATTCCACGCCCGCAACCCCCAGAACCCCGGTCTCGACGAAGTCCTTGACGCGGTCCTCAACGCCACATGGAAAGCGCCGCACGCCAAGGGCTACAACGGAGCAATCGCCAATACCGTCGACGACATCGTTCTCTTCGATCTGATGGCGCTATCTGCCAGCGACCATGCAAGCGACGAGGTCCGGGCCATTGCCTGGTTAAAACTCCACGACTTGAAGGACTGGCTCAACTCTCCCTCGGGTGGCAAGCAGGCCATTTCTGATCGGGCGCATGTCTTTTTTGCCGCTCACGAAATCGACCTGTTTGAGAAAGATCCCAAGCGCATCGATCTCACTCCACCGGTTGGGCCACCCGACGGCCCTCCCATTGGAAGCATGGGCACACTGGATTGTGATTGGTTGCCCTGATGGCTTCGAAGTGGAAAAAGCCGATGGCGGGGTTCGGGAGCGCGACGAAGCACTTGGCTACGTTAGAGCCCCAGATAAGCGCGTCGAACTGCATCCATCTGGGCGACCTCGCGGGATTCTCCCTGGATGGTCACGCGGCCTTCGGCGAGCACGTAGGTGTAATCGCTGAGCGCCAAGGCGAGGTGGACGTTCTGCTCGACCAGGACAACGGTGATTCCTTGCCCTCTGAGGGTCTTCAAGGTGAGGAAAAGCTGCTGCGCCAGCACCGGCGCCAGGCCAAGCGAGAGCTCGTCGATCATCAGCACGACCGGCTCCTGCATCAATCCGCGACCTATCGCCAACATCTGCTGCTCGCCGCCGGAAAGCGTGGATGACTTCTGCTTCCGGCGCTCCTTCAATCGCGGAAACACATCGTAGACGCGCTCCAGATTATCCTTCAGGCGCTTACGTGCGTGACGCGAATATCCCCCCATTTCCAGGTTCTCTTCCACCGACATATTGGGGAAAAGCTGGCGGCCTTCGGGGACGAGCACCAAGCCACGGTTGGCCTTGGCATGAGACGCCAGTCTTGTCACATCTTGTCCATGCAGCAGAACGCGGCCGCCCCACGGACGCAGGCTACCCATGGTGGTGCGCAATGCTGTGGTCTTGCCGGCACCGTTGGCACCGATGATCGTGGTTAGTTTCCCCTGAGGCACCTGCAACGATACGCCCCAGAGCACTTGCACTTCGCCGTACCCGGACTCGAGCTTTTCGATCTCCAGAACGGCGTCCATCAGTTCTTCTCCATGAGTTTTTGCGCAATGTCAGGGTCGCCCAGGTAGGCGTGGATCACCTGTGGGTCGTTTGCCACTTCCTCGGGACGTCCTTCCGCGAGTTTCTGGCCAAAGTTCAGCACGACAATGCGGTCGGAAAGATTCATGACCGCCTGCATCACATGCTCGATCATAAGTACAGAGACGCCACGGCCGCGGATGCTGCGCACGAGTTCGATCATCTGCGCAATCTCGGTCGGATTCAGGCCGGCCAGCACTTCGTCCAGGAGAAGCAGTTTGGGATTCGCTGCCAGCGCGCGCGCCACTTCCAACCTCTTCTTGCCAGCGATAGTGAGGGAACGCGCCAGTGTGTTAGCTCGGCCCCACATGCCGACCTGCTCCAGCACCTCACGCGCAACAGCGCGCGCCGCATTCAAGCCCAGGCGCTCACGGCCGAAGCAGGCACCGACGGTCACGTTTTCCAGCACGCTCATGTTATTCAGAGGTTGAACGATCTGATGAGTACGCGCCAGACCCAGGTGCACGACCTTGTCTGGTGACAGCCCAGTGATGTCCTGACCGTCAAAAGTGATGGAACCTCCGTCGCATTTGTGGACGCCGTTCACAACGTTAAACAGAGTTGTCTTGCCGGCGCCATTCGGACCGATGAGGCCAAGGATTTCACCTCTGTCCAGGCGGAAGCTTACGTTGGAAACGGCCAGCAGTCCGCCAAAACGCTTGTTTACGTTATGCACCTCCAGCAAGGGTGTCATTCGATCACCTCTCGGGAGCGCGGCACCAGACGGTACAACCAGCCGATCAGACCGCCGGGCGCAAACAGCACTACAATCAATAATAGTCCGCCGGCAATCACCAGGTGAAAATTAGACAGCTTAGGAGAAGTCAGTAAGACGGAGCGGAGCCGCTCGTACATGCCCGCACCGAGAGCTGCCCCAGTCACCGAACCTTGTCCCCCGAGCATCAGCATCACGATTCCCTCGAGCGAGAGCATGAACTCGAAGGCGACGAAGGGGTCGATCATGCCGTTCTTGTAAAACATCAACGTGCCGGCAACGGCGGGCAGAAACGCAGACACGCTGTACACGATCGCCTTGTAAACGGTAGTGTTCACTCCGAGCACCGTCGCGGCGTCCTCGTTCTCCCGGATGGCGAATAAACCCAAACCAAACTTGGAGATCTTGATGCCCAGGCTGAGAATCAATGACAGGGCCATGATCCCGATAATGAAGTAGTAATCGATCCAAAGGGCGCGCGTGGCACCACCCAGTGCCTGATAGGCCTCGAAGGACAAGTACATACCGGTAGATCGGCCCCAGGGGTTGAAGTTGGCGATGAACGCCTGGACAGCCTCAAGAACACCGATGGTGGCCAGCGCGAAATAGGCGCCGCGTAACCGGAGAATGCCGAGCCCGAATAGCAGCGCAAGAAGGCTGACGGCAACGCCCGCGGCCAGCGCTGCCACCACCAGATTCCATCCTCGCACGCTCGTCAGATATAGCCCGATGTAGCCGCCCAGCCCGTAAAACACAATGTGACCGAAGTTCACGTAACCGGTGTAGCCAATCATCAGGTTCAGGTTGCTGGCCAGGATGATGGCGATCGCAACCAGGATGAGGTCTTCGCGCAGCGGCACGTTGCGAGTGTGCAGCGGAATGAAAATGAATGATCCGGAGAAGATCAGGATCAGCCAGAAGAAAGGGCGCCGCAGGATCATTTCGCCCTCCTCCCGAAAATACCGCGCGGGAAAACAACCAGCACAACAACGAAGAGACCGAATTCGATCAGTGGGATCCAACTGACGGCGATGAACGGAGTAACCACCCCCTCTAACAGTCCCAGGAGCATTCCGGCCACCAGTGCGCCGAATGGCTTGCCTAATCCGGCGAGGACTGTAACCACGAAACTCTTCAGTTGGTACACGGCCCCGGAGAGAATCGTGAAGGGAAACAGCGTCGATACGAGGGCGCCCGAAGCAGCCGCCAGTGCGATTCCGATCCCAAACGCGATCGCCAGAACCGCCGTTGAGGAAATGCCCATCAACTCTGCGGCTTCCCGATTGTCGGTCACAGCGCGGATGGCTTTGCCCGGCCGCGTGCGATAGAGGAACAATTCGAGGGCCAACGCGATCACTACGGCCGTGCTTGCCGCGGCAATGTGGTTGCCTGTAAATGTGTATTTTTCAACCGTGATGCCTGGCAGGTTGAAGTTGACGTTATACGGGCTTGTGCTCCACACCGCCGTGCCAATTCCAATGATCATCATGTTGATCGCGAAGGTCGACAGCAGGCTCATCAGCATGGGGCGGTCGAGCACCCAATGGATCGCCACCCAGTACACGATCATGCCGAGAATCAAGCCCCCAGCGATGACAGGCAGCAGTAACAAGTACGGGCTCGTTCCCAAGGTGGTGTACAGCAGATAAAGGCCGAACATGCCCAGCGCGATGGTGGCGCCGTGGGTGAGATTGATGACATTCATCACTCCCCAGATCAAACTGAGACCCATGGCCGCCAATCCGTAGATCGAACCAATGAGCAGGCCATCGATCATGGAGGCTAAAATGCCAGACATAGCTCACCCACGCACCCATTTGGTCTTATATCTCAGTGCCGCAAACGCAGCGCCCAACCGAGTAACTGTCCATCGGTGAACTAGCCGCGCCGCTGCACGCCCCTTAGTGAATCGGATAAATTATGTCGGCACTCTTGGCAGCCAGCGGCCAGACCACCTGCTTGTCCAGCTTCCCCGATGCGTTCTTCTGCCACTGGGCCACGACCATCGAGTGTCCCACCTGCAAGCCGTGTTCATTCGGCGCAGTTGAGTATTTGGTACGCCCATAGAACGTGGTGATGTCTGTACTGTCCAGCGCTTGTGCGACCTTGGCCGTCTCCATCCCGCCAGCCTGTTCGATGGCACGTTGCAAGATCAATCCGCAGGCGTATCCACCGGCCGATTCATAGCTAGGGGGAGTGTTGTACTTCGCCGTGTATGTTTTCGCGAACTCCGCTCCGCTGGGCCCGTACTGTGCCTGGAAGGTCGTTTGCGGTTCCCACTGCGAGGGCACCATCACACCCAGCCCTGCATCGCCCAGTTCGGTCCACTGCGGGCTATCAGGAGCCACCAGCAGCGTGATCATCTTCAAGGCGGCCTTGCGAGCGTACAGTTGCCGCGCCAGCGTTGATCCGTCTGTGTAATGGCCGCCACCCAACAGCACGGTGGCTTTTGAAGCGATCAGTTTATCGAGTATCGGGCCGAAGTCCGTCGTGTTGGGAGCGTAGGCCTCAGTGAAAATGACATCGAACCCAAGTTGCTTGGCGTAGTCAATCGCCGGAGTCACGACCGCAACCGAGAACGAAGCGTCCTCGTAGACAAAGGCGACCGTGGCTTTCGGGTCCTTGCTTTTCAACGCGTCCAGCGCAACCGTCAGGTATTCTTTCGCCGGCGCAAACATCTGGTAAAGGTAGTGGTTGCCCAGCTTATAGGTCTTCTCCTCGGCCGCGCCCGAAGTGAGCATGATCTTGCCGTACTGCTCCGTCACCACGGCGGCAGTAGCGGTGAGACTCGAGGAATATGGGCTGAACAGAAAATCGGCATTCTCCTGCAGGATCATGCGCGAGTAAAGCTGTTGCACGCGCTTGGTGTTGGATTCGTCGTCGTAATTGACAAATTGGATCTGATAGCTCTTGCCGCCGGCCTTGATGCCGCCGGCAGCGTTGACCTGGTCGCGCCAGAGTTCGAATCCGCGGTACTGTTCCAGCGAATCTACGTTCAGGGCGCCAGTCTTGGAAACCGTGAATCCGATGGTGATGGTCTGTTGGGCAAAACTTGAGGGGGCTAGAAAAACGAGAAGTGCAAATACAATGAGAGGTATGCGTTTCATGATTCACCCCACTGGGACCGAAGTTGGTAGGAGCATACCACGCGACGTGCAGGTCTCACAGTGACGGGTCTTGTTTCTCCGATGAGCCGTCGCGCAACGCCTCCCTCGTGGCCCTCAACTGTTGGCGCCGACACTGAGTCCCGCGGAGCTTTGAAACAGTGTGCGAGGCGGCGTTTCAATGTCCGGATGACGACGCCACACTTTAGACGTGCGGTGCCCAGCCCTTTTCATACTCACGCCCCCACAGCTTCATCGCGTCCGCGTCGCCTTGGATGCGCCCGTCTTTCGTGTCGAGATGCAGCTCTCGGTTGACTTCCCACGCGATATTGGAAAGCTGCAGCATCGTAACCGCGACGTTGCCGACAGAGANTGGGAGCATGGAGCTTCTCACCTTTGCGGATTCCAGCGATGAAGTTCGCGAAGTGAGCATCCGTCATGGAATCGCGGCCGATGGTGTCTGAAGATGAGGTGGTACTGCCAGCCTTGAATTCGCTGGTTTTGTTGCCTTTGAGGTCGTAAACCTCATAGCCATCGCGATCGACAAGCACCGTGCCCGTGGTCCCCATGATAGTGGAACCGCGATCGCGGCCGTAGAACTTCATTCCCTGACAGCACTTGCCCTCCCACGNCGAGATCATTTTGTCCTCATACTCAAAGCTGGTCACCAGCGTGTCATAAAACTCCCAGTCATCCTTGAAGTGGTATCGGCCACCCGAGGCAGTGACTCGCTTCGGATAGTCAACGCCAAGCGCCCAGCGGCAGACATCGACCTCGTGCGTGCCATTGTTCAGCGTTTCGCCAGTGCCGTAAATTCTGAACCAGTGCCAGTTATACGGCTGCACGTTGTCCGTATAGGGGCGGCGTGGTGCCGGGCCCTGCCACAACTCCCAATCGAGCTGCGGNGGGCACGGCCACTTCTTTGCCCATGCCAATGGACTTCCTCACATTGCTGTACCAGGCCTTGGCAAAGTAGGGTCTGCCGATCATGCCTGCGTGAATCTTCTCGACGATCTCCATGGTGTAGGGTGAAGAGCGCTGCTGTGTGCCCATCTGCACGAGCTTTCCATACTTCTGTTGCGCCTGCACCAGCATCGCTCCTTCTGCCGGATTGTGGCTGCAGGGCTTTTCCACATACACATGCTTGCCCGCCTGCAATCCGGCGATGGCCATCGGTGTATGCCAATGGTCGGGAGTGGCAATGGTGATGGCGTCCACATCCNTTCTGATCGAGGATCTGACGGAAGTCTTTGACCGCCACTGGGGTTTCACCCATCTCTTGTTTCACAGTGTCCGCAAATTTCTTGAGAATATTGCTGTCCACATCGCAGACATGGGAGATGCGGGCGGCGCTCTTGTTCGCCTTGAGCGAGGAAAGATGACCATAGCCGCGACCGTTCAGACCGACCACCGCAAAGTTGAGGCGATCATTGGAGCCGAGGATCTGGCCGTAGCTTTTTGCTGTCGTGCCGACAGCCAGTCCAGCTGCCCCCACTGCAAGTGCGTCGAGAAACTCCCGTCGCGTAACCATCTTTACCTCCAGCGCTTCGCTCTGCCTTGGTGGGCGTTCTAGCAGCCTTTCCCGATGTGTGATACAAGATGTGCTCCATCGGGAGGTTGTCTGGTCATGGGTCCACGCAAGAAAACTTCCGTCAATCGCCGCGACTTTCTGAAAACTGCTTCAGCCGCAAGCGCCGTACTCGCCGCCGCTTCGTCGGCTCCCGTCGCACCTGCAAAGCCGGCAGCCATCGAGCGCGGCACGCCGGCGGCAATTCCCATCTCGCCCGAAGCGGAACTCCGCGCCCTGCCCGCCGTGGAAATCCTCACCGCCGACCGCACCGGCTCCGATTTTATGGTCGACGTCATCAAGTCTCTCGGCATTGACTACGTCTGCGCCAATCCTGGCTCCAGTTTTCGTGGCCTCCATGAATCGATCATCAACTACGGCGGCAATCGCAACCCGGAGTTTATCACCTGCTGCCACGAAGAATCTTCGGTCGGCATGGCACACGGCTACGCGAAAATCGCGGGCAAGCCTCTTCTCACAATGGCCCACGGGACCGTCGGCCTGCAGCACGCCGCCATGGCAGTCTATAACGCCTACTGCGATCGCGTGCCCCTTATGATCATTGGCGGCAACATCATCGACGCCACCAAACGCATTTCCCAGGTCGAATGGGCCCATAGCGTTCAAGACGCGGCTGCCATGCTTCGCGACTACGTCAAGTGGGATGATCTTCCCATTTCCTTGCCGCACTTCGCCGAATCCACCGTGCGGGCCTACAAGATGGCCATGACACCGCCGATGATGCCTGTGCTGCTCATCGTTGACGGGGAACTTCAGGAAAATCCCATTCCGAATGACGCCTCGTTCCAAGTTCCAAGATTGACCCCCAGTGGTCCGCCGCAAGGCGACTCCGGTTCCGTGGACGAAGCCGCACGGCTCCTGGTTGCTGCCGAAAATCCCGTCCTCATTGCCGGCCGTACCGCACGCACCCCCGCTGGCATCACTCATCTGGTCGAACTCGCGGAAACGTTGCAGGCTCCCGTCATCGACCAGATGGACCGCATGAATTTCCCTTCGCGCCATCCTCTCAACCAGACGGAGCGCGCCCGCGAACTCGTTGCCAGCGCCGACGTCATCCTTGGCCTCGAGGTCAACGACTTTTGGGGCGCCGTCCACTCTTTCCGTGATCAAATGGAGCGCACCTCGCGCCGCATCGCGCGTCCCGACGCCAAAACAATCAGCATTAACTCTGCCAATCTCTTCGCGAAAAGCAATTACCAGAATTTTCAGCGCTATCCGGAAGTTGATATCGATATTCCGGCAGATGCCGAAGCCACTCTGCCGTCGCTCACCGAAGCCGTCAAACGTCATCTTGACGCAAGCCGCAAGAATGCCCTGGCCCAGCGCGGCGCCAAACTCGCGGCAGCTCACGATGAATCGCTGCAGCAAGCGCGGGACGCCGCCGCTTACGCTTGGGACGCCAGCCCCGTCAGCACCGCGCGCCTCTCCGCGGAACTCTGGGCACAGATTAAAAACGAAGATTGGTCGCTCGTCTCCACGGTGGGATTTGTCAGCCGTTGGCCTCTTCGACTCTGGGCTTTCGAAAAGCACTACCACTACATCGGCGGCGCCGGCGGCTACGGCATCGGCTACAATGCGCCGGCCTCGGTCGGCGCGGCCTTGGCCAACCGCAAGTACGGCCGCCTCAGCGTCAATATTCAATGCGATGGCGACCTGATGTACGCGCCAGGGGTTCTCTGGACCGCGGCGCACCATCGCATTCCGCTGCTCACGGTGATGCACAATAATCGCGCTTACCATCAGGAGGTCATGCAAGTGCAAATCATGGCGGACCGCCACAGCCGCGGCATCGATCGCGCCACCATCGGCACCACCATTTCCGATCCCAACATTGATTACGCAAAACTGGCGCAAAGTATGGGTATGTACGCGGAAGGCCCCATCTCCGATCCCAAAGACCTGGGCCCCGCGATCACGCGCGCCATCCAAGTGGTCAAACGCGGCGAGCCCGCACTTCTTGATGTCCTGACGCAGCCGCGCTAGTGAGGCCAACGTGAACCATTTCACTTCTATCACCAGGAAAGCAATTTCGACGGCCCTGCCTGTCTTCGCCGCTGTCCTCGCGCTTGTTCCCGCCGCAAACCCACAACCGGCGGGGGACGCACAAAACGGCAAGAAAGTCTTCGAGAAGCTCGGCTGCTTCCGCTGCCACGGCAGCGCCGGCGAAGGCATGCCTGCAACGGGAAAGGAGGCCGGCCCGCCAAAGATCGCCGCCACACGTCTCTCGCTTCGAGACTTCGTGCAATATGTGCGCAAGCCCAAGGGCCAGATGCCGCCCTTCGGTTCACAGCAGGTCAGCGACCAGGAGTTGTCTGACGTGTATGCATTTCTTCAATCCGTGGCTTCGCAGCCGAAACTCGAACTGCCCTCCTCGGCCAGCTCCCAGAATGGCCAACACCTCTACGTGTCCTTCGGCTGTTACGAATGCCATGGATACCAGGGACAGGGCTCCGTCCAGACCGGTGGTTCTCGCATCGGTCCTCCCCAAATTCCTTATTCCGGTTTCGTTGCCTACGTCCGCCAACCCACGGGCCAGATGCCGCCGTATACGGTGAAAGCGGTCTCCGACGCTCAACTCGCCGACATCTACGTTTTTCTTCAGTCTCGTCCGCAAGCCGCGCCATCCAAAAGCATCCCACTGCTAAATCCATAGTCTTTCTGCCATGCTCCTTGCGCCGACCTTGCCATCGTCACAGTTCAGCACGAAGCTCAAGGGGCTCCTACATTAAACCCATTACCTAACCTGGGATCTTTAGGCCTGGGATTCCGCGCCTTTTGCGTCTGCCGGTTTCTAGCGGGAGGCCACCGATGACCTTACAGGGTCTTATTCTGGGTACTTTTGGGACAGCGTATCTGCAGCGAAAATCGCAAGGCGCCGGAAGAGCGCTTCCGCCTGAGCTTCCTTTTCGTCCGTAGGAAGCTTCAAGTGCCGTTGGACTTCTGCTTCCATTTCCTGCGGTTCTTTGTCGGATGCAATGCCCGCCAACTGCTCGAAAAGCAGCTTGTGGGCCTGCTTGCGTTCCATCACTTCGAGCCCGTCCAGCACCTGGCGATGCGAGGTTCCCTCCCAGATAGCGAGAATCATGGCTTCCCGAAGCCATCGTTCTACGCCGTACTCTGCCAGTATGCCGAGCCCGCCGTGTACTTCCATCGCCCATTTCGCCGTATCAATGGCGTATTCGGCAGTCCAATACTTCGCCAGATGTGCCACAAGACGAAAGAGATGATACTGGTCGGAGTAAGGCGGCTGAAGCATCCACACTTCGTTTAGGAGACGAACGGATTCCCACGCCAGTGCAAAGGCAGATCGAAGGCCCTTCAGGCGGGCCTCAAACTGATGCCGAAGCAGGTGATGATCGAGAATCCTCTTGCCGAATGCCGTGCGGCACTCCGCATAGGTGAGCGCATCTGACATGGCACGTTGCGCGAGCGCGATGCTCACCACACTATTCGCCACGCGCGAGAGGTTCAACACTTCCAGAATGAGATAAATTCCCGAGTTAGGCGAACCCAGAAGGTACGCTTCGCTGTCGCGCAATTCCACTTCCCCAGTAGGCACCGAACGAGTCGCGATTTTGTCTTTTAGCCGGCGGATGAAGCAGTTGAGCCTGCCATCTTTGCGATAGCGAGGTAACAGGAAGAGGGCAAGGCCGCGCACGCCCGGCGCGGCGCCCTCCGGCCGCGCAGCCGCAACCGCCAACTCAGCGTTCGCGTTGCTCGTAAAATATTTGTCGCCGGTCAGCCGCCAGCCATCCGCTGCAGGCCGGGCCACCGTCTTGACCGTGGCGCCTAGATCGGAGCCGCCTTCGATCTCCGTCATCCAGGTCGCTCCCTGCCACACGGAATCATCTTTGCGCAAGAGTTGAGGAAGGAAGCGTGCCTGCAATTCGGGGCTCCCATATTTCGCGAGTGGAACCGCGGTGCCGAGGGACACCGTGTACGGGCAGCAAACGCCGGGATCGTAAAACGAAATCGTGTGCATCAAGGAGTAAGTCGGGATGAGCGATTTTTCTTCCAGAGCGCGCCAAACGACGCCGGAGCGGTAGCCCTTCCGCAAAATGGTTTGGTATTCGGGAGGGTAGAGGATTTCATCGACGCGCTTTCCGAAGCGATCGAACATGCGGACCCATGGAGTTCCCGCGCGATCGATCGCGTCTGAAATGACAACACCCTCAGCCTTCCACCATTGTTGTTCGGCTTCGAGCAGATCCAGATGAGGAATCGTATGGAGCCTGCTTTGCAGGAAGCTCAGAGGAGAACGGAGAGTATCGAGATCCATCATTTGAACGCATGTTAGGTCGGTGTCATAAGCGCGTCAAGTTACTGAAATAGAGGCCACTCCGTCGAGTTACTTCCTCGGTGATGTGCAACCTCGACAAAGTCTTCACCGCCTCCTAGTGTCCTGTCCCAATGGTTCGTGCCTTATGTGTCGGTTGCGCGGCCTGTACCTCGACGGT
>OCOJ01033475.1_pt2 | contig 13001 bp, 11 predicted proteins | sample 1539251 | NCBI WGS metagenome assembly OCOJ01 (sample SAMN01911457, study PRJEB22624) | soil metagenome | biome: Soil | place: Malaysia | collected 2012-04-30 | depth RA_metagenome m
TTGGATGCCCGGTCCAACATGCGAAAGGATGCAGAGTTCCACCTGACCTCGATCCATGTCAGCTATGCGCCTGTTACTCATGTCCTGCATTTGGAGTCGGAAATCTGGCGTCGGCTGTATGGGGTAAGTCGCGGCGGAGTCGGGAAAAGCAAAGTGTTCCTCCAGCGCGATCTTTCCGCTCATCGGACCCGAATCCGTCCTAACCGCATCCACATTCTTGTCTGAATCGGGCGCGTCTTTTGCCGCGCCGACCCCAGCCAGAATTCCTGCGGTCGCGATGACTCCTGCACTGCGTTCGAAGAACCCGCGTCGCNGTGATTCGTCCTTTCTGACTGGGGATCGGCATTCGGAACCTCCGCAATGACGTGCCAAAACTGGGAAAAACTATACAGCAACCAGCTCCTGAGACGTATATTTTCTTGCCGCTTCAGCTCGAATCCGATTGTCACGCTTGTGAGCGCAACCTGCATTTCCTACCTGTGATCTCTACCTGTAAAACGGGTATACCGCCTGTGGAGAGATGCTCGATACGGTCTAAGTCCCCCTCTTTTGCATGCGTGGTAGCTTGACACTGTGGAGATGTGCTAGCCCGGCTTACATTGCTTCAGAGCGCTTCCTGCTATGGGAGTGCCAGTCTTATCCGCTCGCAGCATAATGGAGGTAGGGCTCCGCACTAAAGATGGAACAAGTTCTGGGCGTTAGTGCGGGCGATTTTCAAGCGGTCTAGTTCGCTGATAGCGGCATGGTCAAACCAGTCCGCAGCCTCGGTCGCATCCTCGTAAGGGTAGTCCACCGAGTAAAGAACCCGGTCGGCACCGATCTCTTGCATCGCATCAATCAGCGCCGGTGTATGGAACGCTCCGCTGGTGGTGATGTAGAAGTTCTTGCGCAGATAATCCGCCATGGACAACTTCGCTTTCGTCCCCTGTGCCAATTTCGAGATGCGATGGTCAGCGCGCCAGATGCTGAAGGGCACTCCTTCGCCCAGATGGCCGAGGATCACTTTGAGTTTCGGATACTCATCAAAAAGCCCGCTGCCCATCAGACGTAGCGCGTGGATCGAAGTCTCGGCCGCAAATCCCCAAGCCGCGCCGACGAGCCAAGGGTGTCCTTCATAAGCTTGTTGGCGGGATCTCAAGGGTGAACGAGGGTGAAGATAAAGCGGAACATCGAGTTCCTCGACCGCTGCCCAAAAGGGTCGGTATTCGGGCAGGTCGTAGTAAACGGCAGAATCGGCTTCGCCGACTTGTGAGTATCCATTCACCAGCGCGCCGCAAAAGCCCAGTTCTTTCACGCAACGCGTCAACTCCCGCACGGCAGCCTGAGGATCCTGCAATGGCAGCGCGGCGAATCCTTTCAGCCGCTTTGGATACTTTGCGATGTGCTCAGCCAGATAGTCATTCGTTCTGCGTGACGTGGCGATAGCTTGGGAAACGTCAGGGATGGCCTGAATCGCAGGTCCATTATGGGAGAGGATGCAGATTTCAAGACCGCAGCGATCCATCTCGGCGATGCGCCCGCTGCCAACATCCAGGAGCTTGCGTCGAAGCTGATCCACATCTCTTAATTCTGCATAACCGGCGGTGCTGGATTCGGGCAGCGTGAAGTGCTCCTCCAGGGCAATCTTCCCAGCCAGCGGCGCTGCGTCGGGCTTCGCGCTGCCTATCGTACTTTCGGGACTGGATGCGGACTTTGCGGCATTTGCGTTCCCGATAAGCGCCGCGCTTGCCAAAGCCAATGAACTGCGTTCGAGGAACCCACGGCGCGTGAGACGCCCCTCAGGACTTTTCGTTGCCATTGCTGCTGTCCTTCCTCCGAGGCTGGCGAAAGGCTGGCACATTGTAGCACCGAGTTGGTGGGCAAGGACCTGAGCGCCATTTCCTGCCTGTGATCTCTACCTGTGAAACGGGTATGAGACGTGGAGAGAGGATGCTCGATACGGTCTAAGTCCTTCTCTTTTGTATGCATGGTAGGTTGACACGGAAGAGGTCAGAGGTTCGAGTCCTCCCGGGCCTACCATTGCTCCCAAGATGCATTCTCAGTCCTGTGGTCCCTCGCCTGCGCTTGGGATTTCGGCTGCCGGCTCCCAGCCTCGCGTTTTGCTCGGCTTCACGCCCGCAAAGCGCCTCAAGTTCGAGTCCATTCGGGCCTACCATACTTCAGCCCTGCAAAGTTTCTACCTGTGATTTCCTACCGGTATTGCGTTGGACCCCGAACCACTTTTCCTGTCCGAGATTTTGGCCCGCGGCTCCCCGTGATTTCTACGGCACAGGGGGCAACGCATCGCCACCATCATTTCTCTTGGCAAAGGCCCTTTGGCTGCCAATCAACGAACGTGCTCCAGGGCTTGGCTGGATCATGGACGACGACAAACAGAGCGTCGCGCTTCGATTTGCCCAGGATGTTGAGCTTCATCGGAGTTTCCGCCGGAGCGAAGACGCCTTCACCCGCATGAGCACGCACCACGCGATCTGGCAGCTCGACGCACTGCTCACCGCTGAACAGATACCACACCTCGGGACCCGAGTGTTTGTGCTGAAGTGGTAAGGGGTTTATCTCAGGACCTAGATCCGCCTCGGAAACGAGCATTTCATAGCTAGGCGCAGAGGGAATGGGAATCGGTCCTATTTCAGTCACGAATTGCCCGCCCTGAGATTTCTCTCCTTTGTTTGCAAGAGTCAACAGCCAGACCTTTCCAACGGCTTCTACCACGACGCTGGCCGGAGTCGTGGCCGGTTCTGCGGCCTCTCTCGTCGGAAAAGTCTCGATGCGTAATACCAGAACTCCTGCCGGTAACGAAGAAAACTGCCTCCGAACCAGCACGGCGCAGTCCCAATTCGCGGGGCGTCTTCCCGGAATGGGAGAATCGCCGCAGGGGACAGCATTGTGCTCATGCTTCCACATTTCGGAGACTGTTTGGTGCTGGCCTGGCTGCTGCGCTGCTGCGGGCAGCATCAGCACGAAGCAGATGGACGCAGAAAGGATGAAACGGGGCATGATTTCCTCCTTCTCGCCTCACTAGAGATGTGTATTTCCGGTTGACAGACCTCATGTTCAAGTCTCCCGGAAGAATTGGGCACCGTGTGGTGGGAATTGTCAAGACAGATCGGCGAGATCATTTCTCTTGGCAAAGGCCCTTTGGCNTTGGGCACCGTGTGGTGGGAATTGTCAAGACAGATCGGCGAGATCATTTCTCTTGGCAATGGCCCTTTGGCTGCCAATCAACGAACGTGCTCCAGGGCTTGGCCGGATAGCGCGGTTTTCGCTGGCTGGGGTGGAAGCCCGGTTTTGGCTTGAGTAGGGATGTTCAGATCATCCGCGCTCGCCGGGGCTTCGGCTTGGATTTCGGCTGGCTCTTGCCCCCACTCTTGAGATCGAGATTGAGCGCCACGGCAGCGCGGATCAGATCCTTCAAAGCCGCCTCATCGACCTTGTCGCCTTCGTGGATGTCGATGGCGCGCCGGACATTCCCCTCGAGGCTGGAGTTGAATAGACCGGAAGGGTCTTTCAACCGGGCTCCCTTGGCAAAGGTCATCTTGACGACGTTCTTGTACGTCTCTGCCGTGCAGACGATGCCGCCGTNGGGAGAAGACGGGAGTCCCCGGCGATGTCGGCTTGGCCCACTTCCACTCTTCCACGATTTCCGGGTCTGCCTGGTGTATGAGTTCGCGCACTTTCGCAAGCATCTGCCCGCGCCAGTCCCCAAGTTCCCTGATCCTCTCGTTGATTTTTTCAGAAGCATCGATGGATGCAGAGGCAGACTCCACGGGGGCCCCCGACACGCCCGGTGTTGGCTTCGCGCGGTGGCTGGCAGGGACGCGCCTTTTCATGTTCAACTCCTACTCTCGCACCTAGTGAGTGTTTGCAGAATATGGTGACATCCTGAATCNGACTGTCATTCCGAGCGAAGTTCCGCCGTCCGGTCGCCCGAGGGCGGGCGAGTCGAGGAACCTGCTTCCCAGCGCAAAAGCAGGTTTCTCGACTGCACAAGATCGTCGGCAAGCGAACAATCCTGCTGCGCTCGAAATGACAGCTGCGATGGGAATGACGTATTTTGCAGATGTCAATTAATTTAGCTGCGCTCATCGCAACTTGCAACCTCCGCAAATTGAAAAGACCTTTAGTTTGGCTGGGGTTCGCGAGTCCGATTTGCGAGCTAACTGGACTAACTTGGAACAATCGCCTCGCTCGCCGCGTATTGAAACTCAGCGAAGCTTCCTCGCCTCTAGGTCATGACCAAAGTACTCAGGCGCCTCGGCATAGGAATCGTTTGCCTGATCGTGGCTCTGCTTTCGGCAGCGGCTATCTATCGAGAACATTGTCAGCAAATTTGTTAAGCGGGAGCGTGCCATTACCGCTCCAAACGGGATCGACAGCCTTCAGGCGGTGCAGATCGGTGGCATCGATCAGTGGATCGAAGTGCGCGGCCAGAACCTGAACAACCCCATTCTTCTCGTTGTCCATGGAGGCCCCGGTATTGCTTTCATTCCTCTAGCCGCTGCATTTCAGGGACCGTGGGAGAAAGACTTCACCGTCGTCGAATGGGACCAGCGTGGAGCCGGAAAGACGTACGCCTCGAACAAAACCGAACTTCTGCGAAGAACCATGAACATCTCTCGAATGGAAGAAGATGTGGTTGAGGTCGCGAACTATCTCCGCAACCGCTTTCATCGCCAGAAAATCTTCGTTCTCGGCCATTCGTGGGGAAGTGTGCTGGGTCTTCGGTTGGCACATGAACATCCAGAGTTGACTTATGCCTACGTCGGCGTGGGGCAGGTCGTGAACCTGCAGGAGAACGCAAAAACTGTTTACCGGGACACGCTGCAATATGCGCGCGAGCACCACAAACAGGAAGCACTGAAAGAGTTGGGAAGCGCTGCGCCGTATCCTCCTGGTAACCCTGACTTGCAGAAGACCATTATCGTAAACCACTGGGCCAGCACTCTGCTTGAGCCGCCTTCGCACGGCCCAAACTTTGAGGATGTGAGGAGGATTCTGACCGATGTGGTCTCGGCGCCGGAATATTCATTGACCGATGACATCGGCTTCATCCGCGGTCAGATGCTTTCTGGTGAGATTCCTTTTCCGCAACTGATGAATGTCGATCTGACAAAATTGGGCGATGACTACCACGTACCGATTTTTTTCTTCGAGGGGCGACACGACCCCTATTGTCGTCCATCATTGATCTGGGACTACTACGAAACGATCAACACCAGTCAAAAACAATTCGTTTGGTTCGACAACTCTGGTCACTTCCCATTCTTTGAGGAACGCGAGAAGTTCACAGATGCACTCGTGCAACGCGTTCTGCCCTTGGCAAAATAAATGGGTTGTTTGTGATCTTTCAAGACATTGTCCATTTGACCGAAACCGAAGAAGCTGATTGTGCTGAAGCAATCACCTTTGAGGAAAGGCCGAACGGACATCCACAAGAGTGCCTGACTAACACTTCGCCGCCGAGAGGAGTTGGGCAGGCGGCGCACTCAGGCCCGGTTTTGGCTTGAGTGGTAATGTTCAAGATCTCCCCAATTTTGTCATCCCGACCGGAGCAGATCATCGCGAAGGCGATGATCGGCAGAGTGGAGAGCCTGCCCTGAGCGAAGTCGAAGGGGACCTTGTGTTTAATGTTTGCGTCGAACGTGGTGCCTTTGGAAGTGAAGCGTTTTCGGCAGCATGCAACAGGCGGTGAGGGACTGTGAACATCGAGTCCGAATAGACGACACGAGAACAAGAACGAGCGTCAGGAAGACTCTGTCCAGATGTGGAACTGCCCCACTCAAGACAAAACCAGGCTTGAGTGGGCCACCGCTCGAAACTGTACGAATAGAACGCCGACAAGTGATTTCTGGCGCTATCAGCAAGTTACATTCTCCAACGCTAGATCGGCCAGGGTGCGCAGGTCTGGAACCTGCAGGTCAGGCGTGCCTTCGGTTGGCCGGGTGGCGCCAAATCCCCGCCGATATACCAAAACCGTTGCCAACCCCAGCGACTGCGCGGGAAGCACGTCGTGATGAACGCTCTGCCCCGCGTGCAGCACGCGCTCTGGTGACATCCCAAATCTCTGCAGTGCGAGATGAAACGGCGCCAGCGACGGCTTGTACGCCCCAGCCTGCTCGGCTGTGATCACCTGGTCAAATTGGACCTTCAAGTGCCGCGCCGAGGCCGCGAACAGATCGTCATCGACGTTCGAGATAATCCCCAGCTTGAATCTCGTCTTTAGCTTTTCGAGCGCGGCCACCGTGTCGGGAAACGGCAGCCACTCTTTCATCGATTCGGCCAACGAGTCTGCCTCGGCCGGCGACACGGCGAACCCCAGCCGCTTGCCGAATCCGCGCGTCACTTCGGCCAGCACCGCGCGATAGCGCCGATACGGATTCTGCGCCTCCGGCTCCAGTTCGCCATGAATCTCGAGGATCTGCGCGTCGCTTAGATTCTGTCCATGCCGCTGCGGAATGGGCCGCAACGCACCCAGCAGCCCGCTCTCCCAGTCGATCAAGGTGCCGTAACAGTCGAAGGTAATCGCTTCGAATTGATCGAAGGAAAAGGCCTTGCCACGCTGCGTCTCCTTCCAGGTAATCTGCTCCACATTGTCTCCTTTNTAGAACTGCCCTTCGCTCTTACATCTGCCAATGCACGACCTCGATCGTGTGTCCGTCGAGATCACGAATAATCGCACCGAAATAGTCAGGGCTGATGTCAGGCCGCCCTCCTGGGAGGCGGACCGTCGTGGCTCCGTTTCGTTTGGCGACTTCATGAAATTCGATGATCTTCTCCTTGCTATCGGCGCTGACCGCCACGTGGCAGCGTGCGCCAACGACCGGCTCACTCTCCCCGACCGGATAAAGCCAGAAGGTCCACTTACCCTGCAGGCCAAAAGCCGCTTCCTGCGGCGTGCGATGCTCCAGCCGATAGCCGAGAGGAAGAAAGCAAGCAGAATAAAACTCAACCGCATCCTCAAACCTGCGGCTTCCGAGCGAAACGTGATCAAGCATAGGGTGACTCCTTGCAGACCAGATCGAAATCAGGCACAGCCTGCCGACATTTCGAGTATTGTATACTATAATATAGAAGTTGTATACAACTCCAAATGATAAACCATGAGCGGATTTCGGTGGCTACGATCGAAGCGGCTCGCATGCGAATTCGCCCGGAATTCCTCGATTCCCGCTTGGCGGAAAATTCAGGCCTTTCCCGTTCGGTCGGTGCGCGAGTGCTCTGCAAGCTCGAAACGGAAAATCCGGTAGGCTGTTTCAAAGGCCGCGGTGCCGACTCCTTCGTCAACTCGCTCCCTCCAGGCACCAAGGAATTGATGGCCGCCTCCGCCGGCAACTTCGGCCTGGCACTGGCGAATGCGGCAGCGCGTCGCGGCATTGCCGTAACCATCTATGCTGCGGCAGCCGCCAGCGCCGTCAAGCTCGACCGCATTCGCAGGACGGGCGCACGCGTCATTCAGCAAGGGAACGACTTCGACGAGGCGAAGCATCGCGCCCGCACAGCCGCCGAGGAAAAGCAGGTTCTGTTCGTCGAGGACGGTCGGAAGCCCGCCATCACCGNCGGGCGCGGGCACGATAGGAATGGAACTCACGGCCGCGTCGAAAAACATTCGGACTCTAGTCGTACCGCTGGGAAACGGAGCGTTGTTGGCCGGTCTCGGGTGCTGGTTTCGCGCGCGCTCTCCCAAAACGCGCATCGTTGGCGTTTGCGCAGAGGGCGCGCCTGCCATGGCGCTGTCGTGGTGTTCCCACTCGCTGCGAAGTACTCCCGCCGTCACGACTATTGCCGACGGCATCGCGGTACGCGTCCCGGTGGCCGATGCGCTCGGAGATCTTCAGACTGTTGTCGATGATATTGTTCTGGTCAGCGACGACAGCATGAAGCACGGTCTGAAGCTTCTTTACGAGCATCTCGGCCTCCTGGTTGAGCCTGCCGGCGCGGCCGGAATCGCGGCGCTGCTCGCTCATTCTTCTCTCGCCAGTCAGATGGTTNTGCGTCGCCGTCACGGGGGGTAACGTCAACCCCGGCCAGGTGCAGAAATGGATCGACGAAATCTCGTGACTTCTCGCACTCCCTCACGGACCACACCCTCAAGCCGCCTGCGGCAAAATCTCCGCGAGACCTTGCTGCGGCGCATTGTTGGCGGCGATCTGAAAGGTGGAGACCCCATCAAGGAGTCCCGGCTCGCGGCCCAGCTCAAAGTGAGTCGCACTCCCTTGCGCGAGGCCCTGCTGCAATTGGAGCGCGAGGGATTCATCCGTTCCGACGAGCGCCGCGGATTCTCCGTCCAGCATCTCTCGGCGCGCGAGGTGCGTGAGATCTACCCCATGATCTGGACCCTTGAGGGCCTGGCACTGCGGTCGAGCAGCATCTGCGTTCACCTGCTCGCGCCCGAGTTGGAGCGTCTGAACTCCCAGTTTGCCAAGGCGCGCGATCCCCAGCGGGCCCTTCTCCTCGATACGCAGTGGCACGAGGCACTGATCAGCCTGTCGCAGAATCGCCGCTTGCGCACGACGATCTCTGCGTTGCGGTTAAGCATCCGCCGCTATGAAACCGTCTACATGGCTGAGGCGCACCTGATTCCCGAATCGGTCAAGCAGCACAAAGCCATCATCAAAGCCTTGCGCGCCCACGACGCGGACGGAGCCATCCGGGCGCTGGAAAAGAACTGGCGCTTCGCCATGGAAGTCCTGATCAGAAAAATGGGGGAAGAGTAGTGAATCGAGGGTCTTAGAGCGAGCAGACGCCAATCGCCGCCGCAGCTCTGGATAAGTTTTGGGAATTTGTGTTTCCAATCACAGGCGCGTGGTGCATCGGTCACAGCTTTCCACGATCCATCCAAAGTATGATGCTCTTGGTTTCCCCAAAACCTCCGAGCAGACCGTTTTTCTTTGAGGTGCTCCCGTGCATGGGAGGAACTGTCGTCTGCTCGTCATCTCAGTATCTTTTCTTTTCGTGGCTGCGCCGTTGTCCTTACGCGGCCAAATTGAGCGCTCCGAATCCTCAGCCGCGTATTCGCCGACGTTGCCGGCGCGCTCCGCAACACTGGACTTCCCTTCAAGAACACCACCCTCACCCGGCGTGCCGCAGCAGGGGCCGATGCGTCCCGGCCCCATCGGTCTCCCGCAACTGACTCGCGCGGCGGGGACGATTTTCTCCGGCCGGGTCACCTCGGTCGCTCGCATACCGGCTTCTCACGGAGATGCCGTGGCAAGCATCAAGATTACATTTCACGTGGAGCACGCGTTGCGTGGGGCGCGCGCCGGTGAAAATCTCACCATTCGGCAATGGATGGGCCTCTGGAGTGGCGGCCAGCGCTACCGCCCCGGCGAGCGCATCCTTCTCTTTTTGTATCCCCGAAGCAAACTGGGACTGACCAGTTGTGTCGCCGGACCCCTGGGCCGCTTCCGCGTCGACTCGCTCGGCCATGTCCTGCTTTCTGAAGAACAAGTCCTAGCCTTTCGGGCAGATCCCGTGCTGGGCGAGAAATCGCGGGTAAGTTTCAGCGATTTCGCCCGGTCGGTGCAGCGTGCCAGTGGAGAGGAGTGAGCCGGAGATGACCATGAAAACCTGCATGGCAGATACCACGCGCTCATTTCTCTCCAGGCTGGCCGCGGCCCTGACGATCGTTCTGCTGGTCACCCTTGCGTCCCGCGCGGGTGGGCCGGATTACGTCGCCGGGACCTCTTACTTCGATCCGGCAACGACCGGCCAGCCACTGGTCTGGACGCAGGGCCAAGTTACCTATTACACCGACCAGGGGGATCTCAGTCCGATTCTGCCCAATTCGTCGGCCAATACCTTCGTCGCCAACGCCTTCAGCCAATGGACGTCAGTTCCCACCGCCGCCCTTGCCGTCGCCAGCGGCGGCCAGCTCGCCGAGGACGTCAGCGGCTCGAACCTCACGGTCAACTCCGGCGGCGTCATCACCGGACCGGCCGACATCACACCCTCCGCCACCGGCACCCCCGTCGGCGTAGTTTATGACTACGACGGCTCCGTCACCAACGCGCTGCTCGGCGCCGGAGCCGGCGATTCCAGCCAGTGCTTCTCCAATGCCGTGTACGGCGGCGCTGACAACTTCGGCGCAGAAGCCAACTTCCTCCACGCGCTGGTGGTCATCAACGGCCAATGCNAATGCGCTCTGCAGACTTCACAACTCACCGATGTCGAATACCGCCTGGTGCGCGTGCTGGGCAACGTGCTCGGACTCGGCTGGTCGCAATTGAACCTCAACGTCATCACGGGCAACCCACCCGCCACGGCGGCCGACCACGCCGGCTTTCCCGTCATGCACTATAAGGATCTGCCCAGCTGCGTGCCCATCACGCTGTGCTATCCCAACCCATACCAGCTGGCGATGGACGACGTAGCTGCCATCTCGCGCCTTTACCCGGTTACCGCGCAAAACCAGTCGAGTTTCCCCGGCAGCCAGGTTTTTTCCGCCACAACGGCTCGCATTTACGGCTCCGNCATTTACGGCTCGGTGTGGTTTACCGATTCCTCGGGCAACTCCACTCAGGCGATGCAGGGAGTCAACGTCGTTGCGCGCTGGATCGATCCCTCAACCGGAGGGCCGTCGCGACAATATGCGGCTTCCTCGGTCTCGGGATTCCTCTTCACCGGCGACGCGGGAAATCCCATGACAGGCGTAACCGATCCATCGGGGGTCGCTTTCAGCCAATGGGGATCGAACAATCCCGCCCTCGAAGGCTTCTTTGACCTTGCCGGGCTGCAAATACCCAATGGATTGTCCAGCGCGCAATATCAGCTGAGTGTGGAAGCGCTTGATCCGAATTGGTCCATGGGTGTCGGACCTTATGCGCCGCTGCAGGTCGCGCCTTCCGGAACGCCGCAACCGATCGTTGTGACGGTTTCTGCCGACGTTGATGTTGCGCAAGACATCCTGATGACCGGCAGCGCGCAACCTGTTCCGCCATGGGCGGCATCGGAGACCTGGAGCGCTCCGGCCCCCGTTCCCACTGCGGGCGACTGGCTCGGTTCGCTGAGCCCCTACGGCGATGCGGCGTATTTCTCGCTCACGGCCCAGGCTAATCGCACGCTGTCCATTGCAGTGACCTCTTTGGACGAATCCGGCAACGCCGGCGAGAGCAAAGTCCAGCCTGTGATCGGCATGTGGGCCGCTGCTGATCCGCAAGGCACGGCTCCCGCAGCCTTCACGCCGGCTCCGTTCAACTCAGCGAGCTTTGGCCTGACCCGTCTTGACGCGCAAGTGCTGACATCCGCAAATTTCCTGATTGGGATCTCCGACCTGCGCGGCGACGGACGGCCCGACTATCACTACCACGCTCACGTGCTCTACGGAGATTCCGTCAGCCCCGCGCGCCTGGGCGTCGGCGGTGGCGCAGTCACTCTCAGCGGCATCGGCTTTGCGCCCGGACTCACGGCCACAGCAGGAAGCAACAGCGCCGTGCCCCTGGAGGTGAATGCCGGTCAGATGATCCTCGCTGTTCCCGCGCAGTCGGACGGCGTGCAGAGTCTGACGATCACCGACCCCGTCACCGGTTCGTTTTCTACGCTGACGAACGTCCTCACTTTCGGGGCTGCCGCCAGCGACCAGATCGTTCTGGTTCAAGGCTCGAATCCTTCCGCGCCGGTCGGAACCCAGGCCGTCTACCCCATCATCGTGCGTGTCGTCGCCTCTGACGGTGTAACCCCGGTCGCAGGCGCAACCGTGGGCTGGAGTGCGAATAACAGCGCAGCGCTTTCCGCCTGCGGCGGCAGTTCCACCTGCTCGACCATCACCGACCAGGGTGGCTTGTCTTCTACCTGGGTAACGCCGGGAGCCGTCGGCGCCGCCACGATCACCGCTACCCTTGCCCCGGGAGTCTATGGTTCGTCGCCCTCGGTGTCGGCAACCGTGGTGGGAACTTCTACAGCGTCCGACATTGGGTTTCTCCAGACCTACGCGTGGATCGCGCAGGGGGCGAATCTCACGATCCCGATCACTGCCCGCGTAATGAGCAACGGCACACCGCAGAGCGGAGCCACGGTGAACTTCACCATCACCTCAGGCTCGGGCGCCCTCAGTTCGTCGTCGGCGCAAACCAACGCGAGCGGCTATTCGAGCGTGACGCTCACACTGAACAACTTCGCCTCGTCTGTACAGGTGAGTGCCTGCGTCGCGCCGGCTGGTCCACCTTGCCAGAAGTTTTATGCCACCTTCGTCGCGCTGGCAGCGCTGAATCTCGAGCCGGTTGCCGGAAATGGACAAGTTACGACCGTGGGTCAATCGTTCCAGCCAGTGACCGTGCGCGTCGTCGACTCTTCCTCGCCGCCGCATGCCGTGGCGGGAGCGACCGTGACCTTTCAGACCACGGTGCTGCGCCCCAATGGGGAGGCTCCGGCTGGCGGTTCAGGCGAAACGAGTTCCAGCAACGACGGGATGCCCGTGATCCTCAGCGTGAGCCAGAGCGGCGCTCAGAGCGACTTGAACGGACTCGCCAGTCTTGTGCCGTCGGCCGGGTCTTTCAGCGGACCTCTCGATGTGGATGTAAGTGCCGCTGTCGGCAGCGCCGCACTGCAGTTCGCGTTGCAAGCGTTTCCACCAATGCCGGCAGCCAAGGGACAAGCCGCAAGCGCCGCTGTTGTGCGGGAGGAAGTGCGAAAATGACCTAACGAAGCTTTAATTAAGTTCTTTTGTCATCCCGAGCGGAGCCGGAAATGCCTGCGTAGCAGGCAATTCCGGCGGAGTCGAGAGCCTGCCCTGAGCAACCGACCGCAGGGAGGGCGTCGAATGGGGACCTTGGGTCCGCCCTTGGAGACTTAATCAGAGTTTCCCTAACGTTTTCAACGCCGGGGAAGATGCACAAGCTTGGCCGGAGAGATCCCTCGACTTCGCTCTGTCGACATTCCCACTTCTGGCAAAATCGGCCAGAAGTGGGGCACCCGTCTCACTGCCTGAGGTCTGGGGTCTAAGGTCTGACGTCTGCTGCCAATGCCTACTTCCCTATCCACTGATCCACCCAATCGTCCACCGTCTT
>OCOJ01054022.1_pt3 | contig 12997 bp, 15 predicted proteins | sample 1539251 | NCBI WGS metagenome assembly OCOJ01 (sample SAMN01911457, study PRJEB22624) | soil metagenome | biome: Soil | place: Malaysia | collected 2012-04-30 | depth RA_metagenome m
AAACAGCGACCCGAAAGCAACCCACAGCACCATGCCCGTGGCGATGCGCGCGGCGCCCATGCCATAAATGCGCTCCACCAGCGCGCTGGCGATGAACGGTGTGGCGCGCGCCTGCTGCCACGGAATCACGCCCAGAACCGCTGTCTGCAACATCAGGTAAAGCACACCGATGCCTGCCACCGAAAGAAAAATGCTTCGCGGGATGTTTCGCTCCGGCGCGCGAATCTCCCCGCCGAGATGGCACACGTTATAGTAGNCCGAGGTAGGTGTAAATCGTCTGAACGGTGGCCGCTCCCAGCCCGGTGAAAAAGACCCAGGAAAGATTCCAGGCCCCCGGCGGAAACGTGAACGCCAGGCGCGAATCGAAATGCGTCAGTCCGCCCCAGATCAGCCAGGCCAGAGTGGCGATGACCCCGGCCCACAGCAGCAGCGAAATTTTCCCAATCTGCTCGATGCGGCGATACAGCAGCAGCACCACCACAATCACCACCGCGGCGGAGAGCGCCTTCTGCTCCCATCGGCCGAGCGGCACCAGGTACGACGCGTACTGCGAGAATCCGATGGCCGCCGAAGCCATCACCAGCGGCGCCTGGAACATCGTCTGCCAGATGAAGAGGAACGACATCAACCGCCCCCACCGTCCCGGGCCGTACGCCTCGCGGAGAAAGACGTAGCTCCCTCCCGCCTGCGGCATGGCCGCGCCGAGTTCCGCCCACACGCACCCATCCACCAGGGCCACGACCGCGCCGGCGGCCCACGCCACGAGGCACTGCGGTCCGGGCATGGCTTCAATCACCAGCGGCACAACCACAAATGGGCCGATCCCCACCATGTCAATCATGTTCAGCGCGGTGGCTTCGGCCAGCCCCAGCCCGCGTTCGAGTTGTGCTTCTCCCATCGGTGCCCCGCTGAGCGGGGTGGCAGGATATCAGAGTTGCCCGTTCGCCCGGCCCGCTTTCGTGAGTTACACTGCGGCCGCGATGCTGCTCCTCGGAATCTCGCTCACCGCCGCAACCGTCACCGTGCTCGCCCTGGAATTCCTCCGCTGCCGTCTGCGGCCGCTGCCCGCGCGCGGCTGGGCGGGACTCGTCGCCCTCGTGTCGGCGGAATTTTTGATGTTCCGCGGAGTCGAGCCGGTTGCGACCTATTTCACACCCATCGCCTGGACCGCGTATATCTTCCTGGCGGACGCCATGGTCTGGTCCATCCGCGGGCATTCGCGCATCGCCGACGAGCCCCGCGAATTCGCCATCGTCGCCGGGCTTTCGCTGCCGCTTTGGCTCATCTTCGAGGGCTACAACCTGCATCTGGCCAACTGGGCCTACGTCGGCCTTCCCGGCCGCTGGCTGGCGCGCGAGCTCGGATACGCCTGGTCGTTCATGACCATCATTCCCGCCATCCTCCTGACCGCCGACCTGGTGGAATCGTTCGGATGGTTCGCGAATGAACAGCGGAAACTGAAAGTTCCCCGCGCCTCGCTGCCCGGGATGACTGTTGCCGGAGCGCTGTGCCTGACCCTGCCGTTGCTGCTGCCTCGGGAAGCAGGGGCTTACCTGTTTGGGCTGGTGTGGGTGGGATTCGTCCTGCTCCTGGAACCCGCCAACTACCGCCTCCGCCTGCCCTCGCTGTTGCGCGACCTGGAAGAAGGACGCCGCAGCCGCCTCTATGCATTGCTGGTCTCCGGATGGGTGTGCGGCTGGCTCTGGGAATTCTGGAATTATTGGGCCGCGGCGCGCTGGCAATACACCTTTCCCATATTCCAGCGGTGGAAGATTTTTGCCATGCCCGCGCCCGGTTATCTCGGCTTTTTGCCCTTCGCGCTGGAATGCTCGGTGATGGTCGTTTTCTTCCGCTGGCTGGTGGGAATGTTGCTCGCGCGTTTTGTGCGAACTCCGCGAAGCTGAAACGCGACGATGAAATCCCTACCACCGCTCTTGGCCCTCTCCGTCCTGGCGGCCTCCCTCCCCCTCCGGGTAGCCATGGTCGGTGCACTCCCGACCGTGGGCATTTTCGACTCCCCTCCGCCTTCCGCCTTCCCCGCCGAAAGCCGTCTCGGCCTTCCGCCTGAAGTCCTGCAGGAAGTCCACGAAGGGCTGGACCAGATTTTTCACGCTCACCCGGACGCGGCCGTAGAGATTGCTCGCGGCATCCAGAGGCGCATGCCCAGCCATCCCATCGGCTACCTGCTCGAGGCGGAAGCAGCGTGGTGGAAGATTTATTGCCAATCCTGCAGCATCCACTACAACCTGATTGACGCCTGGTCGCGCGCGAAATTGAAGGAAGACGATGCCTATTTTGCCCTCGCCGACCGTGCCATCCAGCTCGCGGAGTCCCAAATCGCCCGGCAGGAGTCCGCGCCCATGCACGTCTTTGCGGGCATGGGCTACGGCCTCGAGGCTCGGCTCCACGGAATCCGCGGCGACCATCTGGCCGTGGCCCGCAACGGCGTGAAAGGGCGCGAACATTTTCTGCGCGCTCTCGCGCTCGATCCCCAGATGGGGGACGCGCTCACCGGCATCGGTCTCTACAATTATCTCGCCGACGCGCTCTCCACATTTGCCAAAATGCTGCGCTTCTTTATGGGCATTCCTGGTGGAAACAAACAGAAAGGCATCCGGCAACTCGAGACCGCCATGAACACGGCGGGGCTGACCGCCGTCGAAGCCCGCTTTTATCTCGCGCGCAATCTACGCAACTTTGACGGGCAGTACCAGCGCGGCGCGGACCTGATGGAGCCCCTGGTGGCGCAGTACCCCGACAATCCCGTCTTCCAGCTCCTGCTCGGCGACATGTACGCGAAACTGAACCGGAAAGACCCCGCCGCGCTCCACTTCCGCGCCGCCCAGAAAATTCGCGTGAGCGATCCCGCCTGCGCCGCGCGCGTCCAGGCAGTGGCCGCGGCCGCACTGTCCGCACTAGAGCACTGATCCCGCCTTATGCGGTTTTGTGGTGGCGCAGGCACTCCTGCCTGCGCAAACGTTCCAAGGCCTCTATGCCACCGGGACTGGAATCGAAATCAACGCCAGAGCTTCCACATCCACAAATCGGCCCGATCCATATGCTCAGGCCCGCGCCGCCTCTTCCTGCTCGAACGCGTGATAGGACGACCGCACCAGCGGCCCCGATTCCACGTGCCGGAACCCCATCGCCAACCCCGCGCGGCGGAACTCCGCGAATTCGTCGGGATGCACGTAGCGCGCCACCGGCAGATGCTCTGCCGTAGGCTGCAAGTATTGCCCCAGCGTCAGAATCGCCGCTCCTTGCGCCGCGATGTCCCGCATGGCTTCGAGCACTTCCTCGCGCGTTTCGCCCAGCCCCAGCATCATCCCCGTCTTCGTGGGCATCTCGGGCGCGTGCTCTCGCGCCCGGCGTAACAGCTCCAAGGAGCGCTCGTATACCGCGCCTTTGCGCACGCGGCGATAGAGCCGCGGCACGGTTTCCATGTTGTGGTTGAGCACATCGGGCCGCGCCGCCAGCACCGTCTCCAGCGCGTTCCAATCCCCGCGGAAATCGGGGATCAGCACCTCGACCTTGCAACCCGGTACGCGGCTGCGGATTTCTTCGATTGTCCGCGCAAAGATGTGCGCGCCGCCGTCGGCCTCGTCGTCACGATTCACCGAAGTCACCACGGCGTAGCGCAGTCCCATGCGTTCCACGGCCTCCGCCACCCGCCGGGGCTCGTCCTCGTCCGGCCGGCCTAGCGGCCTTCCCGACGGCACGGAGCAGAATCCGCACGACCTCGTGCACACATTGCCCAGAATCATGAAGGTGGCCGTGCCATGTTCCCAGCATTCCCCCATGTTCGGGCATCGCGCGCTCTCACACACGGTGTGAAGCTCGAGCGTGCGCATGATGCGCATCAGTTCCTGATGATTCGGCCCGCCGGGAAAGCGCACGCGCAGCCACGGCGGCCGCGGGTGCTGGCCAGGCGGATACACGGGCGGGGACCCTCCGCAGGTTCCCGGCACGGCATTTCCGTTCAAAACGTGAAAGGGTGAACCCATTTTCGGTTCTGCGATTTTCCAGTTTATGACGCCGCCAAGAAGGCGGCAAGCGGGCAATCCGATGCTACCGCGGGCGTGGCTCCAGCACCGCGTTGGCCTCCGCGCAATCGTAGAGTTTCGCGACGCGATAGTTCCGGTCCATCTCCTTCACCAGCCGGGGCCACCAGCGTGTGCTGCCGACCATCTCCATCGTTTCCGGATCATCGTTCAAGACGATGAGTCCGAATTGGCGTTCCGCCACCATTTGTTCCAGGGGCTGCCCCGGCAGATCGCCATGCCGGACCAGTTGATTGAGCACGAATGGATTGGACACCTCCGGCTCCCGGCCCGCCAGCACCACGGCACCCACGCTTTCCGAAAGCACCATGCGCGCGGGTGAATTGCGTACCAGGCTGTAGAGGTCCCCGCATCCCGAAACGGAGAGAGGCACCACTCGCGCGCCCTGAGTGAACGCTCCGGCGTGATACAGCGCCACGCAGCCCACCAAACAGGGCACCAGGGGAAGCAGACGCGGCGCTCGCGGCGACTGCGCCCAGGCCCTATATCCCAGCGCTCCGGCAAGCGTGCAGGCCGCGATTGGCTCCAGAAAGTGGTTGATGAACGAACCGGCCTTCCCGCCTGTCACCAGCACCACGGCCACTGCGCAAAGAAAATAGAGCAGCGCGGGAAGCGTCTGCCGCGCTTTTGACACGAAGAAGGCCGCCAGAAGCGGTGCGAGCGCCACAACGCTGGGCTCCACCAGAATAAAAATGCCCAGAAGCCGGCGGAACGTGTAGGGATCCGGATGCGTGCGGAACATGTGAAAGAAAAATTGCCCTCCGGTCCACGTCTGCATCCATCCGAATCCCGCGAGACACAGCGCGCCGAGCGTACCTGCCAGCAGCAACGCACGCCGGAATTCCCGCCGGGCCATAAGGTACAAAATGCACGCTGCCGGCGCCGCCAGCGCCGTGTACTTCACAAACAGCGCCAGGGCGAACAGCAACCCCGAAGGCAGCCACCAGCGCCCTGTGCTCTTCATCGAGAGCCAGAAACCGGCCAGACTCAGCGCGATCCCCAGCAGGTCCACGCGCAGCAGCGGCAGCCAGGCCCGCGATACGCCGTTGGCCAGGAAGTAGAGCCCGAACGCCGCCGCCAGCACTCCCGATCCGGTCCACTCGTGGGTCAGCAGCACCAGCAGCAGCGCGATCGCCGTTCCGCAGACGAGCATCAACAGCCGCGGCAGGGTAAAGCTCACTCCGCCCAGCCGCATACACTCGGCCGCGAGCCAATAGCCGACCGGCCCATAAGGATTGAGCGCGTTGGGATAAGCGCGGGGATCGGGATAGACGGTGTGCCCGGAATCGAGCCGCACCGCGGCGTTCAGGATGTTCCCCTCTTCATAATCCAACTGAAACGGCAGGCGGGCTTCGGCCACGGCATGCCAGAGCGTGAGCACCGCGGCCGCGAGCACGCATCCGGCCATGACCCATTCCGAGAGTCGCAGCAGGCGCACGTTCCAGCTCCCGGCGGCCGTCGTACCGTCATTCATTAGGCGTGCCGCGGCGCGCGTTTCCTTCCTCTTACGATTTGCGAGTCAGTCGGCCCGCTGGTCCTTCTCTCGACTCGATAGTGCAGCCGCACGACTCCATCCGGATAGCTGCGCGCGGAGAGCAGCGCCAGGGGGACCGAGCGATGCCGCGGATGGAGGAGCGGAATCCCCTCGCCGATCAGTATGGGGATCACGTGGATGATGAATTCGTCCACCTGTCCGGCATCGAGAATCGAGCCGATCAGTTCGCCGCCTCCGCACAGCCAGATCGCTTTCCCCGGGGTCGCGCGCAACCGTTTAGCGAATTCCCCGGCGTCCTCGGATACGAATTCCACCTCCGGGATGGTGCTCTTCCGGGGCGTCTTGGAGAAAACGCAATTCCTCTTTCCGGGGTAGGAGCTCTGTCTCATCTTCAGCGCAAGATCGTAGGTCTTGCGGCCCATGAGCACCGTGTCAATGGACTGGTAAAATTCGTCCATGCCGTAGGTGCCCGCCACGCGCGGCCGTTCCAGCCAGCCAATGTCTCCGTCGGGCCGCGCGATGAAACCGTCCGCGCTCGTGGCGATGTAGACGATGATTTTCCTCATCGAGCCTCCTCGACGGCCGCCGCCCGGCGATAGAGGAGCGCGCCGAGCAGCAGCCATACGCCAAGCGCAATGAACTCCCAACGCGTGAAGTGGCCGGGAACAGCCGGCGCCAGCTTCATCACCATAAGGCCCGCTCCCCCCAGCACTCCAATCGCGGCCAGCGCGCGATCCCGGCCGGCGGGCCGCATCGCCAGGTACGCGGCGCACGCCATCATCCAGCCGAAGCCGGCGGCAAACGAGCCGACCTCCGAGATGGGCACGAGAAGTTGCGAGCCCATCAGGCTCGCGATTGCCGTCACAACTCCCACCGTCGCCACCGCCGCGAATGGCGTTTGAAACCGCGGGTGCAGTGCCGCGAATACCCGGGGGACCAGGCCGCGGCGCGCCATCGCAAACAGCAGGCGCGTGGAAGCCACAAAGTTTCCGTTGAACACTTTTCCGAGCGAAAGCAGCGCCGCGGCCAGGATCACGTTGACCACCCACCGGCTACCCACCGCGCGTTCGATAGCCACGGCGGTGGGAAAGTTCGTCCCAGCGACGCTCTGCCAGGGTTGTGCCCATGCCACCACCGCGATCACCCCGCAGTAGAACACAATGGCGGCCACAATGGCCATCAGCGGCGCGTAAAAATGATGCCGCGAGGGAAATTCTGGATGCGCTTCCTCCGACGCCTTTGCCGTGGACTCGAAACCGGTCATGAAGTAGGGCACGATTTGCAGCGTCAGGACCAAGGAGAGTGCCGGCCCGTGGCTCCACAGCGGCGCGAAATTCCGAGCCGATCCCCGAGCGATGCCTGCCGTGCCGAACACCGCGAACAACAGGAGCAACCCGAAGGTGGTCACATTCTGGAAGGTTGCGCTCTGCCGGATTCCCCGGTAGTTGAGCACGCCGAGAGCTGCCGTCAGCGCCAGCCCCAAGGCCACGTGCGGCAGATGGACCGGAGACCCAGCCACGCGATACAGCTCCGCCGAATCAAGCGCGGGAAACAGGAACGCAGCCACGCGGCCGATGGCCACCGCCTCCCAGGGGCAGACGATGGCATAGGCCAGCAGCATCATCCAGCCGGTCCAGTAGCTCGCCGGGCGGGGGAAAACCTCGGCCGTGTAGGCCACCTCGCCCGCCGCGTCCGGCCGGAGGCTGATCAGCCGGCCGTACACGTAGCCTACCGGCAGCAGCGCAACGCCTCCCAGGGCGAAGCCCAGAATCGCGCCCGCCGGCCCGCCGCGACCCAGCCAGTCGTCCATCACCACAAGCCAGCCGACGCCCACCATCGTGCCGAAGCCCAGCGTGAAGTAATCCACCAGGCGCAGCTTGCGTGCCAGCTCGGTCATGCCAGCAGGCAGAGGATTTCAAACAGCAGATTGGCGGCCAGCAGCGAAGTCAATTCCGCGGAGTCATACGGCGGCGANAACTTCCACCAGATCCGCGCCCACCAGGCGCAGCCCGCCTAGCGCTCGGACGAGCTCCAGGGCCTGCGCGCTCGAAAGCCCGCCGACCTGCGGCGTCCCGGTGCCGGGTGCGAAGGCCGGGTCCACCGAGTCGATGTCGAACGTCAGATAGCACGGCCGGTCGCGAAGCGCCTGGAGTCTCGGCGCCACCGCGGCGAGGCCTTTGCGGTGGAACTCCTCCGCGGTGATCCAGGTGATTTGATGGCGGCGGGAGAACTCGAAATCGCCGTCGCTGTACACCTGTCCGCGGATGCCGATCTGCAGCACGGCGCCTCGGGCGAGGACTCCCTCCTCGATCCCCCGGCGAATAATGGTGCCGTGCGAATGGTGCGAGCCGAAATACGTGCTCCAGGTATCCGCGTGGGCGTCGATTTGCACCAGCGCCAGTGGCCCGTGCCGCCGCGCCACGGCGCGGAGCAGAGGCAAAGTGATGGAGTGGTCGCCGCCCACGCTCACCGGAGTTGCCCCCGCAGCCAGCATCGGCGCGAGGCCCTTCTCGATGCGCGTGTAAGAGTCCTCGAGCGACAGGGGATTCACTGGAAGGTCGCCGAAATCCCCGATGCGTTTTCTCTCAAACGGGTTGACGTCGAGAACGGGGTTGTAGGGGCGGATCATCGCGGATTGCACTCGAATGTGCCGCGGGCCGAAGCGCGCCCCGGGACGAAACGTCGTGCCGCCATCGAACGGCACACCGACGAGGGCGATGTCCAGCGCCCGTGCGTCGGTGATGTGCGGCAGGCGCATAAAGGTGGGAATGCCCTCAAAGCGGGGATAAACGAGCGCGTCGAGCGGCATCGGATGCGCCGCCGGCCGCGGCGACCTGGAAGGAGCCTGGTTGCGGAAGTCCTTTAGGGCCGCCCGTCGGCGCGTCGAGGTCTTTTTGTGGGGCATGGGCTCTGGCCGGCGAGTGTAGGCGGCACGCCCCGGTGAGTCAACGTCGTGGGACGCTTGACCCCACAGGAGGCCGGCATATCAGGATCCGGCGAGTTACACAAAGAAAAAAACGGGCCGATGAAGAGTCATCGGCCCGCGGAGGAGAGATGCGTGATTTCTCGTTTGTTAGGAAAGCCGGCGCCCGAAGGCGACGAGGCTGAAAAGGCCAGCTCCGAGAAGCAACAACGTGCCCGGCTCGGGAACTCTCCCGATGTACTCCTGCGGCACGCCGTCGGATGGGGGCCATCCGTTCACCGGAGTGTAGACGACCAGATTCGAGTAGCTGCTCGCGTTGCCGTGGTTCAGTCCCGCGGCAGTTACCCATCCATTGATGCCNTCCAGGATCTGCAGCATTGCCATTTGGGTTGCTGGGAGTGCCGTAGGGATCGCAATTGGAGACGCCCGTGCCGCACGTGCCGGCGTCGTGAATGTCCCAGATGGCCCACTGAATGTCCTTTATGGTCTGGGCGTTTGGTGCGGAGAACATCTGCTCCACGAGGTAGGCAACTTCCAGGTACTGTGTCGAGCTAAGACTTCCAAGCAACCCGGTGCCTGCACTCCCGATGGTCCCNCTCCCGATGGTCCCCGTGCTCGCCGTCCAAGTTTCGGGCGGATCCACCTCGTTTTGGAAGATGTCGCAAATCAAATGCAGCGATTGCCCGTTCGAGGTGAAGTTATAGGGACCAACGTACACTCCGCCATCCGTGATCGAACCGCCGTTGTTGATGGTCAACGACACGCTGTTTGCCGAAGCAGCAGTCGCTGCTGCCAGCAAGAGCAAAACTAAGGTAATGGCGCGTAAAGAGAGTCTCATCTGTCCTCGCGATACACCATTTCCCTCAGCACAGTGTACGTTGCACGTCCGATGCCATAGTCAGACCCAAGCTTGGAACCGTATGTCGTTGACAATTCATGCGATGAGAAGGGCTCCTTGGCCCCAATCTCGCTTCCGGGAAAAATCATGCCATTGGGAAGGAAACTGTTTGCACCGCGGGTCCCTTCGGTTGGCGCCTGCACTCGGTGCCGGTACCAGTAGTACCCTGGCCGCCTGCCTGCTGCCACAACCTAGCGAACAGACACTCCCGACGAACCGGTCTACAAATTGTGCGCCTCAATACGTATTCTCAGTTCCGGATCGGCTGAACTCCTGGAACAGTGCGCGGCATTCCTCGGCCAGCAGCCCGCCCTCTACAGTCAGGTTACTGCCTCCCATCCGTGCCAGTTCGCGTGCCGGGACTCGCAGCTCCGAAAAACCAGCAGCGGCAGCATCGGCGATATCGGCGCCGAAGACTACGCGCCGGATTTTGGCCCAGTGAATGGCGGCCAGGCACATAGGACAGGGCTCGCAGGTGCAGTAGAGAGTGCAGCTAGAGAGATTGATGGTGCCGAGAGCGCGTGCCGCTGCGCGCAGGCTGTTGATCTCGGCGTGAGCGGTGGGATCCGTCTCGCGCCACACCGTGTTGTGCGCCACAGCCACCACCGTTCCGCCGCGAACGACCACGGAACCGAACGGCGATTGGCCCACAGCCATCCCCTCGCGCGCCGCGCCGATAGCCAGGCGCAGAAACTCGGCGTCCGTCACGCCGATGGCTCCCGCGGACCGCCTTGGAAAGAATCTCCCGCCACCTCTTCCTGCCCCGCTGCCACAAGGGCGGAGGGATGCCAGCGGCGCACCTCGCTGCGGTCCGGAGTCGCCGCCAGCAGTTCGCCAATCGTGCGCCGCAGTGTGGGGTGCCGCAGGCCCGGAGCGATCTCACGCAAGGGCACGAGCACAAAGCGGCGTTCCGCGATCCGGGGATGCGGGAGTTCGAGGTCGGGCATGCTGACGACGTTGGCGCCGTAAAGCAGGATGTCAATGTCTACGATCCGCGGGCCGTTGCGCACCAGCCGGCGCCGGCCCAGATCGCGTTCCACCTGCTGCGTCCAGCGCAGCAGTTGCCGCGGCATCAGCTCCGTAGCCGCCTCGACCACACAGTTCAAAAACCAGTTCTGCGGCCCGAATCCCAGCGGTTCGGTGGCGTAGAGCGAGGATCTCTTCACGATCTCCACGCCCGCCGCCGCGAGCGCCGCCATGGCCTGCTCGAGATTTGCGGCGCGATTGCCGAGATTCGAACCCAGCCCCAGATATACCGTGCGTTTCATGGCCCGATCCGCGTCTCCCGGGATCAGAACAAGTTGGGCTGCCTGCCGCCCTGTTCGAGGCCGAAATGCTTGTAAGCCAGCGCTGTGGCCACGCGGCCGCGTGGCGTGCGGTCGAGCATCCCGAGCTGCATCAGGTACGGCTCGCAGATTTCTTCGATGGCGTCTTCCTCTTCACTCAGCGTGGCGGCAAGCGTCCCCAGCCCCACCGGGCCTCCCGAGTATTTGTCGATGAGCGCGCGGAGCAGGCTGCGGTCCACGTCATCGAGGCCCTGTTCGTCCACGCCGAGCAGGCCCAGCGACTCCCGGGCGACCTCCAGCGAGATATGACCCGCGGCGCGCACCTGCGCGAAATCGCGCACGCGCCGCAGCAGCCGGTTGGCCACGCGCGGCGTCCCCCGGCTCCGCCGCGAAATCTCCCGGGCGCCCGCCTCGTCGATGCCGATCTCCAGGATCTTCGCTGACCGGAGCACGATTTGAAGCAGATCCTCCGCGGAATAAAAGTCCAGGCGGTGGACGATCCCGAAGCGCGAGCGCAGCGGTGCCGTGAGCAGACCGGCGCGGGTTGTGGCGCCGATCAGCGTGAAGCGGTTCAGCCGGTAGGGATGAATCCGCGCGCCCGGGCCCTGGCCAATCACCAAATCGATCTGAAAATCCTCCATGGCGGGATAGAGGATTTCCTCGATTTCCGGGAACAGGCGGTGAATCTCGTCCAGGAACAGCATTTCGCCGGGCTCGAGGGCCGTGAGCACGGCCGTCAGGTCGCCTTTGCGTTCGAGCAGCGGTCCCGAGCTGGTTTTGATTGACACGCCCATCTCATTGGCCAGGATTTGCGCCAGCGTGGTTTTGCCCAGTCCGGGCGGCCCATAGAGGAGCACATGATCGAGCGCCTCGCTGCGGCTTTTGGCCGCTTCGATGGTGATGGAGAGAAGCTCCTTCACCCGCGACTGGCCCACAAAATCCGCCAGCCGTTTCGGACGGACACTGGCTTCCAGCCGGGCCTCTTCCGGCGAGGGCGCTCCGGAAACGATTCGTGGGGTGGATTTGGCCATGCGCGGGATTCGCGGTACCGATTCTACTTCATCTCAAAGATTCCCAGTTTGCGCTCCAAGCGGGTGAGCGGCTCGCACTGGCGGTCGAGCGCAGCGTACGCCTCCGCGTTCGCGCGGCGGAATTCCTCGTAGTCCTCGCGCGAGTCCCAGCGGTCGCAGGTGATGTAGCGATTGCCCGTGCCGGCCAGAAGCGTGGTGCCGCGGTACGCGGCGCTCCGGCGGAACAATTGAGCCCACGTCCCGCCCGGCGAATAATGGCGCTCGAATTCGGCCTTATATTGTTCCGGCACGATGAATTCCCAGAGGACTTCGATCACCGCGTGCGCCTCGTGTCCCCGGATGCCGCTATTCTGCTGCCGCGCGGCGTCCCGCCGCGGGCGAGGCCGGGCTTAACTGCTGGAGCGCGGCGCGCAGCGCGGCATCGAAGCCCGCCGGCACTCCTTTGCGCCGAAGTGTCTCCAAGGCTCGCTCCGTTTCGCGGCGGTCATAGCCCAAGTTCACGAGCGCGGAGAAGAGATCCTCCTCGAGCTGCGACCGGGCCACGGGCGGCTCTGCCGCAGCAGTTTCCGCCGCGGCGAGTTTGTCGCGCAGCTCGACGATCACGCGCTCCGCAGTTTTCCGCCCCACGCCCGGAATGCGCGTCAGGCCGGCGACGTCCCCGCGACGCACCGCGGGAACAATTTCCTCCACGCTCATGCCCGATAGAATCTTCAGCGCAAGGGCCGGCCCCACGCCGCTCACCGAAAGCAGCATCTCGAATAGATGTTTTTCCCGCGCGGTCAGAAAGCCGTAGAGTGCCAGTTGGTCCTCGCGCACGTGCGTGTAGATGAGCAACGTCACCTCCGCATGCAGCGCGCCCATTGCCGCGAACGTCGAGAGCGGGATTTTGACGTCGTAGCCTACTCCGCCCGCGTCCACGATGACCTGGCCCGGCCGTTTTTCGAGAAGGGCGCCGCGAAGAAGGGCAATCATTTCCCCAAGAGTATTTAGGACGCGCTCTCCACTGTCAACGCGCGCGAATCTGAATTCCGCTAAACACCGGTGCACCGGACGGCAGGCGGAATTGAGTGCGACGCCCGTACCAAAAACGCACACGTGTCCGCCCTGTCCCACGTGTCCCGGAATCGAACAGGTGACATCTTGGCCTCAGAATTTGCAAACTTTTTATGTGCTCCCACGAAACAAATTCGCACCTAGCGTCGTCACAATAAAAGCAAGCTCCATGCGACGCGAGGTAGCGAGGTTCTCCCCGGTACCCGCGAGCAGCGTCCTCGGAGGTTGACTCCATGAACGGAAAGAAGGA
>OCOJ01053112.1_pt5 | contig 12979 bp, 16 predicted proteins | sample 1539251 | NCBI WGS metagenome assembly OCOJ01 (sample SAMN01911457, study PRJEB22624) | soil metagenome | biome: Soil | place: Malaysia | collected 2012-04-30 | depth RA_metagenome m
GAAGCAAGCAGCAACCCGCGGTCAGGTCCTGCATCCACCTGTCGCCTTCGCAGGTGGGCCACCTTGCTATTCGGAGCGCTCCGCGAGAATTGCCGCAAGTAATTCGTGTCTCGGCGCGGAAAAAGGATTGGTCACCGTGACGCCCTGCCAGGTGAAGCCCTCGTGCAGATCTTCTGAGAGCAGAAGCCGGCATCCCGCCTCTGCCGCCGCGGAGAGCATGACCGCGTCCCAGATCCTGAGCTGATGATTTGTCGCCAGGTCTGCCGCAGCCAACAATACCTCCGCGGAGGTATCGATTAGCGAGAACGTATCCCGCCAGCCCAAGATCGCCCTGCGCGCCTTTTCCGGGCTTCTCCCTGCCTTGCGCACGAGCAGGTGGAACAACTCGCCCAGCGATTGCACCGGCAAGAGGACGGAATCCTGGGGTAATCTCTCAAGCAATTGGAAGGCCGCCCTTTTCCTCTCGGCGCCATTCACGCCTTCGGCGTACCCCAGGATATTGGTGTCCAGCGCCACCCTCACGGCTCGTCCTCATAGAGTTCCTCCCGGCTCCAGCGGCCAATGTCTTTCACCCGCTCCGCTCGCAATCGCTTGAACAGGGCGGCGCGCGCGGCGCGGGACACCCGCCCGTTTGTCTCGGGAGGTATCACCCGGGCCACGGGTCTTCCGTGGGAGGTAACCAGATAGCTGTGCCCCTCGCGCACCTCGCGCAGAAGTTTCGAAAAATTGCGGTTGGCATCGGCGGCCGAAACTGCCTTTTCCATAGCACTCCTCTGATGTAGTGATACTACGTACTATGACAGAAGCCCGCCCCGTTGCCAAGGGCCTGGCGCTGCAATCGTGCATGGCTGCGACGGCCGGAATCCCGGTGTGCGTTCCGATCGGACCTGGCGCAACTCTTTCTCGCCACGCGTCACTTGTCGCTCGGCACTCTGCTACAATAAGACCCCGCGCAATCCATGCTTCCCCGACGCCGTCACCACCATCTCCTGCCGCGAGGTAAACGATGGCCGTGCACTCGCACGTGAAAACCGCTCCTGCTGAATCGAAGAAGTATCACGGCCTGGACCGTGACGCGCTGCTGCGCATCTACCGGCTGATGTACCTTTCGCGCAAGCTGGACGACCGGGAGATTCAGCTCAAGCGGCAAAACAAGATCTTTTTCCAGATCAGCGGGGCGGGGCACGAAGCGGCCAACGTGGCCGCGGGGCTCTGCCTGCGTCCCGGCTGCGACTTTTTCTATCCCTACTACCGCGACCGCGCGCTGTGTCTGACGCTTGGGGTCAGCCCGGTGGAAATGCTCCTGCAAGCCGTGGGCGCTAAGGACGACCCTGCTTCCGGCGGCCGGCAGATGCCTTCTCACTGGGGCCACCAGGCGCTCAACATCGTCACCCAGTCTTCGCCCACGGGCACGCAGTTCCTCCAGGCGGCCGGCGCGGCGGAGGCTTCTCTCTATTACTCCCAGGTGCCAAAGGCGCTCGAAGCCGCGCGCCGCGCGCCCATGGGCGATGCCCTGCGCCATCACCCCGACGACGTGGTGTACGTCTCCGCGGGAGACGGCGCCACCAGCGAAGGCGAGTTCTATGAGTCGCTGAACACGGCGTGCGTCAAGAAGCTGCCGCTGTTCTACCTGATTGAAGACAACGAGTACGCCATTTCCGTGCCCGTCGAGGCGCAAACGCCCGGCGGCAANCATTTCGCGGCTGCTGGTGAATTACCCCTGCCTGCTGGTTCAGGAATGCGACGGGACCGATCCGCTGGAGGCCTATGAGGCGTGCCGGCGCGCCGTGGCGCATTGCCGCGAGCGCCGCGGACCGGCGCTGGTCCATGCGCACGTCACCCGCCCCTATTCCCATTCACTTTCCGACGATGAGCAGCTCTACCGTCCTCCCGAAGAGCGCCAGGCGGAGGCGAAGCGCGATCCCATTCCCCGTTTCGGACTCTTCCTGGTGCGCGAACGCGTGGCCGACGAGAAGGCCATCGAGCGTATCGAGCGCGAAGTGGACGCGGAAGTCCGCGAAGCGGCTGATCGCGCGCTGGCCGCGCCCATGCCGGACGAAGGCTCGGCCAGGTTGTGGGTCTATTCGCCGGACGTGGACCCTTCCTGCGGCCGGTTTTCCGCCGAGCCCAAGCCCGCCGGCGAGCCGAAAACGCTGGTGGAAATGGTCGCCGCCACGCTCGATAGCGAAATGGCCCGCGATCCGCGCATCGTGGTGTTCGGAGAAGACGTGGCGGATTGCTCGCGCGAGCAGAATCTGGACAAAGTGAAAGGGAAGGGCGGCGTCTTCAAGGCCACCGCGCATCTCCAGCGGCATCACGGCTCGCAGCGCGTCTTCAATTCACCGCTGGCGGAAGCCAACATCATCGGCCGGGCCATCGGCATGGCCACCCGCGGGCTGAAGCCGGTGGTGGAGATTCAGTTCTTCGATTACATCTGGCCGGCCATGATGCAATTGCGCGACGAGCTGCCGGTGATTCGCTGGCGCTCCGGCGGAGCTTTCAAGTGCCCGGCTGTGGTGCGCGTAGCCATCGGGGGCTACCTCACCGGCGGCGGTCCCTATCACAGCCAGTGCGGCGAAGTGCTGTTCACGCACATCCCCGGGCTGCGCGTGGTGATGCCCTCCACGGCTTTGGACGCGGCCNGGCCTGCTGCGCACGGCGATTCGCTGCGATGATCCGGTGATGTTCCTGGAGCATAAGCATCTTTACCGCCAGCCGTACAACCGCTCGCCGTATCCGGGAGACGATTACACCATCCCCTTCGGCAAGGCGCGCACCGTGCGCGAGGGGCGCGACCTGACCATCATCACCTACGGGGCCGTGGTGCGCCGCGCGGAAGTGGCCGCGGCGGAATTGGAGCGCGAGGGCGTATCCGCGGAGATCCTGGACCTGCGCAGCCTCAACCCCTACGACTGGGAAGCCATTGCCGCGAGCGTGGCGAAAACCAGCCGGGTGCTGGTGGCGTATGAGGATTGCCGCTCTTGGGGCTACGGCGCGGAGATTGCCGCGCGCATCGGCGATGAATTGTTCGATCAGTTGGACGCGCCGGTGCGCCGCGTGGGCGCGCTGGATACCTTCTGCGCCTACCAACCGAAGCTCGAGGACCAAATCCTGCCGCAGACGGAGAACATCGTGCGCGCCGTGCGGGATCTGGTCGCCTGGTAGGGGCACGGCCCGAAAGTCCCGAATCCGCAAAGCGAGTGAAGGACAGCCGGGCCCTCCGTCATTCGCGCGCCTGCCCCCATGCGGCGCGGTCGGGCGGTCTTAAATCGCCGCTCAGGGTCTTGGGTTTGAGTTCGATTCGCCGGCCTGTAGCCCGCCTCTTCAGAGGCGGGGTACGTTCCGAGCTTCTCGGGCGGGGAACATATTCGGCGGCGATGGCGTATAAAAGGAACAGTAGGACGGCAGGCGCTCCGCGCCCCTGATGAGGACTCCATGATTTGTACGCGCTGCCAAAAGGAAATTGCTGAAGGGTCGAACTTCTGCTACTTCTGCGGCGAGCGCATGGCGCCCGCGGCCCCGGCAGGCTCGCCGCCGCAGAGTGCGCTCCCACCCGGTCCGCCGCCCGGATACGCGGAACCACGGCGGCTGATGCGCTCGATCACCGACCGCAAACTGGGCGGCGTCTGCGCGGGACTGGCCCACTACCTGGACACGGACGTCTCGCTGATTCGCGTGCTCACGGTTCTCTCGGTGGTCTTCTACGGGGTGGGCTTCTTCGCCTACATGATCGCTTGGCTGGTGATCCCGGAGGGCGATCCGGGCTCCCTTCCTTCGGTCCCGGTTTCGCGGCGCCTGCACCGTTCACGGAGCGACCGGCGGATCGCCGGAGTCTGCGGCGGCGTGGCGGAGTTCCTGGAGGCAGACCCGACCATTATCCGGCTGATTTGGGCCGTGTCCTTCTTTGTCTTCGGGGCCGGCGGCGTGCTCTATCTGCTGCTGTGGTTCATTTTGCCCGTGGACGGTCCGCAGGCCGCGGGCATGCAGCCCGTGGGCTAGTTCGAAAAACGAAACTCGATATTCGAACGGCGAAAATCGAAAAACGGCCGACCATCTCCGCAAGGACATGCGCTTGGGCTGTGTTGCCGGGATTGTTTCTACGCCTTCAGCGACGGCGGACGGACTTTTTTCGGCGGGATGAGCAGTTCATCGAGCGAAATCACGCCGGGACCGAAGGTTGCCAGCGCCAGCGCGGACGCCCCCACGATCAGCGCGAATTCATATTCGCTCACCGCCAGATAGCCTTTTTTCGAGTGTACCTTCCAGATGGCCACGCCCATCTCCGCGACGAACAGCAGCGCAATGGGCCGCGTGAAGAATCCGGCCACCAGCAGCGCGCCCCCAAAGACCTCCAGGGCGCCGATGGCGTAGGAAGTGCCATGGGCAAAACCCGCCTGCGCGAACATCTGCGCATAATCGCCAGGGTTGGTAATCAGCTTGGGGTAGCCGTGGTAGATGAAGATCAGTCCCATGGCCAGCCGCAGCACCAGCGCGCCTACCGGACGCAGCACGTCGAGAAATCGCATGCACCCCTCCGCGAACGCGCGCATTGTATCTCGGGAATTGCTTTCCGCACCGTAGCACAGGAAGGAGATCCGAACGAGGGGAAGGACCGCCTGTGCCGCCCTGGCACACGCGCCGGATGGCGCAATAAACGGCCCAACGCACGCTAAAGGCCTGTGTGCTACACATCGCCACCAGCCCGCCGCTGCGTGTTGTACAATTTGGCGTTCCATGCTTCCGCGATAGAAAGCATGACCCAGCCCATCCGCACCATCGGCATCTCCACCGGAGGAGGCGACGCCCCCGGCCTGAACGCGGTGATCCGCGCGGTCGTGCGCACAGCCACGGAACGCCACGGCTGGCGGGTCATCGGCATCACCAACGGCTTCGACGGGCTGATCTGGCCGGACCAATGCATGGAGCTGAAACGCGAGCACATCCGCGGAATCCTGCCGCGCGGGGGCACGATCATCGGCACCACCAACCGCGGCAACCCCTTCCGCTACGAAGTGGAGGAAGAGGGAGTCACCGTCTACAACGACTACAGCGTGGAGTGCCTGGAAAACCTGAAGCGCCTGGGCCTGGATGCGCTGGTGGTGATCGGAGGCGACGGCACGCTGGGGATTGCGAATCAGTTCTCCCTGCTCGGCGTTCCCGTAGTGGGTGTGCCGAAAACCATTGACAATGATCTGCCCTCTACCGATGTGACCTTTGGTTTCGACACCGCGCTGCACGTAGCCACGGACGCGATTGATCGCCTGCACACCACGGCCGAAAGCCACAACCGCGTGATGGTGGTGGAAGTCATGGGCCGCGACGCCGGATGGATCGCCCTGCACGCGGGAATTGCCGGCGGCGTCCACGTGATCCTGCTTCCGGAAATTCCCTTTACCATCCAAAACGTGTGCGCGGCCATCCGGCGGCGGGACGCCATCGGGCGGCGCTTCAGCCTGGTGGTGGTGGCGGAAGGCGTGCGCCTGCCCCCGGCGGACGCGCTGGGGCGTCCCTTTCCGGCCACCAAGGTGCGCAGCCCGGCTGTGCTGATCGGCAATGCGATTTCCGATGCCACCCGCAAGGATGTGCGCGTCACCATTCTGGGCCACGTGCAGCGCGGCGGCTCGCCTTCTCCCTTTGACCGCATTCTGGCCACGCGGTTCGGGGTTGCCGCCGTGGAGATGATCGCCCGCGGCGAATTTGGCCGCATGGTGACCCTGCGCGGGACGAAGATCGAGTCGGTGCCACTGAGCGAAGCCACCGGCAAAACCCACTTTGTGGATCCGGCCAGCGACCGCGTGGATGCCGCGCGCGCAGTGGGAATTTCCTTTGGCGATGTTCCCTGAACAAACCCGGTCCGCAACTCGGCCACGGCGCGGCTCGCCGGGCGCGCTCCGCCTGCTCCGCATCGCGCTGGCCCTTTTCGCTCTCTGCTCCGCGGCCTGCGGCAAAAAGGACGAGCGTGGCGAGGAGGCGTTTGCCGCAGACCGCAACGTCACCGTATGGAGCAGCCTGGCGCAGGTGCGCCAGCAGGTGGCCACGCTGCACTATGGCGAACGCGTGGAAGTCCTGGAGAAACGCAATGACCAGGTGCGCGTGCGCACGGCCCTCGCATTGTTTGGCTGGACGGAAGAACGGGCCCTGATGGACTCCGCGCTGTGGCACCGCGCCCGGGCCCTGGCGGATCGCGCCGCCGCGCTGCCCGTTCAGGCGCGCGCCTCCACGGATAAACTCACCAATGCGCACATCGATCCGGGGCGCAAGTCGCCGCGCGTCTTCCAGTTCCGCGGCGCTACTCCCCTGGAAGTCCTGGAACATTCCGTAGCCGATTTCACTCCCGGCGCCGAAGACGCTGCGGCCGCGAAGGACCGCGACGCCAACGCCGCGCCCGCGGAGGTTCGCCGTGAAGATTGGGTGCTGGTGCGGGCGAATTCAGAAGTCGGCGTAACGATTGCCGGATGGGTATTGCGCCGTTTCATTAAGTATGAAATCCCTCCTGAATTGCTCGACTATTCCAACCAGTACCGCTTTGTGGGTTGGTTCGTGCTGAGTCGTGTGCCCTCCGGAACCGGGGCTGCCGGGGCCCCACCGCTGCGCGGGCCCGGTCCCCCGGAATCGCGTGCTGGGGAGCTTCCCGCCACAGGCGGCCTGGAGAAACCACAATTTCTGGTGGCGGGGATTCAGGGGCCGGAGGGTCAGTCCTGCGACTTTACGATGCTGCGCGTGTATACCTGGGGCGCGCAGCGCCAGCGGTACGAGACGGCCTACGTGGAGAGCAATCTCTGCGGCGCCTTGCCCATCCGCGTGCAACCGGCGGCCGCGCCGGGCGCAAACGCCACCTTCGCGTTCGCGAACAACGGCAAAGACCGGCCGGAAGAGCGCGAGTACACCATGCATCAGACTTCCGTGCGCCGCACCGATCACCGGCCGGCGCCGAAAGGCCGCAGGGCGGCGCGAGGATCGGGCGAATGAAGGGGGAAGGCCCGCTTGGCGAGGCATCGGCTATAGAAATCCACAGTGGGCTTCGCCGTTTTGGGAAGCTGGGCGCGTGCAGCATTGTGCTGTTGGGCATGCTGGCCCTGGTTGCTCCCCATTTGCTTCGCGCCGGAGACTTCGCGCAGAATCCGGCGGCCGCGCTGCCCGCGCGCCCGCCGGCCCATCCGCGCCTGGATTTCATCGGCGATTGGGGCTCGCCCGGTGACGGTCCCGCGAATCTCAAGCTGCCCGCGGCCATCGCCACAGACCGCCTGGGCCGGGTGTACATCGCGGATGCCGGCTCCGGTTTTCTTCACAAATTCACCGAGGATGGACATCCGCTGCTGGCTTTTGAGGATCCGCGCATGGCCAATCCCGTAGCCGTCACTGCGGACGCCGATGGCGAGATTTATATGGCGGACGGACGCAGCGGGCGCGTGCTGGTTTTTTCACCCACCGGCGATCCGGACCACGAGCAGCGCGCCGGAGGCCTGGGCCGGTTCCGCGCGCCCTCGGCGCTCGCCGTGGATGCGGAGAATGACCTGTTCGTTGCCGATGCCGCGCTCGGAGCGGTGGCCGAATACACGGATCGCGGCCGGTTGCTGCGCCTGGTGGGCCGCGGCGCCAGGAACGCGCCCCGTCTGGGTTCGCCCGTGGCGCTGGCCGCGGCCCCCGATGGCTCCTGGTTCCTGGCCGATCAGACCAGCGGCGGGATTCTGCACTTTTCCGCGCGCGGGGAATTGCTCTCCACCTGGGACCGGACCGGCTCCGGAGGCATGGCCACCAAGAATCCCGTGAGCCTGGCGGCCGCCGACCAGTTCCTGTTCTGCTTTGATGCCGCTCCGCCGCGGCTCTTGGTGTGGCGCCTGGATGGCGTCCCGGTCTTCCAGCAGGATTTGAGCGCGCGCATCGCCCTCTCTTCGGGCAGTTCGGATACGCGCGCGTCGATTGCCGTGGCTCCCGGCGGGGAATTGCTGCTGCTCGATCCCTCCAGCGGCAAGGTGCTGCGCTTCCATTGGGTGCCGTGAACCCCCGCTGGCGTCGGGAGTCAGAACTTCGCTGCATGCCCTTTGGGGGCCGGGGCTTTGGCCTGCCCTGAGGCAGGAAGGGCTCCGAAATCAGGGCGCTGACAGTTAAGGGGTTTCAACCCCTGAAGCTCTGGCATGTTGTGTGACGGAAGGACACTTACGGCGGCGGTCGAATCCCTTTCCTTTCGAACTCCGCGGGGAAAATGCCGCCGTCGCGCGCGCCGCGTCCGAGCGCAGGCTGACAACGGCCCGTCTACACCTGCCTTCCCGTCTTCGGTGGGCCGGTAGTGGGTCAGTTTGAACAGTAGCACAGACACTCTTGCCTGTGGCCCTGCAGAAGTACCAGAAAACTCGCCAAGGACAAGGGCGTGAAGATCTCTCATGCCCGATCAGTTCAAACTGACCCACTACCGGCGGGCCCTTTCCATTGCAATCGGGCGCGGCAATGTGGAATCATCCTGCCGGAGTCAAATCGGCATGGCTTCTCTCGGGGAGGAGATATGGATTTCCTCGAACAAGTAGGAGAGACCGCAGGGCTCGTTTGGAACACGCTAAGCGCCAAGGGTCCCTTGACCCTGCCCGCATTGAGGAAGCAGGTGAAGGCTCCCACCGATTCCGTGCTCATGGCGATTGGATGGCTGGCGCGGGAAGATAAACTCTGTTTGCAGCAAAAAGGCCGCGTGCAGGTGCTTTGTCTGAAGTAAACTTACCGCCCGCTGCACCGATACCAATGAGATCCGGGGGTCGCGATGGCCCGTCTGCTCACGGAAGCCGATGTCCGCAGAATTCTGACCATGCCCATGGCCCTGGAAGGCGTCGAGACCGCCTTCCGCCGTGCCGGACAGGGCCGGGCCATCCTGCATCCCCGGCTCCGGCTGCTCATGCCCGCGCGGTCGTACATGCACTACATGGCGGCCGCGGACCTGGAGGCGGGTTACTGCGGCCTCAAGATTTACACCAGCGTCAAAGGCGGCTCACTGCGTTTCGTGGTTCCGCTCTTCAAGGCGGAGACTGGAAAACTTGTGGCCCTCCTCGAGGCCGACTATCTGGGCCAGATGCGCACCGGTGCCGCCAGCGGCGTGGCCACCCAATTCATGGCCCGGCAGGAGGCCCGCACCTGCGGCCTGCTGGGCTCCGGCTTGCAGGCCAAAACGCAACTGGAAGCGGTGGCTGCGGTGCGCAGGCTCGAGGAAGCGCGCGTTTACAGCCGCAATGCGGAGCGCTGCGAAGCTTTCTGCCGCGAGATGTCCTTGCGCCTGGGGATCAAGGTGGTGCCGGTAATCAATGCGGAGGCCGCGGTGTGTGATATGGACATCGTCATCACCGCCACGTCTTCCTCGGCTCCGGTGGTCCTGGGCGAGTGGCTTTCGCCGGAGGCGCACATCAACGCCATCGGGGCCAATTTCCCGCAGAAGCGCGAGCTGGATGAGGAAGCGGTGAAGCGCTGCGGGATTATCGTGGCCGATTCGCGCGAGCAGTCCCGCCTCGAGTCCGGCGACTTGATCGCCGTGCTCGGTGAAGACGCCAACGCCTGGGCCGCCGTCCGCGAACTGGCCGATGTGGTCACCGGAAAACTCGCCGGACGCACCCACGACCGCCAGGTTACCCTCTTCAAGTCCAACGGTGTGGCCATCGAAGATATCACTGTGGCCGCGCGCGTCTATGAAGAGGCGGTGCGCCAGGGCATCGGCCAGCATCTGCCCTTCGCGGAATTGGCGGTCAGTGGGTAGTTGCCCCTGCCGGGCGGAGATCGTCGCCCCGTCTGATGATCATGAGTTCCGAGGCCCAGCTTTCACCCTGCTCGTTGCAAGACCGCCTGTTGACCAGCCAGATCGTCGTTGCGATGTTCCATGAACAGGGTTTGACCATCGGACGAGAGCCGCCAGAAATCGCGGAAGTGGAGTTCCCGCGCCCCGGCTTGCATCCAGGTTTCGATGAGCAGTTCCTGGCCCTCCCAGCGCGCGATGCCGCGGATGGGCTGGCCCTTGAGCTGGGCGTGATCCGGCTCGCCGGTGTTGCGGCAGGTGAACACCAGCCGGTCCTCGGTGCCGTCGGCCCTGGTCACCACCACTTCCTGGCGCAGCTGCGGCCCGGAATGCAGAATTGTTACCACCATTGCGCGCGGTGCCGGGCCGCGCAATTTGCTGCGGCAGAGATCGGCAGTCCAGGCGCCGCTAAAGTTCATGTCCCTTGGACGCTTGCTGCCGCATTCTGGCGTCAGCAGCTCCTTGGAGCCCGGTGAACTCCATTGAGCGATGCCGGCAGAGCGCATCGCCGGTTCGCTAGCCTTGGCAAGACTGTACTACCTGTGGCCCGCCGTTGCGGAGCGGCGGCTCAGCGGGGCAGCGCTGGAAGTCTCTGCCGCCGCCGGTTTTCGGTCGCGCTCGCCAAGGGCGCCCAGCACAGCTTCCATTTCTGCGCGCCAGTGCATCTTCAGCAGGGCATGCGCGCGCGCGGGCTGCTCGGAGGCCAGGGCGTCTAGGATTTGGGCGTGCTCGCGGGCGTTGCGTTCCGCGAACAGAGCGTCGGCCGCCATTTGCGCGGCATAGCGGCGTGAAAGCGCTTCCAGACGCTGGTAGAGCGCGCTCAAGTGAGTGTTTGCGCTGGATTCGACAAGCGCCAGGTGCCAGGCCCGATCCTGTCTTACGGCCGCGGCCATGTCCGAGGCCGTGCCGGAGGCCGCGGGGCGCGCTACGGTTTGTCCCAAGCGTTTGCGCAGCTCGGCCGGTGATGCCGGGGTCAGGAACACCGCGAGCTGTTCCAGGCTCCAGAGGATGGGATAGATTTCCCGGGCCTCTTCGCGGCGCAGGATGGGAAGGTAGAAGCCGCGGTTAGGATCGCACGCCACCAGGCCTTCGGCTTCCAGTTGAATCATGGCTTCGCGCACGGGCGTGCGGCTGACGCCGAGTTCCGCGGCCAGCGCGGAGTCGTTCCAGCGTTCACCGGGAGCCCAGCGGCCCTGCAAGAGCAGGCGGAGCAGGGAGGAGTAGACCTGCTGGCGGAGGGAGGATTTGCGGATGGCGTTCGCCCTCATGCGTATTGGATATCGCATGCTGAGGGTGATATGCAATATGTAATATCTCCATGCGTTCCTGGGTGCCATCCGCCCCGCTACGCCGGGCCCACGCCCGCCTGCCCCGGATATTCCTTGGTTCTGCGCCTGCGCATCCGGCCCCAGCCTTCCGCGCCACCGCCCTGCCCCCAAGGACGGCGGGCCGCCCTGGCCGATCGGCCGATGGACGGATGAGCACAGCCCGCCGCCGCACCGCCGCATTGCCCCCCGGCCAGGAATAGCATGGGCCGTAGTTGCTTCTCGGGGTCAACCCGGAATGCGAGGTCGCCGATGCTGGAAACAGCCGTTCGCAAAGAACGCCGCTATCCGCGGGTTACCGCAGCCACCGGCATCTGGGTTTCGTGGAAGACCGGGGCGCGCCATAACGTTTCACCGATCCGGACCGTAGGCTTAGGCGGTATGTTCATCTTCGAGGACGACCCGCTGCCGGAAGGCACCATGTTGCAGGTCGTGTTCAAGCTGCCTGGTGGACGGGATACGGTGCGCGCGCGAGCCACAGTAAGGCTGGCCGAGGTGGGACGCGGCATGGGAGTGGAATTTATTCAGATGAGCCCGATGGAAAGGAACCGCCTCGCGCAATTGATGAGAAAACTGATGAATTGAGAGGAGCCCGCCACGGGTCCGGTCCACCGTTTGAGGATCCGTCCGGCTGCCCGGGCCAGGCCGCAGACGGTCATGAGCACACGGCCCGCACCGCCACAGCACGTGCCCACGGTCCGTCCCGATCCCGAAGCTTCGGCACTCGGGAGCACAGACCGTGGCTACCCCAGCCGCACACCGCAATTCATTTTCGGTGCGTTTCTTGCATTAACCGATACGCATGAGCCCCCGCCTTGAGCCGCGAGCCGCCGCGCGCGGTGCTATTCTGGCCCTCTGCTCTCGGGGGAGGGTGTGGTCGAACAATCCAAATCGCCTGAGCAGGAGCCGAAGCGCCGGCGGAGCACGCGGATCGTGCAGGCCGTGCCGCTTGCCGTTTCCGGCGAGGACGCGCTGGGACAGCCCTTCAAGGAGCGCACCTCGACGCTTATCCTGAGCTGCCACGGCTGCCGCTACCAGTCCAAACATTATGTGCCGCGCAACGGCTGGGTGAATCTTGAAGTGCCGCACCCGGAACCGGGACACGCCCCGCGGCATTCGCGCGCACGCGTTTCCTGGATCCAGAGGCCGCGCACCGTGCGTGAACTCTTCCAGGTGGGCGTGGAACTGGAATCCCCGGGCAACATCTGGGGTGTGGCATTTCCACCGGACGACTGGTTCCCGTGGACGGGGGACCAAGGGGAAGCGCCGCCGGCGGCGGCCGAGGCGCCCGCGGCGGTTCCACAGCCGTCTGCGGCACCCCCGGCGATGCTCACCCCGGAGGAAACCCTGCCGCTCGAAGCTGCGCCAGCACCCCATCCGCCCGTCTCCGAAAAAGTGCGTCCCATCACGCGCCCGGAAGCGCCGGCAGAGCCCGTGGTGCCTGCTGCGCCTGCCGACGCCATTGCCCGGCAGGTGCAGAAGCTGGTGGCGGACGCGCGCAAGCAGATCCAAGAGGACGTAAAGAAGATCGTCGCCGCGGTGGTGACCGCGGAAAGCGGCCAGATCACCGCCGCGATGACCCTCCAGATGCGCGCTGCCGCCACCGAAGCAGTGAAGCAGGCCCTGATGTCCCATGGGCAGGCGCACGCGGAGCGCCTGGACGTGGCCCTGCGCGAAGCCCTGGCACGGCTGGAAATCGTGCGCTACGAAGCCGCCCGCACCATGAAGGCGGAAGCGGAAGGCGACGCGAAGGCCGTGGTGGAAGCCGCGGCAAAGGCCCGGGAAGCCACGCAGCAGGCCGTAACGCAGGCCACCGCGCGGCTGGAATCCGCTCGCGAAGAGACCGCGCGGGCGCTCTCGATGCAGAGCCGCGCGGAAGGCCAGAGGG
>OCOJ01036795.1_pt1 | contig 12972 bp, 17 predicted proteins | sample 1539251 | NCBI WGS metagenome assembly OCOJ01 (sample SAMN01911457, study PRJEB22624) | soil metagenome | biome: Soil | place: Malaysia | collected 2012-04-30 | depth RA_metagenome m
ATGCTTAGTAGCTCTCGCGTGGATTATCTGCTGGGCCAGGGGATTAATATGAGTGACAATCAATTTAAAGAGCTTATGAGCTCGGTTAATAAAATAGAATGGATAATAGGATTACTCTTACTCTACTATGCTTTCATGATGTAAGAATTAAGAAACGCCTTTTTTGAATTTATTGGCGATTTTGTCAAGCTGAGGCGCTCCTCTTTCTTCAATAAGAGCATCTAAATTTGCAGGACGCTTCCCTCCGTTTTCTTTAATAACCTGGTCCATAATTTTCTTGCGAAGAAGAGCGGCATCATTAAATAAGCGTAAATTTCTTATCACCGCTCTTTTCCCTTCATCCGTCTGGGATAAGGTGGGCACTGTTTCCAAAAAGGTATCTACTTGATTCTCAGTGATCCTACCTCCAAAATAATCTCGCGCAGTCTTTAAGAAATCCTTACTCAGCTTATTAAATTCCTGAGATTGCGGAGTGAGAAAGACATTTCCAGCTCCCTCAAGACCAGCTCCCACTGCCTTGCCGAGCGTTCCGCCAACCCCAGCACCTAAAAGGCCGCCTCCTGAAAGAAGACCAATAAGGCTTCCGATAGATGCCCCAACCCCACCCAAATTGTCAAGGAATCCTACAAATGCAGCATTATTAAGCCTCCCTTCATTAATAAGCGATTCCATGCGAGCGAGACGTTGATTATTATCCTTGGCGCCCTTTGCTTCTCGAGATATCTGATCATAAAAAGGCTTTGTTTCCTTGTCGACAAGTTCTTGCTCTTTAGCGCTTAATTTCTCCTTTTGAAGAGTCTGCGCTTGCTGCATCGCTGCAATTTTCAACTTGTGCTCAGGAGAGAGCCGAGAAGCCCGTAGGGTTTCAGCAAAGGATTGTTGGCGTTGAGCTTTAGATTCAGGACTAATTCCAGTAGGCACTACAGAAGTTTTCCCGATCCCAGGCATTGCTTGAGATACTTCTTGGGGCTGAGTAAGGGCTCGCGCGCTTAATTGTTCGCCAAACTGCGCAGGAGTAATTGGCTGCCCACTAGAGATTAAATTTTGAAGGGCAGCAAGCTGTGGGTTTTGCTGAGGGGCTGCCTGTTGATACATTTCTTGAGCGCCGGGTCGCGCCACTAGAGAAGGCGCACCAGTTAATGCGTTAAGAGCCTCATCTAAGCCCCGACTTTCTGCAGCAGCGAGATGGTTTCTAACAACAAGTTCTTGTAATTTTTCAGGAAGCGCAGCTATTCTCATCGCATCTTGCGGCGGAATGCCCAAAGACTCAAGCCCCTGAGATACTACTCCGAGCTGCCTTTGGGAGGCAATTTGACTTGCTTTCCCCGCTGCAAGTTCTTGTAAAAGATTACCTAAAGACGCGCCTACGGTTGCACCTAAATTTAGCGGCCGATCTACAATTTGTGCCATGAGAATCCCCTAAAATAATCCGGCTAAATATTTGCCAACAGCCGCTGCTAATCCCGGTATCCCAGCTTGTAAAAAGCCAGGCTGTGCAGGAGAGTACATCGATTCATATTGTGGCTGAAGTCCTGCTCCCAAAAGAAGTTGAAGAAGTTGTAATTGTGGGCCTTGCTGCGCAAGATTATATTTCGATTGAAGAGATGCAAGGGCCTCTTCAAGGCCTGCTCCTGCTCGCCCTACGGCTCCTTGAAATGCGCTAGATCTTTTGCCACCTCCCATTGCGGTAAAGCGTTCTGCTAAAGTAGGAACCGTTTCTTCATAAAATCTTGTACGAGCCTGTTGGGCTATAGGAGCAAAGTTAAAAGAGCCCGGCAACTGGCCACCTTGCAACATCGCCATTGCCTGCTGAAGCGCTTGTCCCTGGACCCCCGATTGCTCGGTCGTAAATCGAGGGAAATGTTCAGTTTTTGCTCCATATCCCCTCCACCAACTCCCTTCTCCTCCTGAAGTTATCGGAGCGGGCATTTTAGGAGCTACGGGAGCTGGGGTATTAGTACATACTCCATTGGCACATGGCATAGTATCTCCTTTTTTATAAATCTATATCGGCATCATCATATTGCTACTCATGATGTTTTACAATGTATAGAATTTCAGTATGATCAACTATCATCTGTCTCCTATCGATGGTGCGCCACCCACAAGGTGGCGTTTTTATTATTGGCGCAAATATTCCAGGACAATATACGTGATATTAAAATTGCTACGGTTTGAGCCGGTAGTAACGATCACATTGGTTGCATCAACAGAAAGCTCGATATTGTTCGCCAAAACCGGCGAGGCATACGGTAACGGAATATAATGTAGGCCAGTTGTATCTGAAGCGGCGCCATAAATACGTGTAAATGTGTACTGTGAATTAATGGGAATGTTATGGGCTACCGTTGTGGTTCCCGTATTGGGAAGAGCCCCAAAATTGATTACCATGCGAAGAACTTGGCGGAAAGTAGGATTTGTAGTGGTCTGGGAAGAAAGCGCAGGGTTGGGGAAATAGAGCTGCCCATTTACAAATTCATTCGTATTATAATATGCCGCATCCCGCGTATTAAGCGACAAGGCCATCAAGTTAAGGTTCTGATAAAGCCGTATAAGAAGCTCTCGAAATTCGGGCTTCATGTCTTCGATCTGATAAATCTCAGAAATATCCCATACATTCGTCGTGGGTACAAATGAGCCGTATTTAGTCGCATTATTAACCATTATTGCAACCTCGTGCTTATTGGCATCGTATGAAGCACCATTCCTTCGAGTTGGAAATCAGAAAAGGCGATTTGGGGGATCTTAATCTGAAAGTCGCTTAAGAAAATAGTAAGCTGAATACATGTTCCTTCGGTTTGAAAATAGATCGAATGCCAAAGCCGCTCTTGGAATTGTTCAAGGGGATAAATATCTGGATCATAAGGAAATGTATCTAAGGTTCCATCTCCCTGAAGTGCTCCCGTATTTGCTCCATCAAAAAGACTCGAAATATCAGCAGCAGAAGGAGCATAATCAACAGNTCCATTAGTTGTCCTTAATACGGCAAAATCTATTTTACTGATGTATACATTCTGCCCCTTAGAGTCATAGGGGTTCCATTGCTTCGTCTTAATTTCAATATTAGATATACGCGTTGCATATCCACCGCCTGTATATACTCCAAGGAATAAACTTGGCGAAGCGAGACGAATGTGATCTTTATCGATAAATTGAGCTACATTATAAATGCTTCCATTAAATATGGGATTAATGCCCTGAGCGCCCTCAACCATAATATAATCACCAGCAGTAAGAGTATGATCAATGATCGTTAAAATAACTCCACTTGATGAATTAGCCATATCGGTAATCTGAAGAGCACGCGCATTGCGGCCAAAATCTGCATCTACGATAAATACAAAGCCTTCTTGGTTTCCGGCAATTACTTGGCGAAATTGCGTCGCTACAGTTCCCGAAGTCCATGACATATTGGCTTCTTCCCAGATATCTGTTGTAGATGCCCAAGTAGTGCCCATTTGCTGCTCGAAATACCCAAAAGCGGTTATACAATCATCATTAAATGCCCATGAGCCGTTGCGGTAGTTGTACACGAGCACTTTTGTGGGAAATATCTCGTTAGCGTTTTGATAAGTCGAGGGGAATGACCAATAGACCATCTCTACATAATAATCACGAATGCCAGCAACTCGAGCAACGCCGGTCTTTTTATCTAATATCTGAAATATCTGATCCGGGATCTTAAAGTCGATACGTTCAACATTCGCGCCATTGCATGCATGAACGCCCACGTTGCCGATTGTAAGAATAACTTTATCGAATGGGACAGAAGAGAACGTAGATTCTGAGCCAAGCTCTGTATTAATCTTCTGCCATACAAAGGGAAGAATCTGGTTTCCCGTATAAGCCAATNGAACGTAGATTCTGAGCCAAGCTCTGTATTAATCTTCTGCCATACAAAGGGAAGAATCTGGTTGCCCGTATAAGCCAATTCCCACGTGCTTCGTTCAAAATAAACGATGAGTCGATCTTTAATGAATTCAGCGCTTACAATCGCTTCTTCCGTTGTAGCATCGATAAATCCGGCCCCATCAGCGGTCGCCTGATTCGGCTCAAGCCATGCATTTGCTGCCAATGGACTTCCATTGTGGGAATAGCGACAACGATTCACATATTGCGTATTTGTTGGTCCGCCCGGATCTTGTTCGATCGTGTTTAATAAAAGGAGTCGATCTTTAAATTGCACGATAATTCTGCATGTTTGGACGAAATTTCCTGTTGCGGTTATAAAAACAGTAAGTGGAGAGAATTGCGCCCATGTAGTCCCATCGAAATACCACATCGGATCATCGGTAGCAGCGGGAGCGCCAATAGTTGCATTAAAGTTCGTGACATAAAGCACTACGGAATTGGGGGTTATTCCATCCCAATTTGCGGCCCAGAAGAACTGAGAATTGTCGCCATGCCATATTGGTGTTACACCAATCCCCGATCGATTCCACGCTCCGCCAGAAAACACATAGGCGAATTGTGTGTCGAATGCATATGACGGCTGGTCATTAATCGGGCCAGACTCATAATTAGTAAGGCCCATGACCGGCTCGGCTGGATAGAAATAAATCTGGGTATTAATGGGAGCGCCAGCAAATGTATAAACGCCCGTTGTAGTGTCATAGGTAGCAGTTGTTGTAGATCCCGTATCAAGCATAACTGCGGGAGTTCCCGTAACATTAACCGTATACATCTCCGTACCGATTGAGAACATCTGGCCAACTTTAAAGATATCGCCGGGTACTGTTCCCGTAGCATCGCCTGCACCATCAGTAGTGCCAACGCCACTACCACCTTCAAGCGCGATTCTTAAGCGAGAATAAAGCGGCTCAACGGCCGCCGTCGGCCAGCCAGTTCCCATAAAACGGCCGCCAAATCGTTTTCTTACACGACCACGAAAGACATATGCATTCTCTAATTCAGAAAAGGCATCATCGGGAATAAGCCAGGGGCGAAGATCCGTTTGGAGCCCTGAATTAATCGGCGCAATAAGAAAACGATCGAATGGCATCTTAATACCCAATCGCTAAATAGCTAAATAATACAGTTCCAGGAGGAACTATTGGCGTGTATACCGTAAAGTTGGGGAAAGTAACATTTTTAATGCCAATGACTTGTGTATACGTTCCCGCAGTATCGATCGGCGTGATTAAAATAGTGAGAGTTGTTGTGAAATTGGGAGAAGCGGGAGCCGTGGCATTTAAGTTAATCGTTACCGTTGAAGATGCGCCAAAGCCGATATTGGCGCGCCATTTTAACATTATCCCGGAGGGCAAGACCGTCCACCCCGGGTTAGTCCAACCAGCGGACGTAAATTCAGTGATCTGAACCGCAGCGGGAGCCGTTGAACCGGCCTGCCGCGCAAACACAAGTTCTGGCTGTGTAGTGATAGCAGAAGTTTGGCAATATAATCCAACCTCATTCCCCGCCGTTGTGGGAACGGGTGACTGAACTGGCATCTCAACAAAGTTATGCTTCCCCGCATTGGGATTAGCGAAATCTGAGTGATTAATATCAACAAGCGCCTGAATCGCTCCAAAGTTATTAAGTAGATCAAGTTGAGATTGGGAGAGCAGATCAGTCGCTTGCGGTATAGCTGGTTTATAATCTGATGGTACTGGCATTCTGTTTCCTCGGTATTATATGATCAAAGCCTCTTTAAAAACATCGCAACTCCAATATTTAGAAGGGACCGCCGCCCCAACCCCACGCACCTGTACCAGGCGAGAAGCCGGTTTGTTCTGTGTAGATGGTTGCGGTACGCTCATTGGTATATTGAACAATTGTTCTGCGCAGACAAAGCCGTTCTTGGGTCTTGAATTCGGGCATAATCATCTGCACGCTTTCCATATCCATACGATCTTCAAAGATCTTTTTCGCTGCGCCATAGGCGATATATTGCCACCATTCCTCAAGCTGAGGAGTTTGATTTGTTTGCATCAAGAAGGTTGGACGAATATAACATTCGAAGTTCACTTGATACGGCTGATCAGGAACGGGGCGCAAGGTAAATACATTATCGTAATAGAGAAGCGCTTGTGGTCGCGCAACGACTTGCGGCACCGTTTGGCTGTTAATCGGCTGACCAGATCCCGGCGCGGCTGGGAAAGTAATCGTAAAGACGCCTGTAACATAGTTAACATTATTATTAGGATCCACAACAGTAGGCGGCACGGCCGGCTGGTTGCCCGGCAGATAAAGATTCCCGACGCTTGATGGATTTCCTGTGACCGTATTAACTACGGGAACATCAACAAGCGCCAATCCGCTATTATCGGTGGCTACTGAGTCGAAAAGAACGTTATTTTGAAGAAGTGCGCTGGTTTGGTTGGATAAATTTAAATTTACAAAATTGGGACCTGTATTATTAGTAATTACTCCTGTAAACGTCGTAGTAACACCATCACCAGCAAGGCCAATAGAATTAATGCTGTTAACAAGAGGATAAATGCCGTAAAACTGCTCACGCGATTGGGTAAAAAAAGCAGGGAACCCCGCAATATATACAGGATCATGAATGCTTATATATCGATTCTGAAAGTTATAGAGCTGGTTGGAAGTGACGCCCGCAAATGAGATTTCATCGGTTGGATAAGTATCTTGAAATGGATTCGCCCAGAAATTGAATGTGGTGCGAAGATTAAATGTTCTCAGTTGCTCAGGGAAATCGTAGACCACAAACGTGTTAATATAGTTATTAAGGTCATTATCGGTCAACTGTGATTGAGATGGGCTGCGCGTAAGTCGTCTTACTTTGACTTGTATCGACTGGAGGGTATTGCCGGGCGGATTTATTGGCATGATCGTTCCTTATATAGGTATAACGTTTATCGTTGCGGCCTGGAGCGTCTCGTTAATTTCTCCAATCGGCACTACCTGAGCGCAGATATTAAGTGCTGGCGGTGGCAATGGCGGAATCGCGAATGCATCGAAATTCGTGCTATCTATCGGCATAAGAAATGTCGTTGGGCTTGTTACGATAATCGCTCCCGTCGACTGATCAGCTTGCTGCATCCCATCAGGCGCAGGAATATCGAGGCGCACAATGGTGCCATCGACATATTGATGAGGAAATGTGGTCGTCACTTGCATCGGATTCGATTGCGAAATGGCGGCAATAAGTCTCATCGCAGGCTGGAAGGACGGATTCGGATTGGCGTAACAGCGCGGCATCTTATAATCCCACCGTTTCGACCGTTGCGATCTCTGGTTTGCCCACAGGTGTAAGATCGTCGATATCGACAAACTCTAAGCTTTGGAAACTACAGCGACGCACCTTTTCACCAATTTTCATGGTTGGGCGTCCATTTTCATCCATCGCATACGCATGCACCGGATACCAACAGTTTTTATTAAGATGCTTCGCAACACCAAGAGGAATCGTATATACGCTGCCATCGACAAGATCAAACCGCTCAATATCATCTTCTTTGTAAGCCTTATACACAAAACTCATCATGCCACCAGGAACCTCATGGAATCGAAATATTCCGCGCACTGGCTCGCGATCTTTATCGCGTAAATAACGAAGATTGGGTTTGGGACGATCCGCCGTTGTCGTTGTTTTTACTGCCGTTTTAGACATCGATTACCTCGCTTTCTTGAAGAGGGGGAGCTATTGCGAACTCCCCCCAATCTGTATCACCGTAACTAGGGTTACGTATTAAATGACTTGCCGACTTTCCAGAAAATCACGTCATTGAGTTGGCCTGCCGGGCCATCAACCCCTGCGGCCAATTGAATGCCGATGAATGCTGTATTAACCGTTGCATCGTTCAGAAGATTTGGATCTGAAGCAGTAGCATTCGCTTGTTCACCGAGAGGCACAACAAGCGCAGGCGTGAAGGGAACAGCTGCTGGCAATGGGAATGCAAATGCGGTAAATCCAGTAGAATCCACGTTAATCGTGAATGTACCAGCCGTTACAGCAACCACATCAACTGCAAGACCATCCATTTCGATCATGCCAAAAGCTGCAGGCACATGCATACGAAGCTCTTGGCCAACCGTATATCCATGATCTACGCTCGTTGTCACAACGGCCTGTGCAGCCTGCGTGATATTAACGATCGATCGATGCGTTGGATAAAAGATCGGATCAAACTTAATTTGACGATAGAAACCGGCACCGCCAACGGCTCCCGGCGCATTAGCTAACGGATTAGCAATGCGGAAGGAAACCCCAGGAACGATAGTATCGATCGTAAAATCATAACCGCTCAAGTTTGGTACGTTCGCAACGGAAAGCAAGCGAACAACTGAACCTGCAGTAAGGCCAGTGGTGTTCCCCGTTGTAACGATTGGCCGTACAGCGTTGCTTGACCCCGTAACCGCAATAGATGCGCCATTTGGATTAGCTGAAGTATCAACTAAAACAAATGAGTTAGCTGCGGTAGGAATCAAATTGACTGCGTTTGCAGCACCGTTTGATTGGGTTTCGATTCCAATACCATTAGGCATGCCTAATTGCCATTGGAATTCATAACCCGTAGCAGCAGCATTTGCAGCGATTTGGGTGAAGTTAATTAATTGGATCCAGTCTGTGCCAGAGGGAATGTTAAGAGTGACATTCGCGCCGGCAGAGGTGAAAAATCCTTGCTGAATTATTGTTCCGTCCATGTCATCTCCTAAGCAAGTGTGGCACGAAGGTTCAATACCCAAAGATCATTAGTGATCCTTGGAACTTCAGCGAATTTATAGCCGACCGATACATTAAGAGCCAATGGGCCATCATATATTGGAGGACGATAAATAAACGAAGCGCTGTATCCGTCTTGTTCGATACATGCATATGCTTCCATACCAACACAGAAGATGTTGTATACATTAGCACCAAGCATCGAAGCATTAGCGGTTACAGAGCCGATAGAGGAGATAAGGAAACGAAGGTTTCCAATCGCACCCCACTCTGAGCGAAGAGCATTCATGGGAGCTGGATACTGGTTCTTTTGAATGAAGCCAGCAACATTATCCAAGTTTCCGGTCAGATTCGTCGATGTTAATGCAAAATAAGCATCACGAACTGGTGCCGTACCGAATTTATCTTCACCTTCGATGTTATCCATAATCGTGTATGCATTATTATTCAATAAAGCACGCACAACCGTGTCCACATCTGATCGAGTGATTTCTGTTGGGTTATCGCCGTTTACGCCACCAGTACAGTTAATAAATGCAGCGGTACCGGCAAGCATGTCGCGGGTAAGCTGATCTTCTGTTTGGCGGAGAGAAACGCCAAGACGCGCGGCACATTCATTCAAGACTGGATCTTGGTTTTGTAAAGTAACTTGTTCGTTAATTTGAACATATGTTCCATAAAAGCTGATCTTTGCATCGATATCCACAGCGGTAAGGTTTTGCGCAGGAGGAGTTACCCCTGAGTTACCAAGTGGAACCATTGCAGTGTTCAACGGATTATACCGACGCATACGCATTGTTGTACCACCATTACGTGGCATCGTTTTAAGCATTGCGGGTATTTTATGGATCATATTAGGCACCGGTACGCTGAGAAGCTTGTAATTAAAGCTTTGCTGTACTGGTGCAGGAAGGGTACTGGTCGTAGTAATCGCCATGGTATTCCTTTAGCTAATATATCGTGCACAAGCTGGTTAGGCCTGCTTCAACCGTGAGCCGGCGACGCTCGATACGCCAAGGGGGTGAATCCCGTACACCATGAGGATGCGAACCCTCTACGCAGCGACCAGTATAGAGAGGGTTATTTCATACTTGCAAGAATAATAAAGGGGCCGTGCAGCGAGGCAAAGCGCACGGCCTTCCCTTGTCTCACACGACAAGATATATTAAAGAGATCGGCGAGAAGACTCCATCTCCTTCCAAAGCTGCGCTTTTAATTCGGGAGTAAGCCCATTGGCAAATGCATTAGCTTTAGACATCGGAGAGTCTCCTTGTTGGGGGGCAAGGCTTGCGCTCGGCTTAGGCTTAAGGGAATTCTTTTGAGCAGCTTGTTTGTTCATCTCATAAAGAGAAGGATCTGGCTGAAGTCCCATTTTCTTGATGATCGTGTATGTTGAAGCGGCCTTAGAATATATATCGGGAGAAGAGGCAAGAGCTTGAGCTATCTCTGGATGCTCATATTTGAGCGATTCGATAGCTTCTTTTGTGACCACCTGATCAAAATCGGGATAACGAGACTTGAGAAGCGCCTCAGTAGTGGCGGCTGCAGATCGCTCTTCGCTTTGACGAATCTGGCCTTTAAGCTCTTTAATCTGCTTTTGAAGACGAGCAAGATGCTTCCCTTCTGCAAGCTCAGTATCGCCAATGCGAAGATCTTCATCTTCTTGGGGGATTTGTTGGGGCTGTTGGAACTGAGCCTTTAATGCTTGAATCTCACGCGCATATTCATCGCGCTCGCGCTCAATGCGTTCTTTCGTCTCGCGCAATTGGCGGAAATTCTCGGCCTTAGGATCTAAAGCTGGCTGGGCTTGGACTTGTTGTGCTTCTAGCTGTTCGGCAGAAGGAATTTCTTGATTCACAAGTTCAAGCGCGGCATTGTTGGCGATATTCACATCGCCATTTTGATCATCGATCATGCGATCTCCTTGTTGAGCTGTCTACATATCTTATCAAGCGTACCATCAGCAAATGCTAATACGAAATAAAGAAGATCGTGTTCTTCTTTGGGTACCGAAAGAGAATTAACTTTAAGATATTCACATGCCTCCTTACAAGGAATAGACCAGATGAATTCGATATCTTCTTTTTCTTTATTGAATTTATAAACCGCCTGATCATAATTCGGCGTTGGGCAGGAAAGGCGAGGAATAAAATAGTTGCGGAAAACATTGGGCATAAGCTTTTCGTTCTTGGTGAGCACACTTATGAAAAAATCCTGGTTGTACTGCTTACGGAATTCTTGCACACAGGCTACGAGCTCATAAAGATAATCTTCTTGCATCGCACGCTGTTGATCGATAACGGTCGTTACTTCCGGCTCTTTCTCCATCAAGGCAAGAGCCTGGGCTCCCACTGTAGACGATGAGTCTTCCATAGCAATTTCTCCTTAGAGATACTTACATAAGGGCATCAGGCGTGTGCCCATTATAGACAAACCAACCTGAAAGGACAATCTATGTATATGATTATAGCCTTATGCGCCATAAGCGCGGCATGTTTCGGCAACGAACGGCGCGCCACACCACCACGGCCCATATTAACCAGATCTCTTACGCGCTATGCGGAGGACTTTCCCGAATCAGAAGAAGAAAGGGAAGCGAAGATAAAAGCGGAAAATGCACGCTCAGCGCCCGTGGCAATTCCGGCACGGCGGCTTTCTACTACCGAAGAACAGAGCGTGGAAGTAGAGCTAGAAAGCGATGATGAAGATCCAGTTTTGCTTCACACGCCACCGAACAGAGATTTTCCCGTAAAGATATGGCAAATTCGTAGCCAAATTATTCAAGATATAATTAATAAGAAAGCGAATGAAGGAAAGAAATGACAGTTATTATATTAATGTGCATGATGTGGGGCATGAGCGGTGGCGAAATGCAACATAATAAAGATTATCGGAAGAACTCTTTGACACGGCAACGACATAGCAAAGACGTAACGGTAGTTGAGATTGAAAATAAGGGAAAGGGCGCTGTAGTTATGTTTTCGCAAGATACCCACGGATCAGGATATGATTCTCCCGGTGAGCAAGATCTTGATAAGATTCTAAGTCCAGAAAAAAGCTGGTGGCAGAAATTTAAAGAAAGTTGTTCATGCGGCGGTAGGCGCAAATAAAAGCCCCGAGACATTACATCTCGGGGTACTCCTCGGTTAGATCACGAGTCTTTTAGGCTTTCAAGATTTCGGTTTGAATATATGATAAATTATCTTAAACACAACGGCTATTCCTGATCCAATAAACAGCTGTTTATATTGCTCCATCGTATATTCAAATCCCGCAAACCAGAAATAATGATTAAGTACAATAAAGGCTAGTGCATACGCCGCAAATGAATATCTTTTTTGCGAGGACGATAAATCCAGCCACGATATGCATTGTTCTCCCCATATAATAGAGGGAAGATATGCGAGAAAGTATATAATGCCAAGATCATACCAACGAATCATTATACCGGCCCTGTTATTGTTCCGCCAGCAATGCCACCTGCTATGGCTGCTGCATTACTCATAATTTCTACAGGAACCGCAACCGTTTTTTCTAGCGCTGCAACTACGGCAATGCCAACAGCAGGAGTTGCAACAAGAGACACTACTGCGCCCGTTCCCAGAATAATGCCTTGAGAAACGAGATGCACGGTGAATTTACCGGCCCAACAGCCAGCCCATGCGCCCCATACGCCACCACCTAATCCCTTAATATGCGAACGAAGAACGAATTCTCCATTGTTCGTTTTATTAACGCGAATTAAGCCGGCCTTGAGATAGGCGGCAAGATTATTCTTATTAACCTTGCGCAATACTTCATCAGTATCATAAGACGGCACGGCATGCAGCCGGCCATTTTGTTTTACATGAAACGCCTCTCCGTCGTGATAGAGAGAAAGTTTTTCTGCAGACAGAATGGCAGCTTTGTTAATGCGAGCGAGCTGTACAGATTCATTCGCATTAAGCAATGAACCGAGAGAAAGTGATAATAAACAGTAAAGTCTTAATTTCATATAATCTCCTTATTGTTTCTTTTCAGAAGGCCTGTTGGCTAAATCTGCCGCGGCCGCCGCAAATCCCGCCTTATTGCTCATCGAATCGATAGAAGGAAGAAGGACCGCATTAAGCGCAACTCCTGCAACGGGCGCAAATGGGCCAGCTGCAGAAGAAGCAGTCCATATGACTCCCTGGCCAGCAGCATGAGCGATCGTCTTGGCTACACAGAATGCGCCAACCGCTCCCCATGCGCGCCTGCCCCAGCCATCTTCTTTATCTTTCTGGCTTGCCTGTACTGTTAATGAAAATAAACAACAAAAAGCCGCCGTTGTATATAAAGTTCTTTTCATATGATTTCCCATAATA
>OCOJ01033388.1_pt9 | contig 12957 bp, 12 predicted proteins | sample 1539251 | NCBI WGS metagenome assembly OCOJ01 (sample SAMN01911457, study PRJEB22624) | soil metagenome | biome: Soil | place: Malaysia | collected 2012-04-30 | depth RA_metagenome m
GAAATGCGCAACGGAGGTCGAAAAGGCGCTGTCCCGGGCCGAGGCTTCGGTGCCCCTAGGGAGGAACTTCTCGAAGAGGCTCGCCCGACAGCTCCACGGGAAAGACGTGGCGGTGTACTCTCCGGCCGCGACTGCATCTGTGGCTACGCACTTCAAGAACTCTATGAACGAGAATGCAAAGGTCCCCATCCAGGTGGAGACCTATCCTGAACTCTTCCACAACGAGGTCGAGACATGGGTTTCCAGACGGAACCGGGCAGTCCTGATGCTCCGAGTGGCCGAGCTGGAGGAGAACACGGCCGGCGAACTCCGAAGGTTGCAGCAGCTATTCAGGAAGTTCAGGGTCCCAGTGACTGAGCTCCGGGCCGACAGCTGCGATCTGAGCACGTACTTCTCTTGGTGCCTCCTCCTCGACCTGGCGTCGGTCTATCTTGCAGTCCTGGAAAGGAGGGAACCAGCCCCTACGCCGATTCTTTCCAGCATGAAGAAGAGTTGACAGGGCTGCTCCTCGATTTTCTTAGCTCACGCTAGGAGAGAGGGCATAGTCCACGCTAGCATGCGGTCAAGAGGGGTCGGATTCCGAGATTGTAGGAAAAATACGGACCTTCGACTACCTATCCGACACGGCCTTCCAGTTCTTCCTGGAGCCCCACATGAATAGGCCCGCGCCGACCAACTGAGAGAAGTTCCCGTCAAGCGAGAAGTATCCCACCAGCAGGTTGGCTTCCTGTCTTGAATTCATTTCATGGTTGGCTCTTTTCTCATCGCATTTAAGCCTCTCTGGTGAAAACCCGCAAGGCGACCCCAGAGGCCTCGGTATTGCGCTTTGTTTCAGCAGCCCGGCAGGAATCGGGGTTATTCGCGAGTGAGGGGGCGCTCGGCGGCGCATAACTACCCGATTCGTCACAAATCGACCTTCCAGGCATGGCGGTCCGAGAGAAGCGCCCCGACTGGCCTTCCGGACCGCGATTCAGGCGTTTGGAATGGGATATAGGGAGGTCCCACCAGATGGCGGAGTGATGACAATGGCCGAAGACGATGGCGGAAAGGGAGTAGCGAGCTGGCTGGATCTCATGCTCGTCCAGTGCTCATGCGCCTACTTCGGCTGGTCATACGCCAAAGCCGAGTCGCGCGAGAACTCGCTTCGCTGAAACTGTCCGCGCGTTCTTGGGGACGGCTACTTCGTGAGGAATCTCCAGGAAAGGACTATCCCGAGGACCGAAAGCAGAGCCGCAAAGGCGGCAAGCACCCCGAAGTCGACCCAGAGGGGCGCGATGGTCGCCGTCGACCCGAGCAGCATCTGCCTGACCGCGTCGTTGGCGTAGCTCACGGGGTTCACCTTCACCACGCTCTGCAGCCAACCGGGCATCGACGCGACTGGAAGCATCGCGTTGCTGGCGAACAGGAGAGGGAGGTTAAGGAGATTGATTACCGCCATCTGAGTCTGCCAGTCGGCGGAGCGCAGGGCAAGCATCACGAAGAGTGACGAGAGCCCGAATGCCATGCAGAATAGAATTACGAAGGATCCGGCCACGGTCAGAATGCTGAAGTTGGTCGTGTCCATCCCAAGGGCGACTGCTATTCCGAGGACGATTGCGGCCTGGATCAGCGAACGAACAACGCTCTGCAGGACCTTACCGGTGACTATGGCCCCGCGGCCTACAGGGGTACTGAGGGCCTTGTTCATGAACCCGAACCGTCTGTCCCAGACTACAGACATGCCTGCGAAGGCGGCAGTGAAGAGTATGATGAACGACAGCATCCCTGCGCCCAGATAGGAGAAGTATCCTCCTGTCGTCCCGAGGACCTGGGGAGGGACGGGGAAGTTGAACGCTTTGCCGAAGAGCCCCAGCCAGACCACGGGCTGAATCAGCGAGATGAAGAGCTGGATGGGGTTCTTGTACCACTTGACCAGGTCGCGGTTTGTAAGCGCCCAAAGGCCGTGGAGGTGGCTCTTGTTCAGCTTGGGTGCGGCGCGGAACGCTCGCTCTCTTTCCCTCTCCTCGGAGATGACCTGCTCCTGGGTAGTGACAGTCGACCTTACAGGGAGCTCGTCTGTCATGCCATTCTCACCTGCGGGCCCTCATCATCGTCACCCTCTGCTTGAACGCGTCCATCTTGCTCGCCTCCTCTTCCCGTATTCCGTGGCCCGTGAACTCCAGGTATGCTTCGTCGAGGGTGGGCTTCGTAAGAGAGATCTTCGTGACATGGAGGCCCTTCGACCTGACGAGGTCGATTACCTGAATCGATGACTCTTCGCCGACTTCCGACTTTATCCTGTACTCGTGGTCCATCTTCCTCACTTCCTTCACCAGGCCTATCTTCGCAATTTCGGCCGAGATGTCAGGTTCCGCCTCGGCTACTCCTACGACGATTACGTCTCCTCCGATGCTCGCCTTCAGCTCGGAAGGGGTACCAATCCGTACGATGTGTCCGTGGTCGATTATAGCAATCCTGTCGCAGAGATTGTCCGCCTCCTCGAGGTAGTGAGTGGTAAGGAAGAGCGTCATTCCGTACTCCTCCTTGAGCATGCGTATGTACTTCCAGACGGCCGTGCGGGTCTGGACGTCAAGCCCCAGGGTCGGCTCGTCCAGGAAAAGGAGCTTCGGGTAGTTGATGAGGCCGCAGGCGAGTTCCAGCCTCCTCCTCATCCCTCCGGAGTAGGTGCTTACCTTCCTGTCTGCGGCGTCGTCCAGCTCCACGAGCTTGAGCAGCTCCATGGCGTGGGGCTTCGAGTCGCTCCTCGGGATTCCGTAGAGGTCGGCGCAGAGCAGGATGTTCTGCAGCCCAGTAAGGTCTTCGTCGGCGGTGTACTCCTGGGGGACCACCCCGACGGTCCGTCTGACTTCGTTGGCGTGCTTGTTGATGTCGAGCCCGTCGACTTGGGCTGAGCCGCCGGACGCACGAAGAAGAGTGGTGAGCATGTTGATCGTCGTTGTCTTTCCCGCGCCGTTGGGGCCGAGGAAGCCGAATATCTCCCCCTCTTCGACCTCGAAGGACACACTGTCGACGGCCTTCAGCTGCCCGAAGACCTTCGTGAGGCCTTCTACCTTTACGATTGCTCCTTGGGTCATGATCTCTCAGCCAGCTTGTTCAGTCGGGAGCTGAGCTCCTTTATCAAAGAAGCGCTGCCCGAGAGCCTCCCGTCATTTGCCTGGGCGACGTCCTCTAGGTAGGAGATGTAGTTTGACATCTCCTCCAACACACCTTCTGTGGAACGCGGACCGGAAGAGGGCACGCTCCGCAGGAACGGGAACGGGTGCTCGAACTCCTCCCTCCCATGCTCTGTAAGCGAATAGACCTTATCCGCAGACCGAGATAGGAGGCCCTCCTTCTGCATGCTGTCAAGGAGGGGGTAGATCGAACCGGGCGAAGGCCTCCACCACCCTTGGAGGTTTGCTTCCATTATGTCCATGATTTCGGCCCCAGTCCTGGGCTTGTCCTTGACGATGTAGAATATCCATTGTCTTAGCCCCTTGTGCGACCTCTTAGCCCAATCGAAGCTGAACATCGTCTCACTAAACCGATATCGGAAGACCGATATCTATAGTATATGAACCCTTCGCCTAAACATCCTACCCCTTGGCGAGTCGGGGTCACAGGGGCAGCGCTGGCAAACTACCTGAGGGAGCCCTTCCACGCAGCAGGCACCCGTGAGGAATATTCCACCTCTTTCGCGCCGAGGAAGTCCGACAGGTCCTGAATGGTGTCGGCGATCTTGGAAGCGACGTCTCTCGCCATAGGGGCGCGGGGCTGGGCGTGGACGGAGTTCACCAGCAGCTTCCCCTCCGTCCTGTCCATCTGCGGGTCTACCCTGCCTATGAGCTCGTCCCCCCAGAGGATCGGGAGCACCATGGTACCGAATTTCCGCTTCTGCTTGGGCAGAAACTGCTCGTGGACGTAGTCGAACCCGAATATCCTGTTCGTCCTCTCCCTTCCCGCGATCAGGTTGTCGAAAGGAGCTATCAGGGACATTCGAGGCTCCCAGGCGTCGGACTCGACCTCCTCGAGGAGCGGGACGTCGCGATCGTGGACGAACCGATCGTCCTTCTTGGCAAAACCGTCGACAGCAACGTGATGGATGGCAGACTCCTCCTCAAGCCGCGACAACGTCCCCTTCAGGTCGCGGTAGCGGCCGCGGGGGAAGTAATAGTTGATTTCGCGGGGTGAGCCGGTGCCCAGCGCGCGGATGGCCCTCTGCGCCGCCTGTCGCTCGTATTCCTCCTCGGGGAGCTCCGTCTTCAGCACCCAATCAGGGAGGAAATCCTCGGGGAGGCCCCAGAGGTTCTGGTTCCCTTCATGCCCGACCACCATCGCTTCGCCCTTCATGGAAAGGTGGAAGATCATCCGAGCGACATCGCTTCCGGGGGTCCATCCGTCCGGGCTCTTCTCGCCTCGGACGTAGTCCCTGAACTGCCCCAGCAGGAGAGGACCTTTTCGAAGGTCGGCGAGCATCCTCTTTCGCAGCTCCCCATGGCCGGCGAGGAACTTCCTCGCCCTGACTTCGTGCGACCTCCACGAGCCGGTGAGGGATCCCGGGTACCTCTTCATCAGCGACTGGAAGAGGGGGTAGTCCTCGGTGAGGACAAGTGAGGCGATGGGGGTCCAGTGCTCGAAGACCTTCTTCTCCTTCCACATCAGGGCATCGAGGTCTTCGACGCGGAAGCTCCCTAGCCTGGACCAGATAGAGAGGATATGCGAGGGTGCGACCGTTGTGACTGGGTCCCACTGCACGTATGCGAGGTCCCTGATCAGGGATACGATGCTATCTCGAGTGACGCGCGAAGGACGCCTGCCAGCGAGATGTTGCTTCGTTACGACCAGGCGCCTGATAGCTCTCGGGGAGGTCGAAATGGTCTGACGGCCCAATCGTCCAGCCGCGGGTGGCTAGGATTCTTGAACTTTGGCTGATGGTCTCGCCCTCGAGCCAGGGGCAATCATGTTCCGCTCGGCTGCTTAAATCAGGCTACCTCTCCGTGCTGTCATCATGCGGAAGCTACAGGCAACGGTATGAAGGCCGCCCTTTGCGAACGATACGGCCCACCCGAAAGGGTGATTCAACTCAAGGAGGTAGACAAGCCCGTGCCTGACGAAGGCCGGGTGCTGATCAGGGTGCATGCAGCATCGGTGAACATTTCGGACTACTACGGAATCTCCGGCCTTTCCCGGCTGTTCGGCGGAGGGATACTGAAGCCGAAAGACCCCAGGGTTGGGAGCGATGTCGCGGGCACCGTGGAAGAGATTGGCACTGGCGTGACCCGGTTCAAGCGGGGGGACCAGGTTTTCGGCACCTGCCTGGGGGGCTTCGCGGAATACGCCGTCGGCCGAGAGACCAGGCTGGCCCTCAAACCTGAAGACGTGTCCTTTGAGGAGGCGGCTTCGGTCCCCATCGCAGGGCTCACGGCGCTCCAGTGTCTGCGGAAGGGCGGGATCAAGGATCGCCAGGAAGTCGCCGTGAACGGAGCGTCGGGAGGCGTGGGGACTTTCGCAGTCCAAATCGCGAAGTCGTTCGGAGCGGTGGTCACGGCTGTCTGCAGCACCCGCAATCTAGAACAGGCGCGCTCCATCGGTGCAGACCGGACAGTCGATTACACCAAGGAAGACTTCACCAGGATGGGACGTGGCTTCGACCTGATATGCGACATCGCCGGGAACAGGTCGGTGGGCGATTACAGGCGAGCCCTAAACCCCGGCGGGAACTGCCTTGTGGTGGGCATGTCCGGGAACCCGCTGCTGGGGCTCGTGAAGTTGACGGTACTTGGAAAGATAGGGTCGCTCCGGGGCGGGAAGAAAGTGGGATTCATGGGGATCGCGAAGATAACGCCGGAAGACTTAGAGTACATGGCGCAGCTCATCGGCAGCAGCAAGGTGAAGCCGGTCATCGATAGGAGGTACAAACTAAGCGAGACGGCCCAGGCACTCGAGTACATCGGGCCGAAACACACCCGTGGGAAGGTAATCATCGACGTCGCCTCAGGCACCTGAAGGCAGGCGTTCGCGGGGATAGCTCGACTAGGATTCGCACCTATGTAGGCGAGGGCCATTGCCTTCGTTACCGCCTTATATCCTCAAGTCAAGAGCAGGTATCCGCCGGGTTTTGGTTTGATATCAGCGGAAGCCCTGACGAGGAGTTTCGGCAAGCTTGTCGCAGTGGATCAACTGACGTTTGGCGTCAGAGAAGGCGAGGTCTTCGGCTTCCTGGGGCCCAACGGGGCCGGGAAAACCACAACAGTAAGAATGCTCTGTTGCTTGATTTCAAAGACAAGCGGAACCGCAAGAATTGCTGACTACGAGGTAGGAAACGAAGCAGACTCACCCAAGATAAGAAAGATGATTGGACTGGTCCCAGATAACGTGGGCCTCTACGAGAGTATGTCGGCCTACGACAACTTGGATTTCTACGGGAAGCTGTACGACCGCTCGGAGAGCCAGAGAAAGGAGAGCAACGAATACTTCCTCAAGATGCTGGGGCTCTGGGAGAAGAAGGACACCGCTGCTGGAACGTTCTCGAAGGGGATGAAACAGAAGCTGGCTGTGGCACGGGCACTCATCCATGACCCACAGGTACTGTTCCTGGACGAGCCGACCGCAAACCTTGACCCGGAGTCCGCTAAGACGGTAAGGGACTTCATTATTGAGCTGAAGAAGGAGAAGAAGACGATCTTCCTCAACACGCACAACCTGGACGAGGCCCAGCGTATCTGTGACAGAATCGCAATCCTCAACACGAAGCTGATGGCGATCGGGACTGCCGAGGAACTCAAGGGAACCGTAGGGGGCAGGCAGACAGTGATTCAGCTGACCCGGGTCAGCGACGCCGTAGTCGCGGCGGTTAACAGACTTCCTCTCGGCAACCTGAGCTACGCAGGCGGGAGGGTAGCCTTCGACGTGACAGACCCAGAGAAGGAAAACCCTCCTGTGGTACGAGCCATCGTAGAAGCGGGAGGCGAGATTCAGACCGTTACAGTGCAGGGGTCGACTCTCGAAGAAGCGTATCTGATGCTGGTGAGAAAGCACTGATGAATCTGAGGCACTCCTGGATCATCGCGGCAAAGGACCTGAAGGCCATCAGGCACAGGAGGACAATCCTCTACACCATCGTCGGCTTCCCATTCGCCATTGCAATCCTGTTTGCGTATATCGTCGGGTACATCTTCCAGGCCGCGCCAACGACAAAAATCTCGGACATATCAGGCCTTCTCGACTCCTTTGAGTTCTGGTTTGTGATCATCGCGGCGACCCTCCCCTCCCCCATCGCCTCCTACAGTATCGTAGGGGAGAAGGTCGAGAAGAGCCTCGAGCCCCTCCTCGCGACTCCGGCGACGGACGGCGAGATACTGCTTGGGAAGTGCATCGCCTCATTCCTCCCCACTATCTTGGCGACCTACGCGAGCGCGGGAATCTACATTGCTTCCGTAGACAGCACCTTGTACAGCAGGGCAGGCGGCCTGTACTACCCCAACGGGGAGATACTCGTAATCCTCCTTCTCCTCGCGCCTCTGACCGCTATCCTGAGCATCGAGACCAGCGTGATCACCTCCGCCAGGGTCACGGACGTCCGCTCCGCCTCTCAGCTGGGGAGCGTCGTATTCGCTCCGTTCATAGGGCTCTACTTGGCCGGAGAAATCGGGGTGATAACTCTCGACACAACCACGCTTCTCATGATTTCCGCGATCTTCGTTGTGCTGGCAGTTGCCATGTTCTTCTNTGAGTACGCGCACCTTCCAAAGGGAAGAGATACTCACAAGATGGAAGTGAAGGGAGCCTAGGATGTGGATGTGCCAACCTTGAACACACTAGGTTCCTGATACAAGAATCAGACCCCCACTGCCGAATAGAGTTCGTTCTGGGACTCTTGAGATAGCCCGGCTAGGATTCGAACCTAGGTCGAAGGCTCCAGAGGCCCCCATCCTTGACCACTAGACNGACCGGGCTTCAGTTTTGCGGTTCGAATTTTCAGGCGTTAAAAGTTCTACCTTTTCTTCCGGCGCCGGGTCACGCTCACGTGGGCCGGGACCACCCCCAGCTCTTCCATGACCTGGCCTGCCATGTCCAGGGCCCCCTTCAAGACCGAAGGAGTCAGTATCCCGAAGTGCCCTATCCTGAGCATCCTGTCTCTGTCATCGTAGATGCCCCTGGCAATCATGACGTTGTGCTCCTTTTCGAGCTTAGATTGAATCTCCCCGGCGTTTTCCTTTTCGACCCAGAAGGACGTGACCGTGTCTGCCCGGTGCCCCTCCTCGGCGACGAATCGCTGCCCCCAATTCTCGACTCCGTTTCTTGTTATCTCTCCGAGCTTCCTGTGGCGCGCCCATCTCTCCTCGATACCCTCCTCCTTCACCTCGAGCATCGCCTCCCTCAGCGCGAGCAGGACTTGGGTAGCGGGGGTCGCGAGGTACATCCTTGGGTCGTCCATGATCGGCTTCCATCTCAGCAGGTTCATGTAATACGATTCGATGGGAGCCTTGCGTCTCTCCATCTGCTCAATCGCATGCTGCGAAGCTGCGATGAGGACAGCGCCGGGCGGCGCCGCGAGCGCCTTCTGGGAAGCGGTGAACACGATGTCTGCGCCCAGCCTGTCGAAGTCGAGAGGAACGCCCCCGATGGCGCAGACTGAGTCGACCACCGAGAGCACCCCCGCCTTGGCGCACTCCTCAACGAGCTCGGGGACAGGGTTGACGACCGAACTGGACGTGTCTACGTGGGTGATGAACACGGCCTTGTACTTCGTCCTCTGCAGCTTCTTCCTGAGGGTGTCGGGGTCCACCGCCTTGCCTCCGGTGAGCTCCATGCTGTCGGCTTTGGCGCCGTGGACCTGGTTGAGCATGAGCATCCTATGCCCGAAGTAGCCAGTCATCAGCGTGAGTGTCCTGTCCCCATGAGAAACGAGGCTCACCACCGAGGACTCCATTCCCGTGGTGCCTGTGCCTGTAAACACGAACTGAGTCCCCTTTTCATTCTTGAAAACGTACCTCGCAAGGGCGACGGTCTCCTTGAACATCCCGTAGAACTTCGCGCCAACGTGAGGGAGCTGCGGCTCGGCCATGGCCTGCCTGACCCTCATAGTGAGGTTGGTCGGTCCCGGAATCAGCAGGAGTGTTTCCTCCAACTGGGACGCCTTGTTCCAAACCCTCTCCCGTCGTGGTAAAAAGTGTGTGCTAGAAGTGGTCGAAAATCTCGGTCAGCCTATCTATGTGTATGATTTCTGGGTCGTCGACCCTTGTTGTGTGGGCTAGCATGAAGCCGAGGCCAGCCGACTTCAAGAAAGCGAGGTCGTAGACCGTGTCCCCGACTGCGATGGTGCTCTCGCCGCGGATACCGAGCCTCCGCAACAGCTTCCTGTAGGCTAGGTCCTTCCTCGTCGGGTCGACTCTGCCGACCCCAACGGGCAACAGGATGCCGTTCCTGTCGAACTTCAGGCCGTTGGCCACCCAATGATCTATCTTGAGCGCATGGGCGACCTCCCTCGCAAGGATGTCGATGCCGGACGTTACCAGCGCCGTCTGGATGCCCCGGGCCCTCAGTTCCTTGAACACCTTCGGCGCCTCCCGTCGCAGCTTGTACCCTGAGAGGATGCGGGCAATTTCCTCTCTAGTCACTCCCTTCGGCCAGGACGCGATGTCACGCCGCATGAACTCGCGGTAATCGATCTTCCCCTCCGTGTAGAGCCTGAGAGATGCGGCGCCTTTGTGCTCAGTCCCGAAGTGCCTATGGATTGCGACCCAGCTGCTGTTGTGCTCCAGGACAGTACCGTCCATGTCCCATGCGGCGAGCCGAACCCGACCATTCATATCCGGTCTTTGACCGGGAGCCCCATTAGCCGCATAGATTCTGCCAGCACCTTGCTTGCCGCATCGACGAGAGCGAGCCTCGCGTCCCTCAGTTCGGGGTCGGGTTCCTTGTTGACTGGAACTGATTCGTAGAAGTCGTTGAAGAGGACAGCCAGCTCGTGGGCGAAGCGGGCGATCTCCTTCGGAGACAGGAATTCCCCGGCAGTGGTCGCGCTCATGTCGAGCATCGACATCTTCTTCGCCAGCTGGAGTTCCTGCTTCTTCGCCAGCTTTGCGGCGCTCGACTGGGAGATCCGGGGCTTCCCCTCGGTCTTGTCAAGGATGCGCCGGGCCCTGGCGTAGGTGTAGAGCAAGTACGGCCCAGTATCACCCTGGAACTGGAGAGCCTCTTCCATGTCGAAGACTATCATTTTGTCCGGGTCCTGCTTCAGGAGCTCGTATCTGAGGGCGGCAACGGCCACGGCTTCTGCGACGTCGTCGACCCACTTGTCCGCCTCTGACAGATTCCGTTTCCTGGTTTCGGCGCGCGCCTTCTCCCTGAGCTGCCCCAGCATCGTGTCTGTGTTGACGTAGAGCCCCTTCCTACCTGACATGTGGGCGAACTCTCCTTCGATGTCGAACCCGAGAGAGCTGGCGGTCTTCTTCGAGAGGGAGACCACCTCGTAGCTCCGGTGGAGGTAGCGCCTCGACGAGCCTTCATGGAGCTGCTCGAGGACCTTCGTTACGATCCGTTGGAGGTAGCTCTGGCGGCTGTCAATCACCGAGACTGCCAGGTCTGAGCCACCGAAGCGGAGGTTCTGCTTCTTGCCGTCGAGGGTGGTGGAATAGAGGACGCCTCCCGGCTGGTCCGTCGCGAAGACTTCGTAGCCGAAGGGGTCCTCCACGAGGCCGATCTTCCATGCGGCGTAGGGGATGTCCTTCGCGACATAGACCACGGTTCCATCCGACCTGACGACCACCTTCTCCTCACCCGACTCCGGGTCTGGGATGACCCAGCACCCTTTGTTCTCCCCTTGGTCCTGGAACTTCACGTAGCCCGACTTCTTGAGGACCTCAAAGATCCTCTCCCACATCTTGGAGTGGACAAGCTGCGACTCCCAATTCAGCAAGTCGTACGACGCCCCGAGCCTCCAGCAGGTCTCGAGCTGCGCAGCAAGGATGCGTCTGACGATGGCCTTCGTGTAGTCAGCGATGTCCCCGGTCCCCTTCTCGATCTCCTTCAGGACGAGCGACTGTTTCTCCTTCAGGGCAGGGTTCTTCGCGTACTCCTGGTTGACCTTCGTGTATACGCTGTCGCCGCAATAGACGTCGTACTTGACCCCTGCGGGCGCCTCATCTGGGAGACCGAGAAACCTGAATCCGACGATTATGTCTGCGACCTGGGCGCCGGAGTCGTCGATGTAGTTCAGCACCTGCACCTTCTCGCCGAGATACCGCATCACCCTGACGAGGGAGTCGCCTAGCACCAGGTTGCGGGCGTGCCCGATATGGAGGGCCTTGTTCGGGTTGACGTTGGTGTGCTCTATGGATATGCGCTCCCCCGCCTTCTGCTCAGCGCCGAGGTCCCCCGAGGTTATGGCGCCTACGCTGTCAGCAACGAATCGAGAACGGTTGATGGAGAAATTCAGGTATCCTCCCCTGTGAGGGCTCACGGCGCCGACGTAGCGAGACTTCCTGGCCATGTCTATCGCCTTGCCAGCGAGCGCGATCGCTACGTCGCCGGGCTTCTGGCCAGTCTGCGTTGCGATCCTGATTGGGACGGCGCTCGCCAGGTCCCCGTAGGAGTCGTTAGGAGGAAGGCTGACCTCGACCTGCACGTCTTTGAAGCCGGAGGCCCTGCAAGCTTCTGCGATTACCTCCTCGACCTCCTCCTCGAACTCCCGGAACTTCATCGGTGGCGTGTCCCCCGCATGATACGATAAAAGCTCTCGGAGGCCAACCCTTCTTATCCTCGGTTTCGCGGGGCTCTTCGGGCCCGTAGCCCAGCACGGATTAGGGCGTCAGCCTCCGAAGCTGAAGTGCGAAAGCTCAGAGACCGTGGGTTCGAATCCCANCCGGGCCCGTCATGAAATAGCTCAGTTCATCCCCCATCAGGCTAACGGAACTCATTTTAGGTTATTCCAACATGCACCGCGGATGATCGATAAGCCTGGCGCCTCTCCTCGGCCCATTTGTGACGTGAGTTACCAACTGTTCCAATGAGTTATCTCGGAAACTGACGGCCTAGCTGCGGGTTTGAAATCAGCGCCCTTGGTGTAGGCAACGGGCAGTAGCCCCGCTTGCATCACCTCCTCGAATGGAATGCCCAGCAACTCCGCCGCTTCCTTCTCACAATTCAGATGCAAAGTGGTGAAAGTCATGCCCAGGCCTCTAGCTCGACCAGCAAGCATGAAACTCCAGGCCGCAGGAAATATGGTGCCCCACCGCGCAGCCTGAGCGGAGGCGGGCATCCCGTCTGTTCGTCCTGAGATACATGGAATGACGTGGACCGGAACCTCGTGTAGGTGCTCGTGGAGGTACCAAGCTGAATTAATCACCCGCTTCTCGGCTGCGTCTTTCACCGGGTTGCCCGAGCCCCTGGCCAGATCAGCCAAGCGCATTCTGAAGTACTCCTCTGAACCTTTTCGATAAATCTCTGCAAGGGAGGCTCGTTTCTTCTCTTCTGTGGCCACCACGAAGTGTATCTTCTGCCTGTTGCCAGCATTTGGGGCCTGGACAGCCGCCTGGACGCACTCTTCTATCACCTTGCGCCCTACTCGCCTGGAAAGGTCTAACCTTCGTCTTACGGCTCGGGTTGTAGTCAGGAGTTCGTCGGGCGTAAGGGTTGGCAACGATGCAATCATGGATATTGGAGGTTTAAGGATTTGGAACATCAGTATCCTGCCAAGAAGGATTCGGACCCATAATGGGTCCGAACTCCCCGGGCCAGGGTTGGCCCAGCCCAGGATGAACGAAACCTGGTTCGCGCGCTAGGCATCTAGGAAAGGGGGCGACGATAGTGTCTTTCGACGCACCGCGCCATGTCCACCCAGGGCTCGGTTCTAGGAGGAGTAGTTCAGGGCAATCGTTGTCGTGTAGGCTACGCTCCTTCGGCCCCCTCCGCAAGCCTGCTGTCCGCTGCAATTCCAGTAAGTAAGATAGCCGGAGTATCGAGCTGCCAGGGATT
>OCOJ01017980.1_pt1 | contig 12955 bp, 11 predicted proteins | sample 1539251 | NCBI WGS metagenome assembly OCOJ01 (sample SAMN01911457, study PRJEB22624) | soil metagenome | biome: Soil | place: Malaysia | collected 2012-04-30 | depth RA_metagenome m
TCATGTGCATGACGCCGCTCGGTCCAAGCGAATAGACGAAGTTTCTGCCAAAGCTTGGTATGTCGTGTCGCAAGAGAAGCTGATGAGCAGCGAGCCGCTTCACGCGCCAATTGAAAGCCTCCCGGCAGGCCTCGATGCCGGCAAATTGCATCAACCCGAACAACTGGGCGTGCGTAATGAACCTGGCATGAAGCACTTCCTGAAGCAGCGGGACGTCGCGTTCATTGTTGAGCTCGATGTATCCGGCCGGGTACCGCATGCAACTAATTCACTAGAAACGATTCGAGCTGGAGTCGTGCACTCCAAGGCCAAGAGATAAAGGGGCGCAAGCCGAATCGCAGATATTGGGCTAGCGCTTGGGCGCCTTGTTGGGGTCCGGCGGCCGCGAGGGCAGCGTATGCGGATGCGTCTCGAGCGCCTTGGTGACTTCCACAATCGCGCGGTCGAGTTGGGCGTCCTTGCCGGCAATGACATCGCGGGGATCGTTTTCCACCTCGATATCGGGATCCACGCCGTGGCCCTCGATCACCCATCTGCCGTCAGCGGACGCCGTGCCGAATTCCGGAACGAAAATCTGGCCGCCATCAATGAGCGGCCCGCGGCCGGCGATGCCCACTACTCCGCCCCAAGTGCGCTTGCCGATGAGCGGGCCGAGACCCGACTGGCGGAACATGTAGGGGAAGATGTCGCCGTCCGAGGCGGAGGTCTCGTTGATGAGGCAGACCATGGGGCCGACGAAGGTATCGCCGGGATAGGTGCTGGCTTCGTCGCGATTGCGGGCAAAGTCGGTGCCGAGCAGGGTGCGGCGCATGCGGTTGATGATCATTTGCGAGACGTTTCCGCCCCCGTTTCCGCGCACGTCCACGATCAGGCCTTCCTTGCGCATCTGCGGATAGTAGTACTTGATGAATTCGCGGATGCCGTCGGCGCCCATGTCGGGGATGTGGATATAGCCGATGCGCCCGCCGGTTTTTTGCGTGACGTATTCGCGGTTGTGCGTTACCCAGGCGAGGTAGAGCAGTTCCGTCTCCGAGCCGATGGGCTTGTACGAGGTCTTTCGCGCCCCGTCGAAGGTGGGCTTGGAGTTGACGGTCAGCTCGACAGGATTCGCGGACTTGTTGCGCAGGAATTCATAGGGGTTGTCTTTGGCCGTGAGCTCGCGGCCGTCGATGGCCAGCACGTAATCCCCTTCTTTGACGTCCACGCCGACCTCGGTGAGGGGAGCGCGGTAGGTTTCCTCTTCGTTCTGTCCCTGCAGAATGTGCGCGATGCGATAGCGGCCCGCGGCTGTGTCCAGTTCGAAACGCGCGCCGGGCAGGCCGACCGGGGCGCGCTTGGGAATTTCGATGTCGCCGCCGGCGATGTAGGCATGGGAATTGCTCAGCTCGGCAATCATCTCGCCGATGAGGTAGTTGAGGTCGGAGCGATGGGCGACGTAGTCCACGAGCGGCCGGTACTGCTCGCGGAGGGCTTCCCAGTTGTAGCCGTTCATGTTCTTGACGTAGAAGAAATCGCGGTAGCGGCGCCAGACCTCGTTAAAAATCTCCACCCATTCCTGCTGGGGAACGCGATCCTCAGCCAGGCCAGCGGTGGTGACGGGTTTGGGATTGGCCTTGCCGGCGGGAGTGGCGTCGTACAGCTTGTATTCTTCCCCCGAACGCACCAGGACTTTGGCGCCATTGGCGCTGACGGCGTAGCCGTTCACTTTCTCGGCGAGCACGGTTTCCTTGCGGTCCTTGAGCGCATAAACCACTAGCGCGGAATCCGGAAAACTATCGCGGCCGTAAAACTGCGCGCCGGTACGCAAATAGAGCAGGTGGCCGGGGGTTGCTGTGACGGCGGCGTAATTTTCGGACGGAATCGGAACGCGAGTGACACGCTCGGCGAGGCCCTCAAAGTCGATGCGGATGGGCTCTTTGGGTTTCTCTTCTTTCTTCTCGCCGGTCTTGGCCTCGTTTTTCTTCTCGCCGGGGCCGGCTGGCTTCTCTGCACCCTTGGCCTGATCCCCCGCGGGCTTCTCGGAATCCTTGGAGACGCTGACTTCGTCGCTCTCCGGAGGAAATGGATTCTTTCCGTCCTTGCGGAGAGTGAGGGCAAAAATGCCCCGGCCGCGGTTGGCGGCGAAATTGAATTCCACCTGGCTCAACTGGGGGTGGAATTCCCGCACGCTGACGAAGTAGAGATAGTTTCCGTCCGGATCCCAGGAAGGCACGAAGGAATCGAACAGAGAGCCGGTGACCTGATGGAGCTGGGCGTCGGCGAGGCCCCAGATATTGATGGCCCGGAATCCGTCGGTGGTCGTGAGCGAAAAGGCGAGGAAGTTGCTGTCCGGCGACCAGGCGTAGTCGCGGAGAAAGCCGTTCTTGTCATGGGCCACCTTGACCACTGTCTTGTCGGCCAGGGTGAGCACGTAGAGATCGCCGCTCTTATCGCTGAAGGCGATGTGCTTGCCGTCCGGGGACCACTCCGGCGAGTAGCGCATGGCATGGCCGTCATGGGTGAGCTGCTCGGGCTTGCCGCTGCCGTCCTGGTTGATGGCGTAGATTTCCTCCTCTCCGCTCATGTCGGAAATGAAGGCGATCCGCGCGCCGTCGGGCGACCAGTGTGCGGCCTTGTCGTGCGCATTGGAGGAATTGGTGAGGTTGCGGGTCGGCCCTTTCTCGATGGGAGCGGTAAACACGTCCCCGCGGGCCACGAACACTGCGCGCTCGCCCTTGGGGCTCAGCGAAAAGTCCTCGATGTGATTGGCCACGGAAATGTGCGAAGGCCGCATGGCCAGCCCGTCGCTAGGCACGGTGATGGGAACGGGGCGGGAGCGTCCGGTGGCGATGTCGAAGACTTGCAGCTCGCCGCCGAATTCATAAACGATCTGGTGTTTGTGGTCCGTGCCGGGCCAGCGGACGTCCCACTTTTTGCTGTGTGTGAGCTGCTCGGTCTTTTTGCTGGCCGGGTCGTAAGAATAGAGGTTCAGGGTGTCGTCGCGGTCGGAGACAAAATAAATTTTGTCGCCGATCCACATGGGATCGCGGTTGCAACGCGGACCCTGAGTGATCTTCTCCGCCGCGCTTGTCTTCAGGTCGAAGAGGTAGAGCTGCTGAGCCCAGCCGCCGGAGTAACGCTTCCAGGTGCGAAAGTCGCGGAACAGCGGCGAGTAAACCATCTTTGCGCCGTCGGGAGAGTAGTCGCCGGCGCCGGAGGTGGGCATGGGGAGCGCCCTGGGCAATCCGCCTTCGACCGGAACGGTATAGAGCTGGGAATCGCCCAGCTCGAAATGGTCGCGGAGCGAGCGAAAGAGAACGTTTTTTCCGTCCGGAGTCCAGCCGTACACCTGGTTGTCGTAGCCCCACCGCGGAGGCAGAGGGCCGCGCGCGGGGTAAAAGGTCAACTGGCGAGGGACGCCGCCCGTCGCGGGGATGACGTACACCTGCTCGTCGCCGTCGTACTGTCCGGTGAAGGCGATCCATTTTCCGTCCGGAGAGAATTTGGGGAACAGCTCGAGGCCGGGATGCGCCGTGAGCCGCGTGGCCTGCCCGCCGGAAAACGGGGCGACCCAGAGATCGCCACCGTACACAAACGCAATCTTGTCGTCGTGGATGTCCGGAAAGCGCAGCAGTTTGGTCTGGGCCCAGGAGAGCGGCGCAAGAAGCAGACAGAAGAGTGCGGAAAGAAGCGCAAAACGGCGAGACCGGCGGTTTAGCATTGCCTCTGCATCCTTTTGTGTGTGGGTTTTGACAAAGCGAACAATCCCGCGAAGCGGGACCAGCAGATCATCCGGCCCCGGAGAAAGCAGACGCGAAACTGGAAGAGTGCGTTCCAACAATTGTTGCGGAACACCCCGCGGCGCAGAGCATCCTAGACGGAGTCCGGGGCGGGCGCAACTTTTGTCCTGGGTGACAGCAGCGATCGGTTCAGCCCTTCGCTCTTCCGCGGCGGCGTGCGCGGCAGATCGAGCCCCTCGCGCACTACGTGCGCTCAGGGCAAAATTCGGGAACCGAAGCAAAGAGCTACTTGAAAAGTCAGAGCCGTGGGACGCGAGCCCTTCGTGGGCTACGCGCACTCAGGGCACAATTTCCTGGTCGGAAATTGTGCGGAAGGAGGGATTTGAACCCCCACGGCCTCGCGGCCACAGGGTCCTAAGCCCTGCGCGTCTGCCAGTTCCGCCACTTCCGCATAACGGTGAATCTAGCACCGGGAGAGACTGTGGGCAACGAGGAGTCTGCTCGAGACCGAAAAACGCGCAACCCTGCAACCAGCCTCTACGGTTTCGGCGCGCGCACCATGTGTTTGCTCTGATCAGGGAAGAAGATGCGTAGAGCCGGCGTACTGCGCGGCTTCCATTGGCCGCCCACACGCGCGAGGGGCGCGTCGTGCCCGGGAAGCAGCACGTCGGCGAGCGATTGCAGCCGCTGGATGGAGCGCAGGGCCTCCTCCTGATTCCACCAGGGCGGCGAGAGCGTGCCTTCAAGGTCCCAGCGGCTCTTCACTGCATCTCCGCACAAAACACTTCCTCCGGCGGCCAGGGCCATGGCACCGGGCGTGTGACCGGGCACATGCAGTAGGGTCAGTTCGGGAGTGAGAGCAATCCCGTCACCCGAAACGGCGCGCACGCGGGACTCGTCCCGAAGGGCCTGCGCGTGAAAACGCAGCACGGCGCCGTCCGCCTCCAGGGAACTGGCATAGGCCAACTCGCGCTCGTGAACCACAATCTCCGCTTTGGGAAACACATCCCAGTTGGCGGCATGATCGAAGTGCAAATGACTGAGGACCAGAACATCCACAGCATCGGGCGTAATCCCGCGTTCGGCGAGTTTCGCCACCACCACGGCGCGTTCGTTATAGCCGCCGGTATCAAAGAGGATTCTTTCGCCTCGCGCGGTGGTGACCAGGTAGCAGGCGCTCCAGCCCAGGTAGCCGCGCTCGCTGCGACCGGGAAAGCCCTGCAGCAGAGTCGAAATCTCCGCCGATTTTCGAGCTTCACTCATACGCGCGCAACTCTTTGCCGCGGGTCTCGGGCAGCAGCGCGGTCCCCACAATCATGACCAGGTAGGCGCTGGCGGCGAAGATGGCGATGGCCTGTCCGAGCGTGACGCGAAGGCTTAGGTATCCCACCAGGGTGGGAAACAGCGCTCCGATGCCGCGGCCGAAATTGTATGAAAAGCCCTGGCCCGAGCCGCGCAGACGGCTGGGAAACAGTTCCGTAAAGAATGCTCCGATGGGACTGAACACGCCTGAGGCGAAAAAGCCGAGCGGGAATCCCAGCACCAGCATCACCGGATTGCTGAGCGGCAGGTAGGTGTAGGCAATCACGGCGACAAACGAGCAGACCGCGTACAAGATCAGGGTCTTCTTGCGCCCGAGCCGATCGGCGAGATACGCGCTGACCATGTAGCCGACAAACGAGCCCACGATCACCACGATCAGGTAACCACCCGTATTCATCACCGAAAGTTTTCGCTGCGTCTTAAGAAACGTAGGCAGCCAGGTGGTGATCGCGTAGTAGCCTCCCTGCGCGCCCACAGCCAGTAGCGCCGTGAGCAACGTAACTTCCAGGATGTCCGGCGAGAAGAGTTCGAGGAAGCTGTTGCCGGCGCCGCTGGCTTCCACCCGCTTGCGCGTCTCGGTATAGACCTGCGGCTCGGGGACGCGGCGGCGAATGTAAAAGACGAGAAAGGCAGGAAGGATGCCGATCCAGAACAAAGCCCGCCAGGCGAGGGCCTCCGGCAGCGCCCGGAAGAGGATGGTATAGAAGATTGCCGCCAGCCCCCATCCGATGGCCCAGCCGCCCTGCACGGTTCCGACCGCTTTGCCGCGATGGCCGGCGCGAATCNGTCTCGCCCATTAGGACCGAGCCCACCGCCCATTCGCCGCCGAAGCCCAGGCCTTGCAGGCCGCGCGTCACCAGCAATTGCGAAAAAGATTGGGTAAAGCCGCTCAGAAACGTGAACAGCGCGAACCAGAGGATGGTGAGCTGCAGGATGCGGGCGCGCCCGAAGCGGTCCGCCAGCGTGCCCGCCAGCCAGCCGCCCACGGCGGAAATCAGCAGCGCCGCCGTGCCCAACAGGCCCGCCTGTCCCTGGCTGATGTGCCACGCCGCGATCAGGCTGGGGATCACGAAGCTGTAGACCATCACGTCCATGCCGTCGAGCGCCCAGCCGCCAAACGTGGCGATCAGGGTGCTCCGCTCCGGCGGGGAGAGTTGCGCCAGCCACGAGCCGGGTGATGCCGCGGCGGTTTCGGATTGGGTGGACACTGAATTCATGTGTACCTCCGCGTGGGGCGAGTAACTTGCAGCACATTCTAGATGCGTCCCCGGCGAATCCATAGAAGAAGTTGGCGCGAGCCCTGCGCAGCGGCCGGAGACAGGGCGGGAACGAAACCTGCTAGAATCGCGCGCATCGAAGTCCAAGCAGCTTTCGGAGGGCGCCATGGAGACGCAGAATTTCGAAAACCACGTAAAGTTCGTTCCCGGATTTCACATTGGGGTGCTGGGGATTTTCGGGGCCAATCTCATTTACAGTGTGGTTCGGATCATTCAGGGATTCAACGTGGAACGGTTGTTCGGCCTCCTGGTGGCGATCGGACTGATCCTGGGCGCGCTCCTCGGGCGCATGTTTGCGCTGACGGTACAGGACCGCGTGATCCGGCTGGAGATGCGGCTGCGGATGGAGCGGGTGCTGCCCGCGGAGCTGCGCGGCCGCATTGCGGAGTTCAGCGTGGGACAACTGGTGTCGCTGCGGTTTGCGAGCGATGCGGAGCTGCCGGAACTGGCGCGCAAAGTGCTGGACGGAAAGATCGAGGACCGCAAGACCATCAAACGGATGGTGCGTGACTGGCAGGCAGACTGGCTGCGGGCGTAGTGCAGGCCGCGGCGCCGGGCCGCATCGGCGATACAGGGCTTTCCGCTTGACAATCCGGGAGCGCCCGTCCATCGTACAAGGTTTTCTTACCAGGGAGATTGTTCGCACACTGCGCGCCCATGGTCGTGACGCCCATCCAGGTCCGGCTCTTTTTCCACGACAAATGCTTTGACGGCGCGGCCTCGTCCGCGGTCTTCGTGCGCTTCTACCACGAGTGCATCCGGCGGGATGCGCAATTCCACTTTACGGGAATGACGCACAAAGCGCGGCATCCATTTGCCCCGGAGATGTTCGACGGGGATGAGAACGCCATCGTGGACTTCAAATACTCCAGTTCGCCGAAGCTGACCTGGTGGTTCGACCATCACCAGAGCGCGTTCCTTTCGCCGGAAGACGCGGAACACTTCAAGAAGGACCATTCGGGGAAGAAGTTCTACAACCCGGAGTATCACTCCTGCACCAAGTTGCTGGCGGACGTGGCCTCCCGCCGGTTTGGATTCAATCCCGCGCCCCTCGGCGAACTGGTGCGGTGGGGCGACATCATTGACGGGGCGCAGTACCCGGACGCGGCCACCGCCGTGGGCCTGGGCGAGCCGGCCATGAAGCTGGCGCTGGTGATCGAGGCGGCGCCGGAAGAAGATCTGGTGCCCCGGCTCATCCCGAAGCTGGCCGAGCGCCCGATGGAGGAAATGATCGCGCTTCCGGAAGTGAAGCACCACCTGGACCCCCTGCTGATGCGCCACGAGCGTTCGCTGGATCTGTTCCGGAAGCGCGCACGGGAGGAAGGCGGCGTGGTGAGTTTCGACCTGAGCGGGGACGAAATGGAAGGCTACAACAAATTCATTCCCTATTATTTGTTCCCGGACTCCGTGTATTCGGTGGGGGTGAGCGCGTCGCAACACCGCGTGAAAATATCCGTGGGCTCGAATCCGTGGACAACGGTGCCGCTGCAGCACAACCTGGCGGCGCTGTGCGAGCGGTATGGCGGCGGCGGGCACGCGCGCGTGGCGGCGATATCCCTGGAGCCGGGCGATGTGGACCGGGCACAGAAGGTGGCGCGGGCCATCGCGGATGAGCTGCGGCAGTAGTTTGAATCACTGAGCACCAGGAGGAGGACGGAACCCTATGTCGCCGATGTTGAACCCTCACATGGTTACGACGAGCATCGATCTGCCGGGCTATCGCGTGGTGAAGAATCTGGGACTGGTCCGTGGAATTGTGGTGCGCTCGCGGAGCATCTTCGGAACGATCGGCGCATCGCTGCAAACCATTCTGGGGGGAAACATCACGCTGTTCACGCAGTTGTGCGANTCACGCAGTTGTGCGAAAAGACGCGGGAAGAAGCCTTCGAGCTGATGATGCAGCATGCGGCGGAGCGCGGGGCCAACGCGGTGATTTCCATGCGCTACGATGCCAACGAGGTGATGCAAGGGGTTACGGAAGTCCTGGCGTACGGCACGGCGGTGCAGGTCGAGCCCAACCCGCAGTAACGGCGCCGCCCCGGATGGGCTGGCGGTAACTCAGCCTCTCCCCCCATGGCCGCCGCCTCCTCCGCCATGGAACCCTCCCCCGCCTCCTCCACCGTGAAATCCACCGCCACCGCCGTGAAATCCTCCGCCACCGAAGTGGCCACCGCCTCCGTGAAACCCGCCGCCCATTCTTCCAAACCCACGCGAGGCGCCCCATCCGTTGCCATGGAAGCCGCTTCCCGTTTGGCCGAGGGCGTAATGAGGTCCAGGACCCCAATTATGCGGGTCCTGTCCGAAGTGATGACGGTGGTGGCCGTAGCCATAGTAGGGACCGCCACGAACCCACCAGGGCGAGTAGTAACCCCAGCCGAACGGGCTGAAGAAGATGCCATCCGCGGGAATAAAAGTAAAACAATCGAACCACGGATCCCAATACCAGCCCTCGTTCCAGTTGGCATTGGTTTCGTATTCCACCGCGGCGTCCTGATTCGCTTCCGAGACATAGGCGGAGCGCAGGCTGCTCCAGCGGTCCAGTTCGTCCTCATCGAATAATTTCTTGTCGAACTTGACGGCCTTCAGCCGGCCGGTGGAGTCCAAATCGAGCTCGCGCCCGCCTTTGACCTTGATGCGCCTGTCGCCGGCTTGAACCTCTGCCTTGCCTCCGAATACGCGGATGCGGTGGAGATCGGCGTCGAATTCGTAGAACCCGTTCTTGACCAGGTGCGCGGTGACGGGCTCCAGGTCGATCAACAAATCGTTCTCCTCGCGGAGTTCCGCAACTTCCACGGTGGCCCGGCCGCGTTGCAACAACACTTCGGTCCGCATGAGGTCGGGCGACATCATCTGGACGGAGCTATATTCGTCCAGTCGCAGGAAGACGCCGGGAGTCAGGAGAACTTCGACTTTTCCTTTCTGGGTGTTGAGGGTCTCGCCGGGCTGCAACGCCACCGAGCCCACGGAATTGGGATCGAGAGTCCGGGTGCCGATGGAGGCCTGCCCTTCGATGTAGTTCAGCATGCCGGGATAGGCCTGATTGCTCTGGGGAGCCGCGGCGGCGGAATCAGGCAGACAAACAAGAGCGGCGAGGAGGCCGAATCCGGCTGCTCGCAAGGTCCATGGCCACATGGCACCCTCCTTGCCCCGGCGGTGCCGTCCTTACGGCACGGCAGCCGGTGGCGATGCTCTTCGAACCCTCGCGTGCGTTCCGGAAGGATTGGGAGCCAAGCGCGTGGTGAAGGCGCGCCCGCCGCGCACGCTCGGAGAACAGCCGGCGCGCGCGGTGGAGCTGGCACTTGACCGTTCCCAATGGCAGGCCGAGGCGCTCCGCGGCTTCCTTTTGCCGCAGCTCTTCCACGTCGCAAAGCCAGATCACCGTCTGGTAGGGCTCCGGAAGCCTTTGGAACAGCTCGGCAAGGATGCGGCCCTTTTCTTCGCGAGCGCACTCCTGCTCCGGATCGGGCCGGGTGTCCACGAGGGTCACGGCGAAACGCTGCAGGTCCTCCTCCGGGGTCTCGGGATCAATCGAGCAGGTTTCCGGGAGGGACTTGCGCTTCCGCAACTTCGCACGCACGGTGTTCAGCAGAATGCTGTACATCCAGGTGGTGAATTTCGAGCGTCCTTCGAATTGGCCGAGGTTCTGGTAAGCGGAGAGCAGCGCATCCTGCATGGCATCCTCGGAATCCTCCGGGTTCCGAAGCATGTGTGTAGCGGCACGGTAGAGCCGGGGCATCCAGGACGCGAACAACTGTTCCAGCGCCGCGGGATTCGTTTCCAGGGTGACGCCTGCCAGATTTTCAGCAGCAAGACTGCCGGCCTCGTTGGACTGAATATTCAAGTGCCTCTCCCGAGCGCCAGGAACTGATTGCCTGCGCCCATCAGTGCCAGAGCATTTCCTGTTCCACTCGGTCGCATCGGGAATGAAAGCGAACTTTTGAGCCCCGGCCAGATGGTCACTCGATCCGAATAGCGCGGCAAATAGTGGAGTAACACCTTGCTGTGCAAGCACGACCGGGAAGTCGAGCCGGTTGGAAACGGGCGGGGCTTTACTTGGAATTGGAGGGGAGAGAGTCACAAACCTGTGCGCTATCTTCACGCAGGAAGAGCGCAACGTGCACATTCTTCACAGCGATCCCGAAGGCTCCACTGCTTAGCCCGCGCTTTCTTCTGGAAACTAGAGGGCTTACTGGTTCAACGGGCCGGAGCGAAGCTGGCACGCGAGTTGCTCTACCCATTCGTTTGTACCCCGTGATGTGCGCGAAAACAGCGCAATCCATCTGGGTTCGAAAAGGGTGACACGGACCATGAGCTACCACACTTTTTGGCTGGTTACTGTGGTGGTTTGTGCGGTGCTGCTCGGCGTCTATTTCAAGGTGGTGCGCCGGTATCTCAAGTGAGTTCGCGGCAATCTGTGGGTAGGGTGAGGGCCATGCGACCACGGGGTTCTACGCAGGGCGAGGCAACTAGCGCGGGGCCCGCCGGGAACGCATGGCCCCCTACCCGCCAGAAGCAGGAGGAGACGTTCAGCCGAACCTGCCAGCCTTCAAGCGCTCTCCCACCACGGCCAGAGGCGCCGCCTGTACGACCGCCTACCCCGGGTAAGGCGGCACCTNCTGGCTCCCCCAAACTCCGAGCCGGGCAGTGTTCCTGCCGTACCCACCGAGGGCCAACCCCAACACGGAAATGGATCAGTCGGAAGTTATCGCGCTTCGGCCGACCGGGATGCGGCGGCCAGAAGCCTCGAAGAAGCGTACACAGAGTTGCACCGGGCGGAAGCTCTGCTCATCCATCTCAAGGTTGTGGGGAGAAAAGGCCCGAATCTGGGCCACGCCTTGGACGAGGCGAAGCATACCTACGAACAGGGACTTTCGAGCTTCCGCCAGGGAACCTTTGTGACCGCGAAAGAGTTCGCCTCGGCATCCAGCGATCTCTCGCGGGCCGTGACCATCGTTCTGTCGAGAGAGCTTCGCCCCAGCCTCGCCGGTCCGGTCTTCGTGCCCCCCAATGGGATTCACCGCCCAACCGCTGAGGAGCGGCCTGCATCCCCGGATGGGTTCTCCGGCACCGGAAGCTGCCTCTCCCGGATCCAGTGGCTGTTTGAAAACGGCACCATGCCCTCCGAAGTCATTGAGCAAGCCCGCAAAATAGCTTCGTGGAGCGAGTACTTGTACCACGAGGCCCGGAAGTCACTTCGCGACGGAGCCTGGGACGATGCCCTCGAACTGGTGCAGGCAGCCGAAGCAGCGGCCCATTCCGCAGAGCATGTCTGCAAGATGTGCTACCTCAAGGACGGCTGAGGGCCAGACCGGGTTGGGGATCGGCCTTCCTAGCGTCGCAGCAACCAAAACCAGGGGAGGCACGTCGCTGGTGTCCGGAAATTGGTATTATTGGGTGCATTCAGGCTGAAGTGCCAAGGCGCACTTGTAGGACGGCACCGGTGCCCCCAAAGGGACTGCATCCGAGGGATGGAGTTCCTGGCACCCTCGTTGAATCCGTTGCATTTTGTCCCGGGAAATTGCGCTGGGTGTGCCGCCAAACCCAAGCAGTAGCGGACGGGCAGCCCCGGGTCGCGTGAGAGGTTTCGAAGAGGGCCGCAGCAGTGTCGTCCAAACCCCCGCTCTCGAGAGTCAGCTTCCGCTGGCAGATTACGCTGCTGGGCGCGATGGTCGTTGTTCTGTTCGCCGCCATTCTTCTGGCCGCGCTCAACGCGCTCCGCTACACGCGCTCTGCGGTGCTGAGCGACGAAAAGAAGGAGGTCGCGGCAATCGCCCAACGGTTGGCCCGCGCGTATGAGGAGCAGACCGGACTGCCGCGTCAAGATTCGGGAGCCGCTTCCCTTCCGCAGCAGGCGGCGCAACCGTCCAGGGAAGCTCTCTCTCGATTGAGCCGGACGGTGCTCGAGCACGCCGAAGGAGTGGAAGGCGGCTTCTACTGGTCGGGAGAAGACAGCCTGGTCGGCTACGCGTTTCCGGCGTACCTGGGAGTAGCAGAAGGCGGCGATGTTCCTGCTTCGGTAAAACCCGCCATCCTCGAGGTGAGCCGTGAGTCGGTGCGGACAGCGCGTGCCGCCGAGCAGGTGTTTATCGGACTGCCGGACGTCATCTTGATCGAGGCCGTGCCCATCGGCATGGGGAAGAATTCCGTGGGCAGCGCCTGGGCCATGAAGCGATTGTCGGGCATTCCGGGCTCGAACCGCCTGCGCGCCTATCTGATCGCGCTGGGATTGGGCCTCGCCGCGCTGCTGTGCTTGAGCCTCACGCTTCTGGTGGTGAGAAACCTGCAACAGGGCGTGCGCAAAATCGAAGGGGGCCTCAAGAAACTGGAGGGGAATCTCTCCTCGCAAATCCAAGCGGAGGATGACCCCGAGGAAATCCAGCGAATCGCCACAGCCATCAACCGGATGGGAGTGAACCTGAAGCAAGGCCTCGAAAACGAAAAGCAAATCGAGAACCGGCTGCGGCATTCCGAGCGGCTCGCGGCGCTCGGGCGGCTGGTAGCGGCGGTAGCCCACGAGGTCCGCAATCCCCTGGCGACCATCCGCCTGCGCGTGCAGATGTGCGAACAGGCCGCGAAGACTCCCGCGGTTCAGGAATCCTGCGCCGTGGCGCTGGAAGAGATCGAACGGCTGAATGG
>OCOJ01043818.1_pt1 | contig 12953 bp, 10 predicted proteins | sample 1539251 | NCBI WGS metagenome assembly OCOJ01 (sample SAMN01911457, study PRJEB22624) | soil metagenome | biome: Soil | place: Malaysia | collected 2012-04-30 | depth RA_metagenome m
CCGACGCGCTCCGAAATCTGGCAGCCGGGTCGCTGGCCGCGGATTTTCACTGCGTTCCCGGAGGCGTTTCGGCGACAGTCCCGCTATTTCGCGCTGGCTGTGCTGGTCACGGTTCTGGGCTGCGCGCTTGGGGGGCTAGCGGTGCGCTACGACCCCGCTTCCGTGGAGGTGCTGCTCCCGGCCGATTACCTACGCAACCCGAGCCAGCGCGTAAATGCAGAGTCGAAAGACCAGAATCGGCATCCAGCCTCAGCGCAGGTCGAAGCCGCGTTCTCGGCAGAACTGATCACACACAATATCCGCGTGGCGCTGCTCGCGGCAGCGCTCGGCGTAACGTTCGGCATCGGGATGGCGCTGCTGCTCTTTGAAAATGGCGTGCTGCTCGGGGCTGTGGCGGTTCGTTACACGCAGCAGGGCTTTGGCCTGTTCGTCACTGCTTGGTTGCTACCGCACGGCGCGTTCGAAATTCCGTCCATCCTGATCGCGGGGCAGGCGGGGTTCTACTTGGCCCGGTTGTTGCTGCGCCGGCGGGAAGATCGAGATATGCGCCGAGCGATGCTCGAATGGCTGTTGTTAATTGCCGGGCTAGCGATGATGCTGATCTGGGCCGGGATGATGGAAGCGTTTTTTTCGCAGCATCACGCGCCGGTTCTGCCTTCCGGATTCAAAGTTGCAGTTGGCGCAGGGGAGCTGGTGCTGCTGACGGTCTATGTGCTGCTCATTGGCCGAAGAGAGAGCGCTGCGGAAGCGGAAGCGAGAGTTCCTTCGGGAGCAAATGACAGATTCTCAGCCAAGTCGCTTGCCGACTTCGGCTGAGCTGACCGTTGCTACGGCGGAAGGCGTGATCTTTCGCCTGCCGCTGGCGGGTCCCGCGTCGCGGCTTTACGCAATGCTGCTCGATACAGCAATTGTGCTGGCGGCTGTGAACGGACTGGGCTGGCTCGTTTACCTGATTTTCGCGAAAGCACCGGGATTTGGAATCATGGTGATCACGCTCGCGGAATTTGCGATCGGGTTTGCCTATTCCGCTTTGCTGGAAGGTTTCTGGAACGGGCAGACGATCGGAAAGCGTCTGTTCCATTTGCGCGTGATTGACCAAGCCGGGCTTCCACTGCGCATCGAGCAGGCATGGGTTCGCAATCTGATGCGCGTGTTTGACGCGCTGCCCTTCGCATATCTGGTGGGAGGAATTTCAGTGTTGAGCAGCCCGCTGATGCAGCGGTTCGGTGACCGTGTAGCGGGCACGCTCGTGGTGCGCGATACGCCCCTGGCCGCGCCGGCGGAGGAAACCTGGACGCCACAGAAGTACAACTCCTTCATGGATTATCCCGCAATCGCGATGCGTCTCCGCCGAGCGGCGACCCCGGAACTGGCGAGTCTTATTCAAGATGCGTTGCGCCGTCGCAACGAGCTAACGCCTTATGCGCGGCGGGAGGTCTATCGCGAACTGGCAACATATCTGCAGAACGAAGTCGCCCTATTCCCCGACGAATTGGTTGAGATGCTCAGCGACGAACAGTATTTGATTAATGCGGCTGGCGTGCTGTTTGGGGACCAGCGGCTGTCGAGACTTTAGGGTTCACACTTGACCGCTGAAAGTCAACCGCTCCTGTTCAACGCAAGCTGCTGAATCGTGCGGCTCGAGCGCTCAGGTGCTTGGTACTCCCAGCCGCAGAGGGAGTGAGGGCAGCCCCCATCTCGGCCGAGATTTGCCGCCAAATCGGGTGCCGCGTTTTTGCTTATACCATTCCATTAGCGGCCTCATTGTGAGATTGGTACCCATCCTGGACTCTATGGAACCCAGCCCTGGCGTGTCTGTACGAAAGGAACTCCTTTGATACGCTCCCGTCCTGCAATTTCCCGCATTGACACACCTCAACTTAGATCGCGAGTGGAGAGGACCTTTTGATACAGATGAGAAAGGTTGGCCGGCGGAGAAGGTGAAGGAGCCTGGCGGATGAGGCGCCGAGATCTTCGCGCCCTGGGTCGAGGTCCGTCAGCTGCGCGTCTTCCTTTTGTATTCCTTCATTCGAGTAGCAGTGGCCAAGACGCGCCGGATTCCAACGCCGGATGCCGGGGTTCGTCATCGGGACGTCCATGCTCAAGGCGCCACACCTCGATTTGACCGAGTAGCGTAAATGCCGAGCGGGTCACTCTGCGACATTTCGAAGAGGCGTTTTCGAAGGGCATTCCATCCACGAGGCACGAGTGAGCGGCGCTCCAGGAACGCTTCTTCCATCGGTCGCACAAGCTCGCAGGGAACGCCCGAGCCGTCGTCACGAAGGATGCAAAGTCCCTGTACGCGATCATCATCGTCGGCGAATTGGGCGAACACCTTTGCGAGAAGCAGGCGCTTTGTCGGCGGCAGGTCGTCGTTCGCGAGTTCCAACAATTTACCCTTGAAGGCCTTGTCTTTCACGGCGCGTTCGGCCAGAACTCGTGCCAGGAGGTCACTATGGCGGCGGTCCGGCATAAATTCTCGGGGGAATAGTTTCGAGTTCGGGTCCACGAATGACAGCAATATCTCGCTCGACCGCGCACCCTCGAGCGCGCCAATCGCTTCGATCCACGATTCTCCTACGGCTTCGCGGCCCTTTCCGTCAGCGCTCGCGAACTCCATCAGCGCGTCTATTGCGTCATCGCAGCGGCTTGCCCCGAGTGCCGCCACAACACCCTGTAGTTCATATAGCCGGAAGCGAAGTTCCGAAATCAAAGCACGTATTGTCGCGACGCCCGCTGCTGGCGGCTGAACAAACGCCATAACGGCGAGGCATCGCGCGAACAACCAGGCATTTTGATTCTCACTGTGCAATCCCGAAGTCCGCAGCTGTTGCATTACCGGGTCCAGAATTTTCAGTACTTCTTCGATTGTCAAGCTCACGCCCCACGCCAGCAGGCTTTCAATCACTCCCACCCTCGTCCAACCGTCCCAGCCTTCGCAAGCTCTGCTGCCAAAATGCCATCGACGTGGAGAGCCATCCGGACAAGCTTCGCGCCTGCTTTCACGACCATCGGTTTCGCACTGTTTGCCTCGATGTCTTCGGCGCGCATCCGCAGCGATTCGCCCCATTTCGGCCCGTTCACGTATTGCTTTACAAACTTCAGCTCTTCCGCAGCGTCCTCCCGGCGGACTACATCGAACAGCAGGCGTCCCAGCCCGCCCGCTACGTAGAATTCCTGAAACTGCTGGTGCTGGAACCTGAAAGTTACTTCGTCTTGGCGCGACACAAGCAGGACGTGGCGCTTCGTGAGTTCGTCTAGGATTTCGTCGGGATCAGCCGCATTTCGGAGCGACTCACTCACGGAATTCATGACGGCATGCGCGACTGCGTTTGCAATCTTGGTTTCGCCGAGCTCGGTCATTCCCATCGAAAGGGCTCGCAGGTACTCAGAGGCGTGTCCTCGGAGAGGCGCTTGTTACAAAGCGATCCGGTGATCCGTTGGCAGTTCGATCCCCTCCAACACAGCGCCAAACAGGCCCATTTTTCGTCGCAGGGATTTCCTTTCCGGCACGGTAAAGGTCGGCGACTTCGGCAAGGATAAGCGGCGTGCGTGTGATCGAGTCCAGCGTCCGATTGCTATCCAGCTTGACCTTAAGGTCCTGGGCCGATTCTTTCAAATCTGCCGCGAGAACGGATCACTTCCAAATAGCCTGGACTTGAGCGCCCGGATCAGCCGACCCAGTTCCGCCATCACGCCGCCATCACGACTGAGTCATCTACAATAAGCGATCGCAACTGCGGGCCGACGTGGCTCATCTCGGCTGTTTGATCTTGCTATTTAACCTGGCCAGTTTCTCTGGATTCTGCTCTCTACATCCTCGCCAGGCTTGTCTGAGATACAACGGGCTGCCATAATCCGGAGGTTGTGCACCCGAGTATGATGTTGCACGGCAACCGGCAACTCGATCCGGTCTTGCGGGTGATTCAACAACCAAACCACAGATTCATGCCGCTCCATAGGAAGGCAAGGCATGTCGCGTGCAGAAAAGCCAGTGATGTTGGTGGGTGGTGTCCCGGGAAACAGTGCCGAAGAAGTGTTCCGTGTCGTGGCACCGATCGTGGGCGATTTGGCGATTGGGCTGACGGATGGCGAATTCGGCGTGCGGCGTTTCTGGGTTTTCTTCGTGGCCATCAAGACTTGGGACAAACATCCGGACATGGAATTGATCCGTCCCAACCCCGAGCCGATGCCCGGCTTTCCGGAGTGGCTCCCGCCCGATTATCACGCTTGCCCGTGGTGGGGTCCCAAGCCCGGCGTGCAGATGCTCCGGCCGATTGAAACGCTTGGTTATCCGGACGAAGCGTTGGCGTCGTACAAAGTGTTTTGCCGGCTGCGCGACCAGGGCGTCATTCCACAGGGAGCGCGCTTCCAGCAATCTCTGCCGTTTCCAGACGATGCCGTGCGCGTATTCACGAACAATGCGCACAATATGGACGTGATGGTGGATGCATACATCGACGTGATGAAACGGGACGTGGCTAAGCTCTGCCAGCAGATTCCGCACGGTGATTTGGTTCTGCAATGGGACATCAATTGGGAGACGGTCGCGCTCGAACACGGCGATCATATGCCTGACGTGCCACCGATGCAGTTCAAACCCACGGGCGACCCAATGGAACGTTTTGTGCGATACATCCGCGAGTTGAACGCGCCGATTCCGAAGACGGTGCCGGTCGGCATGCACCTCTGTTACGGCGATCTCCACCACAAGCACTTCAAAGATCCTGCCGACCTCGCCACTAGCGTGAGGATGGCCAACAAAGCCGCGGAGGTCTCGCCTCATCCCATCAATCATGTGCAAATGGCAGTGCCCCGCCATCGCAGTGATGACAGGTACTTCGAACCCCTGGGGAACTTGAAAATCGGTGACGCCACGGTGTACGCGGGACTGGTTCACTACACCGACGGGGTGGAAGGCAGCAAGAAACGTCTGGCGGCTTTCCAGCGTCACTTCACGGGACCGACGGGAGTAGCCACGGAATGTGGCCTGGGGCGGCGCCCGAAAGATCAGCAACTCACCAGGTTGCTGGAAATTCATCGCGACGTTGCGGCCGCAATTCCGGCGTAGCGTTACCGGTTAACTCCAAGTTCTTAAAGGGATTTGCCCTAGAAGAGAGCAAGCTTCGTTTCTCAACGGGTCAGTTCCGCCCTCACCTTTTGTGCTCCCTCGACCATGGCTTGCATTTTTCCGAAGGCAACATCTGCGGGTAGATATTTAAGGCCACAGTCGGGAGCGATGATCAGGCGCTCCGGCCTGACAAACGGTAAAGCCCGCCGGATGCGTGCTGCCACAACGTCAGGGGTCTCGATTTCGTGTGATGAGAGGTCGAGCACACCCAAGATAATCGTCTTGCTGGGAAGGTTCGCCAGAACCGAGCAGTCCAGAGAGGACTGTGCTGTCTCAATGGAGATTTGACGGACCGGCGAGGCTTCCAGCTCGCTCAAGAACGAATACCTGGCGGGACGTCCGGGAACCAGAGCGGCGTATCCGAAACAGATGTGAAGAGCGGTCGTGCCAGTCACTCCGTCAAGCGCACGTTCGAGAGCGGCCAGTCCAAACTGGCGCGCCTTTTCGGGGTGGGCCTCCATGTATGGCTCGTCCATCTGTACGATGTCGGCGCCCGCAGCGAACAGGTCCTTGATCTCGGCATTGACGGCGGCGGCATAGTCGAGCGCCATTTCCGCTTCACTGGAGTAATGTTCGTTTTGCGCTTGCTGCGACATAGTGAACGGACCCGGCACCGTGATCTTGACTAAACGTCTGGTACGGGCACGCAGAAAACGCAGATCGCGAACTTCAACCGGATGGCGGCGGCTGATTTTCCCGACTACACGCGGCACGGGAGCGCGGTGTCCACTGCGCGTGGTGACCGTGCCTGGATGGTCCAGATCGAGTCCGTCCAGAGCGGTAGCGAAGCGGTTCGAGTAACTTTCACGGCGGATTTCTCCGTCTGTGATTATGTCGAGACCGGCCGCTTCCTGCTGACGGATTGCCAGCAGAGTGGCATCGTCTTGCGCCTGCTCAAGCCAGGGCGACGGAATGCGCCAGAGTTCTGCGGCACGAACTCGCGGCGGCATTTGATGCGAGAGTTTTTCGCGATCGATCAACCACTCGGGTTGCGGGTAGGAGCCGACGAGGGAAGTAGGCAGCAGCACGGGAAGGGTAGCTTCCTACGGCCGGAAAGCGCACGTCAAGCACAAGCGGCGCCGCTAGTGTTCCGGTTCAGGGACAGCACCCGGCAGACGATCCTAAAAGGAATCGGATTCAAACCTCAGCTTTGCCAGGTCGACACAATATGGCTGCCAGGGCGCTCCTGATCCGCTCCGCCGAGGCGCTATCATCAGTCTTCGCCTGCCACGCCACGAAGCCGTCTGGTCGGACGAGCACGGCTCCGGTCGCTGTCATTCCGTATGCAGCAGGAAACCCGCCGGATGGATCCGTCAAGCCGTTCTCGCCGATCTTATGAACGTCAAGATCAATGCCTGGCGGTTTGGCGCGATCGCGGGCTGCTTCGGTCCAGGCATTGCCCTTCGGCCCCGCCAGCAGGACGAAGTTTTGGCCGAACAGGTCCAGTGTCGAAATCTGCTCGCCGCGCCGTTGCAACCAAAAGTGCGGGGCGCGCGTGCCGGGACGCCCTTTCGACTCGCGCGGGTTCTCATGCACGCGGTTGTCATTCCGATCTTCGGCCACGATGGCGTCGGAATAGTAGATATAGCCCATCTCAATATTCAGATCGGGCGCGACCGGCTGGAGTCCATCCCTGCTCATATACGGCGCGGTGCGCAAAACATAGCGCGAATAGGCCTGCTCTACGGTGAATGCCCCCAGCGGATGCCGTTCCGGCTCGTAGGTAGAAAGAAGCCCGGGTCCGGCGAGCCCTTTCAGGACAAGTGCGAGTTTCCAGGCCAGGTTGTGCGCGTCCTGTACGCCGGTGTTGCCGCCGAAGCCTCCGTTGGGGGGCATGACATGGGCGGCATCGCCCGCGAGGAAGACTCGACCGTCCTGAAACTTCTCGGCCATGTCCGCACTCGCCTCCCAATGCATGATGTTCTCGATGGTAATGGGGATGCTGTCGGTGCCTATGGCCGTTCGCACGAGTTCGAGTGAGCGCTGCTCTGTCAACCCCGTGGAAACGTCCATTACCGGATTTTCCGGATCCCCCACAGTGAACACCCCGAGAAAGGCCTTCTCGAACGGCTTCTCAAAACGGAAAAATCCGCTCAGCTGGCGGTTCAGCACGTAGACAACGGCCCATTTGTGACCTTCAACCAAAGGAGCAAGGTGGGCTCGGAAGTAAATCGTGATGCTTTTGGAGAATGTTCCGTGCCCCAGCATGCGAATCCCCAGTCGTTCGCGCACCCGGCTATGCGCGCCGTCAGCGGCTACTATGTATTGTGCCCGCACGGTCTGGGTCTTCGCGCTATCGCGTTCGCGGATCACAGCGCTCACGCCGTGGGCGTCCTGTTCGAACGAGATCATTTCGGTCGCGAAACGCAAATCAGCGCCCAATTCCTCCGCGCGTTTCCGGAGTTGCGGTTCGAGGGCGTCCTGCGATAGAAATACGCGAACCGTCGGACTGACGTCTCGCACACCTTCATTGAGGTCCGCAATATAGTGAGCAATGGGGCCATCGACGAGGGTTTCGACCGCCAGAACTCCGCCATCCTGCACGAATTGCTCTTCGGACTTTCGGCGCACAATCTGCTCCAGACCGACTTGGCGGAGGATTTCCATGGTGCGCTGGCTGGTCTGCGCGGCGCGGGGGTGGATGGCGGTGCCGCGATGGTACTCCACGGTCAGCGAACGGACGCTGTGGTGTCCGAGCAACATGGCGGTCGACAAACCGACCAGGCTGCCGCCGACGATGAAAACTGGAACTTCGATATCAGCCATAGCTGCTCGGCGTCTTGAGGGTGCCAGCAGTTTACTCAGCGGCGAGATGGCAAGTCCAGAGCGTTGATGGGCAGACCTATCATAAGTACTCGCACGCCTATACTCTGAGACTTTCTGAAGAACGCTTTCCACGGCCGCCCGCCACGCCAGTGCGGAAAAGTCCCGGCATGGTACAAAGTTGTCCGAAAGCGATATCATGACGGGCAACGAAGGACACCCCAATTCGTACCTGCTCCCAGGAGGCAAATGATGAGAGCCATCGATGAAAACACCATTACAGATGCAGTCCTGGAACAGATGTCCTCCACCCCGGACGCTCGTATGAAGCAGGTTATGGGCTCTCTTGTGCGACACCTGCACGCCTGTGCCCGAGAGGTGGACCTTAGCCCGGAGGAATGGCTGGCGGGGATCCGTTTTCTGACGGAAGTTGGCCAGAAGTGTACGGCTTTTCGTCAGGAATTTATCTTGCTCTCCGATACTCTTGGCCTCAGTTCTCTAGTGAATGCGCTGCACGACAGGCGCGCGACAGAAAGTTGTACAAAGTCGAGTCTTCTCGGCCCTTTTTATCGCCAGGACGCGCCGGTGATGAAACTGGGCGAGTCCATCGTTACGAAAAGCAATGCTCCCCAGATCTGCGTTTATGGCAAGGTCGTCGATTCCACCGGAAAAGGAATTTCCCATGCGCTCGTCCAGGTCTGGGAGCCGGACGAGACCGGAAACTATGACTTGCAGAGACACGATCCTTCCGAGATGGATTTGCGCGGATGTTTTCACACGGATTCCGACGGCCGTTACTATTTTCGCGCTGTGTGTCCGCTTGGATACATGATCCCGATGGACGGCCCCGTTGGGGACATGATCCGGGCGCAGGGACGGCATGGCTACCGTCCAGCACACATTCATTTTCTGATTGGCGCCCCCGGCTACCGGGAGGTCGTCACCGCCCTCTATATTTCCGGAGATGATCACATTGAGTCAGACACAGTCTTTGGTGTCACCGATTCGCTGATCACCACAGTAAAGAGGAATGATCCCGCTTCACCCCTGCCGAATCTGCCAAGCCTGCGCTACGATTTTCAACTGGCGGCGGCCTCGCGGCATGAGTTGCATTCGGGGCGGGTGGGCGCCGATCCCTCTCAAATCACAAAGAAAGCCGGATGAGGCGACACGATTCTACGCCGCGGCGGCCAGCACCCCGGAGACCTGTTCCAGTTTCTGCTGATACCTCCAAGGGTGAAACCTGATATCCGGCTATGCTGTTGAGATTGTCTTTCATGTCACCTAAGGGGAGTTTCGTTGGACCTTTCCTGAACACGCTTCCCCCAATCAACCCCCCTCAGTTCAACTCGGCCCGTCTGGGTCAGATCAGAGAGAGCCATAGCAAAGTCAGCAAGGGTCCGGCGACCAGGGATGACCCCTCGTCGCTTACACCCATTGGCAATGGGAGGGCGGCTTGTGGGAAGTTGGAAGCCCCCTGGTGCTGCCTTCGATTGAGAGCGGATGACGGGCTATTCGGAAATTAATCTGTCTCCGAACTGTTGTACCTCCTGATTAGTCCTGTTCCTTCTACTACTTGACTTGTCCGGGTACCCCGTTTATATCGGCCTTGCTTCAGCACCTCCCGCGACAACTTAGTGATAGCCAAGATGGCGAAACGCGTAGTCCGGAGGCAGCACTCAGGGCCCTTCCGACGTGAAAACGCGCAGTTGTTCTTCGTGGCGCAGCACTCGCAAAACTCCTTCTGTGAGCGCCTGCAGTTCATCTTCACCCGGGTACACCACAATGGGAGCTATCCAACCTACGTGCTCGCTCACCGCCGAGACCAACCGCTGAGAACGTGCCATGCCGCCGGCGAGGAGTAAGGCATCCACGCCTCCGTTCAAGACAGCCGCCATCGCCCCGATCTCTTTAGCAATCTGATAAACCATCGCCTCATAGACTATCGCTGCTTTTGCATCATCGGACGTAATCCGGTGCTCCACTTCTTCCAGGTCTCTGGTGCCGAGATAGGAGTACAGCCCGCCATTACGGAACAACAGGTCTTCTACTTGCTTTCTGGTGTACTCGCCACTGAAGCAGAGATCGACCAACTGCATCGCTGGGACGCCGCCCGCCCGTTCCGTGGAGAACGCTCCCTCCTCACGCGAATTCGTCACGTCAACCATGGAGCCGCCAGTGTGCGCGGAAACGGAAATCCCGCTGCCCAAGTGAGCCACAACCAAACGCAGGGATTCGTATGCCTTGTCGTGTTCGCGCGCATAACGCTTTGCTACTGCCTTGGAATTCAGAGCATGCGACAAACATTGACGTTCCAGCAGCGCCGAGCCCGACAGGCGCGCACAGGCAGGCCACTCGTCCACGCTGACGGGATCGACCACAAAGGCTTGCACACCAACCTTTTGTGCAATGTGCTGAGCGAGGAAGGCACCGAGGTTAGATGCATGTTCCCCGCGCCGGGCCAGACGCAATGCATCCAGCATGGCGTCGTTCACCAAGTATGTGCCGCTGGCTAACGGAGGCAGAAGGCCGCCACGTCCTACTACCGCGTGCAACTCATGGATGTCGTGCCCGGACTTGGCGAGCGCAGATTCGATTTGCTCGCAACGAAACTGCTGTTGATCAACAATCGGGCGTGGGCGGAACTGCGCCATCTCCGCCTCCGGGTGCCCGATGTTCTTTGTGAATATGGGACGCTCATCCAGGTAAAGTCCTAACTTGGTGGAGGCGGACCCGGGGTTAATGGCGAGAATTTTGAAAGCGCCGGTTTGCAAAGATAACCCCCAAGGCAATCGAGTTCAGCTTATCGTCGACGCTCTCCACACGGGAGGGAATCAGGATGGGTACGCTCGCACCTGCAACCACGTGAGCACACTGCGATCCGCCCAGGTATTTCACGGACTTGCCCAGGAGGTTGCCCGCCTCGAGATTGGGAACCACCATGCAATCAGCGTGACCAGCCACCGGATGGGCAATGCCCTTGGCCTGAGCCGCCGACGCCAACAATGCGCAATCAAGTGCAAGAGGGCCAAAAACCTCTGCATCCCCAAACTGGCCGACCTCGCCCATTTCGGTGAGTGCCCCGGCATCTTCCGTCGAAGGTACTGAGGCACTGACAGCTTCTGTGGCGCTCATGATGGCAATCTTCGGGCGGCCCAGTCCCAGGGAACGCATGACCTCGATCGCATTTTGCACGATTTGTTTCTTCTGTTCTAGAGTCGGTAAGACGTTTAACCCGCCATCGGTGATTCCCACCAACCTGAGGTTGCCCGCCAGTCTGTCCTCATAAAGGAGAACGTCGCTCAACAACCGTCCGGTGCGCAGACCCGCTTTATTGTCGAGTACGACCCGCAAGAGCTCATCCGTACGTAAGTGTCCTTTCAATAGGAGGTCCACCAGTTTGTCACGCACCATGTGGACAGCCACTAGCGCAGCTTCATCTACGTCAACAAATTCCGCCTTGGCGAGCAAAGCGGAAAGCTCCAGTGCATCCACCTTCATGCGGGTTTTGCGCTCATCGCCGATCAGCACTGGAATGGCGATACCAAGCTGCAGAGCTGCATCGGCGGCCGTCAGGGCAACATCGTCCTCCGCCGCAACTATACCAACGCGCCGTGGGCCTAAGGCCTGCGCGCGAAGACGCAGCTCACTGAAATTATTCAATTTCCGGTTGTCCTGTGAAGCAGCAGACATCATCGTGGAACAACATGGATCCGAGAGTCCCTGTCGTGCTGGTACGATTTAGCCTGCATCCTAACCGCAAGGCGTCCCAAAGAAAAGAGCTGGGGTAGGCTGCTTGGTAGGAATGCCTGATAAGTCTAGGCAATCTGAAAACTTGCTCCAACTACCAACGTTTCGTGTAACTGCTTTGGACGACTTCCGGTAGCCGGCAACTCGCTCGGAATCCGAGGGAAGACGTACGCCATCAACCATTGCCCCATTTGCTCGTACACACTCTTCTAGCGCGTCTGGTCCGCACAGTTGACTTATGTTTGCACGGGACCTAACATTCGCTCACAGGTGTTGTTCCCTCCATGATTGGTCAGAGGCTCGGCCATTACCGCATTATTGAAATGATCGGCGCAGGAGGCATGGGAAGAGTCTATCGCGCCAGAGATGAACAGCTCGACCGCGATGTTGCACTTAAGGTTTTCCCCCCGGGCACGCTGAGAGACGAAGCGGCGCGAAAACAGTTTCGCGGGGACGCCCTCACACTTACCAAGCTGAATCATCCCAATATCGAAACCGTCTACGAGTTCGGTACGCAGGATATGGTGGACTACCTGGCCATGGAATTGGTCCCCGGAACAACGCTGAGAGAAAGGCTCAAGGGAGCTCCACTGCCAGAACACGAAACTGTGCGTCTCGGGACGCAATTGGCTCACGGGCTTGCAGTCGGGCACGAGCATGGCATCGTCCATCGCGAGCTCAAGCCCGGCCACCTAATGGTCACACCCGATGGACACCTGAAGATTCTGGATTTCGGCTTGGCCAGATTGCTCCGTCCAACGCAGGCCGTCGACGTGAGGCATAGCGTCATTGCAGAAACGGGGACACTTACAGGAACTGTGCCATATATGTCTCCGGAGCAATTGCGAGGTGAGCACGCCGATGCCCGTAGCGATATCTACGCGGCCGGTGCCGTGCTCTACGAGGCCGCCACGGGCCGGTGCCCATTTCCCCAGAAGCATGGCCCGACACTGATGGGAGCTATCTTGCAGCAGATACCAGAGCCGCCCGGCTCGGTAAACCGCCAGCTGACGCTTGGCATTGAGAGCGTTATTTTGAAGGCACTCGAAAAGAAGCCACAGGCACGTTACCAATCAGCCGCGGAGCTTCTAGCCGCGCTCGAAACTCTCATCGGAACAGGAAATTAATGCCTTTAAGCAATCCTCTGACGCATCACTCCCCTCATGTGCCTGTCAGGTCATCAGGGAAATTCTGATCGGTCCACCGGGAAATCCGCGCCACTCTTCCCGAATCTGCCTTTGGAGTGGTCCAAGTCCCGCTAAGTCCTGCCGCTTACTGGAAAGTTCCTCCTAGTGTACTGTCCCATAAA
>OCOJ01047274.1_pt3 | contig 12953 bp, 18 predicted proteins | sample 1539251 | NCBI WGS metagenome assembly OCOJ01 (sample SAMN01911457, study PRJEB22624) | soil metagenome | biome: Soil | place: Malaysia | collected 2012-04-30 | depth RA_metagenome m
GTAAAGCGTTTCTCGTAGGTCCGCTTGTTCCTGACCTTCGGGATTTTGCTTGTCTTGGGCCTAGCCTCTAGCTTGGGAGTCTGGCTCCGGACTCATGGGCTCTTCAGAAGAGTTTCCCAGCCTTTGTGATTGAAGGCAGCCAGTATTGAGCTGAACTGCTGACTTCCGTGTGTCGGCATGGTTGGCTATTCTACCTCCTATTCTTTCACGTTCTTAGCTAGGGATTTAATCTTTCTTGAATCCGAGATGAGCAAGGAAGGCCGGGCCAATTATGTCGAGTGGCTCACCGATGGCAGGGAATACGACCTTTGTCTCGTCAAAGAAGCCACATTTCGAATTCAATCGTGAGAGGCGGTCCTCTGACGAGGCGTGACTCGGCTTCCAGCGTTTTTCGGTCTCGACTTCGAGTGCTACAAGCCTCTTTCCATCGAATATAATGGCATCCGGAATCCGTTTTTCCTTGACGTACTCTGAGAGCACGAAGACCCTCGCTCCAGAGGATCGCAGTCGATTGCAGATCCAAAGTACCACCTCGTCATGAAAGCGCCGGGATGCCAGACGGCGAGCCGTAATCGTAGGGCCATCGTTGAGTCTTCTGAGTTGGGGCGCTTTGTTTCGGGAACTCTGGGACATTCTTTCCTTAATCTCCTTGGCCCTCTCCTCTCCAACCCAAGATTCCAGTGTTCGGCCCTTGTTCAGAGAAACGGACCCCTTCTTGAAATTGCCAGAATTGATCACCAAACCTAACCTGTAGCCTTCTTTGACGCATTTTCTGCTGCAGAATCTGTCTTGGTTCCTTATCACGGAGCCGCAAACAGGGCAAGGATGCAAAACCTTGCAAGGAAGCAGAAAGTTTCATAATAACTGTTTGACAGACTGCACCGCATCATGCACGGGGGTCTCCGAAAGTGGTTCCTTTGACGGGTTCGCATAGCTGCTTGGGTTTATTACGCGGCATGGCGCACTAAAAACGGATTGATTAGAATTGAGAAATCCGTCTACTCCCCTCCTGAGAAATCAGATGGCAAGCGAATCCTCGTTATGACCCTCTGGCCCAGAGGTGTCTCCAAGGACAAGGTCGACGTCTGGATGAAGGAGCTGGGTACGCCCCGCGACCTCATCAAGCGGTACAAATCAGAGAAGATGTCCTGGAAGGAGTATTCCGCAGAGTATAGGAAATCCCTGAAGGGCAAGGAGCCGATGCTCCGTAGCCTCGCCGAGGAGGCGAAGAAAGGGACGATAACGCTCCTCTGCACCGAGAAAGACCCAAACGCCTGCCACAGGTCGCTCCTCAAAATGGCGATCGAAGCATTAGAGTAGCCTTCTTTCGCGTCCGTTGACAAGTGCCGCACCTGCCGCAAGTTCCCAATCCCGCCAAAACCCCTGGACTGTTCTCATGAGTAGAACTTTACGAGCCGTGAGTCTACCCCCTGAGGCATGAAGAGCGGTGTGGTTGCGGCACTACTGGTGGTGGCGATACTAGTGGGAGCGGGGGCGGGGTATCTGTTCGGAAACGTGAATGAGCGAACCGTGACTTCGTTCTTTACGGTCTCAACTACAACGATAACCTTGGTGACGACAACCACCACCACAGTCATGCTAGGCACCTGCTCTCCAATCGGCGGCATCCCCCCTTTTCCCCTGCCAGTGGGCTTTCACGTCACGGTGTCATACGAAGGGAACTGGAGCGTCGCCATTGCGACGTTCGCTGCGAAGACGGTAAACGGAAGTGGTTTCGTCTCGGCGTGCGAGTCATTGGGGAATGGGACAACCACGTTCTACGTAGGATTGGCGAACTACACTGGATGGAACTCGGTATTAGCCATGGCCCACAAGTTCGGCTCTAACGGGACTCTGACAGTTGACGCTGCTATCGGCAACGAGACCAGTTCAAACAGCACGACACAACCATACGGTTCCGCTATCACGATTCTGTCCTTTGATGAGGCAGGGCAGTAATTGGTCTGGACCCACCAAAATCGCTAGGCCGTCTAAAGAGTAGGCGTATATCCGACCGAGCCGGTCTCCTCTGGTATGAGACGCAGGAATGTGGTCATCAGCCTCGCTATTGTGCTCATTCTCATTCTGGGCGTTGTGGTGGTCTATCCCCACCTGACTGCCAGCACGAACCCGCTAGCCAATAACACCTTTCTGACCAAGGGGAAAGTGACATACTTTGCATTCGGGGGCGAGGCCACCGTCCCAGTATCATTGTCCAAGTCCTACCGCCTGACGGGTGGCTTCGACACGAATACCTCTCTGGTTTTCTACATATTGACTTCTCAGGAATACACCAGCCAATTCCCCCTGCCGAGCAGTCAAGTCTCCTACTATTACTCGACAGGCAACGTGAGGGGGGCGGACATCAACACGACCATCGTTTCTGGCGACTACGACTTTGTGTTCGATTTCGTCAACAACACAGGTAGAATGGTTACCACCTCAAATGGAACAGGCCTGGTGTCAATGACCGCACTCACGATAACCCAGACCTTCGTGCTCACTCCCCTTACGTAGCCTGTCCAGCCCCGCCAAAACCGCTGAACGGTTCTCACGCTCAGGCGTATATCTATCATCGCCGATGTTCTCTAACGTGAGACAAGGGAGCGTTGTCATTGTTCTGGGTATAGCAGGAGTGATGGCATTTGCTTTATTCGTGTTCGCTCCCGTCTACCGATGGCCTACTAGCCCTCCTGCACTCAACCCCCCACACACCCGAACGGCAATGTATGTGTCTCCATCATTCTACTACCTTGGCTTCGGTCTCGTTTCTATCAACCTATGCGGCCATCAGACTTATTCCTTCCAATGGAACAGGGTAATGAACTACAATTGTGCTGGCTAGTTCCTGGCTAATCCCACCAGAATCAACAGATCGTGTCGAAGGATGCCCTTGTCCGAACGAATTGCAATGGAGGGATGAGGAAAGAGAGGAACACGGAGACTCAGTATTGTCTGCTATCGCCTTGGAGAAGCCCACTTCCATGATGGACCCTGTCCATGTGCTTCGAGAGCTGCTCGCCGTTCTCAAACTTCGAGCCACAGTATGGGCATACCACGTCATGCTCTCCTGCCTCTCCCAAGGACGTTCGTCGTAGCTCATCTGGAATAGATAAAGGTCTGCCCATTGCAGGTCCTCTCAGCTCCACCAGAATCGCTAGCCCGTTCTCAAGAGTAGAACTAAACACCCTGCGCGGCTACCCTCTGAGGCATGAAACCGAGGACGCAGGCGGCGGTCTTGGTCTCGGCGAGCGTCGTGCTGTTCTTCATTGTGGTTCCCGTGGTATACACAAGCAGGTTCGCCTATGAAGTGATTACGTCGGAGGTCTGCAGCGATGTGTGCGGCGGCTACGCTATGAACCAGGTCTGCTACGAATCATTGAGCTATCACTTCTTCGGGGTTGGAGGACTTGTCTGCCACTACGAGAAGGGAATCTCCTTCATCTCCTAGCATGGGCCCACCAAAATCGCCCATCCCCCCCTTCCCCACCCCTGCCAGAATCGCCAGTCCAAGCTGAGTCCGAAGCTATTGGCGCTTCCTGAGATAGTTCCAAATCACAAAGAAGACGAAGGAGGCTGGAAATGCGAGGTCAGCAACAAGATTCTGAGGAACGGGAACGTAAATCGACAATGGTCCATACTGATAGGCGGGAAGGAGATAGTAATTCAGGGCGATCCATCCCCAAAGCGCTAAGGAATAGAGCCACATTCCCAAGAAGAGGGATGTGAGGAACTTACTTGGCATCGCAAGAGCCATAGTTATGTGTGGCTAGGAATGGGATTGATATTCTTTCAAGGCAGACGCTCAGCCGTCCGTCCAACCCCACCAAGACCGCCAGACTGGGCTAAAGAGCAGGCATAAAGCCCACGACACCAACTACAAGCCACATCAATGACGCGTGCAGCCCTAACTATCGCTGTTGTGGTGGTAATTGTAATTGCTTCGGCGAGTACCTATCTTATTCTGACCACGGGGAAGGCGCCATCCCCAACGACCACCACCTCTAATTCTGAGATTCTGACATCGTATTCAACAACAATATCCACTTCCTGCACAACAGTTAGTGTCACACCAGCGAACTCCAATGTCGTTAGAACATCACAAAGCTACCAGGCCCCGAAACCATCCACGCCCTCTAGTATGACGGCTTCCACGACCACAGAATCTATTTCAACAAGCACGTATGTTCCACCTTACTTCAATTTCACCTCCTTGCTTTCTCTCTTCTCATCAGTGTCAATCGAGTATGTCCCACAAAATCTGACATTTCCTTCATCGTACCACACCATTGGGAGTTTCATAATCAACGGAACTCGAACCACGGGAATCAGAATCACTGACCCTTACAATTCCTCGATACTAGCATACTTTGACAAGAACTACAATGTCATTATGGTAGACGACGGTAGATGCGATACTACAGGACCCCAAGCTCAAGACGCTCTAAGATACAGAGCCGCCGACGGCACTTTTGCTCTTTACTTTGAGATGGAAGGGGATTTCAAAACCATGACGCAAGACTCAGAACTGCACATAGTCGGAACCTCGACACAGAAGTTTGGAAACGTGATAATGAATGTTACGACCTACAACGCGCCAACGGGGATATTTGAGGGGATTCAACAGAACAATGTAACCATCTCGATGGGCCAGGTCGCGGGGATGAATGCAAAGATACTCGTCTACGATTCAGTCTCAGACGCCTACATGAAATTAGTATCTGCGACAAGTAGCTTTCCAACAGGAAACACAACGACAACTGCCACCTGAAACCATGCCTTGTCTAACCCCACCAAGATCGCTAGGCCGTTCTCGTGAATAGAACTAAACACCCCATGAGGCTTCCCTCGCAGGCATGAGGAACATGGCTGTTGCTTCGCTACTGGCCGTCGTCATTCTGGTCAGTCTAGGAGCGGGGTACTTCATCGGCACCACGGGCCAGCGTGCTAGTCTGGTATCCATAACGGCAGTCGGCGACGAAACTTTTGTAACATGGCACACTACACTAAACAATTGCGCTTCATGCACCCGTAGTGGTGGCGGGGCTACCTTCACTTTTCCTCTCAATGTCAACTATAGCGGTGGCCCGTGGAGTCTTCACTATTGGGTTCAGAATTTCACAGGAACGCAAAACAGCATCAGTGGCAGTCTGTACGGTTCAGGGAATTCCTCGATATCGATAACATTCTACGTAGCGGGATTTGCTGAATACACGCTTTGCGTGAGTGCGACAAAGTTGCCACTCACTCCGCAGCAAAATGACCTTCAATTGACTCTAAGCGGGTTGAGTCCTAGTGTGAGTACCACTAATTCCACTTCAACGGTGGAGGGTTGCAGCACTATGGCCGTGTAACTGTCCTCTTGGCAATCCCTGTGCCGTTCTCATGAGTAGAACTTTACACCCCCAGGAGGCTACCCTCAGAGGCTTGAGACGAAGAACCATCGTTCTCTTTGTAACGGTTGTAGTCGGACTCGTCTTCTTTCTAATCCCTCTGTTCCCCTACCAATCTGCGGGCTATCAAGTGGCAGGGGGCACATACAACCAGTGGGACTCTCGTGTCTCCGCCTCCTACTCCCTGTTTGGATGCGGATTGCTCCTCAACACGAATCTGACCGAAGGCGTAGTCGGCAACGGTTCTTGGTGGTTCTCAGAGCCGATGCCTTCCCCGATGCTGACCTGTTTCTACCATCCAACTCAGGTACTCGGTCAACCTCATGAATGAAGAACGTCTACAACCTAGGAGCGCTTAGGCTTAGCGCGACATGGGCAGCATAGGATAGATTACGGAGAGAGAGCTGCGGGTCGCAAATGAGACACACCTGAAACCCTTTAATCGAGACGGGTCGGAGCGCGCCTGAACTCTGTTGACGGAGGGTCATCCGGAAATCAAGGATCTAGAAGCCCTGAGGCAGAAGAGCATCGCGGCTGCTGAAGAGGCCATTCGTGAGGCGTCATCAAGGCCAGACCTGCACCTGGTCCAGGCCATCCAGGCTCTGGACGACACCGACAAGTACCTGAACATAACAGCGACACGCGCATCCGAGTGGTACGGGCTCCACTTCCCTGAGCTGCCGCAGATGGTCCAGGACAATATCATGCTTTGCAGGCTCATATCGGAAATCGGACCCAGAGAATCGTTCACTCAGGAGAACCTATCGGGCAGAGGGTTCACTGACAAGAAGGTAGAGGCGATCTTGTCTGCCCGCGACAGGTCGAAGGGCGGGACTATCTCGGAGGGAGACCTCGGGAGAGTGAAGTCTCTCGCGTCGCTTGCTGTCCAGCTTGGCTCGTTGAGGGACTCGCTGAACGCATACGTCGAGTCGCAGATGAAAAAGGTCGCCCCGAACGTTGCTGATATTGCAGGCGCAACCATCGGCGCTCGCCTTATGGCGAAGGCTGGGGGCTTGGACAGGCTCGCAATTCTCCCGGCGAGCACCATCCAGATTCTCGGCGCAGAGAAAGCGTTGTTCAGGGCCCTGAGGACGGGGGCAAGGCCGCCCAAGCACGGTATACTCTTTCAGCATCAGGCAGTCCATACCGCCCCGAAGTGGCAGCGAGGGAAGATAGCAAGAACCCTGGCCAACAAGATTGCCATTGCGGCCCGTGTCGACTATTACAGGGGAACGGAGGATGTTTCGATCAAGGCGGGCCTTGACAAGCGGATCGAGAGCATCAAGGAGAGATACAAGGAGCCCCCACAGCGGAAGCCCGAGCAGCGAGAACGTCCCCGAAGGGAAGAACGCCCGAGGCGCAGTAAGTTCAGGCGAAGATGAAAGCCCTCCTGAGAGAGGAGAGGAACGGTCGGGTCGCACTCTTAACGAGGAACCTCGTGCCAGGGAGGCGCGTCTACAACGAGGAGCTCGTACTCAGGGACGGGGTGGAATTCAGGACTTGGGACCCCTTCCGGAGCAAGCTCGCCGCCGCCATTCTGAAGGGGATGCCTGAGGACGTGGTCAAAGAAGGGGACAGGGTCCTATACCTCGGGGCGTCGACAGGGACCACCGCCTCGCACATCTCGGACATGGTCGGACCCGGCGGCCTCGTCATTGGGGTCGAATTCGCCCCGAGGGTCGCAAGGGAGTTCGTCGAGAATGTGGCGAGGGAGCGGAAGAACGTCATACCGTTCGTGGCGGACGCCAGAGACCCCTCGAAGTACTCAATCGCCGAGGTAGACGTCGTCTACTGCGACATAGCGCAGCCTGATCAGACGGAGATAGCGATAACCAACTGCTCAAGACTCCTCAGGAGGGATGGGAGGCTGTTGCTCGCCGTGAAGGCGAGGAGCATCGACGTACTGAAGGACCCCGAACAGGTCTACGAGGAAGAGAAGCGGAAACTCGAGAAAGCGGGGTTCAGGGTTGAGAGAGTCGTGGACCTGAAGCCCTTCGAGAAGGACCACGCGATGGTCAGCGCTTCCCGCTAGAAGCTGTCGATCAGGGTCTGCTCGAGGTTCAACCAGGTCTTCCAGCTCTTGCGCACATAGCCGGGGAGCGGCTCTCCCCTTCCTATCTGGTCTATGAAGAACGCCCTCGTCATGGGATCCGAGGGGTAGCCCGAACCGAAGTCGCCGTGCATCTCCCTCAACCTGGCTACTTCTCTGTCACGTTCCACCTTCGCAATAATCGAAGCGGCTGAGACCACGGGGAAGTTCCTGTCGGCCTTGTGGAGAGCGGTCACTTCGCAGTGCTTTCCGAGATTGGCAACTATGTCGTCTCTGAATCGCTCGGGGATGACGTCGGAGGCATCCACCGTCACCCTCGGGGCGCCCAGCGCGTCGATCACTTTTGCGAAGTAAACCGCCTCCAAGTAGTTGAGCTTCCTAAGCCTCTTCCCCTTGACGACGACATCGTCTATCTCGACTGGAGAGATACCGACCCAGTGAACTTTCTGGGCGACCCGGAGTATTTCGGGGTAGAGGGCTTCCCTCCTGGATGGTGAGAGCTTCTTCGAGTCTCTGACCCCCATCTCCTTGAACTTCCTGGCACCTGCGGCCGTAACCGAGACGCCTGCAACCACCAGCGGCCCCAGTAGGCATCCCCGGCCGGCTTCGTCAAGGCCTCCCAGAAGTCTGTGGGTGCGGCTCAACGCCATTCCCTTCTCAGATCTTGGGACCCCCCACTGCCTTCAGTAGCGTCTCCGCTAGGTCCTCTGCGGCCGTGTCCCTGTCCTCCACAGTGAGCGTTATGACGGACTCGGCCCTATCCCTTAGCTCGTTCAACAGGTCGTCCTCGAGGCGCTCGTGGGCCACAACGAGCATGGGCTTCCCTGAATCGATGCATCTGCGGACTCCCTTTCTGAACTCTGGACTCACAAGCTCCATGGGCCCCACCTCGTCCACCACGATAAGCTCGGAAGAATACGAAGCCGCTTCGAGCGCTGCACCGCCGATTCTCGCCAGGTCCGTGAGGTTCACCCTGTACCTCCCGACGCGGGGACCGACGTTAGATGTAGTAGACGCCAGCTCCCCCGTGTTCCCCGAAGAGAGGTCACGAATTTCGAATCCAGTCCTCGCCCCCCCGGCCCTCTTCTCTGAGGTGGTGCAACCCCCCACTATGACCCCCGCGCTCTTGAGCTTCAGGACAACCTTCGACACGACAGTGGACTTTCCCACCCCGGGGGAGCCCGTGATGAGCCAGATTCCCAAGCCAGTCGCCCACCAATGCGGAGGTAGATGAAGGTACCAGGGCCGCTAGAGCAACTTGACGAATCGTTTAACATCACAGGCCAAACAGCAGTGCGAGACTCCCGTGAAGCTCGTCGAACACGTCGAAGGGAGGACGAGGCTAGTTGTCCCTGCAGTGAGCCTCGAGGTAGACCCTCCACCGACCTATCCCGTGTTCTTCAACCCGGCAGCTTCGCTCAACAGGGACATCAGCGTCTGTGTGACAGCCGCCAGGGGCGGAAAGAGCTTCTGCGATTCCATGGCGGGTGTGGGAGCAAGGGGCATTCGCATCGCCAACGAGGCGGGCGGAATCGATCACGTCACATTCGTAGATTTCAACGGGCAAGCGCTGCTGATTGCACGAAGGGCGGCGGCCCTGAACAGGGTGACGCGAAAATGCGAGTTTGCACAGTCCGAAACCTCCTCCTACCTATACTCGAGGTACGGCCGGGACAGGAGGTTCGACTTCGTGGACGTCGACCCTTTCGGGACGCCAATTGGGCAGCTCCAGGGAGCGATCAGGGCCACTTCAGATGGGGGAATCCTCTCCGTGACCGCCACCGACACAGCTGTGCTCTGCGGCGTCTATCCCAAGGTGGCGAGAAGGCGCTATGGTGCCACTCCCCTCAACAATCACTTCAACCACGAGACAGCGATCAGGCTTCTCGCGGGGGCGGTCGTTAGGGCGGCGGCGTCCCTGGACACGGGAGCACGCCCGGTCGTAGCCCACTCGACAAGGCATTACGTGAGGCTCTTCTTCTCGGTTGAAACAGGAGCCGCCAGGGGAGACTTTGCGCTGAGCAACCTGGGCCACATTTCGTGGTGCCCTTCATGCGGACATGTGGCGGCATCCACCGAGCCCGGGGCTTCCTGCGAGAAATGCCGCAAGAGGGCCCGGTCGGCTGGGCCCGTCTGGATAGGTCCCCTCACCGACAGTCGCTTGCTACGAAAGGCCCGCGGCCTTGCGGGAGAACTGGAGTTCTTGAGGGCGTCAGAGACCTTTGCAGCCCTGTCTGGTGTGGACAGCTTCCCCCCATGGTGCTTCAGTGTGGACCAAATCTGCTCGGCGCTCGGCATCGCAACCGTCCCCGAATCTGATATCTACAAAACTCTCAAGGAATGGGGGCACTCCGCCATGAGGACGCCCTTCGAAAAGACGGGACTCAAGACAGACGCGGGGCACGCGGAGGTCGTGCAAGCGATTTTGCACGCCGCTGGGTCGTCTGAGAAGGGCGGAAGGACGATTCCTAGGTTGTCCACGGGAACGACCAGAAAGGTCGGGGACTAGCCTCTCCTCAGACCTTCACAGAAATAGTACAGCTCCGAACTCGCGTTCCTGCTCGCTGCGGGTTTCACCACGCGCACAGACCGGAACATGCGGCGGAAGCTGTCTCGCACCTCCTGCGACCTCTCCCCTTCGAAGAGCTTGCAGAAGACGCTCCCACCATCCCCGAGCAACTCCGGGGATAACTCAAGGACCCGCAGTGTGAGGTCCACCTGCCTGGTCTGGTCGAGCTCCCAGACCCCAGAGACCGAAGGGGAGAGATCAGAGAGAATGACATCGGCGGGGCCGCCGAGTGCCTCCCTCACCTTTGCCGCGACTCCCGGGTCGTGCACGTCCATTCTGAAGGCGATGATGTTCTTCTCCTTCAGTCGAATGGAACTGAGATCGACCCCGACCACACGTCCACTCGGCCCGACGATTTCGGAGGCCACCTGGAGCCACCCACCTGGAGCGGCGCCCAAGTCGACGACCTTCCCCCCCTCGCGGAGGAATCCGTACCTCTCGTTGGCCTCAATGAGCTTGAATGCTGCCCTGCTCTTGTACCCCTGCTCTTTGGCAAGGCGCCTGTAGAGGTCCTTCCTCGCCTCGTTGAGCCTCATTTCTTCGAAAGCTCTGGGGGCTTGAAGTGCGCCGGAAGAAGGGATCCCGCTGTTCCGTCCTCTGCAAACCCGTCGAGTCCCCTTCTTAGGACCCTCATCTTCGGGTTGAACTCCACCATCACCTGCCTGCACGCCCCGCAGGGCTTTGTGAAGTCCTCGGACTTGCCCACGACAGCGATGGCCACTATGTCCCTGCTCCCCTCGGACACGGCCTTGAAAATGGCAGTCCTTTCGGCGCAGCATGCAAGTCCATAGGAGGCATTCTCTATGTTGGCACCAGAGAATATCCTACCGTCGGAAGTGAGGACAGCCGCGCCTATCTTCACTCCGGAGTAGGGGGAGTAGGCGTTGAGGCGCGCTTTCTTGGCTGCCTCCACTAATGAACGAAGCTTCTCTTTTCCAGCCAATTTTAGGGGCCCTACCTAGCAGGCAGGGCGCTCGGCTCGGCCATCTGGGCCCTGGCTGCCCTTGCCTCCTCTATGACCCAGGGGCCCAGCCACGGACAGATGTAGGGGCTCACTTCGCCGTCCACCGAGCACTTCGATTCGTACTGGCAGACGATGCAGGGCGCCTTCTCTATGGACGCCATGTCCGTCGGGAACCTGAGTGGGGTGAGCTTGTAGGTCCACCTGCCCTCTTCGAGGACCTTAACTCTCCCGATTAGTCCTCGCCTTTCTAGCCTGATGGCCAGCCTTGATCCGTCCCGGCTCGTGAGCCCCAGCTCCTTCCAGATTTCGCTCTGGAGGACGCCGTCTCGCCCTCTCTCGACTACAAGCTTGTACACTCTGGAGGTGAGGTCGACCAGCTCCTCCTCGGTCCTCTCCACTGGCTGCGGGGGCTCAACCTGCTTCTTCGATGCCCTGCCCTGCTTCTTCGCGGGCATTGGTTTGACCTGCTTGGCCGCCTTCTTTTTTGGCTGCTTCATTTGGCTGGCATGAACTCCTGTCTGATCACGAAGTTGTCCAGAATCTCCCTGCACCTGTTCCTCACGGTCACCTCCGTGACTTCTGCGAACTCAGCCACCTCCCTCTGGGGAAGGTGTTCGCCGACCATGACCGAGGAGAGGTAAACATAGGCTGCCGCGAGCCCCGCGGGCGCCTTCCCGCTCGAAATCTTGGAATCACTCGTCTTGCGTGAGAGAGTGAGGGCGAGGTGCTCGACCTTGGGGTCGATCTTCGCCATGTTGATGAGTTTCGAAATGTACTTCTCGACCGATGGGGGAGGGACGTAATCCTTCTCGACCTCCTTCAGGACAAGTCTGAAGTAGCGTGCCACGCTCCCCTTCTCCATCCCGGCTGCCCTTGCGACTTCTTTCAGCGTCCTGGACACTCCGCATTTTCTGCAGGCCAGATAGACGGTTGCAGCCGTCATGCCGAGTATTGACTTGCTCTTGGCTACCTTCATCTTGGCCGAGGTTCTGTAGATCTGGGCCGCAGTCTCGGCGACGTTGTCCGGGAGGTTCAGCGACTCACAGAGCTCTGATATCTTCGACAGGACGTTGGAGAGCCCCCTCTCCTCGCTGTTGATGGTCCTCGTCCTGCTCTGCCACTTCCTCNATTTTCTCCACGGTCGCCCTCATGGCAGGGTCGAGGTACTTGCCATGAGAGTCTCTCATTGACCTGCTGATCTCGGTCGAAAGCCCGAAGTCGTGAAGTGCAAGCGTGGTCGGAGAGCCGACCCTTACGCGCCTGTTCTTCTCCTCCAGATCCATGGCCTTCCATTCTGGGCCGGAGTCGGCCGGAGCGACCGTGACGTACCCGCAGGTGGGGCAGACCTGCTCCCCTTTCTCTGAATCACCAATGAGGCGGTTGCCGCAGACTGGGCATGACGTTCTGAAGCCGTCGTCCCTGCTTGCGTTCCAGAGGCTCATCTTCTCTACCCCTCCACGAAAGCCGGATCCCCGGCTTTCCCCAGTCTACTGTTCACAACGGCCACGGATGCGTAGGGGGACTTGGCCGGTCCGATGAGCTCGATCACCTTTCCAAGCTTCCGTTTGCTTTCGTCGAAGAGAAACACGCCGGGCCTTACCTCCCTGGAAAGCTTCACAATCAGTCGACCGCTCTTTGCCTGGTGCATGAGGACGCCGACTTGAAACAAGAAATGTAAAGGCAAGTCATCCTGCCTTTAAACCTTCGCGAAATTGGTTCTGGAAAGTTGTCGGTTAACCAAACAATTTTCGGCAAAATCATTTTGCTGTGCAATCTCGGTTGCGCGAGGACACCCCGATAACCAACGGCATCCGCATCTATCACGACTTCATCCGACCTCACGAAGGGTTAAACGGAGACACGCCAGCCGACCGAGCGGGAATCAAAGTCGAGGGGGAAGACAAGTGGCTGACTCTGATTCAGAACGCGAGCCAAGCGACGAAGTGTGGGGGCGGAGAATAAGTGGGACAACCCATG
>OCOJ01033233.1_pt5 | contig 12942 bp, 13 predicted proteins | sample 1539251 | NCBI WGS metagenome assembly OCOJ01 (sample SAMN01911457, study PRJEB22624) | soil metagenome | biome: Soil | place: Malaysia | collected 2012-04-30 | depth RA_metagenome m
AAGCGCGTGCCCGCCGAAGATACGGCCGGAAGCGTACGCGAAATGATGGCCAAGGGCGATAAAACCTGCGCAGCCATCGCCGGGAGGCGCGCCGCCGAGCACTACGGCGCCCTCGTCCTGCGGGAAAGCATCCAGGACAATGCCGAGAATTTCACGCGCTTTGTGCTCCTCCTGCCGCCGGAAGAAGCCCACAGGTATCGCGCGAAGGATGCGAAGAAAATGTCCCTGGCCATGCGGCTGGCGCACAGGCCCGGAGCGCTGCTGGCGTCGCTCGAGCCATTCGCCAGGCATGGCGTGAATCTGCTGAAGATCGAAAGCCGGCCGATTCACGGAAAGCCGTTTGAATATCAGTTCTATGTGGACGTGGAGGCTGACCGGCACGAGCAATTGGAAAAAGCGCTGGACGAGGTGCGCTCCGCCACCAGCGATCTCCGGGTCCTGGGACTTTACGCTGCAGCTCCGCGATAGACGTGCCCTCGCGAAATTCTGCCTGAATTTCTTTCCAGCCTATTTCGCAAAGCAGCAACCGGAACGACGTACTCCGAAACAGATGGGGCCGCGACGCGAATCGCGGCCCTGGGTGCTTCAGTCAAAAGTGAACTACTTGCCAGCAGCCGAGGTCTTTGCCGGCGGCCCTGCCAAATCCGGTGGCGGGCCGATATTGTCGGGAAGCTTGCCGTTCAGAGAATCGAGGAACTGCAGGAGCTCATCCCGCTCGTCGAAGGTCAAAACATCAAGCGAGTGAATTTCCTTATCCAAGTGCGCATTCCAGTTTCCCCCGCCGATGTAGTGCGCAAGCGCATCTTTCACCGTGGGGAAACTGCCATCGTGCATGTACCGGCCGCGATTGGCCAGGTTGCGCAGCGTGGGCGTCTTGAAGCAACCCATGTCGTCTTCGTTCTTCGTAATGGCGTAGCGGCCGACGTCGCTGAGGTTGCCGCGTGTGTCCGCGCCCACCCCCAGGTTGTGGAACTTGTTGTCCGTTAAGAGCGCGGAATCCTTGCCAATGGTATGGCACACCGCGCAGTTGCCCTTCTTCGCATCAACGAAGATCTTCAGGCCACGCTGCGCTTCCGGCGAAAGCGCGCGCGAATCATGCCCGTAATAGAAACGGTCGAACGGCGAATCCCCGGCAATGACCGTGCGCTCGAAGGAAGCGATGGACCTGCACACCATCTCAATCGTGATTTGATCTGTGCCCCACGCTTTCTTGAAGAGCGCCGGATATTTCGGATCGGCCTGCAGACGCTTCACCACTCCATCCAGTGTATGGGCCATCTCCACGGGATTGGCCATAGGACCCTTGGCCTGCTCTTCCAGGCTCGGGGCCCGTCCATCCCAGAATTGCAGCGGACTGTAAGCGGAATTGATGACGGTGGGGGCGTGTCGTGTGCCGTGTTTCTTGCCCACCCCTTCCGAGGTCGGTTCGTCGTCAGAGAAAGCGAATTGGGGAGCGTGGCACGAAGCGCAGGAAATCGTGCCGTCCACGGAAAGTTGCGGATCGTAGTAAAGGCGGCGGCCAAGTGCAATCGTGTCTTCTGTGGGCGGATTATCCGCCGGAATCGGGACCGGAGGTAAACCAAGTGGAGCCTTAATCTGAACCGGCTTGCCGACGGGCATCACCGGCAAACTGGCCCCACCAGATTGCGATTGCGCCGGCAGATAGGCAATCACCGCGAGACAGAAAATACCAAGGAGGAAAAGTCCGAGGACTGACCCACGCGTAACAGGTATCATGGTGGAGACCTCCACCCCCAAACCATACCCGTGCCAACCCGTGGGACTCAGTGACGAGAAACACGAAGAACGAGGAGGGGCCGAATAGGTACTAGAACCCCGGCCCCGCTAGCTGGCTTACTTTCTCTAACTAGTCCACTCAGCAGTAGCTGCAGGCTTCGTCCCCGCCCATGTTGGACGACATGCCGTCCTTCATGCGCCGGAAGCGCCCGCCGAGCCGTTCCGCGAGTTGATGGCGTGCGCGCCACAGCCGTGCTTTCAGCGTGTTTTCCGTAACGCCCAGCTTCTTGGCCGCTTCACCGGTGGAATAGCCCTGCATTTCGCGAAGAACGAAAGCCGTGCGAAGCAGGGGAGAAAGCTCGTCGAGATTCTCATTGATCATCTCGCGAATTTCTGTGCCTGCGTAAAGCTGCTCCGGATTGGGGCTATCATCGGCAAAGCGTTCGGCGGCGGGCAGTTCGTCCTCGTGATGGTTGTCATCGAGCGAAACCGCCGGGCGCGCCTTGGCGCTGCGACGTTTCATTAGGGCCGCATTGATCACGATGCGCGTAAGCCAAGTGGAAAACTGCGACCGGCCCTCGAAGCGCTTGAGGTTGCGGTAAGCCGAAAGCAATCCGTCCTGCAAGGCGTCCTCGGCATCTTCGGCATTGCCGAGAACACGGAGCGCGGTTTGGAACAGCGGGCGGTGATAGCGACGGAAGAGTGTCTCAATCGCTTGAGCATCCCCGCGCCGACCCGCGCGGATCAGTCTTTGTTCGCTAAGTTGCGTCGTGCTTATCACTTGCGTTGCCATTTGCTCCCCCCATGTAGACCCGTAAGAGTCAATTAGACGGTAAAAGTTACAAAAAGCCTTTCGCTCCTCAATGCACCGGAACGCTCCCCCCGCTCATCTTCGGCCTTCTGAGCAGAAAAAAGACGGGAATGATCGCGAAAAAAATCACACCGAGAAGTTTGTAGTTGTCCACAAACGCGAGCATCGCTGCCTGCCGTTGGATCGTGCCCATCAGCACGCCGTGCGCCTGCGCCGCCGCTTGCGTCGCGCTGGAGCCGTGAGCCAAAAGAGCCGCCGAGGTGCCGTTGATTGTGTTCTGGAACGCCGGGTTCATTCCATTGACGTGATCGATCAGGCGCGCCTGGTGCCACTGCGTGCGCCGCTCGAGCATCGTGGTGACCGTGGCGATCCCAACGCTGGCGCCGATGTTGCGCGCCAGATTGATGATCCCCGTCCCCATGTTGGTTTTCTCACGCGGCAGGTACGCAAAAGCCGCCACGTTGATGGGAATGAACAGAAACGCCATGCCCAGCGCCTGCAGCATGCGCCCCACTACCGCCGTATGGAAATCCAGACTCAGGTTCCATCCGGCCATGACAAACAGCGCCGCCGCGCACACGGAGCAACCAAACGTTATCAGGTATCGCGTGTCCACCCGCGACACCAGAAACCCAACTACAGGCATGCAAAACATGATCAGTGCGCCGCCCGGCGACAGCGCCAGGCCCGCCAATTCCGCCGGGTAACCCATCAATTCCTGCAGCATCTGCGGAATCAGCACCGTGCTCGAGTACAGCACGAAGCCCAGGAAGAACATCGCCGTGGTGGCAATGGCGAAATTCCGGTTCTTCAGCATCCGGAAATCGACCACAGGATCTTTGGTGCGAAACTCCCAGATAATTCCCGCAACCAGGCCGATCACCGCCAGTGCAAAAAAAGTCCGGATAAAGCCCGAAGCGAACCAGTCCTCCCGCTGCCCCTTGTCGAGAATGATCTGCAGGCTGCCGAGTCCCAGAGTGATCAGGCCCAGCCCGATGTAATCAATGCGAAACCCTTCCTTCAGGTTCACTCGCTTCATGTACGGTGGATCGGAAACCAGAAGGTACGTGAACAGCAGCGAAATCATCCCCACGGGCACGTTGATATAGAAAATCCATCGCCACGAATAATTGTCCGTGATCCAGCCGCCCAGCCACGGGCCCAGTGTCGGCGCCACAACCACGGCCACTCCATATACCGCGAACGCCATGCCGCGCTTATCCAGCGGAAACGTGTCGTTCAGGATCGCCTGCTCACTGGGCTGCAATCCGCCGCCACCGACGCCTTGAATAATGCGGAAAATCACCAGCATCCCCAAACTTGCCGCAAAGCCACAGAGGAAGGAGCTCAAGGTGAAAATCGCCACGCACGTCATATAAAAACGCTTGCGCCCCACCAACGACGAGAGCCACCCGGAGAGCGGCAGGATGATGGCATTCGAAACCAGGTAAGAGGTCAGCACCCACGTGGACTCATCGGCGCTCACCGAAAGGTTCCCGGCGATGTGCGGCAGTGCCACGTTGGCGATGGACGTGTCCAGCACCTCCATAAACGTCGCCAACGTAACCGTTACGGCGATCACCCACGGGTTAATCGTTCCGTCCGGTCGACGCAGCCGCGATTTGAGTCTGTCCAACATGGAGCGAAATGTTGTCCCTTCTCAATTCCGATTAATTCGTAATTACGGTTGCCTCGACATTCATTCCCGGCCGAAGCACGGCCACGCTCGGGGGGATGGGATCGAGAACGATCTTGACGGGAATGCGCTGCACAACTTTGACGTAATTTCCCGTGGCATTTTCCGGAGGCAAGAGACTAAGCACCGCGCCGGTGGCTCCCGCAATGGAATCGACGTGCCCGCTGAAGGTTTTTCCGTAGGTGTCCACTTTGACGTAAGCCTTCTGCCCAGGCTTCATGTAGCGCAGTTGAGTTTCCTTGAAATTGGCGGTAACCCACACGTCCTGCAGCGGCACCACAACGAGGAGACCCTGCCCAGCCTGCACGATCTGGCCTGGCTCGACGGTCTTGTGCGTGGCCACGCCATCGACGGGCGCAACGATGTTGCAGTAGCTGAGGTTCAACTCGGCAGCCTGCAGGGCCGCGCGAGCGCGGTCAACCGCCGCCAGCTTTGCCTGAGCATCGGCGGAACGCATCGCCACACGCTTTTGTTCCGCATGAGCTGAGGAGACGCCGGCCTTGGCCTGCTCCACGCGGGCTTTGGCGGCCTCCAGTTGGGCGCGCGTGATCTCGATATTGCGCTTGGCTTGCGCCAGCCGCTGTTCGTCCGCAACCAGTGCGCTGGCGGTGGCATCGGCGTTGGCCTTCGCGGCGTCGTACTGCTGCTTGGAAATTTCTCCTTTTTGCATCAGCGGCGTGTAGCGCCCCAGATCCGCTTGGCCGAGCTGCGCATTTGCCCGGCTCTTCTCCACATTGGCCTGGGCGACAGCAAGGTCCGCCGTCTGCGCCTGATCGTAGGCTGCCTGTGCGCGCATCAAATCGGCCTGTGCGGCGGCGAGTTGTGCCTCCGCGCTCGACGTCGTACTCACAACGTTTTCGCTCGTCCGCGGCACGTCCACACCCGCGGACCGCGCTTCGCCTTCCGCAAGCGCCAACGCCGCCTTGGCCTGGTCCGCAGCAGCCTGATAATCCGCCGGATCGATCTGCGCCAGCACCTGTCCTGCCTTCACCGACTGATTGTCATCAATGAGTACTTTCGCCACCCGGCCATAAATCTTCGAAGCAATCGGCGTGATGTGACCATCGACTTGCGCGTCGTCCGTGGACTCACGGTTGTGGAAGTACAGGAACAAGCCAAGGCTCGCGACAACCAGGACAATCGCGCTAATCAGCAGTCCCCGGCGCACCTTGGGGCTGGTCAACGGACTGGACGCAGGCGTCTGTTTTGCCTGCTCCTCCTGCGGCACTTTTACCTTCGCCGCATTCTCCAGTCCCACTTCGATCTCAACACTCATCTTTCCCTCATTTCGCGTACGTCTTTTCCATCTGGCCGACCGCGCGCGCAAAATCGGCTCGCGCCTGATTAAAGCGATACAGCGCCGCGATCTGGTTGTCGTTCGCCCGGGACAAGGAATCCTGTGCCGATATCACTTCAATATTGTTGGCCACCCCCGCTTTGAAGCGGTCTTGCGCTTGTCCCACCTCCTCCTTGGCCAATTGCACCCCCAGATTTGCAACCTGCACTTCATTGCGCGCCGATTGCAGGTTCAGCAGCGAAGTTTTCACATCCAGGCCAATCTGATTGCGCAGGTCATCCTTCAGCTGTTCAATCCGTTGCACTTCCAGGTCCGCTCTGACCACTTCCGCCTTGATGCGCCCGCTGGTAAACAGCGGAAAGTTGAAGGAAGCCTGGTATTGATAGGTAGGGATCCCGTTGTTGGTGGACGTTCCTAAGTACTCCCAGTCCCCGTCAAATCGCAACGAGGGAAGCCGCGAATACTGCGCGGACTGCTTTTCGTACTTGAATGCCTTTTCTTGCGCTTCAATCGCTTTCCATTCCGGCCGCCCCTCCAACGCCTGATCAATGCTGGCCTCCACTTCCGGTTGCGGCGTTTCAAAGAAGCTCAGCGAATCGGCAAGTTCGATTTTCTGGCGCGGGTCAAGATTCAGGAGCTTGCTCAAGCCGAAGAGCGAAGCATCTCGATTGTTTTCCGCCTCGATCAGCCGCTGCTTTTCGTTTTGCAGCTCGACGTTGGCGCGCAACGTGTCGATCCCGGTTCCCACGCCTTCTTTTTGCAGATCCGCCGCCTGATCGTACAGCGCTTGCGCCAGCTCCACACGGGACTTCGAGGCTTCCACGTCCGCCACGTCACGCAATGCCCCGATGTATTGCGACACCACTAGCAGGATCACCTGCTCGCGCGTGGTCAGACTATTTGCCCTGGCCGCCTCCACATTGCTGCGGGCCGCCTGATACTGTTTCCACAGCGACAAGTCGAACACCGGAGTACCGAACGTCGGGCCCGCCGAAAAGACCTGGTAAGGACCAATGTGCCCTGGAAAACTTAAAGGCACCCCCGGCACCTGGACCAACGGCTTGCCGCCAAATTCGGCCTGGAGATTCGCGCGGTTGGCCGAATCGGCGACTCTCATGTCGCTCTGCGGCAGAAGGGCAGCACGGCTAATGTTTTTGTCCTGAACGCTCTCCGCAGCAGTGATAATGCCAATTTGCTCCGTCGGATTCTGTTTGATGGCCAGGGAAACTGCTTGTTCGAGTGTCAGCCGCAAGGTCCCAGTCGGGGCGGGACCCGGAAGCGGAGACGGCTTCTGCTGCGCGCGCATCACTGCTGGTACACCAAGCAGGCTGAACAGAATGACATAAAAAATGATGGGAGCGCCTTTCGACTTTTTCCCACTCTTCTCGCTCTGGCCGCCGCTTTCCTCGCTATTCCTGGAAATTTCGTCAACAATGGCTTGGTTCAGGCATCCTTCCGCTTGCAGATCTGCTCCTAGCCGGTGGATTTCCTGCAGCAGGACCTTCCCGGAATTGTCAATGAAGCTGACCCCGCAAAGATTGATGACGTATTTCTGCTTCGGCGAAGCGGCGTACAGTTCGCGCCAGCACTGTTCTAGTGTGCCAACATGAGGGCCGGCGATCCTTCCCTCCACATAGACAATGGTCTTTCCCCGTTTAGTGTCTGTGGTGATTCTTAGCATTGTAGCTTTATCTACTCCGTGAGGAATGAGCAAGGAAACTGCCACTCCTAGCCAACTGTGAGCTTCAGTTAACTCTTTGTTTTTAAAACAATTATCCTATCATTAGGGAAAAATCACATCGTGTCAAATGGCACTATATAGACATATGACGATATATTGCCAAGAAATATATGACCATATGTGGGCATATTGCTGACTCGTCTATTCGGCCCTTGCCGCCCTTCCCGCCTCCACATAGGCATCTACGCGCAACCCTAGCGGGAGTTTCTGCCCCCGGTCGAGTTCGATTAAGGTCTCGAGAATTTTCGTGTATGTCTTTTCCAGATAAGCGCGCCTCGGCGGGTTGCGCCCGCGCACCAACTGGGCCGTCGAGATGAGAATGAGAGAGACCCCGGCAATTAGGATATGCCTTTCTTTTTTGCTCCGTCGTCGCCCAGGCCCACTATTGCTTCAGCAGTTGCACGCGGCCAGTGCTACTTACCGCAATGGCCTGCATCTCAAAATGGCCGCCGCGCAGGAGCGACGCCACGCCAATGAATTCCCGCGCGGGAAGATCTTTCGTGAAATACGTTTTGTAGATGCCGTTGAACTTGTCGTAGTACGAGAGATCGGTGCAGGCAATCTGGACATACACAAGATCGTCCATCGTAAAGCCCGCTTGCGCCAGAAGCGTCTTGTAGGAATCCATCAGCAACTTGATTTCGTCCTCAATTTTGTCCGGTGCCTTTCCGGTCTTGGGGTCGAGACCGATGTTTCCCGAAATATAAAGCGTATCGCCTTCCAGAATCGCGTTACTAAAGGCGGCTTGGGCAGGACGGTTCGGCAGATTAATCACCCTCCGTCTGGATTGCGTGTCGGTTTGCGAAAACGCGCCATAGGCCACGAAAACTCCGGCGACCAGCAAAGCGCCAGTGAGCAAAAGCACCCGACGATTCATCGACAACCTCCTCATAAGCACATTCGCCAACCAAGTCGCCGGGAGTTTAGTCTGCATTCCAAGGAACAGCAAGGGGAATTGCGATTTGCTAAGATGCATGCCCGAACAGGGGGATCCGCAAATGAAAAGAGTGTGCGCGAAAGGAATGCTTTTCGCGGTGATGGCGCTGGCATTCAGCTTGCCCGCAGTCTCGCAAAGCGATCTGGATCAGAAGATCGACAGCAACATCCGGGACTGGGTCGGCACGTACAAACACTTCCACCAGAACCCCGAACTCTCCACGCAGGAAAAAGAAACCTCTGCGCTCATTGCCGGCACGCTGCGAAGACTGGGCTACGACGTGACCGATCACTTTGGCCAGTACGACGATCCCAGTCTCACCGCTTACGGTGTGGTAGCCGTGATGAAGAACGGGCCAGGTCCGACCGTCTACGTGCGCACGGACATGGACGCGCTTCCCGTGAAGGAGAACACCGGCCTCGCGTACGCCAGCAAGGTCACGGTGAAGCGCGCGGGCGGAGAAGTCGGCGTGATGCACGCCTGTGGCCATGACTTGCACATGACCGTCTTCCTCGGCACCGCAAAGATGCTCGCCGAGAGCAAAAGCCAGTGGAGCGGAACCCTCGTGCTCATCGGGCAGCCGGCGGAGGAAACGGTGGGCGGAGCTGCCGCCATGCTGCGGGCTGGCCTGTTCACCAAGTTCCCCAAGCCGGATTACGTGCTCGCTCTGCACGATTTTCCGCTGCTTCCCGCAGGAGTTGTGGCCTGGCGCGAAGGCCCGATGCTGGCGGGATCGGATTCCGTCGACATTACCGTCCGTGGATTCGGCGGTCACGGCGCGGCGCCGAACATGACCAAGGATCCCATCGTGATCGCCTCGGAGTTGGTCGTGTTCCTGCAGACCATCGTGAGCCGCGAGATGGACCCGCAGCAGCCAACCGTGATCACGGTCGGCTCGTTCCATGCGGGCACGAAGCACAACATCATTCCCGATGATGCGCATCTCCAGTTGACCGTGCGCACCATGACGCCAGAGCAGCGGGAGAAAGCGCTCGCCGCTATCAAGCGAGCCACCAACGGAATTGCGGAAGCGGCGGGAGTTCCAGGCGATCGCGCCCCGATCATCGAGGTCTCCAAAGATTCGGTGCCAGCGACGATCAATGATCCGGCATTAACCCGCCGCGTGGCCGCTGCGCTGGAGAAAGCTCTGGGGCAAGAAAATGTCGTGCAAGGCAAACCGCTCATGGCCAGCGAAGACTTCAGTCTGTTTGCTTTGAGCGAGCCAAAACCGCCAATCACCATGTTCTGGCTCGGGGCGGTGGACCCGGAGAGGTTCAAGGAAGCTCAAGAGAAAGGGACGCGCTTGCCGAGTCTGCACTCGAGTGAATTTGCGCCGCTGCCGGAACCGGCGATTCGCACCGGCGTGAAAGCCATGACTAGCGCCGCGATGGACCTGCTGAAGAAGCCGTAACGAAAAACGCGGGCTCTTACAAGCCTTTCTCCGGTTTGCTGAGCGTGACTTTAATCCTGGAATGCTCTTTCTACTTTCCAGGCTTTGGCGGGTTCGTTGGTGCTGACGGCGGAGCCGGGCCAGCATCGGGAGACGCAGGCGCCTGCGTGGGCGTGGGCGCAGTCGCGGGACTTTCCGGCTTCGTCGTTTCCTCAATCCTGGAAGCTGCTTCCACAATAGCCGCGGCGCGCTCCTGGCTGATCTTGCAGGGCGGGTCGTAGATGCGGCATTGCGCCAGCGTCAATTTGCAGCCGCAATCGCAGGCTTCCGCGTTGAGCTTGTGCAGGACCACGGCGCGCTGTTCCGGAGTGAGCGCCGAAGTGTTGACGCCGGGGAGCATGGTCGCGCGATCGGCATGTTTCAGGAAAATCTCGCCAGTGTCTTCAAACGTCTCGATCTTGGCGGCAACGGGCAGGTCGAGCAGTGCGCGCACCTCGGTCTCATACAGCGCGGGGTTGTACAGCCCCACGTGCTTCTGCACGACTTTGCCTTCCGTGTTGATGACAAACAGCGTGGGCAGGGCCGCGATGCCTCCGTACNGCCATGCGCACTTCCGGCGTGGTGACCGCAACCGGGTAGTTGATCCCTTCGTCGCGGACCACGGCGCGGAGCGCCTTTTCGTCATCGTCGTCCACGACCAGCCCGACGATCTGCATGCGGTCTTTGTAGTAGCTCTGCAATTGAATGAGGCTGGGGATTTCCGCGCGGCACGGCCCGCACCAGGTGGCCCAAAAGTTCAACAAGACCACTTTGCCCTTCAGCGCTTCCAGGCTCAGATCATGTCCGTCCAGGTCCTTGGCCTTGAAACCGGGGGCTGGATCGGGATTCCGCACAAAGCGAATGNACGGGCAATTGCGAGCGCGACTCCAGCGGCAAAAGCGAGAGCGCCGTAGCAGCCAGCAGGCAAGCCACTAGCGTAAAGCGGAGCTGTCTCAGCGATCGTGCCATGGCGCGCATGTCAGCCTTACTAGGAGAACATAGTCGGAGGAGCAAGCCAAGAGGACGGCGCGGAGGAAGTTGGCAGCTTGTAGTGGGAAGGGTTGCGAATTGGAATGGCTGGTCATACCAGGGGAGGGGTACCCCCCATGTTTTTCGTATCAAGGGGAAACAAAGGGGTTACGGGAGAATGGGGCGTATGAGTGGGAAATAAAGGAGTTGGCAGAAAGTGGCGAGTGGCGNGAAAGTGGCGAGTGGCGAGCACCGAGGGCGGGTGTGCGCTCGCTCCATCCGTTTGAAGACCGAGGATGAAGTTTGAGCCTGTGTTTACGTTGAGATGCCTCGTTTCGCTCAGCATGACAGTTTCATGGTGCGTGTGTCGCCTATTTGCGATACGCGACACTAGACGCGCTGCAGGAACGAGCGGTCCTCCATCAGAATGCAGTTGGAGGCTTCGGCGGCGGCCACGTTTGCGACCGCGTCGGGATCGTGCATCAACGCCGCGCGATAACGCTCGTAAGAGGCAAGATCCGGAAACGCAATCAGGGCGAGAGCGAAATTCGTGGGGCCAGTGAATTTTGTTGGGAGAAAGTAGCCCAGCAGGTTTCCGCCGCAGCGGCGGATGGGCTCCGGCCAGCGGCGCGCGTAAGCTTCAAAGTCCTTCGGCTTGTTGGCGTCGATGGTGTAACGGATGCACAGAGTAATCATGGGTGAACTCCTTTTGCGGGCCGCCGGGATGCGCGTTGGAAGCGGCGTGTCGAATGGACACGCTGGCTTCTAGACGCTTAGGCTAGCGTGCGGCGGTGCATTAACGTTTCATCCATGGATGAAACGTTGCCGTCGCAGACGAGCTACACTGAAAGCATGAACACCACGTATCCCATCGCGACTGTAGGAGAACTGATCGGCGACCCGGCGCGCGCGACGATTCTGATGGCGCTGCTGGATGGTCGCACGAGGGCGGCGGGAGAGCTGGCGTTTGTGGCGAACATTTCGGCGCAATCGGCCAGCGGGCATCTGTCAAAACTGCTGGACGGCGGGCTGCTCGCGGTGCGAAGCGCGGGCAGGCATCGCTACTACCGTCTGGCGGGCGGCGAAGTGGCGCACGCGCTTGAGNGCGCTCGGCGCCATTGCGACGAGAGCGCGTCCCGCGGACGCGATTCGACCGCGAGCCAGCAGGGACTTGTACATGGCGCGCACGTGCTACGACCATCTTGCCGGCCGCGTCGCTGTGGAACTGGCGGGCAGGTTGGAAAAGTCGGGAGTGATTCGAGCGCAGGGTGAGCGGAATTTCGAGCTTGGACCGCGCGGCAAACGGTGGTTCGCAAAGCTGGGCATCGATGTGGACGAACTGCGGCGTTCGCGGCGCTGCTTTGCGCGGCAGTGCATTGATTGGACCGAGCGACGGCCGCATATCGCTGGGATCCTTGGCGCAGCACTGTGCTCGCGGCTGGTGGCACTGGGGTGGATTGCGCGGCGGCGCGAGACGCGTGCGGTGCGGATTACGGAGCAAGGCGTGCGCGAACTGCGCACNACGCTTCGGTTTGTCCTTGCCCGCAAACGCTGGACAAGCACACGGAGCCGACCGACCAGAAGGTCGGCCACTACGAAGATATACTAGCGAGTCAGGTGCGGGGTCGAAGTAACGAGTGGGGCGAGGAGAAGGCGGGATCATGCTGGCCAAGACCTGGCTGTTGGGATTGTCAGTTCTTGCGACGGTGGGCGTCGTACTTCTATTCCTTCACAATGTGAAAGTTGGGGAACTTTTTCAAACCCATGTCCGGGATCGCCCGAAGCGGCGGCTCCTGCTGGCAGCGATTGGATTCTTCGTCACGTTTGCGGTGGCACGCTCGATGGCGTACGCGGCTTACCGCAAAGCCGGTCCTTTTCACTATGTGTATGTTGGCGAGACCCACATCCATCACCTGGTCTTTGGGATTTTGCTGCTGCTGGTGGTGGGGTTTTGCTGGTTGATCGAAGTGGGGACGGGAGCGAAGTCGTCGTCACTGCTGGCGAGCCGTCTTATGTCTTTGCTTTACGGCGTGGGCGCGGCGCTCACGCTTGACGAGTTTGCGCTCTGGCTGAATGTTCAGGAGGGCATATATTGGACGCGGCGGGACCTGGTTAGCATTGACGCGGTGATCCTTTTCGGAGCCGCGCTGCTAATTGGCATTTGGGGACGTGACTTCCTGAAGGGGCTTGGAGTGGAGCTTTGGCAATCGCGCCGCAAGCGCCGGCAAAGCCGGTAGTGTCGCGTTACGTAAGAAAGTAACACAAGAAGTCCATTTCAAGCTGATACGAAGCGCAGTGATTGAGCCTGTGTTTACGTTGAGATGC